>Ga0315553_10001419_pt1 | contig 19871 bp, 13 predicted proteins | sample SalMarSW160140MG_FD_203099 | JGI IMG/M metagenome (GOLD analysis project Ga0315553, IMG submission 203099) | Salt marsh sediment microbial communities from the Plum Island Ecosystem LTER, Massachusetts, United States - Salt Marsh Sediment SW1601-40 ... | reverse complement strand
AACGGCTATCAACCGCTTTATCCAGGAAAACAATGCCGAGCCGAAACCCTTCGCCTGGACAGCCGATCCAGATCGGATCATCGAAAGCGTCAAGCGTGGGAAGCAAATGTTAGAGTCGCTCCACTAGTGTGATTCAGATCCAGACGTTCGTCGTCCCTCGCAGCAGGTGACGAACGAACGTCTGGATCGTGACATTCGCCGCATAGCCAGAGCGGCGGCTTGGCCGTGCGGAAGAGCATTTGCCGACGTAAGGGTTCGCGATGAAGACTGCAATTCGGTGCCTGTTCATTTCGTCGCTGCTCGCGCTCGCGCCTGCCGCGGCATTTGCCGACAAGGCGGAGAGTCTGGCCGCGGCCGTGCCGGCGGAGGTTTCCGAGATCGTCAGCGGCGGCACCTGGTCCGATAAAGGGAAGAGCGGCTTTTACCGGGCGATGGTGATCACGCCGGGGGAAGGCGCTGCGGCCGCGGTCGTCGTGCAGCTTCTCTCGCTTGAGAGCGAAGATGCGACGCCCAAGATTGCCAAGACCGTTCCGATCAAGGAAATCGCGGAGAAGGGCTTTTCGAGCGCGGTCCTGGCGATGGACGCGGAAAACGAAAATGAAATGACGCTGATCGTGACGGCTTACGGTTCGAGCACCGATCAGGACACGGCGCTTCAGGTCAAGTTCGACGGAAAAGGCGCCTATGAGATCCTTCCGATGACGGCGGACGGTGCCGATCCCGCGGCGGCGGAAACGCCGAACAATTGAGGCCGATGCCGGCCGGCGGCTGAAGAGGCATAGCCGGAGGGCGAGCGCACGCGACCTCGTGCAGCAATCCGTCAGATTCTGCTTGCATACGATCCTCAGCGTCTTATATGCAGCGTTAAGACAGGTGCGTGGTTGAAAATCCTCAACACAGCAATAATTTCGTGTGCGGCGCAGGTCGGCGTTTGACAATCGGGGCTTGGGCTCTATTGTCTCGCCTTAAAGCTACGGGCCCGCACCTTTAACCAACGTTCACATTAACCTTGAATAGTTCGACAGCTTAATTGCTGCGAACACGCGGACATGACATTTAATCATCTCGGTCTCAGTCAACAAACTCTGGACGCTATATCAGCTGCCGGTTTTACGACGCCCACCCCTATCCAGGAACAGGCGATCCCGATAGCCAATAGCGGCGGCGACGTCGTCGGTATCGCCCAGACGGGAACCGGCAAGACGGCGTCCTTCGTTCTTCCCATGCTGACGAAGCTTGAAAGCGGGCGCGCCCGTGCCCGGATGCCGCGCTCGCTCATCCTGGAGCCGACGCGCGAACTCGCGGCGCAGGTGGCCGAAGCCTTCGATCAGCTCGGCGTCAATCACAAGCTCAACGTGGCTTTGCTGATCGGCGGCGTGTCATTCGATGAGCAATTCCGCACACTCGATCGCGGTGCGGACGTTCTGATCGCGACGCCCGGCCGTCTTATGGACCATTTTTCGCGCGGCAAGCTGCTCTTGTCGGGCGTGGAAATCCTCGTGATCGACGAAGCGGACCGGATGCTCGATATGGGCTTCATCCCGGACATCGAGAAGATCTGCGGCATGTTGCCGGTCGCACGGCAGACCTTGTTCTTCTCGGCAACCATGCCCAAAGAAGTCCGGAAGCTTGCGGACAAATTCCTGAAGGATCCGCAACGCGTCGACATTACGCCCGACAGCTCCGCAGCCAAGACGATCACCCAAAAACTGAAACTCGCTCCTTCCGACGTCGCATCGAAGCGCCAGGTTCTGCGTGATCTGATCAACGGATCGGGCGTCAAGAATGCGATCATCTTCTGTAACCGCAAGCGCGACGTTGCAATCCTCCACAAATCCTTGTGCAAGCATGGCTTCAACGCCGGAGCGCTGCATGGCGATATGGAACAGCGCGAACGCACAGCGACGCTGGACGCCTTCCGCCGCGGCGACATCAGTCTGCTGGCGGCGAGCGATGTGGCGGCGCGCGGGCTCGATATTCCCGACGTCAGCCATATTTTCAATTTCGACGTGCCGATCACGCCGGAAGATTACGTTCACCGCATCGGCCGGACCGGCCGGGCGGGCCGCGAGGGCTATGCCGCGACAATCGTGACCCCCGGCGACATTGTGGCCATTCGCGCTATCGAAAAGCTCTGCCGTCAAAAAATCGAATGGCTCGACGGCGAACCGTCACCGGAAGAGCTCGAGGAGTATAGGAAGTCGGGCAACCGCCGGGGACGCCCCCGTCGTTCGAACGACAGGCCGCAAAAGGCCGATCGGCCGAAAAAGGGCGAAGGACGCGCAAGCGCTTCGAAGGCATCCAGCCGTTCAAAACCGGCGAAGACGGCGAAGGCGGAACCGGAAAAGCATCTCAATGGGGACAATCCCGCGAACGGCCCCATTTCCCAGCGTCCCAATGAAAATGATCCGCCCCGCCGCGAGCGGCCCCGCGAGCGCAAATCGCGCGAGCCCGAGGTCGTCGGAATGGGCGACCATGTTCCCGCATTTCTCTTGAACCCGATCCGCCGCGCGAGATAATCCCAACCCGTTCAGCGGCCGGTAGATCAACCTTCGTCCAAGTGATTCCACTTGGACGCGCGTTCCGCTAGCGGACTCAATCGCCGGCCGCTCCGCTCTTTCAGATCATCGCCGTCCGATTGCCGCGCCTGCCTTCGTGTCTCGATCGCCGCGAAAACGGTGGAGCAATCCCGTTTGTCCCGCTAAATATTAGTGAAGGCCCCATGCGCGATTTGGGCGCCTGCCGGAGGCAATGATGAATCAAAAAGAAGCGCTGACGAATGAACTCGACCTGTCCGCCTATTGGATGCCGTTCACGGCGAACCGCCAGTTCAAGGCCGACCCGCGCCTTCTGGTCTCGGCCGAGGGCATGTGGTTCACCACCGCCGACGGGCGCAAGGTCCTGGACGCCACGGCGGGGCTCTGGTGCGTGAATGCGGGCCATTGCCGCCCCGAAATCTCCGCCGCCGTCCGGCATCAGATCGAAACGCTCGACTATGCGCCGGCCTTTCAGATGGCGCACCCGCTTGGCTTCCAGCTCGCCAGCCGGCTGACGCAGATCACCCCCGGCGGGCTCAACCGCGTGTTTTTCACCAATTCAGGCTCGGAAGCCGTCGATACGGCGCTGAAAATCGCGCTGGCCTATCACAAGGCGCGGGGCGAAGGGGGACGCGTGCGTTTCATCGGCCGGGAGCGCGGCTATCACGGCGTTGGCTTCGGCGGCATCTCCATCGGCGGAATGGTCGCCAACCGGCGGGCCTTCGGGGCGATGCTTCCCGGTGTCGATCATCTGCCGCACACGCATGATCCGGCGCGCAACGCGTTCTCGAAAGGGCAGCCGGAGCACGGCACCGAGTTCGCCGATGCGTTGGAGGACCTGGTTGCGCTGCACGGCGCCGATACGATCGCCGCCGTCATTGTGGAGCCGATGGCGGGCTCGACCGGCGTCCTCATTCCGCCGAAGGGCTATCTCGAAAGGCTGCGGGCGATTTGTGATAAGCACGGCCTGCTTCTGATCTTCGATGAGGTCATCACCGGCTTCGGCCGGCTCGGCGCGCCTTTTGCCGCAAGCCGCTTCGGCATCACGCCCGACTTGATGACGGTCGCCAAGGGACTGACCAATGCCGCGGTGCCGATGGGGGCGGTCGTGGCGCGGCAAGAGATCCACGACGCGATGATGCAGGGGCCGGAGCATATGATCGAGCTGTTCCACGGCTACACCTATTCCGCCCATCCGGTGGCCTGCGCGGCAGGGCTTGCGGCCCTGGAGATCTACGCGAAAGAGGGGCTTTTCGATCGCGCCGCCTCGATCGCTCCCGCCTGGGAGGCGGCGGTGCACTCGCTCAAAGGGCTGCCCCATGTGGTCGATATCCGAAATCTGGGGCTCGTTGCGGGCATTGAGCTTGAGCCACGCTCCGATGGTGCGGGCAAGCGCGGCTACGACGTTTTTCTCGACTGCTTCCGGAACGGGCTGCAAGTGCGGGTGAGCGGCGATATCGTCGCCATGTCGCCGCCGCTCATTATCGAAGAGAAGGAGATTGGGCTGGCCGTCGAGCGGCTGGGCGAGGCCATTCGCAGGGTCGCCTGAAGCGGCGTCACGATGTCCTGCTGATCACCAATCCCAGCATTCCGGGGGGGTGCGCGCCCAATAATAGCGGGGCTCACAGCTGCAGTCGCAGCGCCCGTCGGCGCATTCATAATCATCGGTGCGCCGCCATGCCTTGCGATAATCGGCGCGCCTCAGATAGCGGTGGGGGCGGCGAGCATCGTCCCGGTCATCATCATAGGCCATGGGGGGCGTCCGCTCGATGCGCGTCACGTTCTCACGCGTTGCCGACTTCGCCTCTGCAACGGTCGATTCCCGCAGCCGGCCCCGGGTCTTTTTCACCACCTTCTGCTTCACCCGCTTCTGAGCGGATTTCGGAACGCTGGACTTTTCCGGTGCTCTGGCCGTCTCCATCTTCTTCTCCGCGGGCGCGGGTGTTTTCTTGGGCGGAGGCGTGCCCGGGTTCGGAACGACCGGCGGCGTGCGCTCCGCCTGCATTTGCGGCTTGGGCTTCTCCGCCTTTAAAGTCCGTTCCGTCGGCTGCTGCGTCTGCGTCTCCACGGTCCGATCCGTCCGCGTCTCGACACCCCGCTTCGCCTGCGTCTCCACGGCCGGCTCGTTTTCCGTGCGCACAAGATCGCGGCCATTCTTGTTGAAGGCGAGAAACATGACGATGACCAGCATCCCGAGGATGATGAGAGATGCCAGCACTCTTTCGATCATCTGGAGCACGGCGGCCCTTCTCCACGTCTCATGGCCAAGCTAGGGCATCGGACCGAAAAGTGGCATCCACTTTTCGGATAAATCCGATGCCAAAACAAACAGTTAGGGCGGCGCTTCCGGTTCCGACCAAGAATCCGCCGCTCTAACGACACATCCTTTCAACCGGCCTCATCATGCCAGCTTCCGGGCCGGAAATAAGGCGCTCGCCGCATTATGGGCCGATCGGCAGGCGAGGTCTCGCATTTTATTAAAATGAGATTAAGATCGCCCGCCGCCTCATCGGGCAGTCTCGTCCGCACCAGCTCTGCGCCGTACTTGCAACTAATTGTCCAGCCGCGTCGCGACGAGATCGAGCTTGATCTTGACGATATCCCCGATAATCACGCCGGAGACCGGACCATTCGGACCGATCCCGAAATCGCTTCGGCTTATCGCCGTTTCGCCTGTGACGGTCGCTTCGCCCTGGTCGATCTCCAGACTGAAGGGAATGGTCACAGGTCTGGTGTTGCCCTTGATGGTGAGTTCGCCCTCCATGACGTAAGAGCCGTCCGCATCGCCCGCCGTCACCGACTTTGCCCGAAATCCGGCCGACGGGTAGGTCTGGGTGTCGAACCACTCCTTGTTCATCAGGCCGGCATCGACCTGTGGCTGGCCGGTGCTGACCGTGTTGGTGTCGATGGCCGCGGCGATCTCCGCAACCTCGAGATAGTCGGGGTCGAAGTGGATCTCGGCCCTGAACTGCCCGAATGCGCCCGTCACCGCCTGTCCGCCTGCCTCGACTTCGAAAGTGAGCCGGCTCTTCTCTTTATTGATCGCCCATTCCTGCGCAGCAGCAGGAGACGCGCCAGCGGCAAGAACCGTCATCAGCGCGCAAGGCAGGATCAAAACAGCCCAAGCTTTCAAGAAACGCGGCACCATACGCAACATCACACCATCCTTGAAAATGAGAGCATGCCGCAGAGCTGCGGCGACATGGAGCAGGATGAGCGCAAGAAGCGCCCAACTCAGCGCTGCGTGCACATTTTTCAAAAGCGGTTCAACCGTTTTCTTCCGCTCTGCGCTCAACTTTTCGGTGGCGGGGATATGAGGCCACGGTGGGGTCTTACGGAGCAGCGTCGGGAAGCGGAGAGGCGGCAGCGCCGCCGATACGATCGTTCAGCCGGACTGCGCAGCGCGGAGCCGCCAAAGAGCGCGTGGCAGCATCAGGGCGACGAGGGCCGCAATCAGCCAATGCAACAGCTTGGCCGTTGCGGTGTGCTCGCTAGATCAACCCTCGTTCAAGTGGAATCACTTGGACGAGGTTAAGTTGATCGACATCCATAAGTTAGCGCAACTGTTCCCACGTCCATCCCCGCCTTCGCGGGGACATGCCTGGACGCGCGTTGCGCTAACGCTGCCATCCATGGATAGCGGCTACCACTCGCCCGTATTCGGCATGGACGTCCAGGGTTCCTTCGGCTCGAGCGCGTCCCCCTTTTGCAGCAGCTCGATCGAAATCTTGTCAGGGGACCGGATAAAGGCCATACGGCCGTCGCGCGGCGGGCGATTGATCGTCACGCCGGCTTTCATCAGCCGCTCGCAGGTCTCGTAAATGTCGTCGACCGCATAGGCCAAATGACCGAAATTCCGCCCGCTCGTATAAGCCTCCGGGTCCCAATTATAGGTCAGCTCGACCTGGGCGGACTCATCGCCCGGCGCGGCCAGGAAAATGAGCGTGTAGCGGCCTTTCTCATTCTCCATCCGCCGGACCTCTGTCAGGCCCAGCTTGTTGCAGTAGAAATCCAATGACTTGTCGATATCGGTGATGCGCACCATCGTGTGCAGATATTTCATCGGTGCCTCTTGGCTTGCTCTCTTCGCGTTGAACTGTAGCGCAACGCGCGTCCAAACATGTCCCCGCGAAGGCGGGGATGGACGCGGGAACAGTTGCGCTCGTCTTTTGAAATAGATCAACCCTCATTCAAGTGATTCTACTTGAATGAGGGTTGATCTAGCCGGGGTGTGCCGTGATCGGCAATGCGTTGCGCAATTCACAAATGCGTTAAATCCCCAGCCAGGACCGATATGGTGATAAAACGGGGGAAATCCACAATTCCGCCCCAAGCCGCCGGAAAGATCTTCCATTCACCGCAGATGCGACGCAGGCGGAGGTTGCGAACCGCCTGTGAGAAGCTCGTGATTCGTAAAAAAAGCGTTTCATGACTGCACGCTGGGGTTGTATAAGGGGGTGCCCGGTCCGGCGTTTTCGCGTGAATGGCTCGCGGCGATTACGCAATCGGTGACAAAACGTTAAGAGAAAAAAGAAATGTAAATCAATGACTTATCCTACCAGTGTGTCGACCGTCACGTCAGGCGACCGGTGTTTCGGAGGGCAACTTATCCAGACGAGCAGAAATTTCGCTGGCAACCCATCCATCGGATGGTATGTTCCGTTCATGATTTGCAGTGGTCGGGCCTTGGCGGAAGGCCTGAGCAAGCAAGTTGGTAAAACAGTCAAGTAAACGCGGGGGATCACAAAATGGGGGAAAAATTACCTCCAGTTGTCTCGTCGTTCGGTCAAACATCCGAACAAGCCGGTGTCGACGTAACGGTTGTCGCCGGTCATATTAAATGGTTCGATGCTTCAAAAGGCTTCGGGTTTATCGTACCGGATAACGGTATGCCCGACGTTCTCCTGCATGTGACGGTCCTGCGCCGCGACGGGTATCAGACCGCTTATGAGGGGGCGCGCGTCGTCTGCGAGGTTCTCGAACGCGATCGGGGGCTTCAGGCGTTTCGCGTGCTGGGAATGGACGAGAGCACGGCTATTCACCCGTCGCAATTGCCGCAACGCACCCATGTCACCGTAAACCCGGAAAGCGATTGGGAACGGGCCATGGTGAAATGGTTCAACAGGATCAAAGGCTTCGGCTTCCTGACACGCGGTGAGGGCACGGAAGACATTTTTGTCCATATGGAAACACTACGCCGCTTCGGTTTTGCCGAGTTGCGTCCCGGACAGATCGTCCAGGTTCGCCACGGGCGCGGGTCGAAGGGGTTGATGGCGGCGGAACTTAAGCCAGATGGGGTGGCTTCGACTTTCCCTACGTCCCACTGACGTGACGTCTGTTGCGTCAGTGAACCGTCTGAGCGGGGCAGTCTTGGCTGCCCTGCTTGCATTTTGCGTGGGCTACGGCCCGTTGGTGCCCGCCCGGGCGCTCGAAATGCAGCCGCTGACCTTCGTCACCTCCAGCGGACGCCATGCCATCACGGTCGAAGTCGCCGACACCGAACAGGAGCGCAGCACCGGCCTGATGTTCCGGCGCACATTGGGCGATGATGAAGGGATGATCTTTCTTTATCCGCAGGATGAGCAGATCTCCATGTGGATGAAGAACACCTATCTGCCCCTCGACATGATCTTCGTTCGCGCGAATGGCGCCATTCACCGCATCGAAGAGAATACCGAGCCCTTTTCCGAGAGCACCATCGGTTCGAACGGCAAGGTGCGCGCCGTCATCGAGATGAAAGCGGGCAGTGCCGAGCGCCTCGGCCTGAAGCCCGGCGACAAGGTCGAATATCCCGCTTTTCACTAAGCGCACGCGTCTGGCCGGCCTCTCATTGCGCGGTCTGTCCCCGAGCGTCCCCGCCGCCCTGCGCGCCAAAGACGAAGCGCCCGTAGAAATAGCTGATCGCCAGAAGGCTGAGCCCCAATCCCAGAAATGAGAACACCCGGTACAGGCCGGTGAGATTGCCTGCATCGAGCAGGAAGACCTTGCTCACCGTCACGAGCATGATGGCGAGCGAGGCATAGCGAAGCAGCTGGCTGCCTTTCAGCGTGCCATAAAAGAGCAGTGTCAGACCGTAGACGAGCCAGGCAACGGAATAGCTGTAGAATTCCGCATCGGTCGTGTTCGCGCCATCCAGAACAGGACCTTGATAGAGCTTGCGGATTTCCAGACTGATCCAGGCAAAGACAAGGATCAGCGTCAGGGTGCGCATGATCTGTGCGAAACGGAGAAGCCAGGGCGCCTGAGCCTGCCGGCCGATCTCCGCCGCCGACAGCCAGCACCAGAGGATCGGCAGGGCGAAAGTCACCGTCAGCGCGTCGAAAGGCGACGTGCCGGCCACCTCGCCGCCGAACCAGAGCGGATTTTTGATCAGCAGATCGAAATAGAGAATCCGGAACAGCGCAACGCCGGCGAGCAGCACCCCCGCCTGGAAGAAGGTGCTTCGCGCGAAGATGCGCCCGATGACCAGACAGCCAAACCCGTAGGCGAAGAGCACATTGGTGATGACGCCGCGCTCGAAGAAGCTCGCCTCGGCAAAAAGCACGTTCTCGTCCGGATGGAAAAGCTTTGCGGTCGTGTAAAAGCCCCAAAGCGCAATCAGCCCGAGCGAGCCGAACTCCAATGTCCGTATCAGAACGCCATCGCGCGCCTGCCGCAGCACATAGCCGGCGATGAGAAACAGCGCGGCGGGCAAAGCGAGCTGGAAGGCCGGATAATCGACAATCGGGATGCTCTCCTGGAGATGCCATTCGATTCCGAGAATGCTGTAGGCCGAGAGCTGCACGAGCAGAATGATCTGCGGCAGGAGGAGAAGGGCGAAGGTAAGGCCGAGAAGGCCGGCAATGGGGCGCAGCGACCGGATCTCGGTTTTGGTCGCGACCCATGCCACGGCGAGCAGTTCGGCGGCGATGGCGACGGAGAGAAATTCGCGGTCGAGCTCGATGAAGAAGGCGAGTGCGACGAATGCGGAGGTGGCGAGCGCGTAGATGGCAAGGACGCGCTCTTTCACCAGCGAGGCCGGCAGACGCCGCGCGGCCCAGAGGGCTGCGCCGAAGAACAGAAGCGCCAGCGCCATGGCGAGGATCGCCCAGCCATGCGAGACGGAGGCGGCGGTCTCCTTGATGCCTTCGACGAGCGGTTCGACGGGTTCGCGGGATGGCGGGACATCGATGGGGAGCGGCTCCGGCGGAGGCGGCGCGACCGGCGTCAGCCGGAAATAGGCGATGAGGTAATAGCCGAGCGCGGCGGAAGCGGAAAGGCCTGCCCACAGCAGGGGCGTGGCGGCGCTTGAGACCAGCAGGAAGCCGCTCGTCACATAGAGCGCGCCGAAGGCGGCCAGAGCAATCGACAGGCCGACCCCCTCTCCGGGCGACCAGCCCGCCAGCATCAGCGCGTTGATCGCCATCGCAGCCCAGGGCGCAAAGCCGTAGAGCCGCGGATCGAAGAAGGCGAGCGCCACCGCGCCCACCGCGAGCACGGCGAACAGCACCCACTCATTGAGGCCGAAATCGGCGTTGAAGGCGAGCAACGCCATCACGCCCATGGCGCCTGCGATGCTGAGGACATTGAGCGCAAGCGTCCGGTTGCGCAGCGACAGGAGGTCGCGCCAGCGCGAGACGTGTTCGATTTCCTCTTCATAGCGTTCGCGGCTCGCAAGAACGATGGTCGCCGCCACCGCGATCAGGAAGAGGCCCAGCCAGGCATTTTCGCCGGTCTGCGCGCCGACCGAGAAGATCCATGCCACCGCCCAGCCGAGGGCGAAGATCATTGCCGGCCAGGCGAGCAGCCACCAGCCTTTGCGGCGGATGGCGAGCATCAGCGCGGCGAAGACGAAATAGAGATAGGTGAAAAACGGAAAGGCCGCCGGCTCGCCCGATGAGATCAGGGCGGGCGTCAGGAAGCCGCCGACCATGCCGAGCAGCGCGATGGGCGGCCCGTGCAGCAGCGCGAGCAGGACCGCCGTGGCCGTAATCGCCGCCATGCAGAGAAAGCCGAGAACCGGCGGGATGAGCTCATAGAGCGCGGCGGCGGCATAGGCGGAGACATAAAGAACGGCGATGCCGGCTCCGGCCAGCGCCTGGGCGATGCGGTGACTGTCCGATCCGCTGACGCGTGCCGTCACCCATCGCGCCCCGGCAAGCAGGGCCACACCGAGCAGCCCCCCGAGGATCACCCGCATTTGCGGACCGATCAGGTCGTTCTCGATGGAATATTTGACGAGGAAAAAGCCGGCAAAGGCTATCGCGATCCCGCCGATCCAAACGGGAAGCACGGCGCCGACCTGGCGTTCGAGGCCGCCCTGCGTCCAGATACGCCAGCGGCTCGGAGGGGCGGCTGAAGGTTCGGCGGCGATCGGTTCCGGCCGTTCGCTCTCGGGCGGCACTGCGGCGGCTTCGGTCTTTTCCTCGCCGGCAGCCGTTGCCGGGGTGGCGGTCGGTGCTTTCTCGGCAAGGCCTGCATCTTCCACGGCGGGCCCGCCCTGAAGCATACGGATCTGCGTCCGCAGGCTGGCGATTTCGTCATCGCGCGCATCCGCGGCCGTCTTGAGCAAATCGATCTGGCGTTGCCACTCCTCGGCGCGCCGCTCCAGCCGCGCGGCGCGAAGGTGCGCCCAGCCACTCACTGCGTAAGGGGCGAGAATGAGCGCGATGACGAGCAGGAAGAGGAATTCCATCTCAGGGCTCCCCGGCCGCGATCATCAGCCCGTGTGCGCGCATCGCGCGCTCAGTTGCCATCACTGTCCGGGCCGGCATCATCGGGCTCCTCGCTCTCGGATTGATAGTCGCGCCTGGCCGCAGGCCCTCCATTGCCCCGGCTGGCACGCCATTCTTTTAGCTCTTCCTTGATCCAGTCTAAATCACGAAGATGAATATCGGTCTGCGGATAGGGGATCTCGATGCCATGTTCGCGGAAGGCCTTGACGATGGCGATGCGCAGATCGGTCCGCACCGCGAAGGAACGGTTCACATTGGACAGATAGACGAAAAGAATGAAATTGAGCGCGCTGTCGCCGAAATCTTCAAAGAATACGAAAGGCGCAGGGTTCGACAGCACGTGCGGGTGCTGGTTTGCAACCTCAAGGAGGATGTCCCGGACCTTCTCCGGATCGCTGTCATAATGGACGCCGACCGGGATCGGCATTCGGCCGGTGCTGTTGTGAAGCGTCCAGTTCTTCACCGTGTCCGTGATCAGCATCGAGTTCGGCACGATGACATTGGCGCGGTCGAAGGTTTCGATTTCCGTCGAGCGCACGCTGATCTTGCGGACGATGCCCTCATGCGCGCCGACGATGATCCAGTCGCCGGCCTTGATCGGCCGTTCCGCCAGCAGGATCAGCCCTGAGACGAAATTGTTCACGATGCTTTGCAGGCCGAAGCCGACACCGACCGACAGGGCGCCGGCGACGATGGCAAGGTTGGAGAAATCAAGGCCCAGATAGGACACGGCCAGGAGTGCCGCCAGCGCCACGCCAAGATAGCCGACGCCGGTGCGCACGGAATCGCGCACGCCAGCATCGACGCCGGCCCCTTCCAGGACATAGCGGTCAAGCCATTCCTGGAAGAACTTTGCCGCAATATAGCCGAGCACGAACAGCAGCAGCGCGACGACGACCGCGATGACCGAGATCCTGACGCCGCCGATATCGAAGCCGAACAGCGCTTGCCGAAGCCAGCTTCCGATGTCGTACCGGTCGAAGCCCCAGAGGAGCAGGATCAAAGGGACGGCGCCGATGATGATCGCGGCCTTGAGAACCAGCATGACGGGAAGGGCGAGGCGCCTGCGTCCATTTTCTTCGAGGCCCGTATGGTCGCGAAGCCAGGCGCCGACACGGCTCTCTTCATCGCCGATGCCCTGGCCGAAAGCGCTGACGGAGATGATCAGCAGGTAGGCGACGATGAAGATCGTACTGGTGACGATGAGCTGCCCAGCAATGAAGCGGGCAAAGGAGACATAGCCGATGAGCGCCGCGCCGAGGATGGTGAGCGCGATCAGCCAGAGCGGCGTTCGAATATAGCTGCGCCCGATCGGGCGCGCCGCTAAGTCTTCCTCGCCATTTTCCCTGATGCGCAGGATCGAGATGATCAGCCCCGCAATCAGCAGGCTGGCGATGAAGCTCTGGCCGAGACTGACGGAAAACGGCGTGGACGCCGTCCGGCCGAGGGCGCTGATGAAGAAGTCCAGCCCGTAGACGGCCGAAAGGATCATCAGGTGCCAGTAAAGCTTGAGCGCGGCTCTGTGCGACAGCGTCATCAGGCGCCAATGGGGCCGGTTGATGGCCAGCATCGTCATCGTCACGGCTTGAACGGTGGCAACGATCACCAGGCTCGCAATGGCGGCGATGATGATCCGCTCGGCAGGCGGCGTCAGCAGATCTCCGCCGACAAGACTGAAATAGAGAAAACCGCTCGCAACGATGGTCGGAAGCAGACGGAGCAGGATGACGCGGCCTGCTGATGCCGCCCGGCGCCATTCAGATGGCGGCTCACTGTGCGTCCATTCCCGCACATGGTCGATCCGCCGCCAGGCCAGGAGGGACAGCGCGGCCCAGATCGCGAGGGTCCCGAGCATGATGCCGAAGAACGCCGCTCTGCTGGAGACGCCATCCCACCAATTGGAGACAAGAAAGCCGATGCGCTTGAGGCCGATCGGGGCGTCCCGGGAAATGTTGCGCCAAAGCGATGGTGACAGAGGGCTCCTGCCGCGCTCGAAGATCTGCTCTTCGAAGAGCGTCCGTCGCTTCTCGCGTGCGCGGTCGCTCAAGGTCTCGAGGCGCAGAAGCGCTTCCTCGGCCGCTTTGAGGACACCTTTCAGATCGCCCACAGCCTTTTCCAGCTCGGCGCGCTGCGCGGCGACCGGCGCCGGTTCAGGCGGCTCATTCTCTCCGGGCGCCTTACCGAGACTTTCCAGTCGTGCTTCCAGCTCCGGAAGGCGGGGACGCTGCTCGGCAACGTAAGACTGAATCCGCGTGCGCAGATCCTCAAGCTCGTTGCGGGTCAGATCGAGACTGTTCGCCGAAGCCTTCGGCGCGTTCAGCTCTGCGCTGATCCGGTTCAGCGTCTCGTTCCAATCCGCAACCTGCGAGGCGACGCCTTGCGGGGCGGGCTCCGTCGCCGCGCCCGGTGCAGCTTGTTCCGATTCCGTCGATTGCTGGGGGGCGGGCGAAGGCTCTTCCGCCCATGCAGGCGGCGTGAGGACGCCCGATGCGGCGATAAGGACGGCAGCGAAGAGCCTCACGCGGATGGACGCTGCCATGGCATTTCAGTTCGTTTGCTCGCGCTGAAGAACGAGGGAGTCTTCCTCGGACGTGAAGGACTGCCCGCTGTCGAGATCATTGTCCGCGCGCGCCAGCACCTCGCCGAGCCCGTTCAGCCCTTGCGCCCGCACGGGAATTCCCGTTTCGACAACCAGATCGATCGGACCGCCGGTCAAAATGAGATGTTCGACATCGTCGCGCCGGACAAGCAGCAGCCGGTGTTTGCTGTCGACCGATGTGGATTCGATGAGCGCGAGCCGTTTCTGCTTGTTCTGGAAGAACATGGCGCCCGGCCCCCCAAGGCTTTGCCGTGCGATCCAGAATGCTAGGCCGGCCAGCGCGATCAACAGGGTGATGCTGATGATATAGACAACGCTATCAGACATGTGGTCTGCCTTTTCCCAAATGGCTGCCGGGACGCGACCCGGCCTCCATACGTCCCCCAAAAGCAGGTTCTTACGATCGAGCCTGGCTATTCCTCATGCGGGTATAGCGGCTTCAGCGCATAATTTTAACCGTTAAGTTCGAGCTTAAGGTTGGCTTTTGGCGTCTGGTGCCTTGGAATCGGCGTGCGATGATCCACCGGAGTTGTTTATTTCGCCGGAATTTGCCGAAGAAGGCCAAGGCCCCGCGCGGAGAATCGGATAGGAAAGAGCCATGATGCGAGGGCGAATGAGCGCGCAAGAGACAGCGCCTTTTCTGCAGCGCGCCGGCGAAGACCGGGCGCCGGCGCGCCGGGTTTTGGCGGTATCGATGGCTTTGATCGGCTGCGTCTTTCTTGCGGTTCTGCTACGTGAGCAGGCGACGCCCCTCATCTTCGGCCTCTTTGCCCTGTTCGCGATGATCGGCGTCGCCGCCTTGTTCTTCACCGCGGCCGGTTTCCTGCAGTTCGGCCTGAAAACCGCCTCCGCGACGCCCGATCTGCTGCGCCTCTATGCGGAGAATGCGAGCCACGGCATCGCGCTGACCAGGGTGGACGGCTCGACCGTCTTCTGCAATGGGGCTTACCGGCAGCTCGTCGGCGCCGCGGATGTTTCCACCTTCAGCGTGGAATCCGCGCTCGTGCGCCAGTTCGGCGGGTCCGAGCCGCTCTTCCGGCTGATTCGGGCCGCCCGTCGCGGCGAGACGGCGCAGGAGGACTTTCAGGCTCTCGGTGCCCCGGGGGCGGGGCGATGGTTCCGGGCCTCGGTCCAGCGCGTGTCCGTGCATCCGGAAAGCGATCCTCAGGAGGGGATCTGCCTTTGGGAAGTCACCGACATTACCAAGCGGGTTCAGCGGGAAACGGCTCTCAGCCAGAGGCTTCGCGGATTTCGCGCGCTTCTCGATGATGCGCCGGTCGGCATTTTCCTCGCGCGTCCGGACGGACAAGTGTCGTTCGCCAATGCGACCTTGCGCAGCTGGATCGACCTCGGCGATCCCGAAAAGGACACCGCGCTTGAGCTTTCGGCCCTCTTTCCGGACCAGGCCGCGACGATGCTGATGCCGAGCCCGGAAGGCGGTAAGACCCGGACCTTCCATTTCGAACTCGTCAAACGGGACGGGACGGCATTGCCGGTTTCGGTCGTGCTGACGTGGGAGAGCAGGGCCGGACAGGACCAGGACGCCGAGATTTTCGGCACGGTGCTGGAACGCTACGGCGCAGCCGATCGCGATGCGATGCAAAGCGAGATCGAGGCGCTGTTCGCGTTCCTCAAGTCGGCGCCGGTTGCCATCGCCGCCATCGCCAAGGATGGTCGCATTACCTGCAGCAATCCCGCCTTCGCCAAATTCATAGGCGTGCCGAAAGACCCTGAAATTACGAGCCTTTTCGAACTGGTGGACGACGGCACGCGGGGAAAACTGCATCAAGCGGTGGAGAAGCTGTCGGCGCGGAAAGTTGCGATCCCGCCGGTCGATGTGAAGGCCAGGGAAGGGGATCATACCGGACGGCTGTTTTTCGGTCCGCTCCTTGCCGCGGGCGAGACGGACAGCGCAGCGCTGGTCTTCGGCATCGACACCTCCGAGCAGCGGCTGCTCGAGGAGCAGATCGCGCAAGGGCAGAAGATGCAGGCGATCGGTCAGCTTGCCGGCGGCATCGCGCACGATTTCAACAATGTGCTGACGGCGATCATCGGCTTTTCCGATCTGCTGCTCGCCAATCATCGCCCGTCCGATCCGTCCTTTGCGGACATTATGAACATCAAGAACAATGCCAATCGCGCAGCGGGCCTCGTCCGTCATCTTTTGGCGTTTTCGCGCAAGCAGACCTTGCGTCCGCAGGTCATGTCCCTGACCGATGCGCTGGAAGACCTGATGATCCTGCTGGACCAGCTGCTCGGAGAGAAGGTCAAGGCGAAGGTGGTGCATGGCCGCGATCTCTGGCTGGTGAAAGTGGACCCGACGCAGTTTCAGCAGGTGATCATCAACCTTGCCGTCAATGCGCGAGACGCCATGTCCGGTGGCGGCGAGTTGACGATCCGCACGGCCAATATCAGCGAAAGAGAATCGGCTCAGCTCGGCCATGCGGTAATGGAGCCCGGCGAATATGTGCTCTGCGAGGTGAGCGATACCGGCACGGGCATGCCGCAGGAGGTGATGGACAAGATTTTCGAGCCGTTCTTTTCCACCAAGGACGTCGGCAAGGGCACCGGGCTCGGGCTTTCGACGGTCTACGGCATTGTCAAGCAGACGGGCGGCTATATCTTTGCTGAGAGCGAAGTCGGCAGCGGAACGATCTTCCGCATCTATCTGCCCCGCTGCGAGCAGCAGGCCGTTGCGCTGACGCCTGCGGCGGACAAGCCGGCGAAGAAGGAGACCTCGCGCGACCTGACGGGGTCGGCGACGGTGCTGCTCGTCGAAGATGAGGACGCCGTGCGCAGTTTTGCCGCGCGTGCGCTTACGACCCGCGGCTATCGGGTTCTGGAGGCGGTGAGCGGCGTCGACGCCCTCGACGTCATGAACGAGCACGGAGAGGACGTCGATATCGTGGTCAGTGATGTGGTCATGCCGGAGATGGACGGCCCGACGCTTTTGAAACATCTGCGAAAGACCAATCCGCAAATCAAGATCATCTTCGTCTCGGGCTATGCGGAGGATGCCTTCCGCAACAATCTGAGCGAAGGCGAGACATTTACTTTTCTCCCGAAGCCTTTCTCGCTGAAGAAGCTGGCGGCTGCGGTGAAGGAAGTTCTGGAAGCGGATTAGGGGACGGTGCGCGTCAACTCGTGGAATCCTCCATCAGTAATGATCCGCGCGCCTGTAAGTAAAAAAAGCGGAGTGTTCTTGCACCTGCCTGCTTGCAATAAGGAACAAAATGTGTACGCTCGTGCAAAGTTTGCATTTCGGCTGGCGATATGAAATAAAGGAGCACGACAATGGCGAAGGCGGATTTGCGCCTCGTAGAGGGGGCTGACATGGATAAGCAGAAAGCGCTCGAAGCCGCACTGGGCCAGATCGAAAAGAATTTCGGCAAAGGTTCGATCATGCGTCTCGGTAAAAACGAGGCGCCCGTCGAGATCGAAGCCATCTCGACGGGCTCTCTTGGGCTCGATATTGCGCTTGGGATTGGCGGCCTTCCGCGTGGCCGCGTCGTCGAAATTTTCGGGCCGGAATCCTCCGGCAAGACCACGCTGGCGCTGCAGGTCGTCGCCGAGGCGCAGAAGCGGGGCGGCATTTGCGGCTTCGTGGACGCCGAGCACGCGCTCGACCCGATCTATGCGCGCAAGCTGGGCGTCAATCTTGAGGATCTGATCTTCTCGCAGCCCGATAGCGGCGAGCAGGCGCTGGAGATCACGGACACGCTGATTCGGTCCGGCGCGATGGATGTGATCGTCGTCGACTCCGTTGCGGCGCTGACGCCCAAGGCGGAAATCGAAGGCGAGATGGGCGATGTGCTGCCCGGCATGCAGGCGCGTCTCATGAGCCAGGCGCTGCGCAAGCTGACCGGCTCGATCTCGAAATCGCACACCATCGTCATCTTCATCAATCAGATTCGCATGAAGATCGGGGTGATGTTCGGCAATCCCGAGACGACCACGGGCGGCAATGCGCTGAAATTCTACTCCTCCGTTCGCCTCGACATCCGCCGGATCGGCCAGATCAAGGAACGCGACGAGGTGGTCGGCAATCAGACGCGCGTCAAAGTGGTGAAGAATAAGATCGCGCCGCCCTTCAAGCAGATCGAATTCGATATCATGTATGGTGAAGGGATCTCCAAAGAGGGCGAGATCATCGACCTCGGCGTGAAAGCGGGCGTGGTGGAAAAGGCCGGCTCCTGGTTCTCCTATGACGGCCAGCGCATCGGACAGGGCCGCGAGAATGCCAAGCTGTTCCTGAAGAGCAATCCCGAGATCGCCCGCAAGATCGAAAATGCGGTCCGGGAGAATGCCGGGCTGATCGCCGAGCGGATACTCGGGGAGGTCGAGGAAGACGGCGATGCGGAGTCGCCCGATGCCCCCGCCGAGCCCATGAAGCCGAAAAAGGCCGGATAGGCCGAATCCGGCTGTGGACGCCGCGGCGCCCCATCCCCAGATGGCTATTATGTGGCGCGGCTGTCGCTAGACAGCTTGGCTCCCGGGCGTTAGGAAAGAATACGATTTCCGCCAAAGTTCCCAATCCGGCGCCTCGTTTCCCGGCGCCGGATCTTCGGTTGTTGGTTAAGCCGAGACAGGCGCCAGGCGGCATGGAAGACATTCGATGACTCGCACGAACGAAATCCGATCGGCTTTTCTCAATTATTTCAAACGTCACGATCATGAGATCGTGTCGTCGAGCCCCCTTGTGCCGCAGAACGACCCGACATTGATGTTCACCAATGCCGGAATGGTGCAGTTCAAGAACGTCTTCACCGGTCTTGAGAAGCGTCACTACAGCCGGGCCGTCACCTCGCAGAAATGCGTCCGCGCGGGCGGCAAGCACAACGATCTCGACAATGTCGGCTATACGGCGCGGCATCACACCTTCTTCGAGATGCTCGGTAATTTCTCCTTCGGCGACTATTTCAAGGACTTCGCGATCGAGCTGGCCTGGAACCTGATCACCAAGGAGTTCGGCCTCGACAAAAAGCGCCTGCTCGCCACGGTCTATGCCGAGGATGACGAGGCGTTCACGCTCTGGCGGAAGATCAGCGGCCTGCCCGAATCCCGCATCATCCGGATCGGCACGTCCGATAATTTCTGGGCCATGGGCGATACCGGCCCCTGCGGGCCATGTTCGGAGATCTTCTACGATCATGGCGAGGACATCCCCGGCGGCCCGCCCGGCAGCCCCGACGAGGATGGCGACCGTTTCATCGAGATCTGGAATCTCGTCTTCATGCAATATGAGCAGCTCACGCCGGAAAAGCGCGTGGACCTGCCGCGACCGTCGATCGACACGGGCATGGGGCTCGAGCGCATCGCAGCTGTGCTGCAGGGCGTGCATGACAATTACGATATCGACCTGTTCAAGGCGCTGATCGCGGCATCGGTCGAGGCGAGCGGGGTGCCGTCCAAGGGCGATCATGCGACAAGTCACCGTGTCATCGCCGACCATCTGCGCGCGGTCAGCTTCCTGATCGCGGATGGCGTCCTGCCGTCCAATGAAGGCCGCGGCTATGTGCTGCGCCGGATCATGCGCCGCGCGATGCGTCACGCCCATCTGCTCGGCGCGCAGGAGCCGCTGATGTGGCGGCTGGTGCCGGCGCTCATTCGCGAAATGGGCCAGGCCTTTCCGGAGCTGATCCGCGCCGAGCCGCTGATCACCGAAACCCTGCAGCTTGAGGAGACCCGCTTCCGCAAGACGCTGGAGCGCGGACTGACATTGCTGGACGAGGCGACGGGGGGGCTTGGCAAGGGCGATACGCTCTCCGGCGATGTCGCCTTCAAGCTTTACGATACTTACGGATTCCCCTTCGATCTCACCGAGGATGCGCTCAAGGCGCGCAATATCGGTATCGACCGGGAAGGCTTCGATGCCGCCATGGAGCGGCAACGCGCCGAGGCGCGCAAGGCCTGGGCCGGCTCGGGCGAGGCCGCGACCGAGCGCGTCTGGTTCGAGGTGCGCGAGCGCGCCGGCGCTACCGAATTTCTCGGCTATGAGACCGAGAAGGCGGAAGGTTACAT
>Ga0315553_10001418_pt1 | contig 19880 bp, 4 predicted proteins | sample SalMarSW160140MG_FD_203099 | JGI IMG/M metagenome (GOLD analysis project Ga0315553, IMG submission 203099) | Salt marsh sediment microbial communities from the Plum Island Ecosystem LTER, Massachusetts, United States - Salt Marsh Sediment SW1601-40 ... | reverse complement strand
ATGATGTGCTCCACGATATCAACTTCACCGCCAGGCCTGGAGAGACTACAGCCTTCATCGGCTCCACGGGTTGCGGAAAATCCACCGTCGTCAACCTGATCCCGCGTTTTTACGACGTTACCGAGGGTGCGGTTTATCTTGATGGAATCGATATCCGCGAAGTCAAACAGAGCGATCTGCGCGATACGATCGGTTACGTTCCGCAAAAGGGGATGCTGTTCTCAGGCACGATTGAAAGTAACCTGCGTTACGCTGATGAAGATGCCAGCGGTGAAACGCTGAAAGAAGCCGCTGATATCGCCCAGGCCAGTGAATTCATCTTTTCTAAAGCGGAGGGCTTTGAGGCTGAGATCGCCCAGGGCGGCTCGAATGTCTCAGGAGGGCAGAAGCAGCGCCTTTCGATTGCTCGTGCCTTGGTTAAAAAACCGCCCATTTACATCTTCGATGACAGCTTTTCAGCCCTGGACTTCAAAACCGATTCGGCACTGCGCCGGGCGCTCAAGGAGAAAACCGGAGAAAGCAGTGTGCTGATCGTGACCCAGCGTGTGGCCACGGTCAAGAACGCTGATCAGATCATCGTCCTTGATGAAGGGCGGGTTGTTGGAAAGGGAAAACACCACGAACTCATGGAGAACTGCGAAACTTACCAGGAAATTGCCTTGTCACAGTTGAGCGAGGATGAGCTAGCATGAGTGAGCATACTTCCAGTTCATCCTCTGATCCCAGATCAACAAGAGGCCCCATGAGAGGGCGTGGTCCCATGGGCCGAGGCCATGGCCCCATGGCCATGATGCAGGGCGAAAAAGCGCGCGATTTCAAGAGCACGATGATCAACCTGATCCAGTATCTTGGATCCTACAAGATTGCCATCGTGATCGTGATGCTCTTCGCAGTAGCCTCCACCATCTTCAGCATCGCTGGCCCCAAGATTTTAGGTCAGGCGACCACAAAGCTTTTTGAAGGTGTGATGGCGCAGATTGCCGGGACCGGCTCGGGGATTGATTTCGACTATATTGGCCGGATCATCCTGATCACCCTGGCGTTGTATCTCGCTTCTTCGATGTTTGGTGCTATCCAGGGCTGGATCATGTCCGGCATATCGATGGATATAACCTATCGTTTCCGTAAGGATATTGCCGAAAAAATCAACCGCATGCCCTTTAAGTACTTCAACAGCACTAGCCAGGGCGAAGTGCTCTCGCGCATCACGAATGATGTGGATACGATCAGTCAGACGCTCAACCAGAGCCTTTCACAAATCATCACCTCAGTGGTAACCGTGATCGGTGTCTTGGTCATGATGTTTTCCATCAGTTGGCAGATGACTCTAATAGCCCTGCTGACCATGCCTCTATCGATGGCCATCATTGCCCTGGTCGTACGACAGTCGCAAAAATACTTCAAACAGCAGCAAGATTTCCTGGGTCATATCAATGGTCATGTTGAGGAAATGTTCGGCGGGCACTTGGTGATGAAAGCTTTCAACGGGGAAGCCAAGAGTGTCGAGCATTTCGACGGGATTAATGACACCCTCTACAGCTCGGCTTGGAAATCCCAGTTCTTGTCTGGTTTGATGATGCCGATCATGAACTTCGTTGGAAACCTGGCTTATGTAGCGATCGCCATCCTTGGTGGTTACCTGGCTATCCAAAATGCAATCACCCTTGGAGATATTCAGGCTTTCATCCAGTATGTCCGCTCCTTTACTCGGCCGCTCTCGCAGATCGCCAATATATCCAATGTTCTCCAGCAAACCGCTGCCGCGGCAGAGCGCGTTTTCGAATTCCTGGCTGAGGAAGAGGAGATCCTCGAAGTCGATGATCCTGTCCAGATAGATAAGGTTAAGGGCCATGTGGAGTTCCAGGACGTTCAATTTGGCTATAACCCTGACAAAATCGTCATCAAGGAATTCTCCGCCGATGTCTTGCCCGGGCAGAAGATCGCGCTTGTAGGTCCGACGGGTGCTGGCAAAACCACGATGGTCAAATTGCTGATGCGCTTCTACGATGTCAACAACGGAGCGATCCTGGTCGATGGGCACAACGTCAAAGATTACCGGCGTGAGGATTTGCGCTGCATGTTTGGCATGGTGCTGCAAGATACCTGGCTTTTTAACGACACGATTATGGAGAATATCCGTTATGGCCGGCCTGCTGCCAGTGACGATGAGGTCATCGCTGCAGCCAAAGCCGCCCATGTGGACCATTTCGTGCGCACGCTCCCTGAGGGGTATAACCTGGTGGTGAATGAGGAGGCCACGAACATATCACAGGGTCAAAAACAGCTGCTAACCATCGCCCGCGCCATTGTGGTGGATCCCAGGATGCTGATTTTGGATGAGGCCACCAGTTCAGTCGATACGCGGACGGAGATCTTGATCCAGCGGGCCATGGATAGCTTGATGCAGAATCGCACCAGTTTCATCATCGCCCACCGACTTTCCACCATCCGTAATGCGGATTGGATCCTGGTGATGGACGAAGGTGATGTCGTCGAGCAAGGTACACATGAGGAATTGCTGGCTCAAAATGGCTTCTATGCTGAGCTTTACAACAGCCAGTTTGACCACGTACAAGTGAACTAATCGCAGGTTCGCGGGGGATAAGGAAGAGAAGCTGGTCTGGCCCTTGGTTACTTGCGAAACCTTTCGCGCACGGTGATGCGTTAGTCTTCCTTAGCGATTTGAACAATCAAGATATGGCTTTCTTCGAGCGCGGTAAGTGGAAAACACTCTTTTCCCCGAAGCCTCAACGCATCACAACTGATTAATTCGACCCCATTGCCCGCCAAACTCCCTTCTAAACAAAGCAGATAAGATTGGCGCATCTCATGGTTAGTCATTGTCATTTGCTTATGTTTTTCAAGCTCAGCGATGTAGATATTAGCATCTTGATGTATTTTGATTGCATTATCAAGCGTTTCTCCAGAGGCAACCAGTTGAAATTTATTCTTGCGAGGATTCTTTGAAAATTTCTTTGAGCGATAATGAGGAGATAACCCCGGTCTATTTGGGGTGATCCAGATCTGCACAAAGCGCAGCGAACCACCTATCGTCGAATTCACTTCGCTAACTAGCGCGAAAGGTATTTCCCAATCATTTGGATGGGTTTGGGTAGGGCAGGGAAGGCGATGAGGTAACTCACTTGACAACTACCCCTATATATAGTACTGTGGTACTGTTCCAATCAGCCAATGTAGCTATTGGAGGGGGTGATGCTGCACTCAAAACCTTCTCAGCAGAAAGCTAAACGGACTAATTCCACGCGGAAGGCGCACAAAGGATAAAGCATCTTTACCAGGGCAATCTAGGCCTTGGTTGTCAATACTTGTTCATCCATTGTCTCTCAAGTTTACCCTTAGCTGACTTGATGCTTAGGAGGCAGCGCAGAAGATAGGTGTCATGATGCCCAATCTAAACCAAGTAATCACCATATGGAGGGGGTTCATGGTCCAAACACCCAAACTCCTTTGGAACCAACCTTCGCTTGTTAAAGAGGAGCGCCTTCAAAAGAGAGGAAATCGAAGGTTGAAGATTCACCGCTTGGTCGCGTTCTCCGTGCTCTTCTGCCTCCTACTGATTGGTATGGGGTTCCAGGATGCGCATGCCACACCTATCCAGGTGCCATACCGAGCGTTGGTCTCCGGCCTCCAAGGTGAGTACTTCGATAACCCGAATCTGCAGCTCCCCATGGTTTTATCCCGCATCGACAATACTGTTGATTTCTTATGGGCATACGATCCACCGGATGTATCCCTCCCCCCCGATGGTTTCTCAGTACGCTGGAGCGGACAGGTCCAGGCGCAATTCAGCGAAACCTACACCTTCCATACCTTCTCCGATGATGGTGTCCGCTTGTGGGTCAATGGTCAGCTGCTCATCGACAATTGGACGATCCACGGCACAGCGGAGGACACCGGCAGCGTCGCGCTGCAAGCAGGTGGTTGGTACGACATCCGTTTGGAATATTTTGAGGGCGGGGGTGAAGCGCGCATGATTCTCGAGTGGAGTTCACCCTCTACATCGAAAGCTGTGATCCCTGAAAGTGTGTTGCGTTATCCGGACACCGGCCACATCAACCGCACATGCTCAGATACAGCCGCCATCGCAGATGGCGCCTCGCCAATATATATCGACGTTGAAGTGCTGGACGAAGCTGATAATCCAATTCCAGATCTCCCGGTCTCCATTCAGATTTCCGGAGAGTTCAATGCTGTAAAAGGGATCGAAGCCCTCCCAAGCGAATGGTCCTCGCTGGGGCTGACCGAATCGGATGGCGTCATCAATGGGACGCTCACCTCAACCCTTGCTGAACAGAAGGACATCCTGATTAAGGCAGGAGATGTCGTGCTCCTTCCTGCGCTTGAATGCACCTTTAGCCCGGGTGCGCTTAACAAGCTGCAGATTCTTCTGTCGGGTGAGCAAGCTGCTCCCGGTGATGAACCGGGAAAGATGGGGAACCCCGATCCACTAGTGCGGGGTCAGAGCACGGAAGTCCATGTCCGCGCAGTTGATACTTATTGGAATCTCGTCCCAAGTTTCAACGGGGAGGTGATCCTCGCTACATCCGACACGGGTGCCGTTCTTCCTAGCTCGACCACCCTAACCGGAGGCGAGTCGTTTTTCCAGGCAACCTGGAATAATGAGGGAGTACAAACGCTTTCCGCCACTGTTGCTGCACAGCCGGGGATCAATGGTGAGCGTACGTTAGAGATCCTGTCCAACCGCATCCCGGGCTTGCTAGGGACTTACTACAACAACCTCAATCTTGAACCTCCAGTAGCCGCCACCCGCTACGATTCGCAAGTGGACTTCTTCTGGCCTGGAAGTCCTATGCTTGGTGTGAATGCGGATAACTTTTCTGTGGTGTGGCACGGTGTGGTTAAGCCGTTGTACAGCGAGACTTACACCTTCTACACGCTCTCCGATGATGGCATCCGGCTCTGGATCGACGATCAACTCGTCATCGATAATTGGACATTCCACAGCAGCGCGGAGAATTCAGGGCAGGTTGACTTGCAAGCAGGGGTGCCTGTCGACGTGCGTCTGGCCTTCTTCGAGGGGAGCGGCGATGCCGTGGTCCGGCTTGAATGGAGCTCCCCATCAACGCCCCGTACAGCGATTCCAACCGAACGTTTAACCTATTTGGACCTCAGCGGTACAGATCTTTCGTTTGATCCGATCACTCCACAAGCCGATGGGATCGCGACAACTGCTTTAACCATTGAGTTGGCAAATGCGATTGGTGATCCATTCGTCAACACACCCGTAACGATAAAGATCGAAGGGGAGCATACGGCTGTGAATGGTACATCTATCGCCTCCGGTGAATGGCGGGAGATAGGGGTTACCGATGTCAATGGAGAGGTTACTGCAGACATCAGCTCTACACAGGCTGGATCGAAAGCGATTTCTATTCGGGCGGAGGGTCAGATCCTTGACACGAGCGCATCAGTTGAGTTCCTACCAGGCGCAGCCTCTCAGCTCGTCATGCTCTTTCCCGGTGAAACCCACGCTCCTGGCGCAGCACCAGGAAAATCGGGGATCCCCGAGCCCATCGAAGCCACACGAGCTGTTGAAGTTACCCTACTGGCAGTCGATGATTCCTGGAATCTCGCATCATTTACAGGGCCGATCATACTCGAAACCGACCCTGGTTCAGCCAGTCATCCAGATATTGTATTCCTAGAGAATGGTTCAACTTCATTTTTAATAACCTGGAATGAGGTTGGTCCGTCCTCATTAACGGCATCGAATCCCGCGACTGGTTTTGAATCGATGACCACGACTGAAGCGGTTGATGTTCAGCCGCGCAGCGTGTTGACTGTTGGGGATGGCGAAACGCTGTTTGTAGATGAAGCGCGCTATGTGCTAAGCCTTTTCGCTAAGGCTGGTGATCCCTGGGTTCCTTATTACTCGATGCCGGGATTTGGTGTTGGAGACGAGATCCTAATTATGAATGTTTTGGGTGACGGCATGGGTACCCATGAGGTACGGACGATCGCAGTTGTCCTCCCGGATCATCTTCTCCTGGACGCGCCACTTGAAAATGATTACGGTGGCTTTTCGGCCAAGGCCATTGTTCAAAAAGTACCCTATTTTGGGGATGTCGTTGTGGAAAACGGCGGCACGATCAGTGCCCACCCATGGGATGGTGACACCGGTGGCATCGTCTTCTTCCGGGCTGAGAACCTGACGATTGAAGCAGGGGGGATCATTGATGCGACTGCTCTGGGCTTTCGATCTGGTGAAGGTCCGGGTAGTGGCGGATACGTGGCGGGGGGCGGCTATGGCGGCTACGGTGGCGACGATCCGGGAGGTGCGCAGGGTGGCCTCGGATATGGATTGGCGACGGCACCGATGTATCTGGGAAGCGCCGGTGGCGATGCCAGCGCAACAGAGAATACCGATCGGGCTTCCGGGGGAAGCGGTGGGGGGATCGTGCGGCTGGATATCGCTGCAACACTTATAAATGATGGTTCAATCTTTTCCGCCGGGAGTATGCGATGGGGGTATATTCCTGATGCGATCGGTGGTGGAGGATCGGGTGGGAGTATCTGGATTGAAGCCAATTCTCTCCAGGGAAATGGGCGGCTCGAAGCTCGAGGTGGGGATTCCTATCTGATCAGAACGTTCGATGATCCATTTGTCTACCGCGGTTCTGGGGCGGGTGGACGGATCTCCATACAGTCAGGTACCAACGAGTTCACAGGTACTATCGTTGCAGTGGGCCGGGGGGATAGCGCTGGGCCGGGAACGATATATCTACGTGATGCAGGCACGGGTGAGACGCAGCTACGCGTCGATAATTTCAATCGTTCGACCAAACCAGCGCTGTTGACTGCCCCAGAATCCACCCCATGGTTCTTTGACACGATCGAGCTCATTCGAAATGGCGACCTTGAGATTCCAAACCCGGATGACTTTCTTTTATTCTCCCCGGGGAACATGGCCGGGGATGGTACTGGACAACTGCACCTTCACAGCGATCTTGTCTACCCTTATGCTTCATTGCGGCATTTTGGTTTCTATATGGCGGAGGGGACATCGCTCAGACTCTCTGGCGGTTTTACCGTACAAGGCACAGAATTAAGCATCCATGGCGCCCTTGAGGGTATCAGCGACATTCTCCTTGCCCCGGATGGGGATGCGGATGCGACGTTGACTCTCGGTGCACGCGGCGGGACGGTGGGAGATCCGCAGGGGCTATACACTCTCAACACAATATTGATCGAACCAGACCAAACCCTGGCATTGGAAGGCGATCCGCTATCGGGTCTGGGCGTAACCATCAATACCGTGCAGGTGGAGATACAGAGCAATGGTCATCTTTCTGCTGACGGGTTGGGGTATCAACCGGGTGGACTCCTGGGTCCAGGAACCTCCGCTGTAAATGCGAGTGCAGGCCATGGTGGTTACGGCGGGAGTGAGTATGGCGGAACGCCTTACGGAAACGCCATAGCGCCGGTCACGCTTGGCAGCGCAAGTTCCGGCGCGGGTGGTGGTGCGCTGCACCTGATCTCTGATGAGCTTATCTTAGAAGGAATGCTCAGCGCGAATGGCGACCCAGCGCCTCGAAGCGGAGGGGCTGGAGCAGGTGGGAGCCTCTGGCTGGAGGTCGGTTCGCTCAGCGGCGGCGGCGTCCTGCAAGCCAATGGAGGCGAGCGCTATCCCTTTGGTGCAGACACGTCCGGTGGTGGAGGCCGAATCTCCCTGACGACTGAGACTTCGACCTTTAGCGGAACGATCGAGGCAGTGGGGGGCGCGGGTGTGCGAGTCGGCGGACCCGGAACTGTTGTGCTGACGGACCTTGCTGCCGGTCAGCGCAGCCTGGTCATCGATAATCAGGATCAAGATGGCTCGAAGGCTGGACTCACCGACCCCGAACCGACGGATTGGCTCTTCGACCGCATTGAATTAATCCGAGAAGGCAACCTCGAGCTCATGGATCCCGATGACACGTTGCCGTTGACAACAGCCGAGATTATCGGAGACGCGACGGCGCAGATCACGCTGCACGGCAGCGTTACCTATGCACCGCTAGAGCTGGATAGCTTCGGTTTCGTTGTCGCCCCGGATGGGCATTTGACGCTCGCTTCAGACCTGACGCTGCGCGGCACCGAGCTCTCCGTCGAAGGTGAGCTCACCGGTGGAGAGCGCATGACGGTTACGGCAGGCTCTGGACATTCGGGCCGGCTGGACCTCGCGGCTACCGGCTACCACACGGGTGAGGTGATTCATGGCACATTTGTCTTTGAAACGCTTACGCTTGAGCAGGGACAGGTGTTGGGTATTCAGGGTGATCCGGAAAGTGGGCGTGGGGTCACGATCTACGCTGACCAGATGACCGTCGCTTATGAAGCCGTAGTAGATGCAGATGGCACGGGTTATCCGTATTATGAGGGACCTGGAAAGGGGTCCGCCGCTGGGCATGGTGGCTATGGTGGAGGACCAAATGGTGGGACGGCCTATGGATCCGTGTACTCCCCAATCGAACTCGGCAGCGGAGGGCTCGCGCCCGGGGGTGGTGCCCTGCACGTTGTGGGTGGAGACCTTGTTGTTGATGGGACGATCTCTGCCAATGGTCTCAGGAGCGGCGGCGCCGGTGGCAGCGTCTGGTTGGATGTCGACTTTCTGACGGGATTCGGCACAATCCGTGCCAATGGGGGCTCGGGCTTCCATAATAAGGAGGATGGCGGCGGTGCAGGTGGCCGCATTGCGATCCACTTTAACCAGAACGGTTTCAAAGGCACGCTAGACGCGCATTCTTACCCGAATCAATATCACAATTACCCTGGCGGTGCTGGGACGATTTATTTCCATTCTAAGGCGAACGGGGAGCAAAGCCTTCTCGTCGATAATGCCGGCTATGAGGGTGAACAAGCGGTATTGGCCGATCCTGGGACTACGGTTTGGGAATTTGATCGCATCGAGTTGATCGGGGGAGGCGATCTGGGAACTCTCAATCCGAGCGATACAGTGACGCTCTCGTTGGAGAACATGGCCGGCGATGGCAGTGCGCAGTTTTACCTCTATGACGACTACAGCATCACCCTTCCTGAGATCCACGGCTTTGGGTTCCATGTGCCTGAAGAAACGACGCTCACGCTGCCGCAGGACTTCACCGTCAAGGGTGTGCCGTTAACCGTGCTTGGCATGATCGCAGGGGTTGAGAACTTGACGCTCATACCCGACGTTAGTTCGATCGCGGATGTGCGTTTTGGTCCTCAGGCCTCAACGTTGGCTATGGATCCAAGGAACTTCAGCTTCATCGAACTAAATATTGAGAACGGGGCACGTATGGAACTGGCGGGTGATCCCATCTTGGGCGCTGGAGCTGTCATAAACACAGGAGAGCTGACCGTCGGCGGCCATCTCACCGCTGATGAGCTGGGATACACGTATCCAGAAAAAGGGCCAGGTGCCCCGACCGATTTCAGTGGAGGTGCCGGGCACGGTGGTGCTGGCGGAGATCCGGGTGGCGGAATCACGTATGGCTCAATGACTGAACCCGAAACACTTGGTTCAGCCGGCTTCAGTGAATATCACGGAAACGGCGGTGGGGCGATCAGGATTATTGCTGGGGGAACGGTCACCGTAACGGAGAGCGGTCGCATCAGCGCGGATGCAGGTAATTTTGAAAGCGGTGCTGAAAACGGGGCAGGTGGGAGCATCTGGATCCAGGCGGACGCCGTACTCGGTAGCGGAACAATCGCCGCGCGTGGTGGACGAGGTGCGTGGGGTGGGGATGGTGGTGGCGGTGGCGGGCGTATCGCCGTTTATGCCACAGAGGTCGACCCGGCGCTTACCTTCGATGTTGATACAACCTTCCCTAGCCAGGGAGGCCCGGGAACGATCTACTTCGGTGGGGTTGATCCACTGCAATCTACGATTGAGATCACACCTGCGGAAGTTCCCACCGACGGTTTCAGCACCGCAACAGCGCTCGTCACCCTACGTGACGGCGGCGGCAATCCTCTTCCAGGCCAACCCGTGGAGGTCGGCCTGGACGTCGGCCGGCCGATTTTTATCGACGGGCAGAGCGTGCAGATTGGTGGTTTTGTCTCGATCGGTATCACAGACGCTAATGGCGAGGCTACTGGGTCGCTCTACACCGAAGCAGCCGGCTCACGCACACTGCGGGCGCGCAGCGGTCAGGTGCTGCTCACCCAATCGGCAAGTGTTGAATTTGTACCCGGTCCCGTCGATCCAACGCTATCAACCATCTGGGGAACGCCAGCGATTGCGCCGGCCGATGGGCTCACACTGGTCTCAGTCTGGGTCAAAGCGCTCGATGAGTTTGAGAACGAAATCTCTGGATTAACAGTTGAACTCTTCTCAACAGGTAGTGCAGCAGTGACCCAACCGGTCGACCTGACCGCTGCCAATGGGATCACCTCCGGCTCGCTGACTCACGACGTTATAGAGACAGTCATGGTATCGGCAGAGATTGATGGCGTTGCCATCGATGATGTATTTGAGGTGGAATTCACCGGAGCGGATCTTGACTTGCGACTGACTGGACCGGAAGTGACTGCGCCAGGCGCAATCTACACCTATCAGATCGATCTGCGTAATAGCGGTGAACTCATCGCCGAAGAAGTGACCCTGATCCAGACCCTGCCGCCAGAAGTGATTTTCGAATTTCAGAACGCACCGGTTGAACCGAACCGGGACGGGAATCAACTCACCTGGTTGTTAGACGATCTTGCGGTCGACGAGCGCGTGCTCTTCAACGTGGGCGTAGAGATTCCCGGCGACACGCCGTATGAGGCGGTGTTGGAAACGTCCGTCAATGTGACGACGAGCTCTACCGAACCGGATCAATCGAATAACAGCGCTACGCACAGACTGCAGGTTGTCGATGGCAATGAGCACAGCGTTGCACTGGTACCGCAAGCCAAGACAATCGCACTGGGTGCGGAAGGCTCCTTCAAGGTCATCGTCGAGAATACCGGTCTGCTCGGCGACAGCTTCACGCTTGATCTTACCGGGCTCGAATCAACCTGGTACTCGTTCGAGTCTGAAGAAGTAGGGCTCTCACCTGGAGGCACCGCCGAGGTTGAATTGCAAATCTCGGTAGCGGATTGTGGGTCAACAGGGGAATACCCTTTCAGCATCCGCGCTGTCTCGGCCGCTACGGGTGGTGTCGAGTCGGCGAGTGGCATGCTCACGCTACAGCTCGAGCCCGTGTTCAGCGCATTCCAACCGCAGAACGGCACCGAGCTTGGCTCGCCCGATGTCGCTCTGCAGTGGAAAACTGACGTACCGTCGACCGGAAGCGTGACACTGTACCCGCTCGGCCAACCGGCGTCCAGCCAGGTTTTCAATACCCTAGAAGGTACGGATCATAGTCTGGTCGTGGAGGGGCTCACGCGCGACACGACCTACGTGTGGCAGGTGGAGGCGACCTCCGCCTGCGACGGCGTTGGATTGAGCCCCGAGCGTCAATTTACTGTGACGAATGGTGTGATATTCAGCCAGCGAGAAGTTGACGTGACGATCGATCGCGACTATGACCAACGCTTCAGCGTCACCGTCGTCAACACCGACGTTGTAGCACATGCGGTCAAGCTCAACGTGCAGAATCCCTATGAGGATCTGATCCTCAACTTCATCGGGCGCGGCAGTGTGGATGAGACCGTCACCCTGCTGCCCGGCGAAGCGCACGTTGTGCAGATGGCTGTCCACGCCCAGGATGCCGAGCTACGACAGTACCAACTCACAGCCGTGGTACAGTCCGATGAGCCCGGCGACCCGATCCGCGATACCGCCACGCTGGATATCCGCGTGCTATTTGATGCCGATTTTGAGGTCGAGGAGGTCTCGCGCGATCCTGTGAGTGAAGCCGTGAAGTACCGCGTTGTGAACTATGGTACGACACTTACCGACCTATCGGTGCGAGCCATTGATCCTGGAACAGGCCAGCCGGCGCAGGTCTTTCTCTCACCCAGTATCACACATGCACTCCTAGGGACGGATGGCACTGTCGAGTTCACCGTTTTCCCACTTTTCGGTCCGGAGGATGTCGCCGAGCCTATCGTAAGTACGGGTGCACCTGGGCTCTTCTCAGTCCGTCGGCAGGGTGTGCGTGATTTCGATTTATTGGTTGAAGCCGGTGGTGTGCTGCGAAATGTATTCGGGACAATTGATTGTCTGGCCTCAGGGAAGCAGGTTCACCCACTTGCACTCGATCAAGTAGTGCTTACTTGCAGTGCGGGAGATTGGTATTGCACCAACCGGACAGACATCGATATCCCCTTCCCGATGCCCTGGTTTGCCCGACCGGAGGTGATCTCAGGATCTTCACTTGCGGCATCCTTCCGACCCAGTTCTGAAGCATTACCTCATTCAGTAGACCTGAAGTTCAACTCGACGTACATCGGATCTCCAGATGATCCAATCCCACAGGGGACCTATCGATTCGATGTGCCTGCGAGCGCATATCGAGGCACCTTCGAAGCGGGAACTATCGTTCAGAATCTCCATCTCCACAGTGAGCATCCCAATGATGCGCACTACACCATCGCGACGGGCTTCAAGCTCCAGGCAGCGTTGGAAGGTGCGATGATGTACGTCTGTGCGGCATCACCGGAGGAAGCTTTCCAGGCAGCAAGTAAGGTCTGCGATATGAGTGCCCTTGCATCGGAGATGTCGGTAGCGATCACGTGGCCCAAGGATGGCCTGCAATTCCAACCGTCGACCAGCGGGTTTGTAAACATCCAGGCGAATGTATTTGACGACATAGATCCCTTTGTTGATCAATATGATGCCCAGGCGACAATTGAGTACTTAGACCCCTCTGCGGAGTTGATCGAAGACGAGACGATCTTGCTTTTCAACGATGGTCTGGAAGGACATGGAGATCTTGCTGCGGGTGATCGCTTCTATAACGTGATGTGGAAGCCGCAGGCGGGCGGTTCGATTCGCATCACTGTTGCTGCTAAAGGATTAGCACCTGGATTGGAAGATAGCGACGCGATCATGATCGATCTAAATGTACTCTCGGATCTTTCTGTTGAACGAGTCTGGCAGAACGAAGTATCGCTGCTCCATCAGCAAGCGCAGGTGCACGCCGAGATTAAGAATGAAGGTTTCTCGGTTTCGGGTCCGATCGAGATTGAGTTCTGTTATTACGACGTTAGAGAAGAGACGGGTGAGCCCATCGGTTTGCCAATCTACTGCAGCCGTTTTGATGCCCTTGCAGAAGGTGAGACGATCCTGAGTGACGAGCTCATTGAAGTGGTGGATACGCAATTCGTCGCGCCCAGGCTGGGCCTCTTCTACGTTGTCGTAACCGTGGATCCGGAGTAATCGAATGGATACACATAAGATAGGCAGAATTCACATGCAGTCAGAAATTGGTTTGCCAGGGCAGGTGCGTCAGTGCGTGAGGAGGGCTGATCGATGAGGATTTCATACCGGATGCGCAGGCGATTGCGTGACGCACTGCTGCTCTTCCTTACCGCATTGCTTGTATCTCAGCCGTTAACCGTATCGGCGCATTCTATTCATTCACCGGAACAAGAGGCGATCGACGCCGTCGTGGATGCTGGTGAAGCATACATTGATAGTGTTGGTGGTGCGATGTTGCATGCCGCTTCAAGCATAAAACGCATAGACGCGATCAACGCTTCGAGTATCGCGACACTATCCGAGGGCGCGTTGGTCCAGGCGCGTGGGAACCTCTGGGATCTCGCAAGCTCCTTATCGCATGCTATCGGAGGTGCCACAGGTGTATCCCATTCGGTCTCACAGTTAGGGCTCCCAGCGATTGATGCATTGGATGTGGAATCAGAAGCTCAAGCCGGTCTCCCGGAGGAAACCCGTTCGGACCTTGTCACCAAGACCGGATTGAGTATCGCTCAAGTGGATGGCATTGAAGCTGAACTAACGGGGCATGCGCAGCGCCGTTTCGCGCTTGCCACGGGAGGCTTGCCAGCCGAAAACGTGGCGCAGCTGTCAGACGCTGGATTCACTGCGGCTGAGATTGACGAAGTCGAATCGGCGCTTCAATCCTGGGGAGTTGTCGATAGCTCGCTGGATACGAGTCAGGACCAATTCGAAGCCGCACGGGATGAGTTTGCCTCTGGTCGTTCGCAGGCACTGGTTGCGTACGTCCAGCTGCTGGGAAAACAGATTCTAGTGCGCCAGGTTAATGGCGTAGAACCCCGCGCCGTGACACAGGAAGAGTTGGATTCCCTTGCTCAGGACGAGCTGCGTCTGTTGATCCACGCAGCCCACCTGCAGGAGCTCTGGGGTGATGATCCGCGGTTGGATATCGGTGAGGGAGATTGGTGGTTCATCGAGCGCTATGCCACCCGGGCGGCTGAACGACTTGAAGAGGTAGTCCTGGATTCACAGAACCGCGGCCTGGTTGCAGAACTACTCTTCGTCATGCACTTTGCCTCCTTGGCGGTAACAGCGAGGGCAGGTGATCCAGATTATGTCAAGTCCGAACTGGATGGGCTGGTCGAGCTCCTGGCATTCGAAACTGACGCACAGTCATTTGTCGCTGATCAACATGATCGCACCCGTGGCCTGGCGAAACTTGCCGCAGTCCTAGTTAGTAGCGTGCCGATAAGGGAGCACGTCGCCTGGTCTTTAGATGAAAAGACAGTCAGCCTCCACGCCGAATCGATACAGGATCGCCTGGATAGTGCCGAGGAACTCCCCCCGTTCGATCAGGTGGGAGCCATTGAAGAGCTCGACGAGACCAACAACCAGATGCTTTATCTTTTCGCAGCCGGTCTGGAATTCTGGGGCCAGCTGGAAGTGGACATCCTGCTCGCTGCACTGGAGATCCTTGAATTCATCAATGATGGCTCGATGCTCGCCTGGATCAAGGCGATTCTGACCGGCGATACGGAGACCCCGGCGCAGTTTGCGGCCAGCGTGCTTTTCGGGCTCATCCCCGTCCTTGGTTCGATACAAGACATCATCACACTCGTCACCGAGCCGGGCATCTTTCTTAAAGCGCTTGCGATTGTGGGGATTATCGGTGGCCTCGGCGAATTATTAGCGTTGATCGGCCTTGAGCCGGCTGCCGGCGCCTCGTTCCTCGGTAACGCCGCTTCGAAGGTGATGAAGGGGCTGTTTAAAGCCGCAGACGAGATTGCGCAGTTCGTGTTAAACGGCCTCAAATTGAAGCAGGCCTTCAGAGTCATCCTTGATTTCTTGCATATCGCCTTGAAGGGGATTGGCGATCTGGGCGGAAGCCTGGATGAGGTGTTGGATTTCCTACGCAGGCTGTTTACCGGCGATTTCAAGCTCTGGGACAACTTTATCGCCCTCGTGCGCCGTGTGGGCGCTGACACGCTGGTGAAGATGGGCTTTGATGAAGGTGGGGATTTAGTGGGACGAATCCTCCGTCAGGGAGCTGACCTCAGCGATGAAGCTCTCAGGGCGGTTGATGATGTGGGAGATGCCCTGGCATCTGCTGGAGCGCGACTGGGGGATGATGCGGCGGATGGGCTTGGAATTCTCACGAGAAGAGTTGACCCAGAACGATTTGGGCGATTGGTCGATGTGATTGGTGGGGGATGTGGGATTAGCTTCCTGACCAATGGACAAGTGAAGCTTGCAAGGGCAAGGTTTTCATCTGTATGTAATCCAGAATTATTCGAAAGAGTACTTAAATCCATTTCAGATTGGGATGATTTAGCGAATAGCGGATTTGAGAGACTTGCTAAAGTTTTACCCGAAGAAGAGCTCGCAAATGCATTGATTAAGTATGCAGATGAGCCGGGATTATCGAAGCGAGTCTTTGCTATCGCGAGTGAAGCAGGGGAGGGTTGGACTAGAGAAGCAGGCACAGGCATTCTTCGAGCCACAGATGAATTTGGAATTGATCTAGCAGAAGAAATAGCTGGTTATTCCGATGAAGTAGCTGCAAAGACCTTCGATATCTTTGGAGGTTCTAGTGTTAGTTGGAACGGAGAAAGGCTTGGAGATTTGGCAAAGGTTGTCGATAGATTTGGAGTTGATGATGTAGTTACAGCACGCATAGGTGGTCTACAAAATGTTGATGGGATTGATGAGCTTGTAAAAAAGATCATAAACAGTTCCGGAGAAATCGAAGAATATGCATTATTTGAGCTAGAGTTGGCTGCTGAAATTGGATCCGACAACATCGTGAAGGTATCTGATGTAATAGACGGGAAAGAAGCTGCTGATATTATCAAGAGAAGTGGTCGAATTATTGAAGGCAAAGCCTATGATTGGGCCAAAATGAAAGATATGCCAGACTTTTTGGTTGAGGACTTTATCGAGCAGCATACGACTCAAATATATAAGCATTTGGAAAGGTATGGGCAAGATTCCTATATTGATGTTGTATTCAAAGGAATTAGACCAGAATATGATGTCTATCCAATTGCAAAAAGATTCGTTGAGGCTTATGAAGCCCTCATAAGCGAAGGTATAAATCTGACGGTGAGGTTCCAGATACCATGAGTACAAGAAGCACCTATTTCTTTTTTGTGTTGAGCCCCATTAATAACATCAAAACGCTAGAGGGCTCTATTAGGGGTTTCATTCAGGAAGCCATGAGTGGCGAAGGGTTCAAGCTTGTTCAATATGGTTTTAAAGAAGATAGTAATGATCAATTTCCCAGGTATCACCCTGTAGATATTGATCATTTCATTAAGACTGAATTAATTAACACTAGTTACGATGGTACCCACAAACTATCTATGAATTTTGTTCTGGATAACGATGATGATATGGATTTGAAGGTAGCCATCGACACCTCTGAAAGAATGTCATTTATTCGAGCAGGCTACATTTTTTTTAAGCAGGATAGGTGGTGTATGGATCTCCTGAAATTATGTATCAGCTTCCATCAGAATTTTTTACCAATATACGGATATGGAATTACTTCCCCTACCGACTTTCCGAGGGTAATTGAAAATGATGAAAAGGTACCCACCAAGCTATATACATACAACTTCTTTGGGCAAGATTTATCAGATTACTTTACTAAGTCTAAACTTTCGAAGTTACCTGCTTGGAAGGTAGATGACCTCAAGGACAACGGCTTCTTTCTCGCAGTTGAAGATAATCCATTCATTGAAAAAGAAGATATCGATGAGACTTACCAACGGATCTCAACAGTACTGGGTCTTGAAGGTTTTCAGCGATCAGACTGATTTTTCAGATTAGTAAATGAAGATTGAATTTATGAGTTGGATTTATTGTTAGCTTTCTATTAATTTTCTAGCACTTTCTACAGGAGTGATACTAATGCGCCGATCGATCTACCTGCTGCTTGCGCTGGTTCTCACGCTCGCAGTGATCCTGCCGGTCACGGCGGATCACCGCATGCTGGATCAGCAGGGTAGAAAGTGGAGTGCGTCCCAGCAGGGGGTGGAGTCCGCCTGGATCGTGTGGGAGATGGACAACCCCGTTCAGCGATTGGTGGTCGATGGGGACGACATCTGGGTCGGCACCTACGGCGGTGGGCTTGGGCGCTGGGATCGTACGCACGGCTTCCAGGAGAGCTTCACCAGCGGTGATGGCCTGCCTGGCTCGGACGTCAGCGGGATCGCCCGCGATGGGAGCGGGAACCTTTGGGTGACCCTACTCGATGGCAGCGTCGTACGCTCTACCGATGGGGCTTCCTTCTCCAACCTGACCCCGCCCGCACCGGCCGATCGCAACGCCTGGGCGGTCGCCGCACGTGGATCGGACGTATGGGTCACCACGCTGGGCGGTGGGGTCGCCAGGCGCGCGGGGGGTTGGACGCTATTCTCCCAGTTGGATGGACTTCCTTTTAATGACATCTACGCCGTCGGGCTCGAGGGCGATGGCACGCCCTGGGTGGGGACGATGGGCTATGGGATCGCCGCCTACCAGGGGGGTACATGGGTGAGCTATGAGCCACCGCTCACGATCGCCAACCCACTCTCGCTAACTGAAAACGTCCCCAACCATGCCATCACCGACATCGCCGTCGATGCTGCTGGCGTGAAGTGGTTTGCCACGGATGGTTCAGGTGTGGTAGCGCTCGATGCGGGCGATACGAATTGGACCCTCTACAGCAGCGCAAACTCCGGACTGTGCGGCGATTTCGTGCAGGCCGTCTACCTTGATCCATCTGATAACCTGTGGTTCGGTACGCTTGGTGGCGGTGTCTGCCGGCTGAGCGCCGATCGTTCATCATGGATGACCTACAACTCGAGTAATACTCCATTGCCTGAGGATGACATCCTCGATGTGGCGCTGGATGACCGGGGAGGCTTATGGCTGGCGGCGTACGATGCCGGTTTGGCTTATTTCGGGTCCTTGCCTGACCCGACACCCTCCTTCGACATAGATCCACGCGGCCTGCCAGCCCTTGAATCGAGCGGTGGGTATGGCTACTGGCTCTGGCTCGACCCCGATACCTTCGAGTGGACTTTAGCCTGGACGGGTGGTGCTGGGTCGCACGAGTTCGAGGGGAGCATTCAGACACCCGGTGGTATAAGTCTGGTTGGGACACAGGGATTAGAAGCCGGGGATCAGGTTGGGATGAGTGGAGAATCTTTGGTCATCGAGGCCAGCGAAGGGGATGATTGGGATCAGGTGACCTTCGCACTGGATCTTGGTGTGGAGGAGCTCACGGTCGCGTTGCGCATCGATGGCGCCTTCTATCCCTACCGCATTCATCTCGGCGGAAGTGAGGATCTACCGGGCACGGGGCCCTTCCGCATTACCGCACCGCAGCCCCAACCCCCTATGGTGCAGGCAGGCGATGATCTGGTGATCAGCGAGGGTTCTTATGCCTTCCTTTCCAGCAGCTACCAGGATCCGGACAGCCCCGGCGGGCATTCGCTGCTGTGGGAGTTTGGTGACGGAGCCACCGTTGAAGATACACTTTCAGCGAGCCACGTTTATGTGGATGATGGTGTCTATACCGCTTCGCTGACCGTGACGGACGTGCATGGGCTCATTGGCCAGGATACGTTGCTTGTCACCGTTGAGAACGTGCCGCCCGAGGTCGATTTCTTCCATGAGCCATTTTTACCCTCCGTAGGTCAGAACGTTGTCTTCGAAGCGCTCCTCTTCGATCCGGGTGTAAAAGACACCCACACCCTGACCTGGGATTTCGGGGATGGTACACCACCAATGGTTGGTGCTGAGCTCATCGTCGATCATACCTTCAGCGTAGGGAGAGACTATGAAGTCACGCTGACGGCGACGGATGACGACGGTGGGGAGGGTAAAACAAGTTATACCCTTACGGTTACAGCCAACGTGGCGCCGGAATTGACGCTGCCCGAGCCGCTGACCCTCGACGAGGGCGAAGAATTGATCACATCGGCGACGTTCACCGATCCGGATTCGTCAAGCTGGATGGTCGATGTGGATTACGGGGATGGGACGGACTCGGTCACAATCGAACTCAATGAGCTAGCACCCATTGACCTGTCCCATACTTACACAGACAATGGCCTATACGAGGTAACGGTCAGCGTTACGGACGATCAAGACCTCGTCGACGAGGGCTCTTTCGACGTCACCGTCCTGAATGTCCCACCCGAACCTGCTCTTGGAACCGACATCTCGATCGATGAAGGTGCCGCCCTGAACCAGAGTATCGAGATCCTCGATCCCGGTACAGACACCTGGTCGGTCGAGGTCGATTGGGGTGATGGCAGCCCGCTGGAACCCGTTGCCCCTCTTAACAGGATCTTCACGGTCGAGCATGTCTACGCTGATGACGGCGCGTACACGCTCGAAGGATGCGTCGCGGATGATGACCTCGGCACAGGCTGCGCCTCGATCCAGGTCACGGTTCAGAATGTGGCCCCCACTGTGATCCCCGGACCAGACGCTTCCGGTCAGGAAGGGACGCCTATCGAGGTCACCGCTACCTTCTCCGATCCCGGGGTGTTGGATA
>Ga0315553_10001417_pt1 | contig 19903 bp, 22 predicted proteins | sample SalMarSW160140MG_FD_203099 | JGI IMG/M metagenome (GOLD analysis project Ga0315553, IMG submission 203099) | Salt marsh sediment microbial communities from the Plum Island Ecosystem LTER, Massachusetts, United States - Salt Marsh Sediment SW1601-40 ... | reverse complement strand
GATTGATATCATTTCGAATATCTGCCCAAGCCCAATCGCAAAATTCTGTAGGAACAGAAGCTAAATTTGGATCAATAATAAATTCTTGACCAACTTCAAATTTTTCACAAGGACCCATTTCTTTGAAATCCTCTACCACATATTGGTTAATTAAATCTTTATTATGCGTTCTTTTAATAATAGTAATTTTACAATTTGGTAATTTCATTCTCAATCACCTTTTTAGGATGAAATAATTTATTTTATTTTGCTTATAATTTTTTCAGGTATATGGATTGCAAATGTACACTCTAGATCACCATACAAACCCGTTTTTATGGGTTCAACAGTTATTGATTGTTCAAAAATCTGATCCCAATATAGTTTGTACCAGCCGGCACTACAATGACAAAAAATTTTTAAAGATTCATTATCAGTTCCCTCTTTCAAAGCGCCTCGAATCCAAGGACAGTAACATAAATAAAATTTCTTCATTTTCTCATCCTTAGCAGTTAAAAATTCCTTAGTTTGATAGGGAACTTTACTGGTATAAACGATATTTTCTTTTCTCACTCCTACTAACATTTGGTTATTTCTTACAAATTCAATTACTTCGTCATCCACGATCTGCGCAAATTCTAATGTTCCTTCATCTCGATGCTTCTCAAGCCTTTCTATTAAATCGTGGTGTTTCTTTAGTAAAAATCCATCAATTCCTAATTCGGCAAGAATTTTTTTATCTCCTTCAATATCATCAGGGGGACGACCGTGAAGACAAGGTGAAAGAAGTGTGATAGTATCTTCTTTTCCAAGATTATCTTCCAATCTTTTCATAATGCTTTTAGTAAAATTCGGTTTTTTTTCTGGATGCACTCCTAATGGAGGAATAGTTAAATCTCTAAACATTTCATTCCTCATTTGTTCTCCATGAATTTCAGCTATTCTTGAAAATAATGTATCCATTGCATTATAGGATTCAACAATATCTATAGTTTCAGTAATAATATCATATTTCTTGGAATAATTAGCATAACTCAAGATCGCTCTTAAAAAATCAAGAACAGAATCTTTATCAGTAGAGACTAGATATTCCGTATACTCAACTAGTTTTTTTGGATTAACTGAATCGAGACTTAGGTTTTCTTTTTTGAGATAATTTTCATAGTCGCCCAGCTTTGAAAGAAATATATTTATTACTTTAATATCAATATCATTTTCTTCTAAAAAGTTTTGAAAATTCCTTTCATTCATTTTCTAAATATATCTTTGTATCTTAATATCTTTTATTTTTAAAATGTAATTTATAATTATCAAAATACTTTATTTAGAGAAATTGAATTTATGAAAGCTATCGATTATACTTTCCAAAAATCTCCTACAAGACAAATGAAAAAATTCAAGGAATTACAAAGTAGAAAAATCTCTGATTCTTTTTTAAAAAGATTTAGCCAGTTTAGTCTAGTGGGAGGTTAAGAATTTCTAAATTATAAACAGTTAAGTAATAAGGAATAATTCTATTATTTTATAAAAAATACAAAAGTTGGATTTAATATGGGTATTAAGAAAGGTGATATCATCAAAGTTGAATATGAAGGAAGATTAGAAGACAGAACCATATTCGATAGCACGGAGCTTCAAGGAGGGGAGCCGTTAAAATTTGAAGTTGGCACTAGAATGTTAATTCCAGGATTTGATGATTCTGTTATTGGTAAAGAAGTAGGGGACTCGTATGAGATTACATTAAGCGCTTCTGAAGCTTACGGTGTGATTGATCCCTTATTAGTTCAAACTGTTAGCATAAATCAACTGCCAGAAGATTTGGATCCTGAACCCGGAATGATGCTCGGAGTCGGTGACGCTAACGGGACTCACTCAATGGCTTGGGTTAAAGAAGTAGATGAAGAGTTTATAAAAATTGATATGAACCACCCACTTGCGGGAAAAACGCTTCATTTCAATATAAAAATTTTAGAAACAGGCTGTGAACCAGACCCACCGGATGCTCATGAATGCGGTTGTGGTTGCGAGCATCAATAAGTATATACTGGTTTGTTCTTTATAAATAGATTTTTATTATTATTATTGAATTCCTAGTAAATAATTTAATTTATTTATTTTAGATTATTCTTAGAAATAGAAATGAGCTATAAATTTACAAAAGAGGAATTAGAAGAACTTTTAATTGATTATAATAAAATTGCGTTAAAAGAACAGAATCTCGATATACCGTCTCAAGTCTGTATTTGGGATGAAACATTGAGGGATGGCGAACAAAGTCCTACTGTTTATCTTACACTTGATGAAAAAATCCATTTAGCAAAATTAATGGATGAAATTGGAGTAAAATTAATTGCCGTTGGTTTTCCTGCTGTATCCAAAACGGAAAAAAAAATCGTTAAAACTCTCGTTAGTGAAAACTTTGAAAGAGCAACTATCCTCGGAATAGCTCGACCAAAAAAGGAAGATATCGACGCATGTATAGAGGCAAACCTTAAAGAAATTGTAATTTTTATGCCTATATCTCCAATATTTAGGAAGACATTAAAACAAAAGCCTGAAGAGCAGTTAGAAATGATAACTGACGCAATTCATTACGCAATTGATAACGGCTTCAAAGTAAATTGGGTTTCTGAAGACGGAACACGGTGTGATTTCAATCATTTGAAAAATGTGTTTCAGACGGCGATTGAAGCAGGCTCTGAAAGAATTGTGCTTGGCGATACTGTTGGCGTTTTAACTCCTTATTCTACTTCTTACTTGTACAAGCGTATTAAAAAAGAGGTGTTGAACCCTCTCAAGAAAAAAATCCCAATGGGTATTCACACACACAATGATTTTGGTTTGGCTGTTGCGAATACGATTACGGGAGTTATTGAAGGATGTACGTACCCACACACATGTATTAATGGATACGGAGAAAGAGCGGGAAACGCCGCATTAGAAGAAGTTGTAACTACTTTAGAACGAATTGGGATAAATACTGGTATTGATATGAAAAGATTACCAGAGTTAAGTGAAGTCTGTGAGAAATACTTCAACCAACCTTTAGCTTTGAATAAACCAATAGTTGGAGAACATGCATTCTCTCATGAAAGTGGTCTTCATATAGCCGCAATTTTAGCACATCCTTTAACATATGAGCCAATTAATCCACATATGGTAGGAAGAAGAAGAAAATTCTATCTTGGAAAATTTTCAGGCTCCAAATCGATTTTACACGCTCTTAAAAAAAAAATTAAAATCTTGGATTTAGATATTCCAGATGCAATTATAAAGCAAATTGTATCTGAAGTGAAAAAAAAACATGAGGAAACTTCCAAAAAGGATCTTAGAAAATCTTTTAATTTGATAAAACAGGAATTAAAGAAAATTTCAAGGGGCGTTGGAGATAAAGAATTCTTCGAAATTGTAAATAAATACGCCCAACCGTATGTTCCTGACGATTTTAAACCTAAAAATTAAGAAATTTGAATTGTGCCCTTTATTCTAATTATTTTAATTTTTTATCAATTTCGTCGATCTTTTTTTGAGTTGAAAGCAAATCACTTTTAAGTTGACTAGCGCGTTTCTCGAAAGAATTTTCTTCCATCTGTCCAGAATCATGCTTTTTTTCTATGAAATCAAGTAAGTTTCGAACCGAATTGAGTTTACTTTCCAATGCTTTCTTTTCAGCTACTAAATCTCTCTTTTTAACTTTTCCAGAGACTTTTGCTATTGGAACAGGTTTTAGTTTGTTTGTATCATCGATTTTAGGTAATCCAATGAAATCTCCTTCATCTTTAAATTTTAAAATTTCTGGCTTTGGTGGTAAATCTGTTAGAACATCATTACTTTCTAGTAATTTATCGAAACCATTAGATTTTGAGTCATCTGTATTTTCTTCTTCTATGCTTTTTGCATTTTCTGGGGGATTGCTATACTCTAAGATTACTTTTTCTGATGTTATAGTTGTTTTAATCAGTTTATCAATTGTGGTTTTAATCGTATCGATTTGATTTTGAAAAATTTTTAATAATTCCACTAACTCGCTCTTTTTTGAAATTTTCATCGAAAAATCGATATCGACTTTTCTCTTTTCGCTCAATGACGATTGAGGTATTTCAGAAGTGTAATTCAATGGATCAACATCAGATGCTTGTTTTCTGGTAACTATCTCGGGGACCGCTCCACTCGTATGTAATTCCATTCGATAATCGGAGATCAACCATGAAAAGATATTATATGCCAAATTTGGATGTTCGTCATTACTAAAGCCTCCTCCTACACGATCTCTAAATAATTCATAACTACCAATCGCACATAATCTTCCTTTATCGGGTTCAGAAACACAGACTAAAGCGGAAGAGAAAGGCTCCGAGGTTTCATTTGATGCAATTATTGAGATAGAATTACCTAAAACGCTGAGCGAACAGCCTGATCTATAACAAATTGAACTAATACTATTTGTAATTGGGTGTGGAGGCATGAAGGAAGTAATTATTGGCGTGTTTTCCATACCTAGATTATAAGTTTCATCTAAAACTTGGTCGTTTTCAAAAACTATTCCAAATATTTGACTTAATTCACTTAAATTACTGTTTCTACCTCTATCTCCACCTGCGTGTGAAAGAAGTAATAGTCCCCCACCATCATTTCTTACCCAATTATTAATTTCAGTTATTTCCATTGATGTAATTTTTGCAAAATCGGGACATACAAACACTAAGATATCAAAAGGTTTAAGGGAATTTTGATTAATTGGAGTTTCCAGAAAATTGTAGCACATAAAATCGTTTGCGTTTAAAAAATCTCGTAATTCTGTGAGATTCTCGTCGATCTTACCTCTGGGTTTATGTGCTACATCAAAAGCGATTTTATAAGGCATGATATTTCATTTTACAATTTAATTTATTCAGTGAGATTTCAAATTCTTCTTATAATTAATATGGATATTACTAAAAATATATTTTACGGGATTAAAAAATTTCTTAAAATAATCCAATTTTAATCGTTTTTAATCAGATAAAAAATGAGAACTTAATAAATGCTTTTATCTCCTATTATTAAGTTATTTTTGCTAATATTTTCAACTATGACATTACTACCTATTATCGAATTTTCTGATATCACATTTTTCAGAGTAGTATCGCTTTCAACAACGCAATTCTCAAGGATGCAATTTTCTATCATAGAGTTAGCTCCAATTGAAACATACGGACCGATGACCGATGTTATAATTGATGTGTTTTTACCAATGTAAACAGGATTTTTTATAAATGACTTCTCAGATAATATATTTAACTCAGAAAATACCTCCTTTTTTATAACCTGTTGTTCTAATAAATACTTATTACCAATTAATACTTCAGAAGGTCTTCCAAAATCTAAAATGCCTTTCTTTAAATTAACAGCAGCAATTTTAAATCCACTATCTATTAAGTCTTGTAGACTTTCAGTTAAATAAATCTCTTTTGAATCATCTGTCCTTTTATCTAAATAGCCCTTTATTATGTCAAAAAGAGCGTTAGTAGCTGAATTGGAAAAAGCGTAAATACCAGCAATTGCTAAATTAGAAACATAATCTTTAGGTTTTTCGATTAACTTTTGAATAAGTGAATTACTATCAGCGATGACAATACCGTAGGAGCTTGCGTCTTCTTTTGGTACTTCCATAACAGTAATTATTCCATCCACATCAGATTCATAATATTTATACATTAAATAGGAGTATTCATCAATAGGTATCATATCAGCTAAAAAGATTAAGGACCCCTCACGTTTATCGACTTCTTTACTCGGACAGTTGAGTTCTTCGAATCTTGATCTAGCCAAATATACCGCTTCGCCCAAACCCCAGTAAAATGGTATATCATCGTTGTATCCTCGCGGTATTTGCTCTATAAAGGTCAATTTAAACTTATCATGATATTTTTGTTTAACAAATTCAGTGATTTGTCTTCTTTTATAACCTACAATTAAAATTAACTCTGTTTCTGAATCGAACGTATCGCCAAATTTATTTAGGATATGCTCTAGAACAGTTTTACCCGCTACATGTATGAAAGTTTTTGGTTTACTTAATGTAAAAGGTCGTAATCTCGAGCCAATTCCCGCACAAGGACCAATAATTTTCATATTTTAGCTTCCTTCAATATTCTATAATTTTTTTAGATAATTAAATAAAGCATATCAATAAAACTTTGACTTATCTGAATCGAAGATTCTCTGAAGATATCCAAATAAGTAATCTAAACCCTGATCTTCTTTAATAGAGCAAGATATTAACTCAGATGTGGAACCTAATTGACTGAACACTTCTGATATTAGCATAGATAACTCTCTTATTAAACCACTTTCTCTTTCATTTGTTGAATCCTCTAACGCTTTAAAGTCTTGGCTCCAATTAACTACCATCTCAATTTGATCTTCACTTAATAAATCCGCTTTAGACAATACATTAATCTGGGGAATATTCCTAAACCTAAATTGCACAGAAGCAGCTAAAAGTAATGTTGAAATGAAGCCATTTGGTCTCATTACAAGATTTGAATCAAATAAGAAAGAAACAGCCCTTTGAATTGATCCAAAACCTAACGAACTTGCTATTAAAGGCCCAGTCTCTCTAAAAGCAAATAATTCAAGTTGTCCTGCAGTGTCCACAAATACCCAATCTGGATTGTATTCATCGATTTCATACTTCAAATCGTCTAAGAAGTTAACCATTAAATCAGATGCTAAAATCATCGCACCATTCGGCCCTAATCCGTACTCTGTCATCACTTCTTCAAGAACTATAAAATCTCTGATGTCAATATCAGGTGTATAAGGCATAAATCTCACACCAGGATCAAGGTTTAGCGTGATTGCTGAGATTTCTGGGTCTCTTTCAGTTACATAATCCCGTAACAATCCCGTAAGAGAGCTTTTCCCACTACCAGCGGTACCGATAAAATAATTTAATAAAATTTTTTTGTCTCACCATTGAGTTTTGTATCCTCATTTATAACTTAATTGTTGAAATTAATTAAAGATTTATAATGAAACGAGCAAAAACTCAGATATTTAAAACTTTTAGGATATTTAACGATATCAGAATTGAATAGGGATATTAATTTAATTAGGTGCCTTAAGTTCTTCTAGGTTAACTTCTTGTTCTTGTTGTCGTTTAAACCTTTTAATTTGGTTTTCAATTGCTTTCTCTTCCCTCTTCATTAGCTCCTCGTCATTCAATGTGATAGCTTTGAGCTCCTCTTCTCCCATTGGTTTTAAAAAATCTTTAATACTAAAACCATTGTTTTTTTCGGTCGTTTCCTTGAATTTAGCTTTCATTTCTTTTATTACTAATAATTTTGCCGAAGAACCTCTATTCTGAATAAGAGAGGGGAGATCTGTTTCTATTATCCTTTCAATACCCGGTCCCGGGATTCTTTGCGGTATTCTTACGGGTGGTCCAGAAAGTATCGGATTAACGGGTAAATTTTGTAGTGTTAATGAGAGATTTTTTAAATGTTGTTCTATGCTCTTTAAGGTTTTATTATTCTCATCAATCAATGAAAGTAAAGAATTATCGACTGAAATGTTTTCAATACTTTTTTTCTCGTAGATTGTCGTTCTCTCCTCAGTATTCTGATTAAAATCTGTTTTTACTGCTTGGATTACTCTTTCTTGAGTTACCTTTGTTCTTTTATTTTTGCTCCCATGTAAATCTATGTATTCAAAACCGTCATAACAGTCATCGTTAACCCAAATATCGGAGATGTTAAATTTTTCCGTAAAAGTATACTCAACTTTATGACCGGAGTTTAAGAAAAAAGTTAGTTTTAAAACCTTGATTTGGATGTCCATAAAACCTTGAATCTCATCTAATTCTATTGAAAATCCTAACCGATTCGTGGCATGGTAAAACTTTTTTATTGAAATTAGAGTTGGGGATTGTTTATAATAAATTTCGTGTTTAACAATCTTAGACATTTCAAATTGAAAATTCAAGCGATTAATTTTTTCTGGAAGAAATAGAACTTGTTCTTCATCGTTCTTTTCAAATTCTAAGAAAAGATTCTTTTGATCGTCCCAAAATACTTGGAACAATTCCATTTTGGTTATAACCCGTTTAAATTATCGTTAAATTTTCAAATCAAATTGATTATGTTTAGATTCTATTCCAAACTTTAAAAGAACACGAGTTTACAAAATTATTGATTTACAAGTGTATTTCACGTTAGTTTATGGATATCTTCTAAATAAGAAAAGTTTCAATCAATGTTCTTTAAGATTTGTTAGATAATACACAGGTTTTTTAAGAATCTTACTAAAATAATTGATCTCTTCTCTTGATTGTTCACCTATATAGTTCTCAACATCTAAGACTAATATTACCTCTTGATCGATTAACTTTCTTAGAGCAATTTCTTGTAATTTATCCCATTCATTATTGTTAAATTTTTCTTTGTTTAATAACCCATCTACAGAGCAGATTGATACTAGTTTTTTATATTTAATTTGTAAAATCGATTCGATTTTGATGAAATAATCTTTAAATCGAATTGAACCAACTAAAAAGATTTTAGTTTCCTTGATCCTCGAAAAATCATAATCACGGAATTCGTCCAAGAAATTCTTATTTAACCTTTCTTTCTCCATAGTAATTGTAATAATACTAGTTCATATTTAATTTTCACATGAAGTTAGATACAGTCTATTTCGCTGAAAATTTAGACTTTATGCAAAAAATGAATCCAGATTTTATCGATCTTATTTATATAGATCCACCATTTTATAGTGGGGTCGATTATAAAGATTTTTCTGATATATGGGGGTCGATTGATGAATATTTAGATTTTATGAATTCACGGATTAAGGAAATGCATCGAATCCTTAAGAAAACTGGAACTTTTTATTTACATTGCGATTCAAATGCAATTTTTGACTTAAAACCGATATGCGATAAATTTTTTGGGAAAAAAAATTTTCGAAGAGAGGTTATTTGGAATGTAGGAAGTGTTTCAGGATTCAAAAGCCAAATAAAAGGATGGGTACGTCAGCACGATACGATACTATATTACACGAAATCTGACTCTTTCACATTTAATAAACAATATTTGCCATATAAAGAGGACTATATTAAAAAAATGTTTAGATATAAAGATGAGAAAGGACGCATCTATCGAAAACGAAGAGGAGGTAAGCAATACTTAGATGAAAGCCTTGGTACACTAGTAGGCGATGTCTGGAACGATATATATTCATTTCAGACGATCACAAGATCTAAAGAATATCTCGGTTATCCTACACAAAAACCGGAAAAACTTCTGAGAAGAATAATTTTATCCTCCTCCAATGAAGGAGATATTATTGCTGATTTTTTCTGTGGATCTGGAACGACTATAGCTGTTGCTAAAAGGTTAGGTAGGAAATGGATTGGTGTGGATAATAATCCTAACGCTGTTGAATTGTGTAAAAAAAGGTTAGATTTTTAATAAATAATCCAAAGCAAAAAAATGTTCAAAATCTACTTTTTAAACACGATTTTGTCAATACCAATCCATTCTTTAGCTTCCTCGATGTTAGATACAATTTTTCTTTTAGAGGATTGAGCATGATCTAAGAGATATTTAATTTCTTCATTTAAAGGTGGGTTTTTTTTAATTATGAAAGCAGATCTAAAAAGTCTTTCATTATTTCTCTTTAAGAGTTCTAAGATAATTTCAATTGAAGCTATGCTTAAAAGAATAGCATCGGTAATATCGACGATTATGCTCAAATTTTCGTTGATATCTTTTGTTAATACTTTAAATTCTTCTATAAATCTCTCTGCTACTGGTGGAGGTAAAGTACCAGTTACCTTTATATAGAAACAACTGTCGTTAATTTTTTCAAATTGATACATAATAATTTGAACCATTCAGTTTTAAATTAATTTTAAACACTTTACTCATATTAACTTTTTTATTTCAAGGTGAATTAGTATCATTTCTTGGAGGACAAACGATTTAGGCTTTAATCTATATAAAAATTTAATGACAAGCAAGGAAAAAATATTAGAAAACACTCCCACATAGGAAAAATCTTCAAGGATTAATCAAAATCTCTTTCAAAATTAACACTGGAAAAATTACTATATTAATACTGATATATCATTAAAAAAGAATTTTTCATTTCTAAATATACTAATTAAATGAGATTAGAATTATTTCAATTAAAAAAATAGGGATAATTAAATGACTTTTAAATGTGAGATAATTGAACGCGAAGCTCAACATACCCTATCTGTAAGAACTACTAGCGCAGTCCAGAATTTGCCTGAAGTATTAGGAAAGAACTACGGAGCAATAATGCAATATCTAGGCCAACTGAATAAACAAATGAGCGGTCCTCCATTTGTAGCTTACTACAATATGGATATGCAAAATTTGGAAATAGAGATTGGAATTCCTGTTTCTAATAAATTATCTGATAAAGATGAAATTAAAGCAAGTGAAATACCCTTCGGAAAATTTGCATCTTGTCTTTACATTGGACCCTATAGTGAAATTAGACCTGCTTATGAGTCATTAACAAAATATATTGAGGAACAAGGATATGAAGCAGCGGGGTATGTTTATGAATTGTATCTAAACGATCCTTCTGAAGTACAACCCGAAAAACTTCAAACAGAAATACTTTTTCTACTCAAATAGAATTAATAAATTATCATTTTCCTTTTTTATTCTTCCATTCTCTGTAAGAATGCAATAATTTTTTTACTTCTTCTCGTTCTATATTATCTTTTGCGAATTGTTTTTCTTCTCCTTCGATTGGATTCATACCTAAAAATAAAACATAGAGCTTTTCAAGTTTTTCCAAACTTTCAAAATTCTTTAAACTCTTTAATTGGTTTGTATCAAGGTATAAAGTTTCTAGATTTACTAACGATTCCAAATTTTTGATCTCTGTTATTTTATTACTGTTAAGGTACAGAACAGTAAGTTTAGTCAATGTATCTAAGCCCTTGATCTCTGTGATTTGGTTGTAAGCAAGAAACAAGCGCTCTAGATTAGTTAAAGCTTCCAAATTTTTGACTTCTGATATTTGGTTTCGATTGAGCTGCAGAACCACGAGATTAGATAATTTTTCTAAGTTTTGTATTTCCTTTATTTGGTTCCCAACAAGTTCCAATCGTATAAGATTAGTTAATGATTCAAGTCCCTTAATTTCAGCGATCATATTATTATTAATCTCAAGCCATTGAAGATTAGATAAAGCATCGAGTCCTTTCAGCTCAAGAATCTGATTTCCATTAAGGAAGATACGGTCAAGCTTGGTCAAGGGTTCTAAGCCCTCAATTACTGTGATTTGATTATTGCTAAGAAATAGTTGTTGAAGATTTGTTAGCTCTTCCAAACCTCTGAGTTTTGCTATTTTATTGTTTGCAAGGTCTAAAGCAGTTACATTTTTTAACTTCTCAAGTCCTTTTAGCTCTGTGATATCGATAATATCCATGTAATTTATTGTTAATCTAAAATGACCGAGTTCTTCTCTTACGTTAAATTTTTTACCTTTAACCTTTACCGATCCAAGCCCCATTATATTCCATCAAAATTAGTTCATATACTTATCTTTAAATTATGCTCTGAAAATATAAAAAATTTCTCATTTTTCTTTTTTTTTTGGCGAAAATTTTTTTGAAGCAAAGATTTAAATATTAAAACGTCCATCCATATATTGGACGTCAATAATAACGATGGACGTTATTTATTTAGTTTTAAAAAAAGAGGAGGGAAAAAATGAATTCCAAAATAATATTTCTTAGAGATAAGCAAATGAATGATTTAAAGAACTTTTTTAAGAAAATAGAATTTTCTACCGAGAACGTATCTAAAGAGTTTAATATTGAAGAAATTTCCTCTCAAATAAGTGAGAAATATGAAAAAACGATTAGTCCAGGGCAAGCAGAAGCAGTCCTGCGTCGAGTTATGGGAATTACTCTTTCAAGTAAAGAGCGTAGCCAATTATACGATTTACGGAAAAAAATCCAAAGATATGAAAAGTTTTTAACTAATTTTACAGAATGGGGAGTAAAATATGATCATTTGCTAAAAATGATAATTCTTGGTCTAACAGAAGAACAATCTGATTATCTTCCACATGTTTTTAATAAACTGAACCTAGTTCCTGAGAGGGATGTAATTGGTGTTAATTTTTTCACAAAGTTAACTGAAAATTTCGATAAAACCTTAACAAGACTACAAATCTGGGATGTTACAAGTAGCAACCGATTTGCCACTATAAGACCCCAATACTATAGAGGTGCAGCAGCAGCAATTCTAGTGTTTAACAAAGAAAATCGTGACTCTTTCGATATGATTAAAAAATATTATAATGAATTTAATGAAATCACGGGGTTAAAATTTAAACTTAAACTTAAAAGTAGAGTTCTGAAGGAGATTTCTATACCCATAGCACTTGTGGGTATAGGAAGTAATTTAGTCATACCATATGAAGAAATTTTATCTCTTACTAAAGACATAGGAGCCAATTATTTTGAAATAGGAAATATAGAAGATGACCGCTTTCAAGAAACGCTCGATCTTATTGCCACTCAAATATTAGTAAAACTTCAAGAATAAATATATTTTTATTTTATTTTTTGTATTTAAAGCAAGCTAAGCCATATCTATAATAGAATTATGAAAATATTCCATTTTCCTACTGCTTGGTTCATTTGAGATATCATTTTTCACTTACTTTTGAAAAATTAGTATAATATATAATTTTAGTTATGTAAAAAAATTAGGTTAATATTTGTTTATTTTGGGGTGGTTGTATTTTTTCTCTTTCAGCCAGTTTCTCAGAAAGTTGATTTCTCAGGTTTGAAAGCTTCAAAGCCTCTTTATCTATATCATTAGTTCTAGTAATTAACTTACTATTAATTTTGATCAATTTTTTTTCTTGTTTACTAATATCTTCTTTTATCCTATTTACTTTCTCTTCAGTTAGAGGCTTTCGCTTTAAGTTAATATATTTGTATTGAATTTTTGAAAGTTTACTTCGTTCTTTAGCAAGAAGAAATTTATCTCCAACCAAATCTAATTTTTCTTCTGCGATTTCTCTTTCTATTTTAGCGATTTTCCTATGAATCTCTGCTATATAAATTTGAACTTCTGCTCTCTTTTCCATATATTTAGCATGATCTAATTCTATCTTTAAACCAGCCTCAGAGAGTTTTAGAATTTCTTTTACTTCTTGTTTATCTTGTATATATTTCCTTGTTTTCTCTGTTAAGCTTTCTTTAGTTTTTACTAAATCAAAATCTGTTTTAGCCAATGCTTCACGAGCTTTTGCTCTATCCAATTCTTGGTTTGCAGCTTTTTTAGATTCTTGGGCTAACAACTTTTCATGATTGGCGATTTTGAGGTTATAATCTGCAATTTTCTCTATATTGGGTATATCTTCCATAACATCACCTTCGAAATTACTTTTTTATAAAATTTATTATAACTTAGATATTTTTTATTAGTGCGAATTCAAGTAAAAAATTTTATTATGATAGTTTATAAATTTTTATATAAAAATTATAACAATCTATTTTCATGAAGGAAAAAACAAGAAAACGATAATTAGATCTGATAGTTATGGAGATGAATTTGAATATCTCTTTAATTTTATTTCATTGGAGTTGCTCGTAGAGTGTCAAAGTCCATTGTTATAATCCTGAAATTTTATACTTTCTTAAAGTTCTCAGGCACATTTAGATTTATTTCAAAGAGTTTATCTTGAATTTTATTCTTTAATTCCTTAGAGAAATTATTAACTATCTCATCTGGAACATAGTTTAGGTATTCGTTTATTTCACTCTGAATTATCAATCCTAACTGATTCATTAATTCCTCAGTAGTTTCGTGTTTCCTTAAGTAAATATTTTTGTAGGTCTGAATATATCGCATATTGAACTTTTTTAACCATCGTTTACCTTTTTGTTCCATTAGAGATAAAATTTGTCTAGAGCTTGAATCATTAAAGTTTTCATATTCATATTCATATTTAATTAGCTTATCTTCGCAATGTTTTATAACTTGAGCTCTCTCTTTTGAATTTAAGTCTGTATTGGAATTAAGAAAAATGATAACCATAAATTTCTCAAGCAAAAAGTAGATTTGAGCTTTAATATTAGAACCATAGATTTCGAGGTGCGAGAGGTTTTTTATGTTAGCTTGCCCAGCAAAGATTTTAAACGAGCTTAAATACATCGAAACCAAGTCAAGTTCTAAAAGATTTTTTTGATCCTCTGATAAGTAAGATTTAATAGGTCTATAATCGTCATCCTCATTTGAATCATACTCAAAAACCGTAATAGTGTTCCCATACTGATCTGCGATAATAATTCCAATAATCGGGGGTATGACATTAAAATTATGCGTCCGATAAACGGTTTCTGTTAATTTTTTTTCAACGAAACTATTACCTTTCTGAGCTTCGAGCATAAATCTAAATAAACTTCTACACTATAAATTAAAGAGGGGGTGTTGATTTTTAGGAAAAAATAGAGAACTTCCGACATTTATGATCGTGAAACAAGTCTTTCACGTACAAACATATCACCCAGCTATGTAAAAAGTTATGATAATTAAATTTATGCTATAATTTATTTTGAATCATAAAATCAAAAAAACAAGTGGGAGCGACCGGATTTGAACCGGTGACCAACAAGTCTGGAGCCTGCCGCGTTCAGCACTATGCACCGAAAGGGCAAAGTTATACCGGGCTTCGCCACGCCCCCGTGTTTTAGGAAAATAAGTCGTGGCGTAAATTAATTTGTTTTAAATAACTACTAATTTATAAATTTACTAATTACTTATTTTATTTCTGTTTTATGATATGTCTTAATAATTTAGGATTAAAAAAATTTTTGAACTTGCACTTTCACTACTAGACAATTTTTGATCCACAGAATTCACAAAATCTAAGGTTTTCAGCATTTTTTAAAGATGCCCCGCATGTTTGACAGAAATTTGGTTTTTCTGGTAAATGTTCTCCCTTATCATATACTTTATACTCAAAGGGTAATTTATCTCCTTCGTATTTGGGGAATTCGAATCCACAATTGTCGCAATAATTAATCTTTCCATCCATGTAAATGTTACAATTTGGACACTTGTTTATTAGTTTTAAACCACAATTACGGCAAAATTCTGTGTATATGCTAATAGGAATGTTGCAGCGGGGACAATGTTTTTTAGATTCTCCAGTATATCGGTAAATGATAAGACCGATAAATGTAATACCTAATATTGGAATTATAATCACTAATAGAATAACCAGTTCAACAAAAAATAGTCCCATAGTGAGGAAACAAACTATTAAGAAAATAACTAATCCAATTACCACTGAGAAACTTTTTTTGTTGTAATCTCGAACACTCATTAGAGAAAATTTGTTCTATGTATAAATAGATTCTATAACTAGTAAAGACTTTATCATTTTTATTATAATTCTTTTTTATCTTGTGCTGTTTTACAATAAGGGCAGATTAAAGTATCAATAGCAATCTTTTCCCCACAAGCGAAGCATAAATATTCATTATCCCCAAATTGGATTTTTTTTTCAATTACCTTTAGCTCTTTTTCTGTATTTTCTGGTGTTTTATTATCTGGCATAATTAATTCAAGTTTGAATTATTTATATCTACATTCTTCTGTAATAATGAATTTGTGTAAAGTCTATAAAAAAAATGGAGTCCAATATTTATTTAAGCTCCTAAATAATCCAAGTTATGACAAAATTTAAGAGCTATTCATTATTTTAGAGATGTATAATATATACTTTTAAGTTCTATCACTAAAAAAACATATAATTTAGGAGATTTATAAGAAATGCCAGGATCTCATGGAAGCTTAACAAAAGCTGGGAAAGTTAAACAACAAACACCCAAAATAGAAAGAAGTGGAGTAAATTCGAGGAAGAAAAAATCACCTCGGATGAGATTTCGTACTCTATATATACAAAGAATAGAGAAAGGTAAATATGGAGGGCAACGAGAATCTCTAGGTGCTAAGCGAGCAAGCTACAAACGATAACGATTTTTTAAATAATTACGCTATAACTCCAATTTTTTTCAGCTGGTTTATTAAAATCTGGCTTTGCTGGTAATAATGTGTAGAATTATTACTGTCCTTAGCTAATATATCATAATAATCACACATCAATAAGTTCCAACGTATTGCTCTACGGATACCTGGAATTTCTTTTAAATTAAGCGAAAGTTTTTTTTCAATAGATTTCATTAGATAAAGTGCTTTCTTTGAATCTACTCTATGATGTATATAAAACTCAGCTAATTCTAAAACCAAATCATGGAGTATTGGAACGAATTCTTTATCATCAAAATTGATGCCGACTGAATCTATTCCAGCTCTTAAAAGTTTTTGGGCTTGAGAAAGATTACCTTTAGATTTGTAATTTTTTGCTCGCATAAGATGGTAATTAAGTTTGACTTTAATTGATTTATTACCTAACTGTAAGGCCTTTCTAAAATCCATTTTAACACTTGCTAATTTATTTTGCGCTATATGAATTAACCCGATATATAGATAAGCCATTCCTAGAAATTCGTCCTTATCTATAGATGATTCCTCGTTTTTTAAGAATTTTACGATGATATTAAAATGTTCCTTTGCTTTATCGTATTCTTCCACCTGATAAAGTCTTTTTCCTAAATAATAATGAATTTTAATGATATAATCAACCGGAACCTCTCCTGATTTAGCTACTTCTAAGGCACTTCGTAAATAATTTACAGCCATATCTTCTTGATTGAGTAGTGTAGCAATTTCTCTCAATTTTAATAATATTGATACAACTACTTTTTTTTGGCGATTTTTATTAAATATTTTTAATGAATCATTTAGGAGTTGAGTTGCCTCATCAAATCGATAATTTTTAATTAAAGCTTCAGCGTCAATATAGGAATTAATTGATTTAATAACCTCAAAATTAGTAGGTGGTGTATTAAAAAGGTCGTTATGGATATGATATAATTCTCCTTTAGACAATGTGCTTTCATAGTGTAGGGCCGAAAAAGGGAAATTATTCATGCCTGATTCAAAATCGTTTGTATCTATTTCTCTTTTAGGATTAAACTTGATAAAATCATTTTGATTGATTTTTGCTAAATTAATTATTTCTATTATCGAGTTCAACATCATACGTGAAAATTTAATCCAATTCTCTACATAAGTTTCAAGACTAAACTCAGCATCGCTAAATAAAGAACTTACAATATATGGAGTATAGGAGTCGAATGATGATCTAATATAGAACTTATTGTATTCTAAATCTTTAAAAAATGTAAAATACCCTCTTTCTAAAATAAAGAATTCGTCAAAAGGTTCATCGTTAGAAAAAAATAATGTTTCTGATGTTCGGAGCTTTGGTACTCCTTCTTTTAATTCCCAAGGTAATTTGAAAGTTGGCTTTAATCTAACATTGTCTAAAATATTTACGATTTTATTAGTGTATGTCTTATCAAAATTCTCGAATTCATCGCGTTTATTCATAAATGATATACGAATACGATTTAACCATCTGCTATCGTTTTCTTCAGTGATTGTTTCAGGAATTGTTTTATTCAACAATTCAAGGAGGAGTAACTCCTTACCTTTGATGGGAAAATTGTGTTCTAGTGAAATCTGAAGTGCTAAATCTCTAAGCATTTTCACGATGAATATAATTACTCTGTCTGTATTTTGATTCAAATCCCATAATTTAAATGCAAGGCTAATTCGGAAACTTACTACTTCAAACGGAAAATTTAGTCTTAAAGGTAGTGTCACAGGAAATTTAATCGTGAATAATATCAATTTATCCTTTTTAACACTATATCTAAAATAATTTTCTATAGTTCCGTCTATCTTGAATCCATTTTTCTCGATTGCCTCTTTTAAATTTACGAGTTCTGTAGACGAAAAAGGTCTAAGCGACATAAATTAATGATGAAAGTTATTGCTTAATAAACAAATAAAAATTCCGAATATTAATTTTTATACATATCCTCATATTAACAATTATAAATAGTTAGATTTATTTGATAATATTGAGGAATAATTAAGAAAACAAGAGGTTTCGAGATGGATATCGCAAAACTCAACAAAGAACTTAGTTATAAAATTAATAAAGCAAATGGGCTCGAAAAAATTCATAAATATCAAGAAGCTGTAGATTTATGGTTAGAAATTAGCGAGATGACTCTAAGAGTATCAAAAACGCCAAATCTCGAATTTTCTTACAAATCAATGCTTATTGATAAGACTAAACAAATGATAGAACATATTAAAAACCTCAAACAAAAACTCATAAGTCAGAGAAGAGTAGAACAACGTATAGAACAGAAGCCTATTCATCAAAATACAGTTTCAGAAATAGAACCAGAACCTACTATAAGCGAGACTAAAATCGAATCCATGCCAAATTCAATATCCGAAATCTCGAATGAAACTGAGATAAATATCTCTCAGGATGATTTTAAAGAAGTTAAAGTTGTGAAAGACAGTGATATTGAAAATCTACCCATTGGATTCAAGGAAATTGAAACTACTGAAGACTTTAAAATTATAACACCTCATGATAAAGACTATCTTTCGAAGAGAATAAGTCAAGATCACACTTTGGGCAGTTCTAAACAGGAACAGAAAGATGTACAATTACCAAAAAGAATTGAGCCAGATCCGCCCAGTGATAGATCAAATATTATTTGTTTCGCTTGTGGGAGTGAAATTTCTTCTAAATCTAGGAAATGCCCCATTTGTGGTACTGATTTAAAATAGCATATGTTTCTATTTTTAGAAATTATAGAATTTTCCAGCATTGCTTAAATTGAAAACACCAAATCTCTCAGATCTCTTTCTTTTCAAGGTAAACCACCCCATTCTTGTATCTTTAAGAGCTAATTGAGTCTTATAAAGAGCCATTATATCATATATTTGATCACGATATTCTGCTATGCGAATTTTTACTTGTTTTTCCATAGGAGCCTTCATTACATTATAAATCGCGTACACATAAAATTCGGTATTTACAAGGTTTAATTCTATGGCTGCTTCTTTAGCAATGGAATGTGTTGCTTGATGATCTGGATGATTATTATTGTCACTGGGTATCACTATCCGATCTGCATCGTAGATAATCGTTTTAGCAAGAGCTATTCCTCTGCTGATTTGATTCAAAGCGTCTTGATCGTGAAATTCAAACATATGAACATTTTCATCCGGAAAACCAAAAGCTTTAGCAACTGATTTAGCTTCTTTCAGTCCGATTTGACCGATCTGATCTTCGCTGAAATTAATATATTCCTGTGCTTCTTCTATTATAATTTGATTATTCTTTTTGCCCCATGAGATTAAAGCACGATTATCTGTTACATAAACTATATGGACTTCATGTCCCTCCTTCATCCATTTTAATATTGATCCTCCTGTTCCGTATATTTCATCATCTGGGTGAGGAGCAAATACGACGATCTTCACAATTTACTCTTATTTTCAGTTATTTTGATTTCTATTATATTTAATTTCTTCGTACTTTTCAATTGCTCGGTCCCGCCACACTGTATTCCATTTTTTGAATCCTGATTTAACGTACTTTTCTCTTTTATAGAAATCGTACGAGACCCAATTAAAAAGAACAAAGTATCTCTTTGCACCGCTTTTAGTTGTTAATCTTTTTGACCTAATTCCTAAATCGTTACGTAAGTGATTCACAAATCTCAGTTCAACTGCATCTTGAAGTTTTCCCTCAATAATAGCATCTTCGTATAATATACCTTCTTCAATAAAATACGCTCTTACGTCATCAAAGATATTTCCACGACATAGTAGAACTTTTTCTTTATTTTTATCGAAGTTTAGCTCCTTTAAGCCCTCTTTTACTAAATCAACAGTTCTCTTTACGGGCATTTTATTTTCCCAGTTTTCTC
>Ga0315553_10001416_pt1 | contig 19927 bp, 18 predicted proteins | sample SalMarSW160140MG_FD_203099 | JGI IMG/M metagenome (GOLD analysis project Ga0315553, IMG submission 203099) | Salt marsh sediment microbial communities from the Plum Island Ecosystem LTER, Massachusetts, United States - Salt Marsh Sediment SW1601-40 ... | reverse complement strand
AGTGCGCGGCACCGAATGGGTCGTACTCGCTCTCGGCGCGCTTGGTGAAGCCGGAAAGACCCCCGCCCTGGCGGATCGTGCGAATACGATCCCGCCGCGCTGTGAGGATCTTATGCGGGTAAGCCTGGTGACCGACGTCCCAAATCAGCCGGTCGGACGGCGTGTCGAACAAATAATGAAGCGCGACGGTCAACTCGACAACACCGAGGCCCGCACCGAGATGGCCTCCCGTCACCGAGACGGCGCTGATCATCTCCTGCCGCAGTTCATCGGCAAGTTGCTCTAACTGCTCCTCGGGTAGCTTCCTGAGGTCGGCGGGAGACTTGACGCGATCGAGAAGCGACGTTGCGCTCTCGCCGGACGCATTTTTGATCACCTTCATCGGTCTGCTCCCCGTCTAGAGGTCACGCTGTGACTCTCGCGGCTTCATCTGCGCCCTGGGGTACGCGACGTTGTTCGAGCCTGGCGAACAGCTCGATCACCCAAATCGCTCGCCCGCGAAAATCCCACCACGGAATGACGGCAGTCCCTCCGGTGAACGCAAAGTGTTCGGCCACGCCCTCAACGAGGAACCTCGCCTGTTCGAGGCAAGGCGCGTGCTCGTCCAGATTTCCCCGTGTCGCCGATGCAGCCACACTGGCCAGCAGCTTGAGCTTTCGTTTCGCGGGTACCACGGTGCGTCGCGCGACGGAATCAAGGCCATTGCGTCGGAGCTCCTCACCGATTTCCGCGTAAAGCAGTCGTGCTGCGAGAATTCCAGGGCGACACTTCACCGGCAGGCCCAAGATCCCGGCGTCGGCGCGAGCGTACAGGCCATCGGCGACCCCAAGCAGACGAGCAACCACCTCGCCGAGTTCCGGCGTATAACGTGGAGCGGCAAGCCACTCTTCGGGGTCAATGCCTACCTCGGCGAGCCAATCGAGCGGCAAATATATTCGTCCGGCGGCCGCGTCCTCGCCGACATCGCGTGCGATATTGGTGAGTTGCATTGCGACGCCCAGGTCGGCCGCGCGGGCGAGAAGCGTGGGGGACCTCACTCCCATGAGCAGGGCCATCATCACCCCAACCGTCCCGGCGACACGCGCCGAGTACGCATGGAGATCTTCAATAGACGGATATCGCCGTCCGGCCTTATCCCAGGCCAAGCCTTCAATCAGGGCTGCGGGCAAATGCTTGGGGATGGCGAAGCGAGTGACGACGTCAACCATGGCGCGATCGGTCGGGTGAGCCTCCGGCATTTCCCTATAGACGCGATCCAATCGGGTCTGCAATCGCTCAATCGCGGCGTCTCTACGCTCGATATCGACCGAGTCGTCCGCAAGCCGGCAGAAGGCGTAAAGCGCCGACGCCGGCTCGCGGACACGGCGTGGGAGGAGATACGACGCCGCATGAAAGGTGCGAGATCCCGATCTGAGCATGGTTCGGCAGGCCGCAATGTCGGCGGCGCGAAAGTCGCTCTCAGAGAAGCGCGGCATGAGGCACCACCCGATCGAGAATTTTCGCCGAACAAAGCACGCCGGGCACGCCGGCCCCGGGATGGGTCCCGGCCCCTACGAGATAGAGACGGTCGATGTCCTCCGCCTTGTTGTGCGGACGGAACCAGGCGCTCTGGGTGAACAGCGGCTCGAATCCGAAGGCCGCGCCTTTGTGTGAAAGGAGCCGGTCATGGAAGTCCTGCGGCGTCATCAGTCGCGAGGTCACAATGTGCTGCTCAAAGCCCGGCAGTATGACCTCGTCGAGGACCTTGGCGATCTCACGCCGATACGATTGGGCCACCGTGCTCCAGTCGATCTCGGCATCGAGATGCGGCACGGGCGAAAGCACGTAGAAGGCATCGCGTCCTTTTGGCGCGAGCGACGGATCGGTTGCCGTGGGCCGGTGCAGGTAAAGGCTGAAATCCTTGGCGAGGATTCGGCGCTTGAAGATATCGCTGAGCAATTCTTCGTAGCGTGGCCCGAGCAAGATGGTGTGGTGCTTCACGTCCGGATACTGGCGCGACGTGCCGAAGTACCATACGAACAAGCCCATGGAGTAGCTGGCCCGATCGAGCTTCTTGTCGTTCCAGCGGCGCCGCGCCGCGCCGGGCAGAAGCTTTCGGTAAGTCCACGCAGCATCGGCATTGGACACGACGATATCGGACTTTATGTGCTCGCCCGAGGTGAGGCGCACGCCAGTAGCGCGGCGGCCTTCGAGCGTGATCTCGGCGACTTCTGCTCCGTATCGGATAGCGCTTCCCTGCCGCTCGATAAGCCTCTCGAGACCGCGCACCAAACGTCCCATGCCGCCCATCGGAAAGTGCACGCCGTAGCGGCGCTCAAGAAAAGCAATGAGTCCATAGATCGACGTGACTTTGAAAGGATTGCCGCCGATGAACAGCGGGTGGAAGCTCAGCGCAAATCTCAGTCGGGGATCGCGCACATACTTCGCCGCAAGGCCATAGACGGATCTGTAGCTTTCAAGGCGTAAGAAATCCGGCAGCACCCTGACCATATCGGACCACGCGCCGAACGGGACAGCGCCGAGTTCCTCGAAGCCGACACGGTAGATCGCCTCTGCCTTGCGCATGAAAGCCTCGTAACCGTCGACGTCAGCCGGCGACAGGCGCGCCACCTCTTCGCGCATGGCGCCGTCGTCGCCGCGGCAGTCGAGAACCTCGCCGTCGCTAAACCTGATGCGATAGAACGGATCGAGCGGCCGGAGATCGACGTCCTGCGACAGCTGTCGCCCGCATAGCGCCCAAAGCTCCTCGAGGAGGAATGGGGCGGTGATGATGGTCGGACCTGCATCGAAGGTGAAGCCGTCCTGTCGGAAGACATAGGCGCGACCCCCGGGCGCATCGAGCCTTTCGAGGACGGTGACCTGGTAACCCCTGGAGCCAAGGCGGATAGCGGCCGCAAGCCCCCCCAAACCACTGCCGATCACGACGGCTCGCCGGCCGGGCTTGCCGATCCGCGCTGCCTTCCCCCGAGCAGGAGCGGTTGTCAACATAACTTGACATTAGCTGTGTCAGGTGTTCTTGCCAAGACGCAAAAAAGTGCCCTAACCGCCGAGTGCGGCCGCCGCTGCCAAGTGTGGGTGGGCGGCTTTCAAGACAATTTCGGCGACTTCCTCCGGCCGCTCCTCATGGGCGAGATGACCCAGGTGACGGAGCAGCACGAGCTCGGCCTTTGGGATCCGGTCGCGCACCTTGAACGCGTCGTCCGGCGAGATGGCTCGATCGCCTCCGCCCACGACCAAAATGAGCCGTGCTTTCAAACCGCCGAGCCTTTTCTCGAATGCCGCGAGATCCCATCCCGCCATCATGCCGAGCGCGGCGGCGACGTGGTCTTCGCTTTGAAACAGCCGCGCGTAACGGGCGATGTCCTCCGGGTCCAGCCGCGAGCCCGTGTTCTCGATGAGACGCCCGACCGCCCGGTCGCTCGACGCACGCCAGCTGAGAAACTTGGGTATGAACGGATTGAGCACGAGCAGTTTGGCAAGCGGCGAGAAGAACTGGCCGGCCACGCTGCCGAACGGCAGAAGCGCTCCGTTCAAGCTGATCACTGCATCCGGCGCGATTAGCCGATCCAGGCACATCTCGATGAGAATGGCCGCACCCGCCGAGTGGCCGACCGTGATAACCGGCTTCAGCTTGAGCACCTGCAAGAGCTCCCCGAGATCGGCAGACATCGTCGGCAGAGATAGACGTGATGCCGGCGGCAGCTCGGTGAAGGCATGTCCGGGCAGGTCCGGCACAATGACCGTGAAGGCTTGGGCCAGGATCTGCGCGAGTTCGCCGTAGGAGTGGCTCGATGCGCCCGTCCCGTGCACGAGCAGGACCTCGGGTCCAGAGCCCATGATCTGTACGTGCCAACGAATCCCCGCAGCGGAGACGAACCGGCTTGCCTCCCGGTTCGGCCAGTCTCTCCCGTCTCGCTCAAACTCGAGCTTGCCGTTCACGTCTGACTCCTGATCCTTGCGCGGACCTCCTTTGAGACGGCGAGCGCGTCCGCATAGGGAAGTGGCACGTATTGTGCGCCCATCGCCTCGGCGATCCGCGCAGCGCAAGGCTCCGCACGTGGTGAGGTGTCGATCAGCAGGGCCTTAATACCGGCTTCGCGCAAGGCTCTTGCCGCGGCCACAGCATCCTCCTGCGCGGCCTGACGACCTCTGCTTCCATCCCGGGAAAGATTCGGGCGACCATCGGTCAAAACCACGACCGCGGGTGTCTGCCGCCTGCGCTTGATCGATCGCACCAGCAGTGCCGTCTGTTCCAGAGCCTCGGCGAGCGGGGTGCCACCTCCTCCCGGCACATCGGCGAGGCGCCGCTTGGCGCGTGTCAGGGAGCGCGTCGGCGGCAGCAACAGCTCGCTGCCTCGACCGCCGAACGAGAGAAGCGATACTTGGTCGCGACGTACATAGCAATCGGCCAGAAGCAGCTCGACCGCGCCCTTGGCCTCGGCAAGACGATGCAATGCGCTCGACCCGGACGTATCGACGACAAAGACCGTCACCGTCTCGCGCCGGTCCTTCAAGTGCTGGATGCGGAAGTCATCCGTCCGAACCTCGATTCGCCGCCTACCATTTGTCGACGGGACTGCTGTCCGTCTCCGCAAGCCCTGCCATGGCGCCGATGCGCGCAGTGTCTCGAGAACATTAAGCCGCGCACCAGCGCGCAGTGCACCACGCCTGATCCCGGACGGGCGGCCTCGCCGCGTGGCGTGTTGACGGTCGCCTGCCCGACCCGGAGCAGAGGCCCGTACTCTTGCTCCACGTCCCTTGCCCAACTGCGCCAAGAGGCCGGGCGGTATCGTCGCCCGAACCGCCGCCAGAACGATTTCCTGCAACTCCGCCTGAGTCGGTTGCCGCCGCTCGGAGTCCATCTCGGGCGGCTCAGGATCGGGAGTTGTCGGCGACTCGTTGCAATCGTCAAGCGGAACAATGACCGCACGGGGGGCCAGCACGAGGCGTGCGGCCAACGCCGCGTGTTGGTCCATTACGGAGTCAGCCCGGTCCAGAGCCGCGGCACAGCGCGCAACTCTGGTGGCCAGGATCGGCGCGCTCAGCGATGCGATGCCGAGCATAGTGGCCACATTGCACAAAGCCGTAACGACGTCATCGCTGACAACGACCCTCGACGCCTTAGATCCCGCCTGCGCAATGTCGGAGTCAGACAGCGTGCTGACGATGTCTGCACCGTCAATCTCATCGAGACGCAGGTGACAAGCAATCCGGTCGATTAGGCTACTCGGCGGGCGCTCCTCGTCGCTTACCCCTTCGTCCAGAGCCACCAACCCGAAACGCGCAGGTAAACGCCGGGCCGCGCCGTCGCGCTCGATTGACACCTCACCCTTGTCCATGGCCGCCACAATCCGCGCCGCCACCGCGGAGGACATGCGTTCCGCCAGCGGCAAAAGGAGGATTCCGCCATCGGTCTCGGCGAGGATGCCGCGGTCGACAACAGGGCGTCCAGCCGCCAGCGTTGCGGCGAGGTCGAGGCCGCCGAGCAGCCTGTCGTCGGTGATATGCGAGGGAAGCCTCTTGAGCTGTGTGCCGCTTGGAAGGAGCGCACGCAACAGGCCGAGCCATGCCTCGCGCGCGCCGCCTGCTCGACCTCTTAGAGCAACCCCGCCAATTCCCGCTGGATCCACAGCAAGTATGGCGGCCGCGAGAGTCGCATCGCTCGCGGGCGTAAAAGCCGCACAATCGAGGCGGTCAAGCACCGAACAGCTCCTCGATGGCGCGATCGATGCGCACCGTGGAGCCTCCCTCGTCGAGCGGATTGCGGCGCAGGCGATGACGTAGAGCCGACGGTGCGACGCGGCGAAGATGCCCTTGGTTCACTGCTTTGTCGCCTTCGAGAGCAGCCAGAGCGCGCGCGGCGCGGACGAGCGTGAGTTCGCCGCGAAGGCCATCGGTGTCCACGCCCATGCAGAGCTCCGCTGCCTTCTTGAGCTGTGATTCCGGCGTCTTGACCGTCTTGAGGTGCTTGCGCCCGGAGACGATCCGTTCACGCATACTTTCCTCCTCCGCCTGCCACGCGGCGATGAACTTGGCCGGGTCGCGCTCGAATGCGTCGCGTCGGCGGACCACCTCGATCCGGGCGTCGATGTCGTCTGGCGTGTGCACCTCGACGGACAGGCCGAAGCGGTCGAGAAGCTGAGGCCTGAGCTCGCCCTCCTCCGGATTGCCGCTACCAATCAAAACGAAGCGGGCGGGATGGCGCACGCTCAAACCCTCGCGCTCAACCACGTTTTCTCCTGACGCCGCGACATCGAGGAGCAGGTCGACGAGGTGATCCTCGAGCAGGTTGACCTCATCGATATACAGAAATCCGCGATGGGCCCGCGCAAGCAGGCCGGTTTCGAAGACCTTCTCGCCTGTGGACAGCGCCCGTTCGAGGTCGAGCGCCCCGACAACCCGATCTTCGGTTGCGCCGAGCGGAAGGTCGACCACGGGCACGGTCACGAGCTCGCTCTTGAGCTTGTCGTGCTCCGAGCGCTCATGGCACTCCTCGCACGCGGAGCCGTTCGCACCGGGATCGCAACGGTAGCGACAGCCGGAAACCACCCTCATGGGCGGCAAGAGTCCGGCAAGACCGCGCACCGCGGTTGACTTGCCCGTCCCCCGATCGCCGAACACGAGCACCCCGCCGATGAGCGGGTCCACGGCGGAGAGGACGAGCGCGAGCTTCATCTCGTCTTGGCCGATAATGGCCGTGAATGGAAAAATGGGACGCACTTTCTCCCCGAAATAGATCTTAGAGCCAGGCAAGCATTGGAGGATCGACTAAGCGGTTAGTCTCTCCCCCTCGCCGATGCGCTCGGGTAGGCGAAACTTCACTTTCTCCTCGACCCCTTCGAGATCCTCGACGGTGAGCAATCTCAGCGATCGCAAGCGACAAATAGTGTCTTGGACTACCGATTCCGGTGCGGAGGCTCCGGCCGTGAGACCAACCACCCCAACTCCTTCGAGCCAGGCAGGATCGAGCGCCAACGGCCCTTCGATCAAATGGCTCTCGACGCCCGCAGCCTCGCCCATCTCGCGCAGCCGGGTCGAGTTGGAGCTGTTGCTCGAGCCCACGACAAGCAGTAGCTGAACTTGCTTCGCGAGCTCGATTACAGCCTTTTGCCGGTTCTGCGTCGCGTAGCAGATGTCGCGCGTATCGGGTCCGACGATGGCGGGAAACCGCAGCCGCAAGGCTTGAATGATGTCCTGGGTGTCGTAGAGGCTGAGCGTGGTCTGGGTGACATAGGCAACCCTGGACGGGTCACGCACCTCAAGCCGCGCCACGTCGTCCAGGGAGGAGACGATATGCAGATTGCCAGGGATTTGGCCGCTGGTGCCCTCGACCTCCGCGTGACCCTGATGGCCGATCAGGACAACGTCGCAGCCCTGTTCGGCATAGCGACGACCCTCGTTATGCACCTTGCGCACGAGCGGACACGTCGCATCGATGATATCGAGGCCCCGCTCGCTCGCGGCCAGCTCCACCTCCCGAGAAACACCATGGGCGCTGAATACGGTGAGCGCGCCTTCCGGGATTTCAGCAACACTGTCCACGAAAACGGCCCCGCGGGCCCGCAAGCGGTCAACTACGTGCTTGTTATGGACGATCTCATGGCGGACGTAGACCGGCGGTCCATAGTGAGTTAGCGCCCATTCGACGATCTCAATGGCGCGCACCACGCCAGCGCAGAACCCCCGCGGTCTAGCTAAGATTACACGAAGATGTGTCAACTTCGCTGACATGGTCGGTTTATAACATGGGGAGTGGAACCCGTCACGCCCGATGTTCGCTTACCATCAGCTGCCTAGGAGGCCCCAAGTATGCTGACCTATATTCTCGCCTATGGGATCGTGCTGGTTCTATTCGGCGCTCTCGACGCCACCTGGCTCACCACCATGGGAGCCTCGCTCTACCGCGCCACGCTCGGCGACATCCTCGCGCCGGCGGTGCGGCTCGCGCCCGCCATCGCCTTCTATCTGCTGTTTCCCATCGGTGTCGTGGCGTTCACGGTAATGCCGGCGCTCAGGTCCGGATCGACCGCGCAGGCGGCGGTCTATGGGGGGATCCTCGGCCTTGTGACCTACGGGACTTACGACCTCACCAACTACGCGACCCTACGCAATTGGACGCTGAAGATCACGGTCATCGACCTGCTCTACGGCGCGGTCGTGGTTGCTGTCGTGGCCGTAGTCACGACGCTGATCCTGCAATGGCTCGGTCGCACTCCGGCTTAGGCCCCCGCCGGCCGCAGAAGGTAGTGACTGACGCCCCATTCGTCTCCGCCGCGATGCGCGAAAAGGCCCGCGGTTGCCAGAAAGAAGAGCCGCCAGCGGCGCTGCCAGAGTTTGGCATCGTCGCCGTAGACCGGGCGCAACACCCGCGCCACCGCCTCGACGTTGTCGTCCATGTTGGCGAGCCAGTCGTTCGCCGTCCTGGCGTAGTGGGCGCCACTCCAGCGCCATTCGTCGACGACATCAAACAGAGCGCCAAATTCTTTGATGAGCCCATGGCTCGGCATGAGGCCGCCAGTGAAGAAATGCTGAGCGATCCAGTCAGAGGGATCGGTGTAATCGAAGCTATACGGTACGTTCGCGTGGCTGAATACGTGCATGAACAACAGACCCTCGGGCTTGAGCCACGACCTCACGCGCGACAGCAACGCCGGCCAGTTCGACACATGCTCGAACATCTCGACCGATACCACGCGGTCGAAGCGCCCTTCGGCGTCGAAATCGTTCACGTCGGCGGTCACTACGCGAAGATTGTGGAGCCCGCGAGCTTCGGCCTCACCCTCGATAAAGGCGCGTTGCGAACGCGAGTTCGAGACCGCCAAGATGCTGCTCCCCGGAAGAGTTTCAGCCATGAATAATGACAGCGATCCCCAGCCGCAGCCGAGCTCCAGAATGTTCTGACCAGATCCAATTCGCGCATGGGCTGCGGTTTCGGAGAGCGCGCGTTCCTCGGCCTCGCCGAGCGTCGTCACGCCGTCATCGTAGAGGCAACAGGAGTATTTGCGCCGAGGTCCTAGCACGAGGCGGAAGAAGTCGGCCGACACCTCGTAGTGCTGCAGATTTGCGGCTTCGGTGTGGTCCGCGATGGGCCGCCGTGTCATGGCCCGAGCGAACTCGCGTGTCGCTTCTTGTCCGTCTTTAGGCAAGGAAAGACTCGTACGGGTGACCAAAGTCTCAATCGCCAGACGCGTGACCGCGTCGGGGATGGGCGCCCGTTCGAAGGCGCCAATGGCCGCTCGCTTGAAACTCATGCCGGCGGTACCGGGAAGAACGCACTCGTCCGCGCCTGATAGGCGCGATAGGCGTCACCGTGCTTGGCGACCATGTGCTCCTCCAAGGGTGGAATTCCCGAGATGTAGACGAGCAACCAGTACATGCAGAGGGGCGCTGCAAGCGCCAGCCACCCAGCGACGTAGCTGTCGGCGAGATCGACGGCAAAGAGCGGGAAGGCGAGCCAAAACACCCATTCGAAGAAGTAATTCGGATGTCGCGACCAGCGCCACAGACCAATGTCGCAAACGCGTTCGCCCTCCTTGCGCTTGGCAAGCCAATAGCGAAGCTGCCGGTCGGCAAGCCACTCCCCGAGAACACCGAGCAAGATCAACACGACGCCCAGCCAATCCTGGAGCCGCCCGAACTGCAAGGGATTGTGTGCAGCGAGGAAGATCGAAAGCGCGAGCGGTAAGGTGACTAGCGCTTGCTTCTGCAACAGGATGAACATCTGCCAGCGGGCATGCGATCCCCATTGTCGGATGAGCGTCGCGTAGCGGGGATCGTCGGCGCGATCCAACGAGCGGCGCACGATATGGGTTCCGAGCCGCAGCGACCAGGCCAGCATGATGAGCGCGACGACCAGTTGTCGGGTCGTGGTCATGGCGCCTTGCATCGGCAAGAGGGAGGAGACGACACCAAGCACTCCAAGCCCGAAGGTCCATACCGCATCAACGAATCCGCTATTGCCCGTTCGCTGCTGAACCACCCAGGCCCCGGCCATGATGACCGAAAGCGCCGCCGTCTGGGCGACGACCACCCCGATAACGGTCGCGAAGCTCATGACCCTTGCGTTCCTTCAACGGCAACAGGCAAGATACGGTCTCCGGGCAACGGGGGATGCATCGCCCGCTGCCTAGGCTCGTGGGATTTTCCTGGCCGAGATCCGCGCATAGACCCGAGTGCCGATGCGTCCAAATCTGCAACGCGCTCGTATTTGAACCGTGACGTGCATCTTGTTGGCGTCACCGCGACCTCGGCTAGGATTTCACGCGGCATGCCTAAAAAGCATCCTCTCACTATCGCCATTATCGGCACCGGTATCAGCGGGCTCTCCGCCGCTTGGCTCCTGGCGCAGCGTCACGACGTGACGATCTTCGAGAGAGCCCCCCGCGTCGGCGGGCATTCCAATACGATCGAGATCGACGGCCCCGGCGGGCCTGTCCCCGTCGATACCGGGTTCATCGTTTATAACACTGTCAACTATCCTAACCTAACGGCACTGTTCCAGCATCTTGACGTTCCGACAAAATCCGCCAACATGGGGTTTGCGGTCTCTCTCGGTGACGGCGCCTTCGAATACGCAGGGAACAGCGTGGCGAGTTTGTTCGCGCAGAAGAAAAACCTTCTCCGTCCACGATTTTGGTCGATGCTTTTCGGCATTTTGCGGTTCTACCGGCAGGCGCCCCGCGATCTCGCCACACTTGACGATCCGGATCTGAGCCTCGGGGACTACCTGCGGAGCAAGGGATTCGGTACCGCTTTTCAGAGCGACCACCTGCTCCCCATGGCGGGCGCCATCTGGTCGGCGCTCCCCGAAGCCTTACTCGACTACCCCGCAGCCTCCTTCATCCGGTTCTTCGACAATCACGGCCTATTGAAATTGCAGGACCGGCCGGTATGGCGAACCGTCGACGGCGGCAGCAAGACCTACGTCGCCAAACTGACGGCGGGCTTCGCGGACCGCGTGCATCTGAACTGCGCGGCGAAAACTGTGTTGCGAGGCGGAACGGGCGTCTCGGTCTGCGATGCGGACGGCCATGTCAGTCATTTCGACCATGTCGTGCTTGGGACCCACGCCGACGAGGCATTGGACCTGCTGGCTGATCCTTCGCCGGAAGAGACCTCCCTGCTCGGTGCCTTCCGTTACAGTCGCAACCTCACCGTGCTCCATTCGGACGCTTCCTTGATGCCCAAGCGCCGAGCGGCGTGGTCGAGTTGGAACTATCTCGGCAGTCATTCAAACACAGGGGACGCGCTCTGCGTGACCTACTGGATGAATGCGCTGCAAGGTCTTGGCGGCGCCCGCGACTACTTCGTAACCCTCAATCCCTCCCGCTCCCCGAGGCCGGGCAGCGTGCATCACAGCGAGGTTTACGAGCATCCGATTTTCGACGGACATGCGCTGCGGGCGCAGGCCACGCTCTCAAACCTGCAGGGCGCGCGAAACACCTGGTTCTGCGGCGCCTATTTCGGCGCGGGCTTCCATGAGGACGGCTTGAAGTCGGGGCTGGCAGTCGCCGAGGCCCTCGGTGACATCAAGCGGCCGTGGCGCTGCAGTGCAATCACAAGCGCTTCTCCGGCGACGCGCTTTGCACAACTTGCACCAGAGGCTGCGCTCGTCCCGTGATCTTTAAATCAGCCCTCTATGTGGGTCGTGTGACCCACCACCGTCTGCGGCCGCGACGACACCAGCTCGCCTATCGCTGCTATTGGATGCTGCTCGATCTTGACGAGGTGGAAACCCTCGCGTGGCATCTCAGGCTATTTGCGCACAACCGCTTCAATCTGTTCGGCTTTCACGACGCCGACCACGGCAGCGGCGAGGCTCAGCCACTCCGAACAGCCGTGGAGCAGCAGCTTGCATCCGCCGGCATTGACCTAGACGGCGGCGTGATCCGACTGCTCGCCATGCCGCGGCTTCTCGGATACGTGTTCAACCCGCTGAGCATCTATTTTTGTCACCGAAGAGACGGCGCTCTCGCAGCCCTGCTCTACGAGGTGAACAACACATTTGGCGAACGCCATACGTATGTGATCGCTGCGCCAGAGGACAGCAGTGGGGCCATTCGCCAGCATTGCGCCAAACGCTTCTACGTCTCGCCATTTCTCGACATGGACATGCGCTACGACTTCAGTGTGGTCGCGCCCGAGAAGACCGTACACGTAATCGTGCGCGGTTCGGATGAGGCGGGGGATGTGATCGTAGCGTCTCTCGTCGGCGAGCGCCGGGAGCTAACCGATGCGAACTTGCTCCAGCTCGTACTCTCCCATCCGTTGATGACATGGAAGGTCGTGCTGGGCATTCACTGGGAGGCCCTGCGGCTTTGGCTGAAGGGCCTTCGCCCTTACCCCAGGCCTGATGCCCCTACCAAGCCACTGGCGACAACGCCGGACTCCGAAACCTGGCGGAGAACGACATGACTTGGAACGACGTGCGGGACTGTCAGCATCGTTCAGGCCGTCAGCCAATTGCGCGGCGCGGCCCGGCGTTCGCCCTGAGCCTTCTCAGCCGGCTACTGGGTCGGTTAGATACAGGCGCACTCACGGTGGAACTCCCCTCAGGCGCGAAGATCGAGCGTCGCGGAATGCAGCCCGGCCCGAACGCCCGAATCAAGCTCCAACGCTGGCGCACGCTACGGCGCGTTCTCATGGGCGGCGATATCGGTTTCGCGGAAAGTTTCATGGACGGCGATTGGTCCACCCCGGACCTCGCCGGCCTGCTCGAATGCCTTCAGCGCAACGAGGCCGCCCTAGAGTCGGCCTGGGATGGCTTCTCGATAAGCCGGCTCATGGGGCGGCTGCATCATGCGACCCGCGCCAACACTCGGCGCGGCAGTCGCCGTAACATCGAAGCTCACTACGATCTCGGCAACGCGTTCTACGCCGGGTGGCTCGACGACGGCATGATCTATTCCTCGGCGCTGTACGATCATCCGGCCCAGTCGCTGGAGGAAGCGCAAGTCGCCAAGCTCGATCGTGCCATTTCTCTCCTCAACGCGAAGTGTGGCGACCGCATTCTTGAGATTGGTTGCGGTTGGGGCGCGCTCGCCGAACGTCTCGCCAAGCACTATGGCTGTCGGGTCACGGGCATCACGCTGTCAACCGAGCAATGTGCCTATGCCCAGGCACGCCTTCGCGGGTGCGGGGAGATCAGGCTTCAAGACTATCGGGACACGAGCGGGAGCTTCGATGGCATCATCTCCATCGAGATGCTCGAAGCGGCGGGCGAGGCATATTGGCCGACCTATTTTGCTAAGCTGCGCTCTTGCCTTGCACCGGGGGGGATGGCGGTACTCCAGGTCATCACGATTGATCAGGCCCGCTTTGCCGAGTATCGGCGACGCCCCGACTTCATTCAGCGCTACATCTTTCCTGGTGGCATGTTGCCAACGGTGGATCGCATCAAGCAGCACGTCGACGATGCGGGGCTCTTCCTGAAGTCGAGCGTGATGTTCGGGCAAAGTTATGCACGAACTTTGGCGGAGTGGAGCACGAGATATCGGCTGGCACGTCCGTTGACGGACGCGCCGCATCTCAACACGGAGCGTTTCAAGCGTATGTGGAGCTACTACCTCGCCTATTGCGAAGTGGGCTTTCGCAATGGCGTGCTCGACGTCGGGTTATACCAGATCACGCATCGCTAGGCTGTCAGCCGTCAGTGAGCCGTATGTCTATCTATCGGCGTGAGCTGGCGCATCAGCCGCTGCAGTCGTGACAATGCCAAAGACACCTCGGTGAAGTCGCACCGGTCAGCCCGCCACCAGTCGCCGACCAGTTGTGCCGCCGGGGCGAAAAGTGAAATGTAGAGGGAGCCGAGTGTGGCGCCCTGCCCGCGCATCATCTCCACGTAGGCCGAGACGACGCCCAGATCCTGGGTCAACAAGAGGCGCGTGAGTTCCGCGACCTCTTCATCACCGGCTACGAAGTCGGTCGGAGGCAGAGGCTCGAATCTCCGCTCTTCGCCTTCAAAGCAATGCGCCAATAGGAGCCGTGGAATGATCTCGGCCTCGATGATGCGACTCAGCGGGTCGATTGCATCTTTGGCTGTCGAAGGCAGCTGAACGGCACAGCCAGTGTCTTTCGCCGCATCCGGGAGCTGTAGCCAGGAATGCGCGAGTTGGCCGACCTTGGTTTCCCAGTCTTCGATCTCGAGCGGCTTTACCATGTAGGCATCAGCGCCGGCCCGGTAACAGCCGTCGATGTCCTTGGGGTGAGACGAGGTCGACAGCACGATGATCGGCACTGTCCGCTCGGGATCCCGCGCGCGGACCTGCTGCAAGAGATCCCGTCCGTCGATCCCCGGCAGATTCAGATCGAGCATGATGAGCGAGGCCCGCTCGGCAAGCGAGCTCCCATCCGACAACAGGCGACCTGCTGCTGCTCTGCCGTTCTTGCACCGCTCGATTGGATTGGTCACGCCCGCAGCCTGCAAGGCATGGCGCAAAGCGAGGAAGTCGGTATCGCTATCCTCAACGGAGATGATCGTATTAACACTCATTTTGGCGCCTCCGGACCGAGAGTGAAATAGAAGATCGACCCCTCGCCAAGTTCCGAGTCGACCCACATATTCCCACCGTGGCGCTCCACGATTCTGCGAGCGATTGTCAGACCCGCTCCTACGCCCCCGCCAAACTCCTCGGGCCCGTGGATGCGCCGAAAAATCTCAAAGATGCGTTCCCTCAACTCGGCTTCAATGCCGATCCCATTATCCCGGACATAATACCGCTTTGGCCCGTCCTGATCGACTCCAATCTCGACCCATCGTTCGGGCTTGTCGTTGTATTTGATGGCATTGGTGATGAGGTTCGAGAAGACCTCTCCTGCACGCACAGGATCGCAATAGGCGAAACCCAAGGAGCGAGACCTCCGAATCTCAGTATGTGTCTCTGAAATCAGCATCTTACATGCGATGAGGGCCTCATCGACCACGGCGTCGAGGTTGGTCTGGACGATAGCGAGATCGGTCCGTCCGGTGCGGGAATATTGCAGGAGGGACTCGATAAGCTCGTCCATCCGGCGGGTGAGAGCGAGAATGGTCTCCAGTTGCTGGCGCTCCTGCGGGTCGAGACTGTCGGTAAGCCCGCGCTTCAGGAAGCTGGCCATGTGGTGAATGCCGCGGAGCGGCTCCTTCAGGTCGTGGGAGGCCACATAGGCAAAGCTGTCGAGTTCGATATTGGCCTCCGCGAGCGCCCGATTGGCCCGCTCAATCTGAGCGGCGCGGTTGAGGATCACCTCCATGATGGCCTGGCGGAGTTCCACCACCGCTTCCTTGTCATACTTGTGCCAGGGGTCGCACCGGCCCGTGACACTCTCTTTCCAAAGGGCAAAGGAGGTTCTGGGCATCAGCCTGATCTCGCCGTCGGTCTCGCTCACCTTCACCGGCTTTTTCGGATCGCCCGCCCATTTGACGATCTCGATATGCTCCGGCCGGAACCAGAGAACGTATTCGGGATCTTGGCTCGAAAGTCGGGCCCCCACGACCCCGCTTGCCACCGACTTATAGCTTTCGGCGGCGGGGTAAACCTCGGGCAGTCGGTCGGTGGCGAAAACCGGCTGGTTCGCCCTTAGGAGCCACGCCGCGAGGTCCCGCACCTGCTGCTCAGTGGGCGTCTCCCCCATCAGCGAAACCTCCCCACGGGAAACAACGGCGGCCCCCTGTGCATCGATCAACGACAGGAGATTGAGTTTCCGATCGCGGTCGCCGAGGGAGGCATGGTGGTCGGGCTCGCGGCACAAAGCTTCCACCAGTTGATCGATAACGCTCGTCATACGCAGTCGGCGATCTGCACCTTCGGCATCTTCCTTGGCCGCGGTCAACAGCGACAGCATGTGCGCCAGGAACTCGGCCGCCATGCGCGCTTCGTAGGGGACATGCCGTGGTGCGCTGTGATGCATGGCCGAAATCAGACCCCACAGCGCGCCGTCCTTCATCAGCGGCATCACCATGGTGGATTTGACACCCATGTTCTTGAGGTAGTCGGAATACATCACCGACACGCTGCGTAGCATTGCGTAGCTCATGTCGATTGCCTTCCCAGTGCGAGGGTGGTTTTCCGGCACTAACGGAACGGCCACGTAGTCCACGTCCGGCAGATGCCTGAGCCAACTCAAGGAAAACAGGCGGCGCGCCGGCGCCGGGATATCCGTCGCTGGATAATGCAGCCCGAGGTAGGGCTCGAGGTCATCCCGCTTCGCTTCGGCAATCACATGACCGCTGCCGTCTTCGGCAAACTTGTACGCCATGACTCGGTCATATCCAGTGAAGTCACGGATGCGCTCAACCGCTAGGTCGAAAAAGTCCTGCAAGCCTTTGGTCGCCTGGAGAAGGGCGATAGTTGCCCGCACATCCGAGTAAAGGTTGCCGTTCGAGGGTTCGATCTCGTGTGAGATGAGCTCGAGCTCAAGGATCAGCACGCCATCGCAGCGGTGGGCGAAGATGTTCACGCCTCCGGCGGAGCCGGCAAAGAACTCACGCACCACATGCACAGGTGTATTGTCGAGTGACATGCGGTGAAGCCGCTCGAAGAACGCCGCAGCGCCGTCGCCGAGCACTTCTGTGATCTTCTTGCCCAACAGCTGCTTCGGCGAGCGGCCAAGGAAAGGCTCGCAGTTGGCACTCGTCTGAAGCACGACGTAGTCCAGCTCATCAACGATGATCATGGCACCGTGCGGCTGAACCGCGCCCGGGTACTGCACAAGTTCGCGATCGCAGTTCGAGAAGTCGACGTTTTTTGCCGTGACCGGAATGTCGTCCTTGTTGGTCCCTGTCATGGCAGCGTCAAGTCCTATGGACTGCTCTCACCGGGCAGACACTCTGTCTCTCGGCACAATTGTGGACCGCCATCCAGCCCCAAGGATACCGGCTCATGAAGTAGTTCGGTCCCGACGAGACCGTCATGAAACATGACGAACGTCTCGACTGCCGCGCGGACAGCCTCGTCACCCTCTATGGACTCGGGATCGATGGCATTGATCGCCGCTATGGAGGCGCGCCAAAGATGCCCTGTCTCCCGACCGAATCCATAAAAGAACGTGGCGCCTCTCTCTGCGTCGAGGCCAAGAGCCGCTTTGATCTCCGGCAGTATCGCTCTCGCGCCTTTGGCAGACCCCTCCACTACATAGAGGCAGCCAAGCCCCGCCGGGATGGTGTCGAGAGCCGGAGCCTGCGGCAGGTCGAGGCGGGACAAGGCCTCGGCGGGAAGGCGCAAATGCGCAAGGTCCTGCTCGAGCAAGCGCGCCCGGTAAGGCGACGGATAGGTAAAGCCCAGCGGCGAAAAATCGACGTTTTGCAAGGCCTGCTCGGCTGCGACATGCAGCCTCCATAACCTCACGAGATGGTCGGCATAGCGCTCCCGCGAAGCGAGGCGCTCGCCCATATTCACCGCGCGCTCCAGCTCGTCATGCAGCGGCCCCGTAGCAGCTCGGAGCCGCTCATGGAGACTGTCCTTGGACGAAGACATGGCACCCTGTTGATCTAATTGTTAGGTCGAGGTGTAACTCCCACCTTACAGTGAAGCGGTCGCAAGCCTCGCCGTCAATCGGGAACCGCAGCGTGCGGCACGCAACCTGAAGCCCGAGCGACAAAGGGGATCGAAGGTCCCAAAATTGGCTAGCCGCAGGCGGACCAGGACAGGAGGCGCACGTGAGAGAAATGCAATTGATCTATGCGTCGCGGCCCTTTGGCTACGATGAGCTTGTGCTCGCCGGAATTCTCTCTACGGCACGACGAAACAATGCACGCGACGGCATCACCGGCGCACTCATTTGTCGGGAAGATTTGTTTATACAGTTGCTCGAGGGCCCAAGTGATGCGGTCACTTCCGCGTTTTCCCGCATCTTGCGCGACGACCGTCATGTCGATGTCACCACTCTGTTAACTGGCGATATCGAGCACCGACTGTTTCCGCAATGGTCCATGCGCCACGACCCAGCCCGAAGCTGGATGTGGACCATGAACGATGTGGCAAACGGGGCTGTCGGCAAGGCGTCGGTTGCCGAGATCCGCGGCATCTTCGAGAGATTGGCAATAGAGCCCGCCACAAGGCCTTAGCGTTCACTGACCGGCAAGAAAGGCTTTGACCGGCACCAACGACTTCGCAGGCGCTTCTTCTTGCGGCACGTGACCAAGCCCCGGGAAGGCCACGAGCGTGCTGTCGGGTAGGACTCTCGTATAGTCGGCGGCGTTGCTGAACGGGATCAGCGCGTCTTTCTCGCCCCAGACCAACAAAACCGGCGCCCGGATACGCTGCAAGAGGGGCACCGGATCCTCGCGCACGGTCTGCTCCATGCGCGCGATCATCGCGTCGCGAACGCCCGGGGCGAGCATCAGGTCGTAATAGCGATCCACCGTCTCGTCGGTCAGAGCCGCCGGATCGCCATACGCCACCTCGAGATTCGCGCGGAGCAGCGGCCTGGGGAGCACGTAACGCATCAGTTTGACGAAAGCGGGCACCTCGGGCTTCTGCCCATAGGCGATGCCGGGGCTTTCGAAGCCGTCCGGCGAGATCAGCACGAGCTTCGTGACGCGATCCGGGTTCAGGGCGGCGAAGCGCCAAGCAATCCGGCCGCCAATCGAATTGCCGATCACGCACGCGTGCGCCACGCCCAGCCGGTCCAGGAGGGCGGTGAGCACCTCTATCGTGCGGGCGTCGGTGTAATCGCCCGTCGGGTCGGGGGGCGACAGCCCGGAGCCCGGCAAATCGAAGCGGATGACGCGGTAATCGTCTTGCAACGCACGCGCCCAAGGTTCCCAGGTTTGCAGGCTGGAGCCGAAGCCGTGCAACATAATGACGGCGGGCGCATCTTTCGGGCCCGACTCGCGCACATGCAAGCGCGTACCGGACACCTGGATCATGTCACCCGGCGCATTGAGGTACTTCGCCTCGAGAGCCGCTCGCGCTTCGTCCGGAGTCCAAAGCCAAAGGCCTCCGGCGACGAGAGCGATCAATAGTACCGCTAGCAGGACGATGACGTGGCTCTTCATTGTTCTCACGGGCACAGCTTGAACGGACCAGCGTGGGCTCGAGTAGCACGAAAGAGCGGGCGTCCGCTTGCCCTTACCGGCTTGAAACCTCTACCATCACCTCGTTGCGACGGAACAAGGGTAGCGTCCAGGGCGGATTGTAAAACGCGTAAGTGGGCGGCGATAACGGCGTGAGCTTCTTCGCGCGGATGAACTCCTCCAGCTCCTTTGTGTGGGAATCAAGGCTGTCTTTGCTGCCCATACCGGAAAACCGGATCACAGCAAAGCGCTTGCCGGGGATTTCTTTGAGCACGACGGCGACGTTATTTGGCTTGGGCAGCATCTCCATTGTGTATTTCGATGGCATGATGAAGCGCACGCGCCATGTGTTGCCATCGCCTTGCTGCGTTACCGGAGCAGTCATCGCGATTTTCTCGCTGCCTGGCTGCGTGACCGGCGCGGTCATCGGCACTTTTTGTGCGGCCGTGTTATTGCCGAAGATATAATCGGCAATAATCCGGAAACCCTTGCGGATCGCCTCGCGGCGCTCTCCTGTTACTTCCGTCTCGGCCACAATCATCGGCGCGCAATCGCGTATCTCGATGGAACCGCTTCTCTCAACCAGAGTGTATTTCGGGTGTTCGACATTACTCACAATCGGCCCCCATAGGGCCGCACCAAGCAACAGTGCGGCCACTATCCCGACAATCCACCACGCCAGCGTCCTGCTCACTTCCCAGTCATCTCCGGCTGTATGTTATCGCTAAGCAGCCTTCGCGTAGTAGGACTTGAGCTGGTTCATCACCTGCTGCTTGTCGAACTGCGCGCCCATGGCGAGCATGGCGTCGGCGAAGCGGCTGACGATCTCGCCGATCTGCTCCGGCGAGAGCTGGTTCAGAATACCGATGCGCACCTGCACCGGCTCCGACAGGGTCGGCCAGATGCCGAACCCTTGCGCGCGGGCGCCCTGCA
>Ga0315553_10001415_pt1 | contig 19940 bp, 17 predicted proteins | sample SalMarSW160140MG_FD_203099 | JGI IMG/M metagenome (GOLD analysis project Ga0315553, IMG submission 203099) | Salt marsh sediment microbial communities from the Plum Island Ecosystem LTER, Massachusetts, United States - Salt Marsh Sediment SW1601-40 ... | reverse complement strand
TCTTTAAAGTGTGAAAATCTAGAATTTAGCAACTCTCTACTTTTGAGAACTAAAAACTCCCCAAAACTCTTCCCTATCACTTCTTCTTTATCATATCCTAAAAAATCAAGCCAAGCTTGATTGATATTTATAATATTAATATTTTCATCCAATGATTGGTAAGGGAGTGGAGCATATTCATAAAATAATTTGTATCTTTTTTCTAGTTCTCTTAATTCTTGTTTTTTATCATGTATTTTCTCCAATTTTCTAACACCTTTTTTCATTACTCCTTTATTGCTTTATTGATGAGGTATATTAGTTCTTCAATTTTAAACGGTTTACTAAGAAATGCCGTAGCCCCCATTGATATAGAAATTTCTTTCATCTTAGTGTCAGCACTAGCAAAAATAATTTTCGTACTCCCATCAATCCGTAATATCTCTTTCATTGCGTCAAATCCATTCATTACGGGCATTCGGTGGTCCATAATAATTAGTTTTGGTTTTTCTGAATGGTTTCTATAATTGTCAACTGCTTCCTTACCATTGATAGAAAATTCCACTGATAAATCCCCCATTTCTGCTAGTATCAACTTGTAGAGTTTTAACATAATACGGTCGTCGTCAACAACTAGAATTTTAGCGATAATAGATCACCTTATGCAAAGGTATAGTATTAGAATTTGTATTTATGTATATCACAAAAACAGCATGTAAAGGTGTAAATGAAAGATCAAAGGATATTAAAAAGGTAATCCAATTAAAAAGGAAAAATGAAAAATAAAATAAAAAAAAATTAATTATTTAGATTTAGCAATTTCTCTGCCAAATTCTACGCATTTTTCCAAGCTTTCATCATCAGGGTTCCATAAAGCGCGTATACCGTTATTAATTACAGAAAAACCGCTCTTTTCTAAATGTTCCTTTATAACCTTTATTGATTCTCCACTCCATCCATAACAACCGAATGATGATGCTTTCTTGTTTTTAAAACGCATTCCTTTAATCATCTCCAAAATTTCGGCAACACCAGATAGAATTCCTCCACCAATAGTAGGCGAACCTACAAGAATAATCCTAGATTTAAAGATCTCTGTAATTAAGTCGTTTTTATCGGTTTTTGCAATATTGTACAATTTAACATTAACTTTCTTATCAATTTCACGAATTCCTTTTGTAATCGCTTCAGCCATTCTTTTTGTTCCATCCCACATTGTATCATATAATATTGTAATTTGGTTTTCTTGGTAATCATTGGCCCAAGTTAAATATTTTTCTACAATTTGAGTTGGATTGTCTCTCCAAATAACTCCATGGCTAGTAGCAATAATATCTATTGGAATGTTTAGAGCCAATACTTCCTTGATTTTCTTATCCACGAACGCACTAAATGGTGTTAAGATGTTAGCGTAATATTTCATACATTCCGTAAATAGCTCATTTTGATCAACGAGATCGTTATACATATATTCCGTGGCATAATGTTGTCCAAACGCATCGTTACTGAACAATATATTGTCTCCCGTCAGATAACATGCCATACTATCAGGCCAATGAAGCATCATCATTTCTACAAAGATTAATTGTTTATTATTCCCTAGATCTAACGTATCCCCCGTTTTTACTACTTGAAAATTCCAATCTTTATGATAGTGGCCTTTTATCGACTTAACACCATTAGCTGTACAGTAAATTGGCGTGTTTGGTATCTTTTCCATTAGCTCAGGAAGTGCCCCACTATGATCAATTTCCGCGTGATTAGTTATAACATAGTCAATCTTATCTAAATCGATTTCTTTTGAGAGATTTTCTACAAATTCTTTTGAAAAAGGCTTCCATACTGTGTCAATAAGGACGATTTTCTCTTCTCTAATTAGGTAAGAATTGTAAGTGGAACCACGATATGTGGAATATTCATTTCCATGAAATTTTTTAAGTTCCCAATCTGTTTTTCCTACCCAATATACATTATTTTTTATTTTAAAACTCAATTTTCTCATCCAAATTTATTTTTATATTATGCTAAGTAAAGTGGAGTTTGGTAATATATAAACAATTTTTCATTAAATTATAAGAAATCTTTGATAAAGACGATATTATAATTTCTTTCTTGAAAGATAATCAGCGAGAAAAAGAGGTTCTGGTTGTTTGTGATCTCTGGTTGTTTTTAACGCTATTTCTACTGCTACATCTAAAGTAATTTTATAACCTACGCTAATGAACATAGGGTTCATAGCATCATTTAAACAAACAGCGTATCCAAGAAGTTCTCGATTTCCTACCATCGAATTTTGTGGATCTTCAGCCCAAATCGGTTTTTTATTCCCTTTTTTTCTTACTAATGTTTTCCATTCTGAAAACCCTATAAATGGATTTTTAGCTACACCAAAAGTAGGAATATTTAAAATTAAACCCAATTGGACGGCTTCTCCAAATCGTTTAGGATGGATAATACCATGACTATCGCACATAATTATATCTGGTGTATCTGGAAGTTTTTCTATTGCTTTCACTAACAAACTACACTCTCTAAAACCTAAAAAACCGGGTTTATAGGGAAAAGTAATGATTTCTTTAGCAATAGAATAATGATCCATCTTATTAAAACGAAAATTCCATAGAACGGCACATGCCACGCCCCAATTTTCATGGTTTTCTCTATAATAAGAAACATCTACTCCCACTACCCATCTTATCTCGTTACTATCTATTACTTTTGTGTTTGCTTGATCTTGACTTTTTAATTTTTGGCTGTATTTCTCTTGAATTGATTCTGCTTCCTCTAAAGACAGACTTGTTTGTAGTAACTCATGTTGCATTGATAATCATTATATTTTTTCATATATATAATATTGTTAAACAAAACTTATTTGAAATAAAATGCTACATAATGTCCCAGAACTCGTAAAAAGGAGAATGGAGTATTTAGAAAAAATCGACGCAGAAGATAGAGTTGATGGAACGCCTAGAATGCAAAGACTTCGTCAAATTCCACCTGAAACGGGTAAATTCCTCTTAATCTTAGCTGCTGGTGCTCCTAAAGGAAAATTTATAGAAATTGGAACTAGTGGAGGCTATTCCACCTTGTGGATTGCACTCGTATGCATGGAAAAAGGCAACAAAGTAAAAACATTTGAAATTTTAGAAGAAAAGATTAAATTTGCTAAAGAGACATTTCGAGAGAGTAAAATGACGAATTATGTTGAGTTAGTAGAAGGAGATGCGCGAGGTTACTTAAAAAAAGAAAAAAATATATCTTTTTGCTTTTTAGACGCTGAAAAAGAAGTTTATGACGATTGTTATGATTTAATAGTCCCAAATATGGTAAAAGGAGGCTTGTTGGTAGCTGATAATGCGATAAATCACTATGAGACATTAAAACCTATGATAAATAAAGCATTATCTGACGAGCGTTTAGATGCTATGATTGTACCGATTGGAAATGGAGAATTATTATGTAGGAAAAATTAGATTACACAAAATTTATTTTAAGAATTACTTATTAAGTTGTTTAGCTTTCTCCTAACATAAATGATTTTTTATAATTTATCATATGGTTTGATGACTAATTTATTGAATTATTTAAATGAGTTAAAATCGTAAAGTAAAAATCACTTCCTTTTCCTTCTTCACTCTCGACAGAAATGTCTCCTCCTAGTAAATCCACCAATTTTTTTGTAAGATAAAGACCCAAACCTGTTCCCATGTTTTTTGTTAATTGAGATTGATTAACTTGTTGAAATGGAGTAAATAAACGTTGGATGTTATCTTTACTAATTCCTATTCCGTTGTCAATAACATGAATATTTAGTCTTCCATTAAACAATCTCGTTTTAATTAATATTTTCCCTCTTTCATTAGTAAATTTGATAGCATTTCCTATAAGATTAAATAATATTTGTTTTAGGCGATCTTCGTCACTAAATAATTTTATATCCAAATCGATTTCATATTCTAATTCGAGTTTTTTTTCAGAGAATCTAGGTTTTAAGGAGTTAGTAACATTCAATAAAACCTCGTTAAAACTAAATTGATTTAGACTTAATTCGAACTTCCCAGCTTCGATCTTAGATATATCCAGAATTCCATTTATTAGGTTCAATAAATAATAACTTTCGTCATAAATTATGTTAATATATTCTTTTTGCGTATCACTCAAGTTTTCTGAATAATCAAGTATTAGTAATTCAGAAAATCCAATCATTGAATTAAGAGGAGTACGCAATTCGTGGCTCATTGAAGCAAGAAATATAGATTTTAATTGATCTGCTTTAAGAACTTCATTACTTATTTGTTCTAGTTCGAGAGTTCGTTCTTTTACTAGCTCTTCAAGATAACTCTCTAAAGAACTGTCTGTAGAAGTCGCTGAATAAATACCTAAAGGGAAATATTCCTCAATTAAATCTGTTGCTCTATTATAATAATTGGTTTCTATCATACCTGTCTTCAAGAGTATATTATATTTATCTTCGAATGATTTAGTGAATTTTTCCAATGATTCACGTAATGCTGGAGTAGATTTTTCTGAAAGCAAGACAGCAGTGATATATTCACCACTTCTAAACAACATTATTTCGTCTTCTAGTTTTATTTCTTCAAGTACCAAAGAGTTCCCTAATCTCTTACTAAGCTGTTGCAAGAGAGGTAACCAATTTGCTAATAAACGCTGTTCATCTTTCAGCTTACTGCTTTTAATGTCCCATGATAAATTAAATAAAGGGATTCCCGATTCATTTGTGATTACTGTAATTCTATGACCCGTGAATGACAAAACATGAAGTAATTTGGGTTCTCGAGCAATGAAAAAGGTGATAATACTTATCGAGCCAACCGCAACAATGTATCCTACGGGGAATATTAGATATAAACTCAGTGAGAAAATAGCTAAAATGCAACAGTAGAAAATTATATTTGTAATAAAAAGATAATGTGCCTTTCTCCTTAATTCCGAAGGTGATCTCTGCCATGTTCGAAAAAACCAGAAAACAAGTTGAAAACCTAAGAGAAATAGTGTTAAATTATTTAGAATTTGTAAGAAACCAGACAATCCCAAAGTAGGATATCCAAAAATAGGATGAGCGTAATATGTAATATTTTCTGGAATTAATGTTAGAACAACTGTACAACCGATAATAAAGCTGGCTACTATTACTTTATAGTAACTAAGTCTTTCTTTTGAAATCATATCAACATTAAACATTAAAAAAAATAGTCCGAGTGAATACATCATTGCACTCATGCGTTTTAACTCAAAATCTAAGAATAGGTAGGCTGTAGTTTCAAAAAAGTGAAATGTTGCAAAAATTGAAAAATTAAAAAAAAAAAAGAGAAAAGTCTTGTTTTTTCTAGAATAAGCAAGTTTAAAAAAAATAATGCTGAAAGTTAAAAAAAAAATAAAGCCTAACAAGGCAATGAAAACTTCAATATTCCAGTTTAATGCCATAAAAAATCAAATTGAGAATTTCTTATTTAAATAGCCTTATTAATTATATTTATACTATTGCTATTGTGTAAATCTACAATCTTTTACCAAATTTAGCACACTAAAACAACGCTTTAGGGGGGTAAGATGAGAAATAACATATTAGTTTTAGTTGACGACATAAATATTATCTTATGTCCTTAGTTCATCATCCAAGTTCTCACATATTTCTTCTATTAACACTTTAGCATCAAGTTCCATTTGAATAATTAATCTCCAGTAGGTTTGATAGTTTTTTTTTCTATCAATAAAACAGATGTGCGAGTCGGAGCTCTTGTACGGTGTGTTATCCCCATTGGCACTGTAAAGCCTTGATTAGGCTTTAACCTTACCGTTTCATCTTCTAAATCAATTAAAAGCTCTCCTTCAATAACGAAAAAGAATTCGTCTTCCTTTTCGTGTTTGTGCCAATGAAATTCTCCCTCGATGACGGCGAGCCTTACAACAGAATCGTTAACATTACAGAGAGATAAGTTTTGCCATTTTTTTGAACTTTTTGCTATTAGAGTTGAGATGTCAATAATCTCTAAGGGCTTGAATTTAATCTCAAGATCAATTGAATATTTACTATAATCACTCATTATTAATCATCATCTTTTCGATGAAAAAATATGTAACTTATACTTCGATATGGATTATCCTTTAATTAATTTTAATATCAATCGAACACTAGATTTTATCAAGAAAAATCTTGAAGAAAGATTGGACTATTAAAGTTTCATATAGAGTTTTTGTTTTAAAAGTATAACTATGAAAAAATTATGGATTATTCATAACTCATTACACGGAAATTCTGAGCAGATTTCAAAAAGAATTGCTGAGGATTTAAATAATGATTATGATATAAGTCTCGATAGTATTAAAAATATAACACCTGAAGATATCGCCAAAGATAATCCTTATGGTTTGATCGTAGGTGTTCGAATCCTTGCATTTAGGTCAGATAATGAGATTCGTTCATTTATCAGCAATTTAGATAAAATAATAACCAATCCTATTTCAAAAGTCGCCTATTTCTCAACCCATGCATTGGGATGGAAAAAATTCTTCATAAAAGGAATGAAAAAGACCCTTGAAAAAGCTGAATGTGTTGAAGAAATCTGTCCTGAATTTCTGGAAGTAAAAATGAAAGGGGCAGAAGGACCAGCTGTAGAAGGTTCTGATGTGAAAATTGGAGAATTTATTTCTACATTAAAAAATTTTATGAATTAAATTACAGGGCTCGTTTTAGCAATTTTTTTTCCTATTTTTTTGATTATTATTGGAATTAGAATATTGCTTCTTTAATATAAATATTATAAATTTATACTCGTCTACCTTTTTAATAATAAATAGAATCTTTTCTAATAGAGATAATAATTTTTAAAGAGACACAAGATTGGTTCGACCCCCAACTGAAAAAAACATCTGCTTGTACTGTAAAGGAGCGAGGTTATTATGTGGTAAGAAAACATGTCCAATCTTATTAAAAAAATCTGTCTTGAAATCTCTTGTCCCATTTGAATTTGATAAAACTCTTCGAAATGTTGAACTTTTTGGACCTAGTCCTCCCGGATTTTTCGTTGGTCATTTCAATTATCCAAAAGTTTACCTCGGTCCGTTAGTTCCCTTTCAAGAATTTGAAATAAACCTTAATATCTCTGATTATCACATTTTAGATGCTCCCGAGTTGTGGTTCGGAAAGAGCTTAGTTGACATTATTAGGTATAGGAGTAGTTTAGTGCGAAATAATTTTAAAATCGATGTTAATATTGGAAAAAAGAGTCGTAAAAACACGCCACCACTGAAGGTTCAAAAATTATTGGAAACTTCACAAGAATTATCGATGGCAGCCCGTCCTGTAGATACTGAGACGAAGTTAGAAAAAATGAATCTCAGAATGATGATGGACAATCACGCGTTGCCTATGGGACCTACTGGCATGACTGATAAAATTAAAATTACAGAAAATACAAAAATTCATCCAAAAGTAGAGTATTGTGTTTCAGATACAGACTTGAAAGCAACTGAAGCAGTTTCAAAGTATCTCTACTTTAAAGGTCAAGTTCCAGAATCAACAATTAAAAGAGTCTTTTCTGCTGGTTTATTAGGAGAAAAAAATAGACGAAGAATTGTTCCAACAAGATGGAGTATTACAGCAGTTGATGATATTATCTCTAAAGCGCTTATTAAAGAAATTAAACAATTTCCAGAGATTGATGATTATCAAATATTTGAAAACACTTACCTTGACAATCATTTTAAAATTCTTCTCTTTCCCGGTAAATTTACCTACGAGATGAACGAGGTTTGGGCTCCTAATACTCTATGGAATATTTCTCTCAATGGAGACACCCGTAGTTTAAAACCTCAAATAATGACTGATTTTGAATTCTATAATGGTAGAAAAACTTATGCGAGTAATATCACCGGTGCTTACTATGCTGCTCGAAAAGAGGTCTGCGAATATTTATATAAAATCGGAAGACAAGCAAGAGTTCTAATTTTTCGAGAAGTACAGGGCGGTTATGTGGTTCCATTAGGCGTTTGGGTAATCAGAGAGACCGTTAAAAATGCAATGGAGCTAGGTAACCCTCTAGTTCTGGACAATTTCAACGACTCAACAAAAAAAATGGCTGAAGGATTCATGGTAAGCTACAAATATTGGAAACAGAGTAGTAAACTAATTAATTTCATCAAAAATCAGAGAACAATAGATAATTTTTTATAAGTTATCTAATTCTAAAATTTAAATTATTCATTTTTTTGTATAAATCTTTTAGGAACTGGGGTGTTATTAAATTGATTATTGATATGCATGTTCATCCTTTTTGTAAAGAGGCTTATTGGGGTGATGATCTTGATTTTGTAGCTAATGCTCTACTTGGTACAAATAAAAAAGGACGTCGTGCGATGTATAAATTTTATGAAGTTCTAATGACAAAAATATCTATTGATGATTATGTTACTCAGATGAAAAAATATGGGATTGATAAAGCTGTGATTGTATCATATAACCTTACGACAGCTTACGGCGTATGTATAGTAACAAATGATAATGTTGCTGATTTTGTTAAGAGATATCCAGAGAAATTTATAGGATTTGCGTGTATTGATGTTCCTGCACCTGACGCTATGGATCAGCTAGAATATGCTATAACATCTCTAGGACTTAAAGGTGTCAAACTTGTGCCTCCAGCGCAGAAATTTGACATTTCTGATAAGAAATATGACCCCTTATGGAAGAAAATGATAGATTTTAACATTCCTCTTTGGACTCACACATCACATTTAGTTTCAATAATAGGTTCAATAACAAAATACGGCCACCCAATGTTAGTAGATGTATTGGCATCTAAACATCAAGATTTAACAATCATAATGGGACACATGGGAATTCCATGGTTTTGGGATGCATGGGGCGTAGTTATTAGACACCCTAATGTCTATATTGATATTTCTACGTATCCTGAACTATATCAATGGTTTCCTTTTGAAGCATTTTCTAAATTTAATGCGGAAGATAAAGTATTATTTGCTTCAGATCATCCACTTAAACACTGGAACGAGATTATTCCCGCAGTCAAAGAAATTCCTATTTCTGAAGGGTTTCGAAGAAAAATTCTCGGTGAAAATGCAAAAAAGGTATTAGAATTATAACCTTGTATGATTTAGAAACCTTTCAATATTTTAAATACAAATTAATAATTAGAGAGGGATTTTATTCCTGTTCACCGGAATAAAATATTACCTAAATTTATACTTAAAACAAATTCACTATAAACAATATTTCATTTTTTAAAATTTAATGAAAAGAAGTTACAAGATACTATCTAAATTCATAGTTATCTTTGCTTTATCTCTCGTAATTTACACCTCTTTAATTAATTATTTACTTAATAAACAATTATATGAATGGTATTCCTACGAATTGACTATCAGTAGAGGAATATCTCTAACCTTGCTAAATATTTACTTTTTTATTTTGGTATTTATTATCAAAATCGGCCTCTTTAAAAGAATGTTCCTAATCCTTATTGTTTTAGGAATTATTGCATGGAATATTTCTCATTTAAATACGATTCTTGATTTAAATTTGTTTTCAAACATGATTGAAGATTTTTTAGAAATAATATTGTTTATATCAACATCTATTGTCGCTCCTGGTTTACTGCTTTTAATCATTTATTACATCAAGAAACTAACTTCAAGATTCGAAGGAAAATTTATAGGCAAATACCATTTGCACGAGGGCTTTTTTGGTATGATTTTAATCGGATTAGGTTTACTTTTTTTAGTATTCCACTCGTATGTAATTCAATTTGATATTTTTTTGAAGGAATTTAAAATCTATTTAGCTATAATTATGATCCTTCTGTATTTCTTCTTACTTTTTGGTGGTTTTTTTATTCTTAGAGATTTTAATGACATAATTCGCTTTAAATTTGTAAAAAAAGTACATATGTCTCCTGAGAAGGGAAAAGATAATAATTCTATTTTCAATTCGATGACTCAAGATAATATTTACTTTTTTAGACTCTCAAAACTAAATATTTTTCCACTAGGTATATTATTGACTGGATTTTCATTTAGTATGGTAATTTACGGTACAAAATTCATCCCTAAAGAGGTACTAAGTTCGGAGGTAATAATTAATCTTGGTTATTTATTTGGTTTTTTAGCTGGCTCATTGATAGGATTTGATTGGCTAAGAGTTTTTAAAAGGTTTTACCCTAAACAATATAAGGAAATAGAATTAAAAATAATAGAATTACAAAATACTGATATTTAATTTATTTGATTGTTATGATTTGGAACACTTCTATAAATAAAATGACGGGTACTAAGTATCCTTTAATTATGGCGGCATTTGCGGGATTAGGTAAAACAGAATTTGCAGCATCATTCTCAAACGCTGGAGGATTAGGGATTATTACAGGTTTAAATTATAAAATCGGTAATTTCAAGTCAGAGCTTATAAAAATGAAAGAATTGACAGATAAACCTTTTGGTATTAATTTGACAGTCTTACCACCAGGAGTAAGAGCATTTGATCCTCTTAGCAATGTATCCAAAGAAGATTACTTAAAGTATTTGGAAATTGCGATTGACGAAGGAATAAAAGTTTTTACTACCTCAGCGTATCAAGCAACGCATCTTGGAGAAAGAATAAAGGAAGCAGGTTGTTTCTGGTTTCATAAATGTGCTTTACTCAGACATGCGATTTCAGCAGAAAGAGCAGGAGCTAGTGCTATTACATTAATTGGAATGGAAGCTTCTGGTTTTAAAAACCCTTTTCAGCATACGACTTTAATCAATATTACTTTAGCGAAACGACTTTTAAAAACCCCTATAATTGCCGCAGGAGGAATTGGTGACGCACGAGGTTTTTTGGGGGCTTTAGGTATGGGTGCTGAAGGCGTATGTTTAGGATCAGCTATTCTTACAACTCAAGAAAGTCCTGCTTCTAAAGATGTGAAAGAAAAATGGTTGAAGATGAATTTGCTTTCTGAAGATTATCATAGAAAATTATATCATCGAGCGTTGAAAAGCACTAATGTATTATCAGCAGCTATAGCCCATCAAAAAGATGTGTCTTCCCTTAACGAATTTATCAATACAATGATGAACGAAGCAGGAGAAATTCTTAAAACATGGGGCTTTACTGGAGATAAGATTACACTAAATTCTTAAAAAAAAAAAATTTTATAGCTCAAGACGTTCGAAATCAGTTAAGTTCTTCACTTTTTTCACTTTTGGATTTTTAATCTGATGTCCTTTGATAAAAACCATCGTAACATTTCCTAAGGAATCAATGTTTTCTAGGGGATTATTTTGAACTACTTGGATATCGGCAAATTTTCCAACCTCAATACTCCCGGTAACATCACCTATTCCAATATTGTCTGCATTGCCTTTAGTAGCGTAATGGATAGCTTCTTGAGCCGACATTCCCGTATATTCCATGAAATACTTTAATTCCTTCCATACATTATAGTGTGTTGAGTAAGGAACTGATGCATCTGTACCTACCGTTAATTTTATACCCTCTTTATATGCCTTTTGAAGTCCATTAATCATCCCTTTTTCTATCAATACTGCGTTTTCTTTTTTCACATCCGTAATTTTCGTTTCTTCTTTAGATAGCACTGCCATTCCCATACCCGCAGATACAGTAGAAGTAAGAGTAGTGAATCCTCGCAGAGATTTTGGATTTTTTTTAAATAACGGAACTAACTCATCAGGAATTTCTGCACCATGTTCAATGCTATCTACACCTCCTAAGAGGGCTTCTTTTATCCCATGGGTTGATTCACAATGAGTTGCTACTAATATTCCACCACGATGAGCTTCAAAACAAGCAGTTTCAATTTCTTCTATGGTCATTTGAGGTCTGCCAGCTTCTCCGACTTTTACAGAATCCATAACACCTCCTGTTGAGAGAATTTTTATGAAATCTACTTCTGCTCTTAAGTTCTTCCGGACCGCTTTTTTAACTTCAGTTGGTGAATCGGCAACATACGCAATCAATCCACCATGACCTCCAGTTATACAGATGCCCATCCCAGCACATACTAACCTTGATCCGATATACTTTCCATTGTTGATTTCGTTCCTGAGTTCTAAATCTAAGTAGAATGGATCTGACATAGATCTCAAAGTTGTCACTCCAGCATTTAAAGCATTGGTAGTGTTTTTAATCATCATGTTTTTGAGTATCTTTTTACCGATCCACGTTTTCATTACTATTGCTAATTTTTCTTGAGCCTTATCACTCAAATTCATGATTTTCATAGGTTTACCACTCCCTGTTAAATGACAGTGAGCATTTATTAAACCTGGTAAAACAAATCCGTCATTTAAATCAATAACCTTATAATCATCAGGAATTTCAATCTCTTCATCAGTTCCTACGCCATTAATTAAACCAGGAATTTTTCCTTCTCCCACGATATTTTTAATAAGCACTACTCCCTTTTTGATTACAGGATTATTAATATTTCCATCAATAATGCTGCAATTTACAAGAGCATAATTCGAGTGAGGTTCTTTTTTCCGGTATTTTAATTTTTTTAACCTCGAAATTGCGACATACATTAGTATAATATCTATAATACTCCCAAGAATCCCTATTATCCAAAACCAAACAACCGTCATCCAGCTAGAACTCAAATGAGCAATATTTAAAGTTATATTATACATTCCAAAACCAAAAATCCCAAGAGTGTCTAAAATTCCTAGTGGAATTCCTACGAATGGTATAAACCAAGGAAACACATTTAACATACCAACAATTGTAAATGCAAGAGTACCTATTATACCATCGAATGTACCATAAGTTATCCATGCCAATAATGCAATTAAAACTATCAAAAGTAGTAGAAAACCAATAGTGCCATTCGTATAATTTTTTGAGCGTTTATTTTCATTCATGATTAAAAAAAAACAATGATTTTATTTTTAATAGATTAAATTGTTCCTTTAATATAAAAATAATAATTTCTTATTTAACTAACAATTGAACAAAATTTATCTTGTCGGATAATACTATTGTATACTGGGCACCTCCCAATGAAGTAGCGGCTATGAACAATACTTCAAAGAATATGGTAACAAATAAATTAGTAAAAACTCGACTTATTTTGGATAAAATTTTAGATAATATTGAATCGGGAGATAAAGTTGCGATTAAAGTCCACGTAGGGGAAGCCCTGAACACCCATTATTTACGACACGATTATGTACATGAAGTAGTCAAAGCCGTTAAATCTTTAGGAGCAATTCCAACCTTAGTTGAAACTCAAGGGGGTGGGAATCATCTTGAAAAGATCGAAATTCACGATGATTACACGATTTGTATAGGTCATAGGAAAAATGCTTCAGAGCACCAAGAAATTGCTAAATTACATGGTTATGATGAAACCATAGTTGGAGCCCCACTCAAATTTATTGATGGGGAACAAGGAATCGAAAGAAAAATTATAGAAATTAACGGAATAACATTAAAAAGCGTTTCGGTAGCTAAATATCTATATAATTACGATAAGCTTCTAGTTATTTCTCATTTTAAAGGACATCCTCAAGCAGGATTTGGTGGTGCACTAAAACAACTTGGAATTGGATGTGTAACAAAACATAATAAGCATTTAGCCCACGCGGATGATATGCTAAAAATAAATGAAAGAAAATGTGACGTTTCTCAATGTAAGCAAGAGTGCATTAGTTCTTGTCCAGTAAAAGCAATCAAAATCGAAGATGAGAATGCTTTAATAGATGCTGAGCTTTGTTACGGGTGTTTCATGTGTTTTCTGAACTGTCCAATTAATAGAGCAATTAAAAAGCCCAAAATGAATGATGTGAATGAATTTATAGATCGATTCATCGACAATGCTACAGCTGTTATCAGTTCTTTTGGTGCTGAGAATATCCGTTATATTAATTTTGCGTTGGATATCCCTCTCATGTGTGATTGCGTGCCTAATCCCGGAATGGTAGTTGTTCCGGATCTAGGTATTTTTGGTTCTTCAGACCCAGTTGCTATAGATAAAGCTTGTTTTGATGCGGAAACTAAGGCTCCAGGGCTTCCAATTTTAAAACAAAATGGTCAATGGACAAAACCAATAGAACAAGGGGTTGAGAAGTTTAAGGCTATGCTCGGGATGCTAAATCCAGTTAGGCAATTTGAAGCATCTCTTCAAAATAGAATTGGATCGACTGATTATGAGTTAATTCAAATTTAAGTGAAAATATTTTTAAATAACATAGAAGCAATAAATTATTAGTATTTATAAAAATTAAATTAATTTCATTATATTGAAAATAAAGAGGGTAAAATTATGGCTTTAGCAGGAGAAAAAATTGGAATTCCTTCAGCAGATGAGGCACCTTTAATTGTAATGGCTCGTTATAAGCAACCAAAAGCAGGATTGCTTTCTATTTTAATAGTTTTCTTAATAAGTCTGATCACTTGGTGGATTTTCTTTGATCCACGATTACATAATCCTTTACCATTATGGGACATGGAAATAACCGCATGGGCAACTGTTATTGGTGGATTTGGGTTAATTGGGGTAGTTTGGGCAATTTGGTTTGAAAATTGGCCTTATTATAATTGGTTTCGAACTCCATGGAAAGTAGGGCTTGTTGGAACTGCAATTAATGCACTAATTATTATTATTTTTGCTTTAGTATTGCTTCCATTTTTTAATTCAATTTACAGTAGTGAAATTACCAATCCTTATATAGCATGGTTTGTTGGGGCTTCAATTTTTGGGGCTTTAAGTGGTTCTTGTTTTTCTTTTGGCGTCCTCTGGGTTGCTGGTACTATGTATTGGCCATTTTTTAAGATCAAACAACCTAAACGTGGTATTATAATTTGGATTATTGGAAATGCAATAACTTTAATTGTTTGGTTTTTGTTATTTTTACCTGCAGGTGAAAGATTAGCTACTTCTGAAGCTAGCGCAGTTAAACCGATAACCACCTTTCCCAGTTACGCTTTTTCATTAGGATGGACACAATGGTTAATTTTTTTTTCCCTTCTTACTCTTATGGTATTTGAATACTGGCCATGGAGTAAATTAGGTAGAAAACAACCGTTTATGGGAATCATTGCATTTATTTCATGTACATTATTAGGTCTACTCGTTTCTTATTTCTTCCCTAGTATCGTCCAGAATCTTTTTGATCCCTTTTTTGTTGCGATTGGAGGAATACCACCGGATCCAGTAACTAGACTCAAAGGTTGGTATATGATGAGTATTACATATGCTATATTTCTCGTTTGTGCTATAGTATTAGTATCTTTATTCTTTGACAATTGGCCAAAAAAATATACTCAATGGAAGAATTTTCTTTTTAGATTTTTGTTGGTTATAGGCATTGGAACGTTGAGTTTTCTTGGATATTATCTGTTATCGCCATTTTTATTTGGAGATAAAACAAATTTCTGGGTAATGAATCCTACTCCATTTCTTTTGTGGTTCCTTTGGATTGAAATATTGTTTGCTTATGTTTGGAGAAAATGGCCTATATATAGAGCAGTATAGGTGATTTCCACAATGTTTAAAGCTGGAAAATTTGAAATTTTAACTGAATTTAAATGGATAGGCGATTGGGCTGAAAAGCGTGCTATTTTAACGCCAAACCGGGAAGCTTTATTTGATAACATTGAAAAAAACCTTTATACTTTTAATGATCTTAACTTAAGAGCAAATCAATTAGCACGCGTTTTATTAAACGAGGGTATATCTAAAGGCGATCGTGTAGCAATGTTTTCTACTAATAGAATAGAATGCTTAGATTTGTTTCTAGCAACAGGAAAAATCGGAGCGATTCTCGTTCCTTTCAATATACGGTTATCTACTCAAGAACTTGAATATTTAATTATAAAAACATCTCCTTCAATATTTTTTTATGAACCGAGATTAGAAGAAAAAGCACTCGAAGTTAAGGAAACGAATTTGATTAAAAAAAATGTTGTAATGGGCAAAAAATCAATTTTAGATGATAGAACAACTCAAAAAATGACAGAGAAAGTATCAAGTTCTAAAGTTGAGCGTCCTATTATAAATTTTGAGGACCCTCATCTTATATTGTTTACAGGTGGTACTACTGGACTACCTAAAGGGGCGGTAATTCCCCATCGATTAATCTTTTGGAATTCTGTGAATACAATTTTGTCTTGGAGTTTAACACCCGAAGATATTCAACCCCTATTATTTCCTTTATTTCATACTGGAGGTTGGAATGTTCTTCTTGTTCCTTTTTATCATCTTGGAGCAAAAACTATATTAATGGGAGATTTTGATCCAGAAGAAACAATAAAAGTTATTGAGCGCGAAAAAAGTACAGTTGTAATAGGCGTCCCCACAATGTTTCACGCTATGGCGAATTCGCCATTGTTTAAAGAAACTAATTTTGATTCCGTCAAAATATTTATTTCTGGAGGTGCTCCTTGTCCCGTTGCAATTATGGAAAGATACTGGGCAAAGAATAAACCTTTTAAAATGGGGTATGGATTAACTGAAGTGGGACCAAATAATTTTTACTTACCTGAGAAAGAAATTAAAAAAAGACCAACTTCAGTAGGATTACCTGTTTTCCACTGCGATACGAGGATTATTGATACTAAAACAAATAACGATGTAAAAAAAGGTGAAGTAGGGGAATTATTATTAAAAGGGCCTCATATTTTTTCTGGATATTGGGAAGAACCCGAGGAGACGAGAAAAACTATTGAACAAGATGGGTGGGTTCATACTGGAGATTTGGTTATGCAGGATGAGGATGGATTTTATTACATTGTAGGACGTAGGAAGGAAATGTATATTAGTGGGGGAGAAAATATCTTCCCTGTTGAAATAGAAGAAATACTCTTTAAACACCCCGCTGTTGATCTTGCAGCTGTTATAGGGGTTCCCGATGAAAAATGGGGCGAAGTTGGAAAGGCATTTTTAACCTTAAAACAAGGAAATTCTCTAAAACCTGAAGAAATTCGAAAGTATCTAGCAACTAAACTCGCAAAATATAAAGTTCCTAAATATTTTGAAATAAGAGATTCATTACCATTGAGTGCAACCGGTAAAATATTAAAAAGAGAATTAAAATAGGTGAATCTTAGGTGGAGAATCGTTCCGTTGGATTAGAAGCATGGGGAGTATATATTCCTAAAGAGAGGCATACTAGTGGATATATATCCAAAGAGACTGGAATTCCTAAAAATATTATTGAAGAAAAATTTGGACTTTTAGGAAAGTCTATTCCAGGACCTGAAGATCACACGGTCCAAATGGGTGCTAATGCGAGTTTTCAAGCCCTTAAAAGAGCTGATATTACACCCGAGGATATTGATGTAATTATTTGGGCTGGAGAAGTCTATGCTGAACGACCGATGGTGGTAAATGGTATAAAACTTCAACAATTACTAGGAAACCCGATGAATTCTTGGGCTTTTGATGTTAATCAGCGTTGTGGAACCTTTTTAGTAGGAATGTTAGTCGCAAAAAGTTTAATTCAAACAGACCCGAATATCAATAGAATTCTGGTCGCAAGTGGTTATAGGAATTGTGATTTGATTAATTATAAAAATCCGAGATCCAGATTCATGATTAGTTTAGCAGCAAGTGGGGTAGCTGCCATTATTCGTGCTGATTACAAAAGAAATGAAATTTTAGGTATTAGTGCTATTTCAGATGGTAGATTTGCCGATGATGTCTACATTCCAGCAGGAGGTACGATTCAACCTATTACTTCAAAAGCTTTGGCTGATGGATTGCTTTATTTAGATGTTCCTGATTCTGAAGGTTTAAAAGATAGATTGGATAAATACTCTATGGATTCGTTTGTAAGGGTAATTGATAAAGCCTTAGCACAATCTGGTTATACACGTGAAGATATTAATTATTTAGCTTTATTGCACATGAAAAGAAGTGCATTTGAGTATGTAGCTAAAACCGTTGGTGTAGATCCTTATACTCAATCAACTTACCTTGAAGATATTGGTCACAATGGACAAAATGACGGAATAATTTCTATTGAATACGGAATTAGGGATGGAAAAATCAAAAATGGAGATCTTATTGTAATAGTATCAGCAGGAATTGGATGGGCGTGGAATGCTGGAGTTATTAGATGGGGTTCTTCGGATTAGGTTTATTCATTAATTAACAATTCTTATCATTTTTTCCAAAAAGAAAGTACGAGCTCATTAAATTCATTAGGATGATCGAGTATGATTAAATGTCCTGCATCTGGAATGATTATTAATTCCGATTGTGGGAGCCATTCATGAATCATCTCACTTGCCCAAACTGGAGTAGTAATGTCTTTTTTTCCGACCAGAATTAAAGCCGGAATATTAAGAGCCTTTAAATTCTCACATATATTAAATCCTGCGGAAGCTGCTGTTGCTTGTAAACAGTCTTTTTTTGTCATATGATCTGTTACTAACTTTGCCACAAAATTTGCTATTTCATCATCATAAGGAGTTAATCCTCTTACACTAATTCCTATAGCAAAATTTTCCAATTTACTACTATTGACCCGTCCTAATACATCTGTAATAGCTTCTTGGCTAATATAACAGAAACTATCTGCTACTACCATTTTTTTAACATGAGATGGATTTTCAAGGCCATAAACTAAAGCAATCATGCCTCCTAATGAATGTCCTACCAAGTAAAGTTCATTAATCCAATTAATATGATTTAATAGACCAAACATATCATCTACATAATTACGAATAGTAAATCGCTTCTTAGGTTTGGTGGATCTTCCGTGACCGCGGAGATCGAACCTCAATACGTGAAATTTTGACTCAAAAACAGCAAGTTGAAATTTCCAACAATCGCTATTTAAGAAGAGACCATGAATTAAGACCATTTTAGGGCCATTTTCATTTCCACTAATTTGATAGTAAATTTCTATGTTTTTTTCCGGAGAATAAAGGTCCATATACTAAAATACTCCCTTTTTATTTAATAAATTTTCCTTTCAAAAAATTTATTCAAATGTTAATTTAGATATATGATTATGAGTTAGTGAAATTTTACAATAATGTTTAGCTAATTCCTCGCTTTGTCACTTAGAGTAATATTTATATAGATACCCCGTAAAATATAGATTAATTACAAATTTAATTACAAAATAAAAATTTAGGGTTAAAAATGAAAAAAACGAAGATAATAATACTGATTTTAATTACATTTTCAATAGCTTTTTCATTTACTCCAACAGTCACTCCGCAAGTTGGTACATATACCTTCCACGGAGCAGCAGGAAACATAAAGACTTTAAAAGTCAGGACTGCTGATAACTCAAGCTTGGAAGATTTATTTGGTGCAAGTTATAATTCTACTATGGAAGGTTTTTTTGGTGTAGGCTGTTTAATTGAGGGAGCTCAAAAGAAATCTCTTGTAACCGCCGTAAATTTCAGTGCAAAATTCGATCCGTCAACCCAAATTTTTCCGGTATTTGGATTGGGATTATTGGATATAACCCAATATAATACGAGCAATTGGGACTGGACTACTGGTTCATTTAATGCAACTCCCGATTCAATTGGTGATATGGTGGAGTCTTTCTATGATCCAATTAACTTAACTACTTACATCAATACTCTTTATAATACATATTTTTTTACTCCATATAATATTTCTACTCACACTGCTGGAGCTTATCTGGCCCAATTACCCACTTCAGTTGCCCAATACTTGGGTGCATTAGTATGGGAACCAAGATGGGAAAATGTTGGTAATACAATTGTGCATAACGCACTTGCAGGTAGTTTTATCTTTGGAACTACAGTTCAATATCTTGAAAATTGTACTGAAACTTGGACTTATGATGCAACATATGGAGCGTGGATTGGCTATAAAATACAAGATAACGAAACTAATACGATATATGAATTCTCCATAGAATTACCAACTGGCGCTGAGATTCCGGGATTTGAACTTCCCGTATTACTGGGTGCTTCTATGGGTATGATGGTTGTT
>Ga0315553_10001414_pt1 | contig 19958 bp, 20 predicted proteins | sample SalMarSW160140MG_FD_203099 | JGI IMG/M metagenome (GOLD analysis project Ga0315553, IMG submission 203099) | Salt marsh sediment microbial communities from the Plum Island Ecosystem LTER, Massachusetts, United States - Salt Marsh Sediment SW1601-40 ... | reverse complement strand
CCCTACGACTCCGAGCAGGCCCTCAAGCTGGGCGAGCAGATCATGGAGTTCATTCAGGAGAAGGCCGACCAGGCCTCCATCGCCCTCGGCGTCGAGCGAGGCGTCTTCCACGCCTGGGAGGGCAGCGTCTACCACCGCTCGTCCGACGACGGCGGCGGCGCCCCCTACCGCAACGCCTCTCGCACCACCGTCGCCCCCACCGGCACCCTCTCCATCATCTCCGATTGCTCGTCCGGCATTGAGCCGCTGTACGCCCTCGCCTTCCAGCGGACGCACTACCTCGACCCCAAGCAGCCCAGCACCGGCACCAGCCTGATCGAGGTCAACCGCCACTTCACCCAGGTGGCCAAGGACGAGGGCTTCTACTCCGATGACCTGATCGAGCACCTGGCGGCCGGTGGTCGCCTGACCGAGCGGGAGGAGGTCCCCGAGTGGGTGAAGAGGGTGTTCGTCACCGCCCACGACATCGTCCCCCAGTGGCACGTGCGCATGCAGGCCGCCTTCCAGCATCACACCAACAACGCCGTGTCCAAGACCATCAACTTCCCCTTCGAGGCCACCCAGCAGGACGTGGCCGACGCCTACTGGCTCGCCTACCGCGAGGGCTGCAAGGGCATCACCGTCTACCGCGACGGCTGCCGCGAGATGCAGGTCCTGGCCCACACCACCCTCAACCTGAAGGGCCCTGAGCAGGAGCCCGAGGACGGCGAGCCGTCCGCCCCCGCCGAACGCCGCCCCGGCCCCTACCGCGAGCGCCTGCCCGACGAGCGCCACTCCATCACCCACAAGTTCGCCGTCGGCGAGCAGGAGGGCTACCTGACCGTCGGCCTGTACGAGGACGGCCGCCCGGGCGAGATATTCGTCAATATCTCCAAGGAGGGCTCGACAGTCTCCGGCCTGGTGGACGCCGTGGCTCTGCTGACGTCGGTCTCCATGCAGTACGGCGTACCGCTGGAGGACATCGCCCGCAAGCTGAAGAAGACCCGCTTCGAGCCCTACGGCCGCACCAACAACCGCGACATCCCCCAGGCGACATCGCTGCTGGACTACATCTTCCGCTGGCTGGAGCTGAAGTTCGTGCCGGGCGCCCTGGCCAGCAGCCACAACCCCGTGCTCAAGAAGGACGACAACGGCCTGCCGGTGACGCCCGAGAGCTCCGGCCTGGGCTGCCCCGACTGCGGCGCCGTGCTGATCTACCAGGAGGGCTGCCTCGTCTGCCGTGCTTGCGGCTACACGAAGTGTGGCTAATTGACATCGCGAACGCGATAGTTTATTATATAGATGAGCGGCGGCGGGTGCCGGCCCCCCCCGGCGCTCGCCCCTTCTTGACCACTCCCACCACCTCTCCTCTTCCCTCCGTTGCGCGCCTAGCGCAAAGTGCACGTGCTTGACAAAGCCGGTTGCTATGGTACGCTGGGATCGAATGCATGTTTCGAAAGAAGGTTCGTATACGACGAACAACAGCGCGTACATCAAGTTCTTCGCTGGGGTGAACGAGGCCTCGGTCAACGCTCTCATGAGCGCCGTTGAGCAGAAGCTCCGAGAGGGCGCGAATGAGATCGTTCTGCTCATATCCTCGCCAGGAGGCTCCGTGTTCCACGGCCTTTCGGCATACAACTTCCTGAAGGGAATCCCAGCCCACGTGGTCACCCACAACTTTGGAAGCGTCGACTCAATGGGTGTGGTGCTGTTGTGCGCAGGTGACCGAAGGTTGAGCGTCCCGCACGCAAGGTTTCTGCTGCACGCTGTCAGCGCTGCCTTCCCGCAGCCTGCCAGCCTCGAGGAACAGCAACTGGAGGAGCGTCTCAAGGGCCTCAGAATCGACATCGAGAACATAGCCGGGGTTATCGCGGCCACCACTGGCAGATCAGAGGAACAGGTAACCAAGGACATGCTCAACAGGACGACTCTCAATCCCGAGCAGGCAGTGCAGTACGGGCTGATCCACGAGATCAAGGAGGAACTGTTGCCCGCGGGCGCCGAGCTGCTGTCGATAGTGCAGAGCCAGAGCCCGCCCCCGCGGCCAGGCACGCCCTAGCTCCCCTTCACCCTCGCGATACCATGTGTCCTATCACCCTCCACACGCAGACCTGAAGGTCTGCAACTACAGGGCGGCAAGCAGATACAGCCGTAGCTGCAGGGCTTCAGCCCTCCCCTCGCCCCATGGGCCACCGGGTAGGGGTCGACGGCCGTCGGCCCCAACGACCCTCCCCCCTTCCCTCCTCACCCCCTTCGCGATACCATGTGCATGGAGGCCTGCCCATAGCCATGTATCAGCGACCTAAGCTCCCCTCCCTCTGGACCGAGTTCTGGACGCTTACCCGCATCGTCTACGGCATCCTCTTCTGGCCCCTCCTCGCTCTCTTCGCCGTCCTTCTCGCCATGTTCGGCGTCTTCATCTTGTACACCATCCACCCGGCCTTCGCCCTGCTGGCCATCCTCGCCGCCGCCGCCGTCATCGCCGCCCTAGCCTGGTGGGAGACCCGCCGCGTTCCACCTTCCGGAGTGTAGACCTATGCCCGTCAGCACCATCGCCCAAAGAATCGCCCTCATCCGCGAGCGCGTCGCCCGCGCGGCAGAGCGGGCCGGCCGCTCCCCCGCCGAGGTGACTATCGTGGCCGTGAGCAAGACATTCCCCACCCAGGCCATCGAGGAGGCGGTAGCCGCCGGCATCGCCCACATCGGCGAGAACCGCGTGCAGAAGGCGGCCGCCAAGATCACCTCCCTGCGGCACCTGCCCGTCACCTGGCATATGTTGGGCCACCTCCAGACCAACAAGGCAAAGACAGCCCTTGAGCTCTTTGATATAATCCAGAGCGTGGATTCGCTGCGTCTCGCCGAAGCACTCAGCCGTCGCACCGAGCGGGCTATCCCCGTCCTGCTCGAAGTGAACGTGGCCGGCGAGGCCAGCAAGTTCGGCCTCTCTCCCCAGCAAGTCGCTGAAACCGCCGAAGCCATCGCCCGCCTGCCTCACCTCGACCTGCGCGGCCTGATGACGATAGCCCCCTGGGTCAGCGACCCGGAGGAGGTGCGACCCATCTTTCGAGATCTGCGCCGACTGCGCGACGCCCTCGGCCTAGCCGAGCTCTCGATGGGCATGACCGACGACTTCGAAGTGGCGATCGAGGAGGGAGCCACCCTGGTGCGCATTGGCCGCGCCATCTTCGGCGAGAGGTTACATCCTGAGTGAAATCGAAGGAATGCTTGAGATGAAGCTGGCCTTCATCGGCGGCGGCGTCATGGGCGAGGCCATCATCAGCGCCCTGCTGGACAAGGGCGTCGCCCAGCCGGCCGATATCACCGTCTGCGACATCGTCGCCCGCCGCCGCCAGCACCTCGAGCGCACCTACAGCATCAAGGCCATGGACAGCAGCGCAGCCGCCATCAAAGGCAGCGACATCGTCGTCCTGGCGGTGAAGCCCCAGGAGTTTCCCACCGCAGCTCAGGGGATAGGCGATCACCTCAAGGCCGACCAGACAGTCCTGTCCATCATGGCCGGCATCAGCACCGCCGCCATCCGCGATACCCTCGGCCACGAGGCCATCGTGCGGGCCATGCCCAACACCCCCGCCCAGATCGGCGAGGCAATGACCGTCTGGACGGCCACGGAGGCCGTGAGCCGCCGGCGCCGTCAGTCAGTGCGGAAAGTTCTGGGCGCTCTCGGGCAGGAGCTCTACGCCGAGGACGAGAAGTACATCGACATGGCAACCGCCGTCAGCGGCAGCGGTCCGGCCTTCGTATTCCTGGTGATGGAGGCCCTCACCGACGCCGCCGTCCATATCGGCATGCGCCGCGAGATGGCCGCCCCCATAGTCCTCCAGACGTTGCTGGGCTCGGCCCGCTACGCCCAGGCCAGCGGCAAGCACCCGGCCGACCTGCGCAACATGGTCACCTCTCCCGGCGGCACCACCGCCGAAGGGTTGCTCGCCCTGGAGGAGGCCGGCATCCGCGCGGCCTTCGCCGAGGCGATCATGGCCGCCTACCAGAAAGCCAAGCAACTGGGAGGATAGGGATCGAAACTCTCTCCCTCTTCGTCCAGATTCTAGCGCGCGTCCTGATGGGAGCCATCTTTCTGAGGATCATTCTCTCCTGGGCTGCTCTGGCCTTCCCCATCGATCCCCGTAATCCGCTCGTGGCCACCCTGTACGAGATCACCGAGCCCATCCTGGCGCCTTTGCGCAGCATCATCCCCCGCTTTGGGATGATCGATTTCAGCCCCTTCGTCGCCATCATCCTCCTGGAGTTCATCGCCCGGGCCGCTGAGCGAGCCCTAGCCTAGACAGTAGCAACCCCCACGGCCTTAGCGAATTCCTCCTACGACCCCGGCAAGCCCTGCTATGTTCCTGAGAGTGCCACTCTCCTCTTGTTTTGCCCCCTACCCCATGCTATGATCCGCTCGCCCATCATAGCCCAGCAAATGCTGGCAAGGAGGAAGGCGACACGACTACGGATGACAAGCATCGGGCCTTAGATCTAGCGATAGGCCAGATCGAGAAGCAGTTTGGACGGGGGGCTATCATGCGCTTGGGGCAGGCCTCCCATCGTCTTGTAGTAGAGGTGGTGTCCACAGGCTCCCTTGCCCTGGATATGGCCCTGGGAGTGGGTGGCATCCCCCGCGGCCGCGTCACCGAGATCTTCGGCCCGGAGATGACCGGAAAGTCCACCCTTGCCCTACATGTCATCGCCGCGGCCCAGAAAACTGGCGGACAGGCCGCCTATATCGACGTGGAGCATGCCCTCGACCCCACCTATGCTCTCCAGTTGGGCGTCAAGGTGGACGAGCTGCTGATCTCCCAGCCGGACACCGGCGAGCAGGCCATGGAGATCACCGAGGCCCTCGTGCGCAGCAACGCCGTGGACGTCATCGTCGTCGATAGTGTGGCCGCCCTGGTGCCGCGGGCAGAGATCGAGGGCGAAATGGGCGACTCCCTTCCCGGCCTCCAGGCCCGCCTCATGTCCCAGGCTCTGCGCAAGCTAACTCACGCTATCAACCGCTCCCGCACCGCCGTCATCTTCATCAACCAGCTTCGGGAGAAGATCGGCGTCTTCTTCGGCAACCCGGAGGTAACGCCCGGCGGCCGCGCCCTCAAGTTCTACAGCTCGGTGCGCATCGACCTGCGGCGAGCGGAGACCATCAAGCAGAGCAACCAGATCATAGGCAGCCGCGTGCGGGCCAAGGTCGTCAAGAACAAGGTAGCGCCCCCCTTCCGCACCGCCGAGTTCGACATGATGTTCGCCGGCAAGAGCATGGGCATCAGCCGCGAGGGCGGCATCATCGACCTGGGCGTAGAGAAGGGGATCGTCAGCAAGCAGGGAGCCTTCTTCAGCTACGGCAACCAGCGCCTCGGCCAGGGACGGGAGAACGCCAAGGACTTCCTGCGCGACAACCCTGAGCTGGCCGAAGAGATCGAGGCGGAGATCCGCCGCAAAGCCGAAGCCGCCTCCCCCGCCGTCGCCCCAGCACCGGAGCAGCCGCCGGACGTAGAGTAGGCTGACCGCCCTCCGGGCAGCGCTGGAGGCCGCCCATCTCCACCGCCATGCAGATCACAGCCATCGAAAAGCAACGGCGGCGCCGGCGGGCCAACGTCTACCTCGATGGCCGCTTCGCCCTCTCCCTCAACCTTGGGCTACTGGCCGAGGCAGGGCTCCACGAAGGCGATGCCCTCACCCCCCAGCAGGTGGACTCCCTGCGCCAGGCCGACGTCAAGCACCAGGCCCACGAGTCTGCCCTTCGCCTCCTGGCCTATCGCCCCCGCAGCGAGGCGGAGATACGCCAGCGACTGGCCCGCCGCGGCCTACCGCCGCAGGTCGTCCAGGAGACCATCGCCCGCCTGCGCGACCAGGGCCTCCTGAGCGACGCCGCCTTCGCCCGCTTCTGGGTGGAGACGCGCGACCAGACCAGCCCTCGCGGCCGCCGTCTCCTCTGGCAGGAGCTTTCGGCCAAAGGCATCGAGCGAGAGGTCGCCCGCCAGGCCATCGCTCCCGTGGCAGAGGAAGACGCCGCCCTGCGCGCCGCCCAGAGGAAGGCCCGCCACCTTCAGAGCCAGGACTACTCCACCTTCCGTCGCCGCCTGGGCGACTTCCTTCTCCGCCGCGGTTTCCCCTACCCCACCGTTCACACCATTGTCGAAAGGCTCTGGCGCGAACGGCAGCAAGACTCAGAACGCTCCTAGCCGAAAGACACGCCCCCCTTCATGATTTCCTATTCCATGTATTGAGTTCGCCTATCCGCCCCGCTGCCAAATATAACCGAAGCTGCCCTTTCCTTGACACCTCAATACGGCCAGACGTATCATGAAAATGGTAGCCTAACTAAACTTGAAATCTGCCCCGAATTGTCAGCAGGAAGTGAGGTGAAGATGCCTGAGGGCTTAGAATTCCTTGTCCCCATCGTCGGCCTCATTGCTCTGATTGGCGGCATTTTTGGCGGTGCCTGGATCCAGCAGCGAATACAAGACCGCCGCGCCGCCGGCGCTGAGATGAAGGCTAGCCGTATCATTGGTGAGGCCGAACGACGACAAAAAGAGCTACTCCTGGAAGCCAAAGAAGAAGCCATCCGCCTGCGCGGCCAGGCAGAGGGAGAGCTACGAGACAGACGTAATGAGGTACAGCGCTTAGAACGGCGCCTGATCCACAAAGAGGAAACCCTCGACCGAAAGCTGGAGTCCCTGGAGCGTCGCGAGCGCTCCTTGACCAATAAGGAGAAAAACCTCGACAATATCAGGGCCCAGCTGACCGACCTGGAGCAACAGCGCCGCCAAGAAATCGAGCACCTGTCCAACCTGACCACCCAGGAGGCACGAGAGGTCCTCCTGGCTGAGATCGAGCACGAGGTCCGCGATGAGGCCAACCGGCGGGTGCGCGAGATCGAGGCTGAGCTCAAGGAGGACGCCTCTCAGCGCGCACGCGACATCCTCTCCACCGCCATGCAGCGCATATCCTCCGATGTCATCTCCGAGGCTACCGTCTCGGTGGTGCCCTTGCCCAGCGACGATATGAAGGGCCGGATCATCGGCCGCGAGGGCCGTAACATCCGCACCCTCGAGCACCTCACCGGCGTGGACGTCATCATCGACGACACCCCCGATGCCGTAACCCTCTCCACCTTCGACCCCGTCCGCCGCGAGATCGCCCGGGTGGCCCTCACCAAGCTCATCACCGACGGCCGCATCCATCCCGCTCGCATCGAGGACATGGTGGAGAAGGCCCAAAAAGAGGTCGATGCCGCCACCAGAGAGGCAGGCGAAGAGGCTGTCGCCGAGGCAGGTGTGCCTGGCCTCCACCCAGAGATCGTGAAGACGCTGGGACGCCTCAAGTATCGCTACAGCTACGGCCAGAACCAGCTCAAGCACGCCGTCGAGTCGGCCCACATCGCCGGCATGCTCGCCAGTGAGCTCGGCGCCGATGTCAACATTGCCCGTCGCGGCGGCCTCCTTCACGACCTGGGCAAGGCCATCGACCAAGAGGTCGAGGGAACACACGCGCTTATCGGCGCCGAGATGGCTCGCCGCCATGGCGTGAGCGCGGCAGTGGTCCACTGCATCGAGGCCCACCACGAAGAAGTGGAGCCTAGCACCGTCGAGGCCGTGATTACCATCATCGCCGACGCTATCAGCGGCAGCCGGCCTGGTGCCCGTCGCGAATCTCTGGAGAACTACATCAAGCGGCTGCGCGCCCTAGAGGAAGTGGCTAACGGCTTCCAAGGAGTCGACAAGTGCTATGCCATCCAGGCTGGCCGCGAGATTCGCATTATCGTCAAGCCGGAAGACGTCGACGACCTGGAGGCACTGCGCCTAGCTAAAGACATCAGCAAGAAGATCGAGGATACACTGGAGTATCCGGGGCAGATCAAGGTTACCGTGATCCGTGAGAAGCGCGCGATCGAGTACGCTAAATAGCAGAGGAGGGGGAGCGGCGGTCCACTTGACCCAACGTCGACGCTCCCCCCTTTGCTGCCCTCAGTAGCGCTAATGAAAGTTCTCTTCATCGGTGATGTGGTAGGTCGCCTGGGCCGCAGGACACTGCAGGCCCTTCTGCCTACCCTCAAGCAAGAGACCCAGGCCAACCTGGTCGTCGCCAACGGCGAGAACGCCGCCGGCGGCCGCGGCCTCACCTTGGCCACCGCCGACGAACTCCTCGCTGCTGGCGTAGACGTTATCACCTCCGGCAACCACGTCTGGGAGATCCGCGAGATCTACCCCATCCTGGACAGCGAATCTCCCATCCTGCGGCCTCTAAACTACCCGCCCGGTGTCCCTGGGCGCGGCCTGCTCATTGCCCACGGCGCAGCCTTCATCAATCTGCAAGGCCGTACCTTCATGGGTGCCGACACAGACTGCCCCTTTCGCGCCGCCGACAACGCCCTGGAGGGCCTCCAGGACGTCCCCGTGATCATCGTCGACATCCATGCCGAGGCCACCAGCGAGAAGGCGGCCCTCGCCTGGTACCTGGACGGTCGAGTCAGCGCCGTCATCGGCACCCATACCCACGTCGCCACCGCCGATGGCCGTGTCCTGCCCAAGGGCACTGCTTTCGTCAGCGACGCGGGCATGGTGGGGCCACGCGACTCCATCATCGGCGTGGGGATCAAGCCGATCATCGAGCGTTTCCTCACCCAGCTTCCCACCCGCTTCTCGCCGGTGGAGCGGGGACCTGCCATCTTCAACTCCGTCCTCATAGACATCGACGAAGCCAGCGGCCGCGCCCAAAGCATTGTCCGCATCGACCGGGAGACCAGCAAACATGACCAGTAGAGCCGATCTCCACACTCACAGCACCTACTCCGACGGCAAACTCACCCCCACTGAACTCATCGAACGGGCAGTTGGCAGAGGCCTGGAGGTGTTCGCCCTCACCGACCACGACTGCACCGATGGCATCGCCGAGGCTCTGGAAGCAGCCCAGAAGCACCCCCAACTGCTCTTCATCCCCGGCATAGAGCTGAGCACCGATCTGCCCCGGGAAGAGGTGCACGTGCTGGGCTACTTCCTCGACTGGCAGAACCCGCGCTTCCAAGGCCATCTCGATCGCCTGCGCCGTTCACGCATGGAGCGCGGCCAGAAGATGCTGACGAAGCTTAAGCACCTGGGCATCGACATCTCCTGGCAGCGAGTGAAAGAGATCGCCGGCGATGGCACCGTAGGTCGCCCTCACATCGCCCTGGCCATGCTGGAGGCCGGCCACATCTCCTCCCTGGAAGAGGCCTTCGATCGCTACCTCGGCCGCAACGGCCCCGCTTACGTGGCACGCGAGAAGATGCCCCCCGCCGAGGCGGTGCAACTCGTCACCGACGCATCCGGCCTGCCCGTCCTGGCTCACCCCCGCGACCTTCAGAACATAGAGCCCCTGCTGGCGGAGCTCAAAGCAAGCGGCCTCATCGGCATGGAGGTCTATTATCAAGATTACGACCAACAGGCCATCGAACGCCTCCTGGCAATCGCCCACCAACACGATCTATTGCCCCTGGGAGGCAGCGATTTCCACGGCATCGGCAGCGCCCACGAGCGCGACCTAGGCGATATCCCTCTCCCCTTCGAGCCGGTTGAGCAGCTCATCGCCCTAGCCCGTCAACGCCAGCCCCAGCAGGCACCGCCTTAGCCACCGGCCCTCTTGCCCATCACCACCAACCCCTGAACCACCACGGCTGAGCCATCTCCGCCATAATGGCAACGTGATCGCCTCGGGGCCGCCGGTCAGGCGATAGTCGCTTCTGCTGTGACGATATGGCCGATCCTGCACCCACTAGCGCTAGCTGCCAAAAAGCGCTACAGTATCGACAGGCGTATTTGCCGACGGTCGCCAGAGCGGGCTCGTTCACAGCGAGTGGTGAGTCGTCATGGTTATTCGAGACGAGAATCGCGACACCGAGCGAAAGGTCATCGCAATTCTCAAAGTCCTCAGCGAATCCTCAGAGCCAGTTGGCTCCACTTTCATTGCTCGGGCGCTGGAATCCCACGGCGTGCATCTGAGCGAAAGAACCGTCAGGTATCACCTCAAGATCACTGACGAGCGCGGCTTCACCGAACCTCGGGGAAGAGACGGAAGGGTGCTCACGCCCGAAGGCCTGGCCGAGCTGAGAAGCGCCCTCGTGCCCGACCAGGTTGGTTTCGTGATCGAGAGGATCGAGCTGCTGGCCTTTCAGACCACATTCGACCCGATCCGACGTACCGGCCAGGTGCCAGTGAATACATCCCTGTTCGCCGAACACAGATTCAGGGAGGCCCTGACAGCCATGCGCGACGCCTTTAATGCTGGCCTGTGCGTTAGCGAACTGGTGGCTGTGGCCTCCCAGGGAGAGAAGTTGGGCGACCTGATCGTCCCTGAGGGTATGGTTGGCTTCGCCACCGTTTGCAGCGCCGTCGTAAACGGACTCCTGTTGAAGATTGGCGTCCCCACCGACTCCAGGTTCGGAGGGGTGCTGGAGATGCGTAACTCGCGCCCCAAGCGATTCCTGGCCATAATCACCTATGCCGGCTCCTCGCTGGACCCCTCCGAAGCCTACATCAGGGCCAGAATGACACGGGTACGAGACGCCGCAACCACAGGCAACGGAACAATACTGGCTAACTTCCGAGAGATCCCGGCCGCAGCAAAACCATTGGTGGAGAGCACCATAGCAGCGCTCCAGCAGGTCGGCATCCACGGAATACTGCTCATGGGCGAAGCCAGCGAGCCCGTGTGCCAGATCCCCGTCGGCCTGAACAAGATAGGAATCGTGCTGCTGGGCGGAATGAACCCTATTGCTGCTGCCGAAGAAGCCGGAATACAGGCCGACAATTTCTCGGAAAGCGGCACCGTCGACTTCGAGCGCCTGATCAACTTTCGAGATCTGTAGGCCGCCCTCGGCAACCGAGGCGCATGCCGACCCCACCACAAACCATCTCTAACAATCCCCGTTAACGCTATCCAGGACAATCTGACACAGCACCGCTTCAAGCACTGCCCATCATCTCCCCTCCTTGAAAGAAACCTCACGCTTCCCATGCCCTGTGTCTAGTCGCCGTTGAAGTGTGGTTAAGACTGACAACCCGCCTCCAAGACCTCCCAGCTCGGGGCTTGACAAATGTCTATAACTAGTCCACTATTGGGACATCGCCGGTTGGCGGTCGGCAACCGGCAGCCGTTAACCGCAATCACAGGAGGAGGGGAGCAACATGGTTGAGCCGAGTCGAGAGCTCCTGGCGCCTGGCGAGGTAGTGGACCCGTATGTCACTGCTCTAGCCCAGTTCGATGCGGCCGCTGACTACCTTGGCCTAGCCGACTCAACGCGTCAGTACCTGCGCAACAACCGGCGTGAGTTGCTGGTCCGCCTGCCCGTACGCATGGACGACGGCTCCATAGCGGTGTTCTGGGGATGCCGCGTCCAGCACAGCTGGGCGCGTGGCCCGAGCAAAGGGGGCATCCGCTATCACCCCCTCGTCAGTCTGGACGAGGTAAGGGCCTTGGCGATGTGGATGAGCTGGAAGTGCGCCGTTGCGAACATCCCCTTTGGGGGAGCCAAGGGCGGCGTGCGGGTGGAGTACAAGAAGCTATCAAGCCGCGAGCTAGAGAGTCTCACCCGCCGCTATGCCATCGCCATAGGCCCAGTGATCGGCCCTGACCAGGACGTACCCGCTCCTGACGTGGGAACCACTCCCCAAACCATGGCCTGGATTATGGACGTCTACGGCTCCATGACGAGAAGCTGGACGCCAGCGGTGGTCACCGGCAAGCCCATCAGCGTTGGCGGCACCATAGGCAGGGATGAGGCCACCGGCGCCGGCATCATGTACGTAGTCAAGGAAGCCGCCCGCCGCAACCACCTCACACCGGCTGAAACAACCGTAGCCATCCAAGGCTTTGGCAACGCCGGCCAATGGTCCGCTCGCCTCCTGACAAACCTCGGATACCAAGTGGTGGCCGTCAGTGACACATCGGGCGGCATCCACAACGGCCATGGTATCGATGTCGCAGCAGCCCTTGCTCAAAAACTGGAGAGCGGGCGCGTCACTGACTACAAGAACGGCGACCGCATCACCAACGAGGAGCTTCTGACCCTTCCCGTGGACATCCTGGTGCCAGCCGCTTTCGAGAATCAGATCACCTCAGCCAATGCCGCCGACGTCAAGGCCAAGATCATCGCCGAGGCGGCCAACGGCCCCACAACGCCCGAGGCCGATCACATCCTGAATGACGCAGGGCGCCTTGTCATTCCCGACATCCTGGCCAGTGCCGGCGGCGTGGTCGTCTCCTACTTCGAGTGGGCCCAGAATCGGAGCGGTGTCTACTGGACGGAAGAAGATGTCAGCAGCCGCCTGGATCAGATAATGACCAGGGCCTATGGAGAGGTGGCCGCTGTATCCGAGAACGAGAACCTAACAATGCGAGAGGCAGCCACAGTCCTGGGGATCCGCCGCGTGGTGGAGACCACCGAAATCCGTGGCATGCGCCCGTAGGTGGCTATTGGCGACTGGTCTATCGCGCTAGCGCAGAGCGACCGCAGCAGCGATCAGCCCCGCCACAATGACGAGCACAATAATACCGATGCGTCTTAGCTCGCCGAAGACGTAGCTGTAGTCCCTAGCAATGTGGCGAGCCGCCGGCTTAGCCGAAGTGGTGGTCACAGGAGAGCTGCGCGCAGGGACGTCGGCACGGCGAGGGGCCTCAGGGGTCTCCCTGGGCGTCACAGCAGCCGACGGGGCCGACTGGCTCGCTGTTGGTCGTTTCCGCTCCTTGCGGCGCTGCCTGCTCCCTGGGCGAGGTCGTTTCGGCAAGTTTCCTCTCCTGAGACTAATCTCGCTCTCTCTGTCTCCAGCATTATACGACAGGTCTAGGTTCAGGCCAACGCCTAGCCGGGCAAAAAAACGATTGACAAGAAAACCCCCGCTCATCTAGAATAGAGTCTGGAATGAGCTACGGATAGCCGTAGCGTGGGCGGCCCCGTGGTGTAGTGGCCTAACATACCAGCTTGTCACGCTGGAGATCGGGGGTTCGAATCCCCTCGGGGTCGCCAATAGTTAACTGGTGGTCGTTGGCCAAACAGGTCAACGGCTCTGCTATCTCGGTTCCCTCGAAGACGCAACGAAACCCCGGCTTGGGAACTGTCTCCAGGGCCTGCCCCGTCTTGAAGTTCACGTAGAGGCTTTCGAGCATGTGCCCAAGCAGCTCGGCTCTCTCCTCAGGTATGGCTGCATCCCAGACATCGGGGAACCGCTCGAAGTCAGCGATGGAAAGTTCAGCGAGAGTGACATCAGCCGGAGCTGTGGTCTTAAGCTGATTTTGGATGATCTGAATCTCACGGTCGAATTCCGCCCGATCGATTACCCCATCCTTGTACAGCTCAACGATACGCCGGCGGCGTCCCTCAAGCGGAAGCCGGTGAAGCCTCAGGTCGAGCACGCTGTTCTCGGCACTCGCCAAGCGGGAACCGTACGTCAGCCGTTGGCTTGGCCATTAGCCTGATCGACGAATTCTGTAGGTCCTCCACCTACCGAACGCCCCAAGCGTCGATGCTCCCCGCCATGGCTCTTCTTTCGCCAACGAAAGCCCCTAAAACAAAAAGCGCCTACCTCAGCCCGAGCCCGCTCTGGGGCGATTTGTGGACCGCTTGGTAGGCGCTCTAGCCTCAGTATGCAGTTTTACTGTCTGACTATTTCACACTTCACCGCAGACTGCAACTGGCGTGTGACTCCTGGCACCAGCCCTACGGGACCCACGCACCTCCTCAGGTATCTGAATGCCCTGTGGCATCTCCTCGATCGCCACACGGGGTTTCTATCCCTCTCTCCAAGGAGAGCACAATTCACTCAAGATCGCAACCTATCTGCGACCCGCCCAACCTCAGCCCTGCGGCGCAAATCGCTGTCGGTCTCCCGTTCCCATGCTCTCTGCCAACTCGTCAAGCCGCTTGACGGTGACCGGAACGAGCACTAGAATGGCGAGCGGCAGGTTATGCTGGTGTCAGCATGACGCACAACCTTTGGCATCTTCAAGGGTAGTCGAGAGTCATGTCGGCAAGACAATGCTAACGGAAGGAGAAGGTGGGATGGATGGGAAGGGTGGATGACGAGACCTCGCACGACAATGGTGCATTCAATGACGAGGTCGCCGATGCGGGATACGAGGTGCAGCTCATCGCTGCTGACGAGTATACAGTCAAGCTAGGCAGCGCTGAGGTGAAGAGAAACGACGATCTTATCGTGGCGTACAAGGTGAATGGTACGCCTCTACCCGAGAAGAACTGGCCGCTCAGGCTGGTAGGACCTGGGCTTGACAAGCAAAACCAGGTCGGGCAGATACAAACGATCAAGCTGGTCTTTGCTGAGTAGGCTGATTGATCGATGCTGGATACCCTAACAGGGGACATAGCCGGCAGATGAGCCGGGTGGCTTCGTACGCCAGTCTGCTCTTGGCCCTTCTCTCAACGATCTCGAGCTGCACTTTCGGCGGAACGGAGAAGGTAGATCTTGTCGTCTTGGAAGCAGGCAGCCTCGTCATCCCATTCGCAGAGATCGAGAAAGAGTTCGAGAAAGGGCATCCCAACATCGATGTGAAACTCGAGGGCCACGGGAGCATTCAAGTGATAAGGCACATCACCGAGATCCACGATGAGGTGGATGTGGCCGCAGTTGCCGATTATTCCTTGCTCCCGCTCCTGATGTATCCAGTGGAACTGCCCGACGGTAGCGGGCCCTATGCGGATTGGGCCATTAGGTTCGCGAGCAACAGGCTAGGCATTGCATACACATCTCGCAGTGCGTATGGAGATGAGATCAATGAGGACAACTGGTACGAAATCCTGTCGCGCTCAGATGTGAGTTTGGGCCTTTCGGACCCTCGCCTGGATGCCTGTGGCTACAGAGCCCTGATGCTGATCCAACTCGCTGAGTCGTATTACGGAAACACGAACATCTTCGCAGATCTCATATCCGAAAGCTTCAGCGCACCGATAGGTGTGCGTGAGGAAGAAGGCATCACCACTATCACAGTGCCGGAGGTGCTGCAACCGGACGACGAAAGGATCCACTTGCGAGGGTACAGCGTGCAACTGTTGAACCTGCTGGAGGCTCACGAAATCGACTACGCCTTCCAGTATGAGAGCGTGGCCAAACAGCATGGATTGAGATTCCTGGAGCTGCCCCCGCAGATCGACTTGAGTGCGGAAGACCTCGCTGATGTGTACAACCAGGTCAGGGTGAAGCTCGAGTTTCGGCGGTTCAAGTCGGTGACACCCGAGTTCGAAGGTCGGCCCATCTTCTACGGCGTGACGATTCCTCGTAACGCCCCGCACCCAGGGGAAGCTATCGAGTTTCTTGAGTTCTTGCTCGGCCCAGAAGGTCAGCGTGTGCTTCTTGAGAACGATCAGCCGCCATTAGTGCCACCAGAATGCGATCATAAAGAGGAAGTGCCCGCCGAACTGAGGCCGCTCTTGAAGTAGTGCCGTCGGTGTTCTGACCTCACGATTGTGCCCGGAGCACGCTGCGCGTTACTCGACTAGTCAGCGTGCTCCGAGGTTATTGAAAGCGCTGCGGGCGTGCCGCTGGCCGAGGCGTGGTGGACTGCTGCCCAGCCGTATGGGCGTTGGTTGTTGGAGGACAGGTCTGATGATTCGAGTAGGCGTCGGTACTGTATGGATGAAAGCACTCTTTGCTCTACTGGGGCTCGCAATTCTTCTGTTCATCGTTCTACCGCCAGCGAAGATGGTTTTCCAGTCAGATCCCGACTTGCTGATAGACACCTTGTCTGACTCAACAGTGCTCGAGTCCATCTGGCTCACTCTCTACGCCGCTTTGCTTGCGACTGTGGTTGGCTTCGTTCTCGGGGTACCTCTGGCCTACTTGCTTGCTAGGTCAAGCTTTCCGGGCAAGAGTCTAGTCGAGGGGCTGATCAATGTACCGATCGTGGTACCCCATTCTGTGGCAGGTATCGCCCTACTGTTTGTCTTCGGGCGCAGCTACTTCGCCGGAAAGGTCTTCGGAGCGGTCGGCTTGAAGTTCGTCGATTCCCTGGCCGGCATCGTAATCGCAATGCTCTTTGTGAGTGTCCCATTCTTGATAGAATCCGCCAAGGATGGATTCGAGAAGGTGGATGTGAGGTTGGAGAGGGTGGCGCGGACTCTCGGCGCCTCACCGTGGCAAACCTTTCGTAGAGTTTCATTCCCACTTGCGTGGCGCAGCATCCTCACAGGGAGCATCATGATGTGGGCTCGGGGCGTAAGCGAGTTTGGGGCCATTATCATCCTATCCTACCACCCGATGGTGGCGCCGATACTCGTGTTCGAGCGGTTCGAGACCAGAGGGTTAGACTATGCTCAACCGGTTGCTGTATTGCTGATAGTAGTGTGTCTCGCCGCTCTTGTTGCGCTGAGGACTCTGGTGTATCGAGGGAAGCGGCCTTGATTGACATCAATGATCTCTGCGCGCTCGTGGGGGACTTCGCGTTGCATCACATCGATCTCCGGGTGGATGAGGGCGAGTACTTTGTGATCGTAGGTCCTACCGGCGCAGGCAAGACCGTGCTTCTGGAAGCGATAGCCGGCTTAGTCCCGGTAAGAAGTGGCAAGATATGGTTGCGTGGGAGAGAGATAACCAGGCTTGAGCCGGAGGAGCGAGCGGTTAGCATAGTCTACCAGGACTACACTCTGTTCCCCCACCTTTCGGTTCAGGAGAACATAGTATTTGGTCTCACGGTTCGGGGTGGGACGCGGGAGAACACTAGGCAGGCGCTGGATTGGGTCGTGGAGTTGCTGGGTATTCGCTCCTTGCTTCCTCGCGAGCCTAGAACCTTGAGTGGCGGGGAGCGCCAGCGTGTGGCGCTCGGCAGGGCGCTTATCACCAAACCAGATGTGCTTCTCCTGGATGAGCCGCTCAGCGCGCTGGATCCGGGTGCCAGGGAAGGCGTGCAAGGCGAGCTTCGCCAACTTCACAGGCATCTCAGGGCCACTGTATTGCACGTTACCCATGATTTTGAGGAGGCGGTAGCGCTGGGTGATCGCATTGGCGTGATGGGAGAGGGGAGACTCAGACAGGTAGGGACGCCTGAGCAGGTATTTCGCCATCCGAATTCGGAGTTCGTGGCTCGCTTCGCGATGACACGCAATATCTTTGATGGTGAGGTGACTCGCGAGGCTGGCGGGCGCGCCCTATTCAGAACAGGCAATTTCGACCTAGTCGTGATGCCAGGGAGTGAGAGTGCTCATCACGCCTGCATCCGGCCCGAGGACATCTTGATACTGACGGAGCCGCCTGTACCCGCTCCGGAGAATCTCCTTTCGGGTCCCATCACTGGAGTGATCGACAAAGGCTCCATCCTCCATGTCACGATAGGTGTACAATCCAGTTTCTGCTGCCTTGTGACCCGCCGCGAGTTCCAGGACCTGGAATTGAGGGAAGGCAAGCAGGTCTATGTGACCTTCAAGGCGTCCTCAATCCATCTCTTCTGAAGTCGGGAAAGCTATCCAGATGACGCGCCATCAACCCGCAGGTCAGAGTGGGTGAAGCTATTTCTGACATCAGTAGATGATGGCCGTGGTTGTCGCGGCCGTATCCAGCACGACTGACCTTCCCCCCTTTTCGCGAGGCCAGCATCCCCCGTCTGAGACTAGCGTTGGATTTGGAGTCGTTTTCGGGGGCAGGCCAGCTAGTGGCTTGCGTCCAAATGCCGCGGGACAGTGCCTCGCGCCGTGTGCCAAGTTCGGCGGCGATGCTAGTGAGGGTGTCTCCAGACGATGCCCTTTCTAGAACGAGGCGCAGCGGAGCTGGCCTGAGAAGGAAAGGCAGACAAGCCCCATCACCACAAGTGCCGCTGGGAAGGCAACAAGCTTCACGAGTCCATCGTCCTCGTCAGTCTATTGTCCACTCTCGGTCATCTTGAGTACTTCTATCCTGTTCACCCATTTGACCCAGTAGCTGCCCTCAGTCAAGAGCCCTTTCTTAGTCCCGACAATAGCAATTCGCAACGGCTTACCGTCTTCATGTGACAATGGCTTGCCATCCTGGCGGTACATGAGAATAATCTCAAGCTCATCGTGTGGTGTCTCTTTGAGGCCTTCGCTGCTATAAGTAATGAAGTCTCCCATGATCTGTTCATAGTCGAAGACAGCTGAATAGCCGTCTGTTGCGGATACCATAACCAGGTCAGACGGCGTTACTCCTCCGACCAATTTGCAGAGCTCACCCAGGGTTACCCCCTTTGCCATGTATGGCCCATAGACAACACCAACCGAAGTGAAGAACCCACCATTACCCTCATAAGACGGAAGTGACGTTATGTCGCCGTAGGACAGTATTCTTTCAGCGCCCTCCCGACCCACCAAAGTCACCTTCCACGCCTCTGTCTCGGCGTCTGCTTGCCCTTCCCATGGATGAACAGCTACCAGCGCTAACGCCACTAACGCCAGTGCCAGAGGGACACCGACTACCAGTAGGACCTTGATCTTGGTATCCTTCATCTTTGTCCTTTCCAAATATAAAGAGACGAGCCAATCAATACTATCAATAATCCCCCAACCAGTCCTGAAGCAATCGGTATCCAGGGCATTGCGCCTTCCGATTCTGCGGAAGAAGACTGGTCTTTCAATTCAAGCTTCAATCCGGCAGGAATTCCGCTGCTGTATACTCTAATCTCTGTAATCCACTTGCCGGACAGTCCATTGGTGCTGGGATACTGCCCTTCGAAGAAGTGCTGGTACTTCTCTTGAGGCAGAGCTACTTTCATATCGCTGTTGCCGAAGACATACTTGCCTTCGCTATTGGTAGTATTCGCCATGAACACTATTTGCAGAGCAGTGCGGTAGGCGTTATTCGCGGGGTAACCCGACCCATAACGTTCCCCTTCCAGAGCATCCTCTCCGTTGAACCAGCAGAGAGCTATCTGGCCTTGTATGTCCAAAGGCTCATAGATATTGGTGTAAGCAAACTCTGCATGCCATTTGTCAACTGCGATAAGCATCACTTCATCCCCGGCAGCCATTCCACCTATCTGGTCGACAAGGTCCTTAACCGAAGTGCCTTTCACCGCCCCTTTGTCTTTGAGGTTATTGACTTCGCCTGGGTCCCACAGGTCACCCTCAAATATGGGACCTTGATGGTAATAGTGAGTTTTCCCATCCCCATAGACCTTGAGGTTCTGCTCCATCCATTTGTAATCAACCGTCTTCTCCGCTAACACGGTTACTCCGTCAGCATCGTATTTCACCAGATGTACTGAAGTAGTGGCTCCGGCCGCCAACACCGTGGAAACCAGGGAGAGCTGTGCAACAAGAACCGACAGCACGATGGCAATACACAGAATCCCTGACAGCGCCCTTTTTGTCACACCCATACTCCTTCGAAGCAAGACACGGAGCATATACTCAACTTACGTTCTTCTCGATCTTCGACCGATCAAGATACCAACAAGAAGTGTTGCGAGTGCTGCCACCACCGATATGGCGATAGCGACGGAATCCCGTCCGGTAAGCTGGTCAATGAACCCCTTTGAGGAGCCCTCACCGCCGATTTGTGTGATGAGGATATCCACCTTAATGCCATAGGCAACATCATTGCCAGCGTAGGCAAGGAAGGTCAACTTGCCGGGGTACTCACCTCCTTCTGTGGAAGGGTTCCCATAGATCGACAGTTCCACTTTGCGGTCACGGTCTGTACTGTTGACCGCTATGCTCTCAGGACCGACGCGAAAAGGGATTCCTTCCGTAGCGATGATGAGATCGCCACTGAAATATGAGGTAATATAGACATAAGCGAGGCTGCTGTCGCCTTCAGCAACGGTTACTTCCAACTTGGCTGGAGCCACCGAGAAACCGCTAGCGGCCTGTGCCGCCGTTGCCCAGAAGGTGAACGTCGCCCGTTGTTCCCCAGTTCCATTCCACGACGCCGGAACCTTGAGCTGTGTGTCAACACTCTGTGAACCGCCTGTCAGGATGCTGGCAATCACGTCATCGATACCATAGAGGTCGTTGTTCACATATAGGGACTGCTCAT
>Ga0315553_10001413_pt1 | contig 19978 bp, 16 predicted proteins | sample SalMarSW160140MG_FD_203099 | JGI IMG/M metagenome (GOLD analysis project Ga0315553, IMG submission 203099) | Salt marsh sediment microbial communities from the Plum Island Ecosystem LTER, Massachusetts, United States - Salt Marsh Sediment SW1601-40 ... | reverse complement strand
CTCCATCCCGATCAGGATGTCCGCAATCCCTGAGGAGATGCGGGCCCCGAACTCCAGCTCGGGATCATCGCTGAGCCGGATCTCCGAGGTCACCCGGCCGCCCCGCTGGGCCATCCCCTTGGCGTTGAACAGGGTGACCTTGAGTCCCTGCTCGGAGACCTGTCCTGAAATCAGATTCGCCAGGGTGATGATGCCCTGGCCTCCCAAGCCCGCCATGAAAATGCTCTGCATCATGAACTTGAACCTCCCAATTTCTGCTGACCGATCGCCTCGAACCTGCAGCAGGTGAAGCACAGCCCGCAACCGGTGCACAGCTCCGGGTCGATGGCCATGACCTGGCCGTGTTTCGATTTTCCTCCATTGGCCGTCACGTACAGAGCGGGACAGCCGGTCTCCCGCAGGCAGGAACGGCAGAAGGTGCACTTTTGCGGGTCGATCCGGTAGATCAGGGTGCGCTCCTCCCGGCGGGCCGCGGTCAGGGCGCACTCCGCTTGAGAGATGATAACCTTGACCCCCTCCTGCTTCAGGGCCTTCACGATCGCCTCCACAGATTGCTCCTGGTCGAAGGGGCCGATCACCTGGAGGTTTTCCACGCCCATCCCCCGGACGATGCCCTCGATCTCGACCCGCCGGGCTCCCTTGGCCTGGAACTGCTCGGCGGTGCCGGGGTTGACCTGGAAGCCGGTCATGCTGGTCCAGCCGTTGTCCAGGATGATCAACAGCAGGTTGGTCCCGTGCTGGATGGCGTTGACCAGCGGCGGGATCCCGGCATGGAAGAAGGTGGAATCCCCGATGGTGGCGATCAGCGGATTTTCGATCCCCCCCCAGTAGAAGCCCTGGGCCAGGCCGATGCTCGAACCCATGGAGACCTCTGTCCAGCAGGTGTGGAAGGGAGGGTTCATGCCCAGGATCGTGCAGCCGATGTCCCCCGTTACCACCGTGTTGTCCCGATTGAGCCCGATCTTCTTCAAGGCCCGGTTGATGGCCATGAAGCTTCCCCGGTGGGGACAGCCGGCGCAGAAGGTGATGGGGTGCTTGACGTTGAGGGCGGCTGCGGGCGGGGTTGCGCCCACCGGGCTGACGGCAGTCTGGTCCGCTGTGCCAATCTGAGGCGCTGCCCGCCCACCCCCGGACCGCCCGGTGGTCGCGGCGGATGTCTGGATCGTGGAATCCGCTTTCCAACCCTCCTTCAGCAGGTTCAGACCCCGGCTGATGATCTCCTGGCTGTACTTGCCGACCCTGGGAAACAGCTGGTCCAGCTTTCCCAGGAAGGTGCCGTTCCAGCCGAGCCGGGAGGCTTCGCTGCGCAGCTGCATCTCCACGAAGGGCTCCAGCTCTTCGAGCACAAGGACCCTCCCGGCTTTCTCGAACATGCGCCGGACCAGCTGCGTATCCAGGGGATAGACCGATTCCAGGAACAGGGTGGAAAGTTCCCGATGATTCCCGGCAGACAGAGCTTCCCGCACGTAGGGGATGAGGGCCCCGGCGGCGACTACGAACAGAGCACCGCCATCCGTTTCCTGCAGCCGGTTGATCCCGGCCTCAGCGGCGCTTCTCTCCGCCGCCCCGAGCCGTTTCAACAGGTCACGGTGCTGGTCCATGCAGATAACCGCACCCGCCTTGGTGAAGCGCAAGATGTTCTTCTCGAATTCGGCCTTGCGCTTCAGAGTCTTGTAGGTGTATTCCCCCTCGACCTCCTGTTTGGCGTGGGCTACAGAGGTAACCGAGCGCAGGATCACCGGAAGCTCGCAGGCTTCGCTGAGCTGGAAGGCGTAGCGGGTCAGCTCATAAGCCCGGGCCGGGTCCGCCGGTTCCAGAACGGGCAGCCCGGCCCACTGGGCGAAAAGCCGGGTGTCCTGTTCGGGCATGCCTGCCTCCGCGCCCGGGTCGTCGGCGATGTACAGTACCAGGCCGCCCTTGGTGCCGGAGTAGGCCACCGACAGAATAGAGTCCGCCGCCACGTTCGCCCCGGACATCTTCATCGTGACCAGGGCCCGTTTGCCCGCCCAGGCCGCTCCGGTGGCCAGCTCGAAGGCTACCTTCTCGTTGACGCTCCACTCCACGTACGGTGTGGGCTTGCCGTCCCGGGCGGCGGTAAGGCTGAAGTTAAGCAGTTCATTCAGGGCTTCTGAGGAGGGCGTTCCGGGATAGCCGGCAGCCACGTCTATGCCCGCGGCCAGGGCGCCGTAGGCGACCGCCTGATTTCCTATAATCGATCGCTTCATCTAAGGGTTCCTCCGGGCACCCATAGTAGCAGTGATCAAATGCTTAAGTAAAGGCAAAATATTCTCGCTATATGGAATTGATTTCTTTTTCACTGTTTGCAGCCGTACTGCAAAGAAGAAGCGGCTGCCAGGTCATTTGGACGGATATCCCGCCTATCGACAGGCCGGTCGGCCGCTGCAAGAAAAATAGAAATTCCTCTTGACGAATCGGGAATTCCTGTTAGAATCACTATGCGATATTTATTATCGTATAGTGAGAGAAAATGACTGGCTGTTATTCTAGAAATTTGGGAGAAACCCTTCGTTGAAGCTGCTCGCATCGGTGGTCAAGACTATTCGGGTATTGGAAGCTTATTCTCCTCAGCGGCAGGAGCTCAGCACCATCGAGCTCAGTAAGCTGTTGGAGATGGATAAAAGTTCCGTATCCAGGATCGTGGTGACTCTGCAAGCCCAGGGCTATCTGCGCAAGAACACGCTGAACGGCAAGTATCGGCTTGGAGCGAAGTTCATCGATTTGGGAAATCAGGTCCTGAACAGGTACGACCAGCTGGATATCGGCGAGACCGCGGGGCCTTTTCTTCGCGGGCTTTCGGACACGATCAAAGAGGTCGTGCATCTCGGAATACTCGACAACCAGGACGTCGTTACTCTGAAGAAAATGAACGGTGGTCAAATCGTAACGGTGGATACGAAAGTCGGGGGGCGGTATCCCGCCTATGCGTGCGCCCTGGGAAAGGTGCTTCTGGCCGGTTTGTCCGGGGAACGGCGGCTTGAAGTGCTGAACCAGAGACCGCTGACCCCGCGGACGCCGCACACAATCGTCGAGCTGCCGGCTCTCAGGGAAGAGATCGCTTCGGTGAGCAATCAAGGATACGCCTTCGAATACGAGGAATCGTTCCTCGGAATCTGCTGTGTCGCCGCCCCGATCAAGAACCCGAACGGTGAAGTCCTGGCGGCCTTGAGCGCAGCGATCCCGAAGCAGAGAAGTGACGAGGGACGGATGAAGGAGATACTCCGTCACGTTATTGAAACGGGCGTGCAAATTTCGAAGCAGATCTGTGGAGATATTTGATCTTTCCATTCGGTGAGAACGGAGAGATCGATTACTATAATTGCTGTATGGAGGCAAAGTGTGGAAAAGATCCTGACAGATTTGAACAAACAGGTGCAACTCGGGGAGATCGAGAAGGTCAAGGAGCTCATCCAGAAAGCCCTGGAGGAGGGGGTCGCGGCGATGGACATCCTGGAGAAGGGACTGCGCTGCGCCATGGAAGAGGTAGGAGGAAAGTTCGAGTCTCTCGAGATCTTTCTGCCGGAAATGATGAGCGCGGCGGATGCGATGAAAGCCGGAGTCGAGGTACTTCAACCCCATCTGGGCTCGGGATCAGATGCGGGACAGCTGGGCTCGATCCTTCTGGGAACGGTCGAAGGTGACATCCACGATATAGGAAAAAACATCGTGAAGATCATGCTGGAAGGAGTGGGATTCAAAGTGACGGACCTGGGCTTCAGCGTTCCCACTCTGAGTTTCGTGGAACGGGTCAAGGAAACAAAGCCGGACGTGCTGGGCATGTCCGCGCTCATGACCAGCACCATGGTGCATATGCCCCGGGTCGTGCAATTCCTCAAAGATCGGGGCTTGAGAGACGAGGTCAAGGTGATCGTGGGCGGAGCGCCGGTTCTTCCCGACTGGGCTGAAAAGATCGGTGCCGACGGATACGGCAACAATGCCGCCGAAGCGATAAAGGCAGCAAAGGAGATGATCAAATGATTCAGTTTTGGGACATCATAGAGAGGGCGGAAAACGGGAAAAGCCTCGACGCCAACGATTGGGATCGATTGGTAGGCAAGAGCGCGGCCGAGGTTGTTTCCAAGTTCGATCTGAAGTACGATCCCGACAATCCCGTGCCGGCCGATGACGCTCTGGCCGACCGCATGTACGAGGCGGGAATCGAGCTGTTCGAGCGCCTGGGAATCTACTGCATCGACACAGGCAAGGTGTTGCAGTTCAGCCGCCAGGAAATCCTGGAGGCGCTGGAAAACGCTCCGGATCACGTGGTCTACGGAACGGGGGAGAACATGGTACATATCCCGCACCGCACGATCGAGGACCCCCGGGATCCGATCGTCAACTTCTCCGCGGTGGGAACGCCTGTGACGGAGGAATTGTTCGTACCGATCTGCCAGAGCTACGCCCAGGAGCCGATGGCGGACACCTTCTCCGGACCGCTGATTACCGAGTTCCGCGGCATGGGGGTGAGCTCCGGATCGCCGGTGGAAGTCGAGGGAGGGATATGGAACGTGGTCAAGCTCCGCGAGGCGGCCCGCTGGGCCGGCAGGCCGCAAATGCCCATCCACAACTTCATGTCCGTTGCCGAGAGGACCGATGCCACCATCGCGGCCGCCCGTCCCGAGCTGGGCGCCCTTCCCGGAGACGGGCTGTTCGTGGCCGCCGTAGCGGAGCTGAAGGTCGACTACGAACGGTTGAAGAAGGTTTCCTTCCTCCGACACAGCCCCTACGTGATCGGAGGATTGTACGGGCCGCTCATGGGAGGCTTTGGGGGTGGACCGGCCGCCACAGCGGCGCTGCTGGTTGCTCACCATTGCCTGGGAGTTATGGCCTTCAGGGCGCAGAGGCATAATGCATTTCCAGTCCATATCCACCACGTCTGCAACACCAGCCGGGAGATGCTCTGGCTGGTATCCGTTACCGGTCAGGCCCTGGCCCGCAACAGCCATCTGGTTATCTTCGCCAACGCCTTCATGGCAGCCGGGCCGTGCACCGAGATGATCGTCCGGGAGCTGTCGGCTCATTCCCTCACTGCAACTGTGTCGGGCTGGCATCTGAATCCCTGTGCCGTGGCCAAGAACCGTCAGCCGCTGCACTGCAGTGCCATGGAACCCCGCATCCACGCGGAGGTCGGCCACGTGGCGGCCAGGGCGGGACTGGACCGCAAAGAGGTCAACCGCATCGCCAAAGCACTGCTGGAAAAATACGAAAAGGACTTTGCCCAGGCTCCCATCGGCAAGAGCTTTACAGAGTGCTATGACCCGGTGTTGGTCAGGCCCAGGGACGAGTACCTCAAGCTATGGGAAAAAGGCAAGCAGGAACTGGCGGAGCTGGGGCTCGATTTCGACCTTATCCATCAATAGAGAGGTGTCGATCGTGCCCTATATTTCCATCGAAACATTCGCCGGCAAGACAGCCGAACAGAAGAAACATCTGATCGAGGAGGTCACCCGAGCGGTGACCTCTTCCCTCGGGGTTCCCAAAGAAGCCGTGTGGATCGTTGTCAAAGATATACCCAAAACCAGCTGGGGGGAGGCGGGCCGTCCCTGCAGTGAAATCTACCCGGACAGGGGGAGCTGATCGGCGCCCCGAGCAGCTCAAAACACGGATGTCCCGGTCCTCGAGCTGACCTTGGGCCAAGTAACTTTATGGAGGCTGAAGCATGATAACCACCCTGCAGCGGGATGGATCGGAGATCCAGATCACACCGGACGGGCCGATCGTCATGATCGGAGAGAAGATAAATCCAACGGGGCACAAAAGGCTGTCGGAGGCCCTCAAGAATCGTAATTACGATTATGTCCGCACGCTTGCCGAGCGACAGCTCGAGGCGGGAGCGCACGTGCTCGATGTGAATGCAAGCATCCCGGACCTCGATGAGACAGGTCTGCTGCCCGAGATCGTAAAGATAGTGGCGGATCATGTTCAGGCACCCCTCTGCATCGATTCGAACAGTGTCGAGGCCCTGGAAGCCGCCTTGAAGGTCTGTCCCGGCAAACCTCTGGTCAATTCCGTGAACGGAGAGCAGAACAAGCTGCAGCGGGTGCTTCCCCTGGTTCGAGATCGCGGCGCAGCGGTAATCGGACTGACTATGGATGATTCGGGGATCCCCGCTACCGCAGAAAAGCGTCTGGCGATCGCGGAGCTGATACTCGATCGGGCGGTGAAGATCGGGATCCCCCCCGAGGATGTGTTGATCGATCCTCTCGTGCTGACGGTGGGGGCGGATCAACAGGCTGCGGTCACCACCCTGGCGACGATCAGACTCGTTCGGGAGAAGCTCGGGGTTAATATCAATCTAGGTGCAAGCAACGTTTCTTTCGGACTGCCGGACAGGCAAACGATCAATCAGGCCTTCCTGGCTCTGTCATTTTCGGCCGGAGCGACCTGTGTCATCACGGACCCCGGCAAGCTGGCGGGAACCATTCTGGCCTGTGATCTGCTGTTCGGCCGAGATCCCTACGGAAAACGGTTTCTGACCCACGTCAGGAAATCGCTGAAAGCGAAGTGAGAAAAGGGTTCCGCAGATATGGGTATATTCGGGGGCACATCGAACTTGACAGTCGGTGAAAACTGTTTATACTTGCGAGGTATAAACTTGCACCTCGCGATCGACGTTTGATGGCTACACTGTGAGAGTATTCGAGGGGGAACGGGTGCAGCAGAAAAAGATCGTAACCGCCGGAGACCGTGTCTACCTGAAGTTCTTCGACCTGGATTTCTTTCACGAAAAAGCAAAAGAAGCGAACGCCGGGCTGGTCCCGTTTAAAGAGTTCGACGAAGAAAAGTTCAAAAAAGAAATATCCGACGCCGATGCCATCGTGGTCATCGACAGACCTCTCCAGAAGGATCATCTGCAGGCGATGACGCGCTGCAAGATCATCCTTGCTCTGGAAGTGGGCTACGACTTCATCGATGTGGCGATGGCGACCGAAAAGGGGATCGTCGTTTCGAATGTGCCGACCTACGGAACCGAACAGGTCGCCCTTCATGCCCTGTCTTTGATCCTTGCCTGCCAGAGGGAACTCAAGCCGTTGATTGCCGAAACCTCCGCCGGGGGTTGGAACTACAACGTCTGTAAACCTCTCTGGGAGCTGAGAGGCAAGAAGCTCGGCATCATCGGACTGGGCAGGATCGGCCGCAGTCTCGTGAAAAAAGTGCAGGGACTCGAACTGGAGCTGATCGCCTACGATCCGTACCTTTCCGATGATATCTTCCGGATGCAAGGGGTGGGAAGGTGCTACGATCTGGAGGATCTGCTCGACGAAGCGGACATAATTTCCCTGCACGTGCCGCTCAACCCGGAGACGCATCACATGATCGGGGAAAAAGAGCTCACCCGAATGAAAAAACGGGCTATTCTGGTCAATACCTGCAGGGGAAAGGTCGTAGACGGTCCGGCCCTGTTCAAGGCTCTCAAAGACGGAGAAATAGCCGGGGCGGGGCTCGATGTTCTGGAGAAGGAGCCGCCCGACCCCGACGACCCGCTGCTCAACTGTGACAACCTGATCGTAACGCCCCACGCCGCCTGGTACTCTGAGGAGAGCCTCGATCGGCTGAAGAACTTCGGGATGGACGAGGTGGTAAGGGTGTTGAACGGAAAGCGTCCGAGGTTCGTCGTGAACCCGGAAGTGTTTTTCCAGCGTTGAAGTACCGGCGCTGAGACCGGGCGGATGCCGCTTCACTTCGGCTGGGAAAGGATCGAAGCGGCAGAGAGGAGGATTTTGGTAATCGAGTGCTCAGAATCAGAAATTAGAACCTGAAATCCAAAGTAGAAAGGAGAAAGAGCTTATGGATACTCATCATCTAGTTGCTCTGATCGTTATCATCGTGTACTTCGTCGTCATAATCGGGCTCAGCGTCTATCGCCGTTTGGCGAAAACCGAGCTTGATTTTTTTCTGGCGGACCGGAAATTCCCCCACTGGATCCTGGCTGTATCCTTCGCCGCTTCCTGGTTCGGGGGAGCTTCGGCCCTCGTGTCCGCCGACAAAGCCTACGCCGGGGGATGGAGCGCCTACTTCGTCATGGGCGGCCCGACCATCGTGTCGAGCCTGGTGCTGCTGTCCCTGGCCGGAAGAATCCGGTTTCTCGGACCGATATCCCAGCCCGAGATCACGGAGAATCGCTACAACAAAACGGCCCGAATCATCCAGTCGGTGATCATCTGGTGGTACATGTCCACGTGGGCAGCCTCGCAGATGATCGCGGCGGCGGGGTTCTTCAGCAGCTTCTTCGGCATGACCTATGTCGGCGCCCTGCTGATCCTCGTGGCCATTGTGTGGTTTTACTGCATGTTCGGCGGATTCAAGAGCGTCGTAACCACCGACCTGGGTCAGTTCGTTTGGATCGTTCTGGCGCTGGTCATAGTCGGGATCGCCGCGGCGGCGAATTTCGGCGGTTTCGACAAGGTCCGCGAGATCGTGAAGGCACAGGACAACACGAAGTTCTTCAACATCTTCGGAAACTTCAAGTACAGTCTGTTCTACATCATCTCCTTCACCTTCGCCTGGGTGATCTCGGCGGAGATCTGGCAGCGATTTTCCGCAGCCCGCAACGTTAGGGACGCCCGCAGAATCTCCAGGGGAGCCCTGTGGATCAACATCCCCCTGTACCTGGTAGTCGTGGTGATCGGTATGATGGCCGTGGGCCTGTTCGCCGGAAAAGACCTGGAGGGGGAGCACGTCATGACCAGGATCCTCCTGGGCTACACGCCGCCTGTTCTGGCCGGCATCGCCTTCGCCGGGTTGCTGGCAGCGGTCATGTCCACAATGGACACGGCGATCAACACCGGGTCCCTGGTGCTCACCGAAGACTTCTACCACCGGCTGATCAACCCCAAGGCCTCGGAGCGCTCGATCCTCATCTTCGCCCGTATCGCCGCCACCATCATGGCGGGACTGGGCATCCTGGTGGCCGTGCTGATCCGGGACCTGCTCTGGGTGCTGTGGATGGCCAGCGATATCCTGGCAGCAGGAGTTTTCTGGCCCCTTATCCTGGGAATGTACTCCAAGTGGGGCACCACCGCGGGAGCCATCGCCAGCATGCTGGCAGGCAGCCTGTACGTGCTCTGGCAGTACCTGATCGACCTGGGCGTAGGCCTGCCGAGCATCATCCCGGCCTGGCCCGGCCGCTCCTGGCCATTCTCGATCTTCTGGGGAATCCTGATCGGGTTCGTGGTGTTCACCGTTGTGAGCCTGTTGACCCGCACCACCAAGGAACGGGAAAAGGCGGACCGATTCTTCGCGAGCATGAAGGAGTCCAAAGTATAGACATTAGGTCGTATGCACAGTCCGCATACGGACGATTGGTACAGAAACGCGCAGCTTCGGGCTGCGCGTTTCTTTTAGGTGGTGCGCCCTGCCCGGCATCGCACCTGCAAAAGCGGATTTTCTGCTCAGATGCCGTGCAAACAAAGGGGGCCGGACAGCTGCTGGCGGCGACTGTCCGGCCCTTTGCGCCGGTCGGTGAAGCTCAGGATGGTCCTGGTTTCTGCTACGCCCGTCCGCTGCGGATCCGGTCCTGATCCGGATCATCTGCGCTGTCTTCGCAGCTTCCGTCCCGCAATTGATCTTGCGTTTGATCACGCAGTTGATCCTGCACCGGTTCTCCGTCACAGTCGCCGCTGCAGTCCCCGCTGCGTTCCTGACGCTGTTCCTTCTGCGCTGCCGGCTGAGCGGAGTCGTCCACCTGGTTGCCGAGGCGAACCTGCTCCATGAACTGGTGTGGGGACTCCGGAGACTCCTGCACCTGCCTGGCCCACTGCCAGTAGTTCAGGTGTTGGTAGATGTTCGTGTATTGGGCCTGATTGCCGAGTGGGTCGGGGCCGGTTTGAGCGAACAGCAGGCTCGACAGGAGCACGAGACCGAGAACGAATAGAATCCTTTTCATCTGATACCTCCATAACTTGATGTTTCAATGAACATATACGCAGCCGGGTCAATTAGGTTTCACCAAATCCGGCGGTTTCAACCGGGCGGCAACCGTGCTCATACCCTTGCTGCTGCCGTCAAAACAGAGCAGAAAATCGTTTGTTGATCTGTTGACGGATTTCAGCCCTCCTGATATACTCAGCTGTTGCAAAATAAGAAATGCCGTTGCTTTATTAGAGACGAATAGTGTTCCATCGGGTTTGGTAAATCGACAATGCCGCAACTGTTGTCTTCGGTAATAAAAGCTCTTGAAGTGCTGGACTTCTTTACCGTCGAAAAGCCTGAGCTGAGCCTGGCTGAGATCAGCAAACATATGGGCACGCACAAGAGTTCGGTCTACCGAATACTCAGGACTCTCGAAGCGGTAGATTTTTTGCGCTGGAACAGTGAGAGAGGAAAATACAGGCTGAGTCCAAAGTTGCTCGAGCTGGCCAGTCGTGTCCTGGCGCAGTATGACCTGCTGGAGGTAGCCGGGCCATCCATGGGTGATCTGGCTGCGAGAACCGGTGAGATCATTCACCTCTCCATTCTGGATGGGTACGAAATCGTCTATCTGGAGAAGAAGGGAGCGGGCCAGGTACTGACCGTTGCCACCAGGGTGGGCGGAAGGTATCCTGCCTACGGCTCGGCCATGGGCAAGGTGTTGATGGCTTTCCTGCCGGAGCAGCAGCTGCAGCGAATTCTCGGAGAAACGGAGTTGGAAGCTCTTACGCCCAGCACCATAACCGATAAGGTCCAGCTGAGGCGGGAGCTGGATAAAATCCGCGGGCAGGGATATGCCTTCGACGATGAGGAGGCCTTCCCCGGCATTCGCTGTATCGCCGCGCCGATCCGAGAACCGAGCGGAAAAGTAGTTGCCGCGATAAGCGCAACCGTTCCGGCTCAGCGTTTGCCGACGGAACGCAGTCCGGAGTTGATAGAGATGATTACGGAAACCGCTTCTCGAATTTCTGCATTGATTGTCGACTCAATCAGGGAGGTATGAGATGAAACTGGAAGAATTGAAAAAATTAGCACGCCGTCGAGTCTTCGATATAGAACCCTGGCCCGCCGGCAAACCCATTGACGAAGTCATGGAGGAGCTGGGTCTGTCGGATCTTGCCATGATGGCCACCAACGAGAACCCGCTGGGACCCTCCCCCAAAGCGGTCAAAGCTGTGGAGGAGGCGATCCGGGGTGTGAATTTCTACCCGGATGGACCTTGTTCTCGCCTGAAGAGAAAAGTAGCCCGGCGTCTCGGAATATCGGACGATATGGTTGCCTTTGGCAACGGCGCGGACAGCTGCATCCGGATGGTGACCAGTGCCTTTGTCAACGACGGTGACGAGGTGATTATGGCCGATCCGACCTTTCCCGTGTACTCGATTTTCACCAGGGTGATGGGCGGGGAGGAAGTGTTCGTCCCGTTAAAGGACTACACCCACGATCTGGGGGCAATGAAAAAAAAGATCGGCCCCAGGACCAAGCTCGTCTGCATCTGCAATCCGAACAATCCAACCGGAAGTATCGTCCGAAAGGCCGAGCTCGACGAGTTCTTCCGCGACCTGCCTGCCAACTTGATCGTGGTGCTCGATGAGGCGTATTTCGAATTTGTCTCCGATCCCGAGTTCCCCGACGGCTTGGACTACGTCAAAGACGGCCGAAAGGTCATTGTCATGAGAACGTTTTCCAAGCTCTACGGTCTGGCGGGCTTGAGGATCGGCTACATGATGGGCGGAAGTGAAATGATCTCCGTCCTGGAACGGGTTCGGGAGCCGTACATGGTTTCGGGAGTGGCCGAGGAAGCGGCTCTGGCGGCACTCGACGATCGGGAGTTCGTGGACAGGGTGATCGAGAACAACGAGAGAGGCCGCAGTCTGCTGTATAAAGGGCTTGAGCGGCTTGGTCTCGATTATGTGCCCAGCCATACGAATTTTCTCTTCGTCGATCTCAAGACAGACGCCAAAAAGGTGGCGGAGGCTATGCTGCGGCGGGGATTCTTTATCCGGCCCGGGACACCGTGGAAGCTGCCGACCTGCGTGCGCGTCACCTTCGGAACGGAGGCGCAGAATGAGGCCTTCATTCGGGCTTTGGGAAAGGCGCTGGAGGAGGCCGAGTGAAAGGCGAGCGATCGATCGGACCATGGGGGCGTTTTCGCATATAAACATGGAAAAAACTAAATAGAAGAAGGGAGGACGAGATATGTCACTTCAAAACCTTTGTAAAGCCGTGGAGACGGGAGACCAGGACAAGGGAAAGGATCTGGCTCAGAAACTCGTTGACGGGGGAACCGATCCGCTGGAGATCATCGATGCCCTGACCAAGGTGATGGATGAGATCGGGGAGAAGTTCGCCCGACTGGAAATCTTTCTGCCGGAGATGATGATGAGCGGGGAAGCCATGTCCAAAGTCGTGGAGGTGCTCACGCCCCATCTGAAAGCCGGCGGCGGGGGCGAGCCCAAGGGCAAGGTTGTCCTGGGAACGGTCAAGGGAGACCTGCACGAGATCGGCAAGAATATCGTCAAACTGATGCTCCAGGCCGGTTTCTTCGAGGTCAGGGATCTCGGCGTGGACTCGGATCCCATAACCTTCATCAAACAGGCGGAGGACTACGGGGCGGACATCATCGGAGCCTCGTCCCTGATGACCACCACCATGCCACATCAGAAGGAGATGATCGACATCCTCAAGGATGAGGGCAAGCGGGACAAGTTCAAAATTGTGATCGGGGGGGCCCCGACCACCGTGGAATGGGCCCAGGAGATCGGCGCGGATCTGTATGCACCGGATGCCGGTTCCGCCGCTAAATTGTTCATCGACCTGTTGAAGAAATAGAGATTGAGGAGGAACTGAATATGAGCAATCCATACAGACTGTGGGAAATCCAAAGCCGCTCCAACACCGGTCCCTTCTGCGACGAGGATGATTTTCTGCCCAAGATCTTCGCGCCTCGCTTGAGGGAGATCGTCAACAAGTACGAGATCAAGTACGATCCCAAAACCCCGGTTCCGACCGACGACAAGATGGCCGACCGGATCTGGCAGGCCGGCTGGGAGCTGTTCCGGGAGGTGGGGCTGTACAACACCGACACCCACCGGATCATCAAGCTCTCCGACGAGGAGATCACCGAAGCCCTGTACGCGACCTCGGATCGTTACTGGGTCGGCGCGGGCAAGGATGCGGTGCTCTGGAAGCACAGGAGCGTAGAGGACACCGAGCCTCCCTTCTGCATCTACTCACCGGACTGCACCTGTTCGGAGGAGCTGTTCTACTCCTACTGCCTGGCTTTCCTGAAAGAACCCCTGCTGGACGGCTTCTGCGCCCCGATCCTGGAGGAGTCCATGGGTCAGCTGATCCGCTCGGCCAGTCCCTTCGAGATCAACGGCTGCACCGAGCACATCTACAAGATGCGCCTGGCCGCCAAGCAGGTAGGACGGCCGGGAACCTTCTTCGTGGCCGTAGGTACGGCGGAGCACGACACCGGCCAGATCGCCGTCTCCAACAACGAGTGGGGGGTGCGCACCACCGACTCCCGCATCATCGGCACACTGACCGAGTTCAAGACCGCCGACACCCTGCTTAACCGGGCCGTGCACTGCGCCCAGTACGGCTGTTACTCGGGCAACCTCACCGGCCCCATCTACGGCGGCTGGTGCGGAGGATCCGAAGGGGTGGCCGTTGCTCTGGTGGCCTACAGCCTCAACGGCCTGTGCATCTACGGTACCCAATACAACCAGCACTTCCCCTTCCACCTCAACTGGGGATCCAACACCACCCGGGAGCTGCTGTGGCCGATCTCCATGGCCGGCCAGGCCATGGCCCGCAACAGCAAGCTGCTGTACACGTCCAACGGCTTCGCCAACGCCGGACCTATGACCGAGATGCTCTTCTACGAGACCGCCTGCCACGCCGTGGTTTCCACCGTGACCGGCTGGCACCTCTGGGAGATGGCCTCCACCCGCAACAAGTTCCGCAACCGGGCCACCCCGCTGGAAGCCCGTCTGGCGGCGGAGGTGGGTCACGCGGTTGCCCGCCAGGGCATGACCCGCGGCCAGGCCAACGAGATCGCCCTCAAGCTGCTCGCCAAGTACGAAGCGGGCGCCGGGGATGCCCCTAAGGGTGTGGAGTACCAGGAGTGCTACGACGTGGCCAAGGCCAATCCGACCCAGGAGCACTACGACATGTACCGCAAGGTCAAGGACGAGGTAGCCACGCTGGGAGTGGAGTTTCCCTTCTAGACCGACCTACTAGACCGACCGGGCGGACAACAGACGGAGTAATTTCACGGCGCCGTGCTCTTCTTCGGGGTGCGGCGCCTTTTCGGTTGTGGCCTTACTAGTGACGGCACGGCCCATGAAGAGCTGATCCACATTACCCGGATAGATGTTCGCCGATCTTTTCCAGCTGATAGTTCAGATCCTCGATCTCTTTGATCCAGAAGGCCTTGGTTCCCCATTCGGAGAAATTCTGCGCGAAGTTGTAATCCTTGGCCTGCATGGCGGACCAGGTCAAGAAATAGATGATGCGCATGAATCGCAGAGGCTCGATGAGCTGTAGCGATTCGGGGTCGAAATCGAAGAAGCGGGTGTATCCCTTCAGGAGCAGATCCATCTCGGGCCGGCACTCTGAGAGATGACCCGGAAGGAGCAGCCAGAGGTCCTGGACCGCCGGTCCCATCATCATGTCGTCGAAATCCAGAATGATCAGTCCTTCATCCAGTCTGTCCAATATGTTCCCTCTGTGGCAGTCGCCGTGGATCCTCATGTTTTCAATGCCTGCGAACAGTGGGGTTATGAGGGTCAGGGTTTGTTGGCAGACGGATTGAAAATCATCCGCGTAATCCGGGGGAATCAAACCCTGTGCCGCGAGGTCCCTGCAGTATTTTTCCGTGGTCGCCGAAGGGGAACAGACGGTTCTGTGCTGCGCTGTTTCTTTTTTCCCCACCTGGTGAATCCGTCCGACGATCGATCCCAAGCGTATCCAGTCCTGCTCCGAGGTGATATCGAATGTTCTTCCGGCTCGGAGGGGGAAAACGGCGAAGTGTATTCCTCGAGCTTCACCGAGGCTTGTTCCGCCCTGCAGGATGAGCGGGGGGATCACCGGGATGTCCGCTTCTGCGCATTGCATCAGAAAGCGGTGCTCGTCCAGAATACCCTCGGCGCTCCAGCGTTGCGGACGGTAGAACTTGGCAACGTAGCGTCGACCATCCTCATCCTGCAGGCCGTAGACCCGATTGATGTAGCTGTTGTACGGTGTCATCACCGCTTCGAGGCTCACTCCGCAGTGCTCCTCCACGCAGGGCAGAATGATATCCGGAGTCAGCTCCAGGAACGAAGTCTTGTCATCCATCCCGCTATTATCCTCGATTTCCTCTATGGGTCAACACAGCCTGCAAGAGGGTGCCGATCGCCGTGGTACAGTCTCCTTCGGCGGCTGCCCTTGTAGCGGTGGTCCATTTGACGTATCGTCATACCGCATGCTAGGTCTAAAGCCCGGGAGACGGGTCAGGAAGTGATATATGCAGCAGCATGAGTTCTTTGCCAGCTCCACCCGCTACGTGGAAGACCTGCTGGCCCAGGAGTTGCTGGATCTCGGGGCGAAGAGCGTCCGGGAAACCCGTGCCGGGGTATATTTCAGCGGCTGTCTGGAGACAGCCTATCGGGCCTGCCTCTGGTCCCGCGTGGGCAGCCGCATCCTGTTGCCTTTAAAAGATTTCACAGCCGGTTCTCCCGAGGAGCTGTACGAACGCTCGGTCAAGATCCCGTGGCAGGATCACATTTGCGCCGGAAGCACGATTGCCGTGGACTGCTCTCTCTCCCACTCCGCGATCCGCCATTCCGTTTATGCAGCCCAGCTGGTTAAGGACGCTGTCGTGGACTGTTTTCGCAGCAGAAGCGGGTGGCGGCCCTCCGTATCGCTGCAGCGCCCCGATGTGCGGCTGAACCTGCATCTGCACAACGACCGAGCCGTTATCAGTGTGGATCTGAGCGGAGAGAGTCTCCACCGACGCGCCTATCGACGGCAGAGCGGCGAAGCCCCTCTCAAAGAAAATATCGCCGCCGCCCTGCTCCTGCGCGCCCACTGGCCCGAGATCGCAAAATCCGGGGGTGGTTTTGTAGATCCCCTGTGCGGCTCGGGAACTCTGCCCATCGAGGCGGCACTGCTTGCCGCCGATTGCCCGCCGGGGCTCTCCCGGTCCTATTTCGGCTTCCTAGGCTGGAAGGGACACGATGCACAGCTGTGGAGTGAACTCTGCGAGGAGGGGCGGGAGCGTTTTGCCGTCGGCTGCAGGACCCTTCCCCGAATCATCGGATATGATCGCGACCGCAGAGCCGTACGCGCTGCCAGGGAAAATTTGAAGTGGGCCTCACTGGAAGGCCTGGTTCGTATCGAACAGCGGGAGCTAGGTCGGGTAAAGGCATCGGAGTACGAAACAGGACTGGTGGCGGCCAACCCGCCCTATGGTGAACGGCTCGACGAGGATCCCGATCTACCGAGTTTGTACGCAAAATTGGGCCGGGTGCTCAAAACGCAATTTCCCGGTTGGAAGGCGGCGGTACTCACCGGCCATACCGAGCTGGCCAAGAGCATCGGGCTGCAGGCGGTTCGGCTCAATACTCTGTACAACGGGACGATCAAATGCACCCTGGTCCATATCGATGTCGTCGCGCAGAACAGGCTGGTTGACGGCAGCGCTGCCGGGCGAGTGGGAGTCCACGGAGTTGCGGCCGAGTCCCCGAAAATTCCGCCGGACAATTTGGCTGCCGTAAATCCGAGAGCGTGGAGCCCGGGGGCCGTCATGTTCGCCAACCGTTTGAGAAAAAACCGCAGGCGACTGCGCCGTTGGCTGCGCTCAGAAGGGGTGTCCTGTTATCGGATCTATGATGCCGATATGCCCGACTATGCCGTGGCGGTGGATGTGTATGAAAACAAGTGGGTTCATGTACAGGAGTACGCACCTCCGCCTACTGTAGAGCCCGCAGTGGCGCAGAGGCGCCTGCAGGAGGTCCTGGCCGTGCTACCCGAGGTGCTGGAGATCGGGCCGTCCGATGTGTTTCTGAAAATACGCCAGCGCCAGCGCGGCCGGCTGCAGTATTTGAAGATGAATGATAGCGGCGTTTTTCACGAGGTGCACGAGGGAGGCTTGAGTTTCTTGGTCAACTTCGAAGACTACCTGGACACGGGGCTTTTCCTGGATCACAGGCTGACCCGTCGCCAGATCTACGATCTGGCCGGCGGGCTCAGGTTCCTGAACCTGTACTGTTATACGGGAAGCGCAACGGTCTATGCCGCCAAAGGCGGGGCCGTGGGCAGCACCTCCGTGGACAGCTCGAAGCGATACCTGGCTTGGGCAAGAAAGAACCTGCTTCGCAACGGTTTCGACCCGGCTCGTCACGATCTGGTGCAGGAGGACTGCCTGGATTGGCTGCGCCGGGAAAAGGGCATGTACGGTTTGATCTTTGTCGATCCCCCAACGTTTTCCAATTCCAAGGATCGTAAACGCGTGTTCGAAGTCCAGCGGGATCATGTGGAGCTTATAGATCTGGTACTGAAACATTTGGAGCGCGACGGTACACTGATTTTCTCCACCAACTACCGCAAGTTCAAGCTCGACGAAGCCTCCCTTAGCCTGTTGAGTGTGGAGCCGCTCACCGAGGCCACCCGGCCCCCGGATTTCTCCCATCGCCGGCCGCATCAATGCTGGCGGATCAGGTTTGCCTGAAAGTGATGGGAGTTCTTGTTTTTTTTAAGTCAGGCAGGCGCTCGAATCGGGCAACCAGCGAGGCGATCGGGGCCATTGCGGCGCCTTTTATATTCATGTTGATGGAAGGACATTGGATCTGATACGCTATGAAATCACTAAAATTTAACTGGGTTCCGTGCGGCGAGTATTCATGCGTATCGGCCGTACAATCTCGGCTGGGCGTTTCCCAGCGCCCTGTTTTTATTCGACTTGAGGACCTGGGGGGAGCAGATGCCCAAGACAATAATCATTGACCACGATAAATGTACCGGCTGCCTGATGTGTGCCCAGGCCTGCTCACTGGTGAAAACCGGTACGTTCAACCCGGCGGCTTCCCGTATCCGCATAGTTGACTGGGAAGAAAGCGGGATCACCAACCCGATTGTCTGCCAGCACTGCGCCGAACCGGTTTGCCTGCCCTCCTGTCCGCAAGGAGCCATCAGCAAAGATCCGAAGAGCGGCCTCGTGCGTATTGATCCTGAAGCTTGTACCAATTGCACGGTATGCCGGAAGGTATGCCCGTACGCCGGTCCGGTGTTCTCCCCGGCTGAGAAGCGGGTCGTGCTGTGCGACCACTGCGGGGGAGATCCGACCTGTGTGAGCGTTTGCTCCACGGCAGCGCTGCAGTACCTGGAGTACGAGCCGGCCGGGGCGGGACAGCGCCTACAGGCCATGGGGGAGATCCGCAGCGCGATCACGAACAAGGAGCACAGGCGATGATGCTCACTATCGATCTTTCCAGCAACAAGGTCAGCACGCAGGAGTTGCCTCGAGAGTGGACCCGCAAGTATATCGGTGCCCGGGGTTTTGCCATCCGGCTTCTCTATGATCTGACCGGTCCGGAAACCGATCCCATGGGTCCGGAAAACGTGGTGATCGTGGCTGCCGGTCCGCTGACCGGCACTATGGCTCCCTCCTCCAGCCGCTGCGAGGTGGTCTCCAAATCCCCCCTTACCGGTATATACGCACGGGGTGATGTTGGCGGCACCTTCGGGTCGATCATGAAGTACGCCGGCTATGATGTAATTTTGGTCAAGGGTAAGGCGGACAAGCCGGTCTATATCTGGATCGACGACGCGTCTGTGGAAATCAGGGACGCTGAGGCTCTTTGGGGACTGGATGTGTGGGAGGCCCGCGCCCGGATTTGCCGGGCCCACGAGCCCTTAGCTCCCGCCAACAAGCACTTTCTCCATCCCATCGGAAGCCTGCTCATCGGGCCGGCCGGAGAAAATCTGAGCCTGGCAGCCTGTGTGATGAGCGGAGTGGCCCACGCCGCCGCCCTGGGTGGATTGGCAGCGGTATGGGGGTCGAAGAATCTTAAGGGCATCGTGGTAAGGGGAAGCCGGGGCATCGGCATCGCCGAGCCGGAGCGCTTTCTCGAGTTGTGCCGCGCCCAATGGCGGCGCTACCCCGATGATCCCATGTACGACAGCACTCGCAAGTGGGGCACCCTGGGCTGGGTCGGAGGCTCGGACAGCCGTTCGGCGATCTCCGATTACATGCTCGGGGAGCGCTTCGAAGCGATCGAAGAGCATGCCTTCGAGCCCCTGATCGAGAAAAATCGCGCCTGCTACGGCTGTCCGATCCACTGCGATCACTTCCTCCACGTCAAAGAGGGCAAGTACGAGGGCTCCAAGGGGGAAGGTTTGGAGGGTTTTGTCCAGATCCTGGGTATGTCCTTCAAGACGCCCAGTGCGCCGTTTCTGGCGGAGTGGAACAACCTCTGCAACCGCCTGGGATTGAACGTGAGTTCCGCCGGGGTGGCGATCATCTGGGCCATCGCACTCTGGAAAGAAGGCATCATCGGCAAGGATGACACCGACGGCATCGAGATCACCGAGGGAAACGAGGAGGCCATCATGGAGCTGTCCCGCAAGATGGCCTACCGCCAAGGGTTCGGGGATATCCTGGCCGATTTTCCGGTCAAAGCGGCTCGAAGGTTGGGGCGGAACTCGGAGCGCTACGCCGCACACACCAAAGGGCAGTTCGCCTGGATGCCAGGTCACGGGATCGGCATCACCCTGGTCTATACGATGTCTTTGAACGTCAACTCCCGAGGGTATGACCATCTCATGGGGGGAATGAGCATTCTCACTCCGAATCTCCGTGCCGAGTTCGGAATCACAAAGGAGCTGCTCGCCCGTTTGGGCAAAGAACGCTACGACGATGCGGAAATTTTCGCCAAGAACGCCTGGGATTATCATCCCAGGATCGTCGAGGCCGAGTGCGACTTCGAGCACATGATGGTCCTGGCCGACATGATGGGAACCTGCAAATTCGCTACCCGCTATAACCATCCGGTGACCGGCA
>Ga0315553_10001412_pt1 | contig 19979 bp, 15 predicted proteins | sample SalMarSW160140MG_FD_203099 | JGI IMG/M metagenome (GOLD analysis project Ga0315553, IMG submission 203099) | Salt marsh sediment microbial communities from the Plum Island Ecosystem LTER, Massachusetts, United States - Salt Marsh Sediment SW1601-40 ... | reverse complement strand
ATGCCCAGCGTTCGCACGTGGAAGGGGTATTCGAGCCGTTGCCCCGCAAAGTACAGTTCGCCCTCATCCGGCACGTGTGAACCCGCCAGCAGCATAGCCAGGGTTGATTTGCCCGACCCGCTGCGTCCAGCGAGTCCCACCACCTCGCCCGAATGGACAGCCAGGCTTATACGCCGCACCACGGACAAGGTGCCGAAACTCTTTGAGAGATTAGCGGCTTTCAGCAACGGTTCCATCAAAAACCTCAATCTCAATACGCATCGGGCAGGGGCTGGCTGAAATCGTTCGTCTCCCACGCCTCAAGCATCGCCGCCACGTTGTTGCGCGTGACAATATCCATACCCGAACTGATAAAGGACGGGTATTCCTTGTCCTCGACTAGGTGGTCATAGACGATCTGCATCGTGTCGTATCCCCACCCCCAGTATTTCTGTCCCACCAATCCCGACAGATAGCCATCACGCAGCAGTTCCAGCTCGACCGGGAGCGTGTCAAAAGCCACCGTCTTGACCTCCCCACGCATAGCGGCCTCTTCCCACAATGGCATAGAGCCGCGATCAGCAACCAGTGACCACATCCCGACAAAGAACCAGCCGTCCAGGTCTGGATGTGCCTGCATCGTCTCTTCCACAACCTGTACACCCAGGTTGATGTCGTCGTTGCTGATGACCGTGGCGACAACCTCGATGCCGGGGTAATCGGCGATGCCATCTTTGAAACCCCGGACACGCTCCTCCAGGTTATGTGCGCCGGGCACGCCGGTGAGGATCGCCACCTTACCTTGCTGGCCCATCGCGCGCACCAGCAGGTCTGCCGCCGCCTGCCCCGCCTCATAGTTGTCGATTCCCAGATACGTAAAACGCTGGCTCTGAGGCGAATCAGAATCCCACGCCATCACTGGGATGCCGGCCGCCACGGCCTTGTTGATTGGATCGATGCAGGCGACGGGATCGTTGCACGAGACAGCAATAGCATCGACCTTGCTCGCAATCGCCTCTTCTATCACCTGCACCTGTTCGGCAGCATCGGACGACACAGAGCCCACGTACAGTACTTTTACCTGGGCCGGCCCGCTGGCCGACAATTCGGCCGCCCTTTGAACCGCGCCCTGGTGGCCTAACTCGAACACGGGGTTGTTGCGCGCTTTGGGGATCCAGGCAATCGTCAGCGTTTGCTGGCTGGAGGGCGCGGAGGATGGCCGATCACTGGGCAATCTGACAAGGATCCGCCAGACGACCAACCCGCCTAGGATCAATACGGCTGGAACCAAGAAAACGGGCAGCCTCCGACGACGTAAGACCGTCTTCCAGTCCTTCTCTTCCCTGCGCCCCTCTGTTTCGCGGTCTCCTTTCCAGTTCCACAGCGGGGCTCTTTCTCGCCGCCAGTAGTCGAATGAGATGGCCAACAGGACCATAGCTCCCATTGCTGCCTCTTGCCAATAGGCAGGGAGCCCCAGGAGCACCAACCCGTTGCGTAGCACCTGTATGAAAGCTGCGCCTAACAATACGCCCAGTATACTTCCCTTTCCGCCAAACAGGCTGGTCCCGCCGACGACGACGGCCACGATGATATCTAGTTCATAGCCGATAGCCACCGTGGGCGTTGCGACACCCAGACGCGCCGTCATCAGCAAGCCGCCGGTCGCTGCCAACAGGCTGCAGAGCGTATAGGTGGCTACTTTGACTCGCCTGACGTTAACGCCAGAGGTGGCAAGCGCCTGTTCGCTGTTCGCCAGTGCAAAGATGTAGCGCCCAAAGATGGTCTGGTTCATCAGCAGACCGACCAGTACTGCCGCACCTAGGACGAATATGAACGGCACTGGAAAGGGAATGGGACCGAGCAGTAAATCACTCTGGCCCAATAGGCGAAATCCTTCGGGGAGATCAGTCACAGACCAGCCGCCACTCAAGCCGTGGGTAAGTCCTCGCACGACACTCGTCGTCCCCAGGGTGACGATAAAGGGAGGAAGCTTGACGTGGGCGACGATCGTGCCGTTGAGCCAGCCTGCCAGCGCGCCGGTCGCCAACCCGGCGACGATGGACAGTCCCACCGGCAGCCCGGCCCGCATACACAGTGCGCTGATGAGGCTGGCCAGCCCCATCACTGCGCCTACCGAAAGATCGATGCCGCCGATAATGATGACCATACTCTCGCCAAAGGCGGCAATAGCGAGCCACGAAAACGTGCGGGCGATGTTCAGCAGATTTGGACCGGTAAAAAAGGTCCGTTGCTGGAGGCTTGAAAAAACGCCCACCACGATCAGCAGAAGGAGTATGACGGTTGGGTAACGCCCGAACGTCGTGCGCCAAAAGCGGCCCAGCATATCGAGCATCCTGGGTTTGCCTTCGCTCTTGGTGAGAAGGGGAGCGTCACTCATCCTGAGTCTCACACAATGATGTCTTCGATAATGTGCTGCAAAGTGGCTGTCTCTAGATCCTTCTTATCCAAAAAGGCTACCGCGCCAGCTTCTAGACCCAGCCGATGAAACTCTCTGTCTGGATAAGCACTGATCAGGATGACCCGGGACTTGGGCGACAGCGCCTTGATGTGCCGTGTGCAGCGGATACCATCCTCCTCCCCCAATATCACGTCGATAAGCGCAAGATGAGGCGTCACGCCCTTGGTCAGATTCACGGCCTCGCCAATATCCTCGGCTTCATAGATCGTCGCTTGTGGGCATATCTTGCCGATCATCCGACGCAACTGATGGCGGTATCGAGCGTTGTCATCCACCAGTAAAACGCTGATTCGCCTGCAGGCAGCCACCTCGGGGGATGCTGGCGCCAGGGCGGCCGTCTGCCCAGAGAGGGCCAAGACCCTGGGATGTTTCATCACATAGTTGGCCGCTTCCAGCCGGCTCTGGACGTTCAGCAGCCGGTAGAGGCGCGTGAGGTGGTTCTCGATCGTCTTGACGCTCAGTTCCAGCCGCTGGGCGATGGTTTGGTTATCGCAGCCTTGCTGCAGCAACTGCAAAAGATCCCGCTGCCGTGTCGTGAGGGATGGCAAAGGTGCTGGTGGCGTATCTGCGTAGCTGACAAGTTTATCCACTAGTGGGCCAGATACCCAGCGCCCACCGGCCAACACCCGCTCCACAGCCAGTTTCAGGTCGCTGAGAGGTTCATCCTTTAGGTGATAGCCATCCACGCCAGCCCCCAAAAGTCCCTGTACGTAGACATCGTCGTCGTAGGCGCTGACGACCAGTATCTTTAGGGCGGGGTAGCTCGCCTTGATCTGACGAATAGCGGGCACGGGCTCAAAGTCGGGCATAGCGACGTCGATCAACAGGCAGTCGGGTTGTTCCTGTTCCAAAGCCGCCATTAGCGCGGGCCCATCCCCGACCTCGCCAACGATATCCAGATCGGTGAATCCTTCGAGGGCGTTGCGGATACCGGCAAGCACCAGCGCATGGTCATCTGCTAGCAGGACGCGGGTCTTTTCCATAGCCCGATTATATCATCTTTGGCCCTCGTTGCCCATCAATCTTTGACTGTGGGGATAGGGGAAATCCCCCAACCGTGCTAGGGGATTTCCTATGCATTTGAGAGGGGCAATAGGGGTCAAAGCGAATGGCTTTTGTGATATACTGCTACCCTGTGAGAGTGGGGATAGGCAGGTGGCAGTCCCCCTCTAAGAGTTACTGCCCGGCATTGTCGAAAACCTCACCGCTAGCGACGCCAAGAGCCATTGGCGATACCGTGTTCTAGTTGATTTGTAATGAGAAGACCGTGTCTGTTGCTTCTTGTCATCACCATTGTTTTGTCGCTAGTTTCATGTGCGCGCTCGGAGCCCGGTTCGACAGAGCTCGTGCCTGCGGCTATTAAGGTCGTCGTGATTGGCAAGTCGGTACACCCCTATTGGAGCAACATAGAAGCAGGCGTTCAGGCGGCCGCGACCGACTTGGGTTTAGGTGATGATCAGGTGGTGTTTTTTGTTCCGCCGACAGAGGATGTCACCAAGCAAATCGAGACAATGGAGACCTATATCGCCCAGGGTGTGACTGGGATTGCAGTGGCGCCTGCGGATCCTTCTGCTCTCGAGCCCGTGATGAAAAAGGCCGTTGATGTGGGTATCATCGTTACCACGCTGGACACACCACCGGTCGATGACTCTGTGTCGCTGGTGTACATCGGCACCGACAACTATGCGGCTGGGCGAGTGGCGGGGGAGGAGATGGCCAAGCTGCTGCCCGAGGGCGGCACGGTCGGCATCGGGCGCGGTTCCGACACGGCCCTGAATGCCCTACAGCGGACAGAAGGGTTTATAGACGCCGTTGCGGGCACGGGCATCGAGACCTTGGAGCCTGTGAACGACAAGGAGGATGCAGCCAGGGCGCTGGAACTCGCAAACTCGGTGCTATCGGCAAACCCCGAGCTATCGGGGGCTTTTGGTGTGTACGCCTACAACGGCCCGGCATGGGCGACCGCCATCAAGGAGGCCGACCGGGTGGATCAGACCAGGTTAGTCTGCTTTGACGCCACGACCGACATCATCAACGGCATCAAAGAAGGCGTGATCGATGTAACCGTGGCCCAGCGCGAGTTCGGTATGGGCTACAAGTCCGTGCAGCTCATCTACCTAATCACCACGCAGGGACAGGATGCCGCGCTTGGCGAGATGGACGTGATAGATGGCGTCATCGATACGGGCGTGGATATCATCACCCAGATCAACCTGAAGGACTATGAGGCACAATTAGATGCCAAGGGGATCCCCCACGAATGGGCGACCGAAGGTTGGGAGCCCGAGCAGGACGAGGTGGACCAGTGGAAGTAGTCGTCGACTTCAAACCGGCCAACGTCGTGACCATCAAGGATGCTTTGGTTTGGATAAGGAGGTGCAACAGAGACAATAACGATTTGATGTTTCCCTATCTAGAACAAGAATCTCGAATCTCACAAGTAAGGAGCTAAAGGAGAGAAAAATGTCCAAGATTACTCGTTTGATCGTAGCCATCCTGACGTTGGCATTGATTGCCACCAGTCTGTTTGGCTGCACCACTCCGACGGCCGAGCCTTCCCAGCCGGAAGCGCCAGAGGAAGAGCCAGCCGCCCCAGCGGAAGGCGCGACCATCGTTGGTCTGTCCTTCTCTGACTTTGCGACCGAGCGCTGGAAGAACGAAGAGATCCTCATGACCCAGCTCTTGGAGGCAAAGGGCTACCAGGTCCTTTCCCAGGAAGCCAATCACGACGTCAAGATGCAGAACGACCAGATCGACAACATGGTCGCCCAGGGCGCCAAGGCCATCATCGTCATCGCTGAGGATGGTGATGCCGCCGCCACCGCTGCTGACAAGGCCGCGGAGGCCGGCGTCCTCGTGCTCGCCTACGACCGCCTGATCAAGTCCACCAACATCGCCGCCTACGTGTCCTTCAACAACATCGAGGTTGGTCGCCAGCAGGCTCTGGGCGTTATGAATGCCATCGACGCCGAGAACTGGGACGTCGCAACCAACGGTCCTGCTCGCGTCGTCAAACTGGGCGGAAGCCCCACCGACAACAACGCCATCCTCTTCCGTCAGGGCCAGGACCTGATCCTCGACCCGTTGGAGGAAGCGGGCAAGATCGAGATCGTGGCCGACCAGTGGGTTGACAACTGGGACGCAGCGAACGCCCTCAAGCTGATGGAGAACATCCTGACGTCCATAGACAACGACGTGGACGCTGTCGTGGCCTCCAATGATGGCACCGGCCTGGGTGCTCTGCAGGCAATGAAGGGCCAGGGGCTGGCTGGTGTGGTGCCGATCTCGGGCCAGGACGCCACCGCCGATGGCTGCAACAGCATCGTCAAGGGCGAGCTAACCGTCTCCATCCTCAAGGACATCCGTGATCTGTCTCCGCTGGCCGTGGATCTCATTGACCAGCTCATCAAGGGCGAGGATGCAGGTCTGGAGATGTACAGCATGGCCGAGCTGACGAACGATCCCAGCAAGGAAGGGGAGGTTCCCTGCCACTTCCTGCCCGTCTACCAGGTCAACAAGGACAACGTCTACGACCTCGTCGTGGTAAGCGAGTTCCAGGCCTACGACGATGTCTATCGGGACATCCCGGAGAGCGAGCGTCCGGCGAGACCCTAGCCCCGAGGTTCATTCTCGGGCCGAGTTTTCCCTGATTGTTTGAGGGAATTGGGCCTTCTTATCAACATGGTGTATAATTGCCCCCTGCGATAAGAAGGCCCTCTTCCTATCAATTGAGGAGAGATGTATGATGAACGACAACATCGTGGATCCCATTATCCTCGACATCAAGAATGTCACAAAACAGTTCCCAGGCGTTACGGCTTTGAAGGATGTATCGATTCAGATCCGGCGCGGCGAGATTCATGGCATTTGTGGTGAGAACGGAGCCGGGAAATCGACCCTGATGAAGATCCTGGCCGGTGTATATCCTTGGGGGGACTACGAGGGGACGATTACATACGAGGGTGAGGAACTCAAGCTGGAGCGGAGTTCCATTCAGCAAGCCACCAAAGAAGGTATCGCCATCGTGTATCAGGAACTCACGCTGGTACCCAGTATGACGGTAGGCGAGAATGTCTTTCTGGGCAAAGAACCAGTCGAAGGTGCGGCGATCAACTGGGACAGTCTCTATGCGGACACCCGGGAAATCTTGACCGGATATAACCTAGACGTCGAGCCACATGCAATCGTTGGCAATCTGGGAGTCGGCAAGATGCAGATGACAGAGATTGCCAAAGCACTGGCCGAAGATGCCAAGGTGCTGATCCTCGACGAGCCGACAAGCGCTCTCGCCGATGACGAGATCGAAGGGCTCATGAATATCTTGCGGACACTTCAGGCACATGGAGTTACCTGTATCTATATCACCCACAAGCTCGCAGAGTTCTTTGGTATTGCCGATTCGATCACCGTCCTGCGAGACGGCCAGGTCATAACGACCCAGCCAACCGAGGACCTGAGCGTCGAAAAACTCGTTATCTATATGGTCGAACGCGAAATGACAGAGCGATTCCCCAAAGGGAATCGCCAACCCGGCCAAGTGATCTTTCAGGTTGAAAACCTCCACGCTTACGATCCTGAAGAAGCCGGGCGCGAGGTTGTCAGGGGGGTGACTTTTGATCTTCGAGAAGGAGAGATCCTGGGGATCGCGGGGCTGATGGGTTCGGGACGCACCGAGTTGGTGATGACGCTCTTTGGCGAATACGGACGAATCACAGAGGGTAAGGTGGAGATGGAGGGGAAGGAGCTCAGGATCAGAGATTCCCACGAGGCGATGTTGGAAGGCATCAGCCTGGTCCCGGAGGATCGGAAAACGCACGGACTGGTGCTCATGCAATCTGTTCTAAAGAACATCTCTCTGCCGAACCTGGACCAGTTCGCATCTTTCCTGAGAATTGACAACCTAGCTGAACTTAACGCCTCGCTAGAGTTCGCCAAGAGCCTGGACATAAAGGCCCCTAGCCTCCACGTTCCCTGCGACTCGTTGTCTGGTGGAAATCAGCAAAAGGTCGTCATCTCCAAATGGCTCATGTCAAAACCAAAGGTGCTCATTATGGACGACCCAACGCGGGGCATTGACGTGGGTGCCAAGTACGAGATCTATAAACTTATGAACGACCTTGCTGAGCAGGGTATTGCTATCATTATGATCTCTAGCGAACTCGAAGAAGTGATCGGTATGAGCGATCGGATTATGGTCATGCACGAAGGCAAATCCACCGGTATGCTCAATACCGCTGATGCAACACAAGAGAAGATCATGGCGTTGGCGACAGGCATAGCGAATAACCATGTCAATAGTGCCGCAGCCACGGTCGCCCAAGTACCATCATAGCCAGAGAGGTGGTCTCGATGAATACAAACTCAAATGGATCTTCCAAGAATACAATTTCGAATCTCGCACAACAATTCCGCGCCAATATACAGACGTACGCTATTGTCCTAGCGTTGCTGGCCATCTGGCTAATCTTCTTTGTCTTGACAGAGGGTAGGTATGTGACGCCGCGGAACTTTTCAAACATATTCCGGCAGATGGCGATCACGGCTTTCCTGTCTGTTGGTATGGTCCCGGTCATTGTTACGGGCAACATTGACCTATCGGTGGGCAAGCTGGCCGGATTTGTGTCCGTCGTCGTAGCCAAGTTTCAGGATGATATCTGGACCCAGGTCCTTCCAGAGCAGTTGCTTTTGACTACAATCATCTCTGTACTAGTTGGCTTGGCGGTTGGCACTCTGCTCGGTGCGCTTCAGGGGTACATCATTGCTTACCTGCGGGTGCCATCGTTTATCGTCACCCTTGCCGGTATGTGGATGCTTAATGGCGCTATCCTGTACGTGACAGAGGGCAAAACCATCGCAGCCGACCAGCCGACTCTGGCAGTGATTGCTCAGGGGTACCTGCCCAATTATGTCGGGTGGATCATCGCCGCCCTCGTAGTTGTTTTGCTGTTCTATGGCATGTTTAATGGTCGCCAGAAGAAACGCAAGTACGGGTTCGAGCTCTCCCCATTCTACGTTGATGTATTAAAGACGTCCCTGTTTAGCCTGTTGGTTGTTGGGTACGTATACGTGGTGAATCTATACAACGGTATGTCTATCCTGGTCCTGCTTTTGGCCATCGTCGCCGTCGTGGTGAGCTATATCACGAACAACACGCGGTTTGGGCGATACACGTACGCGATCGGTGGTAACCGCGAAGCCGCAAGACTGTCCGGCGTCAACATCAAAAGGAACGTCTTCTTGGTCTTTACCCTAATGGGGTTTCTATGTGGTGTCGGTGGCGTTGCGCTGGCCTCCTACGTGGGCTATGGTACCATCGCGGCTGGGCATGGCTACGAACTGGACGCCATCGCCAGTTGTATCTTGGGCGGCACGTCTACCCTTGGCGGCGAGGGCACCATCTTTGGAGCGATGATTGGTTCTCTCATCATGACAAGTCTCACCACCGGCCTTCAGATTATGAACGTCCAGGCTGCCTGGCAATACCTGGCCAAGGGTATCGTTCTGGTTTTGGCTGTTTTGGCTGACGTGTATCTCAAAAAGAGGCGCTGAGACCTAACCCAGAACTGCTCAAACCCCCATCCTCGCGAAACACATTCCCGAGACGGGGGTTTGAGCAAATCTATGATACTGACCTCTCGATTCCTCTTCCCTGTTTCTCTGTGACCCAAACATCTCGGAAAATGCTCAAGCTCAGCGCCGCGTGATCGGGATCATGCGGCCGCTGCCGAAGGACTTGCGGCTGACCTTTAGGACGACCCCCATCTGCCAACGCTTGTGCTCAGAGCGCCGCAGGGCTGGATCGCTGCGGTTCTCTCGCACGAGACACTCCATCGCCGGAGCGACCTCGTCGTAATCGAACGGGTCGACCTGATCCGGTCTCAGTTCAGCCGATGGCGGCCGGTCGAGCGTGTATTGGGGAATCACGCCGCGGGAGTCCTGAATCCAGCGGGCCAGCGCATAGACCTGGGGCTTGGTGAGGTCCGCGATCGGGCACAACGTGCCTGCCATGTCGCCATAGAGCGTGCCGTATCCCAGGGCCGACTCTGTCTTGTTGCTCGTGTTCAGCAGCAGACCCCCATGCCGATTCACAAAGCTCATCAAGATCATCGCCCGCAGCCTGGCCTGGACGTTCTCGGCCGTCGTGCTCTCATCTAGCAAACCGTCGAGGGTCTCTTCCGCGGCAACGTGCAAGCGCTCCAGCGCCACCACCTCAAAGCGAATGCCGAGTGCGTGGGCAAGTTCCTGCGCGCACGTCGTGGACCGGGGATCCGTATAGCGCGAGGGAATCGCGACACCGGTGACGCGATCCGGTCCCATCGCATCTGCCGCGATAGCGGCGACGACGGCCGAGTCGACGCCGCCAGACAGACCGAGAAAGGCGCGTTCCAGCCGGTTCTTGCGAGCAAAGTCACGCACGCCCAGGGCGAGGGCCTGGTAGATTTCCCCTTCGGGCTCCCTGTCCACCGCTGCGACGCCTTCGGTTTCTGACACACGACGGTCGAGGTCAACTACCCGGATCTGCTCTGCGAACCCGGCCAACTGGGCAATCAAGTGGCCTTCCTCGTCAACGACAAAGCTCTGGCCATCATATATCAGTTCATCGCTTCCCCCGCACAAGTTGACGTACGCCAGCGTGCTCTGGTGGCGACGGGCGTAGGAGAGCCGCTGCGCCGTGACCTGCCTGTGGTACGGTGAAGCGGCGATGCAGACGAGCAGTTCCGCGCCCCTGGTAAGGAGTTCGGCGGGAGGATGGATTTCGTATCCCTCGTCGTCTAGGTCGCTGCCCACCAGGAAGCCAACCGGCTTTCCTGCAATGGTCGTTGGTGGCAACGGGGGGCCTGGCACAAACCAGCGCGGCTCAAAGAACACGTCATCAGTTGGCAACAACCGCTTGGCTGCGGCCAACTGGAGCTTGCCACCGCTCAGAAGAACGGCGGCGTTGTATAGCCCCGGATGACCGGGCAGGAGGCGCTCACTCGCCATCAAGGTTCCGACGACGGTTGGCGGTCCATCCGCAGCACGTCGGGCCAGGTCAAGGGTTGCCTCGTCTACTGCCTCGACAAAGCTGGGGTCGAACAGGATATCGCGAGGCGGGCTTCCCGGGACCGCCATCTCTGGCAAGACGACCAACGTAGCGCCCTGCCTGCGAGCCGTCTGGATCGCCGCCAGGCAGCGCTCCACATTCCCTTCGAGATCGCCCACACAGGGGTTGATCTGGGCCAGGGCTATTCTCATACGAATTCCCCCGCGACTTTTTCGAGCAGGTTCAGGGCGGCGAGAACCGAGTCACGCCGCAGGCACACCCCATCGCCGAGCATGAACGTTCGATACCCCAGCGAGAGCAGATACGCCACGTCACCAATGTCGGCGCTCTGGGGAACGGGGTGCCAGGCCAGAGAGTCAAAGATCCGGCTGGCAACCACCGCGTCTGGGTCAGCGGTGATGATGTCGCGCAGCCCGCTCACGACGTGATGAGGTTGTAGAACTTCGACGTACAGGTCACCCCGCGCCGCCACGAGCCGGCCCAACGAAGCCCCATACTTTCGAGCATAGTCGAGTCCCCGCTGCGTCTCGATCTTGAGCATCACCTCAGCGCTGGGCAGCAAATGCCGAACCTCGTCAGCATCAGAGGGATTCTCGACGTACGAAAGCATGACCCGATCGAGCCCCAGGTCCCCCATCGCCGCCAGGTAGGCGCGATCTGTCTCGGTGAGGGTGCCCTCGATCTTGAGAGAGGGATGGACAATGTTCACCGATTCTCCCGGACCGACGAGCCGGCGCGGCCCGTCCTCGAGGATGAGCCGGTTCCCGTCAACAGCCGCGACCCGGACGCACTCGCTGCCATCGGAAAAGAAAGCGTCAACTGGCGTGTCTACACGTACGGGGTGGCTCAGATGGACCTCTGTATACGGTGGAATCGCTGCGCCGACCACTCTCAGTTGCCGTCCCTTGAGGTCGACCCACAGCGGCTGCCCGAAAGCCCCGAGCCTTTCGAGCGCCTCGACGGGGCCATCCCGCACCGGCATCACCGTGTTCAACCGTAGCCCGCACACCAGCGGATGGGCAGCTACCTCATCAAGGAAAGAGGCGTAAGGCGGCGCAGTTACAATAGCACGAATCATCATCGCCTCCAACTATAGCTTTAGGATGGTACCGCAGTAGCCACAGGTGAACAGGCTAGTGGCGTCGATCGGGATCGGGGCACCACAGTGCGGGCATTTCATCGCGATCGGTGTGCTCACCTCAACGACCTTCCCCTCGCTCTGACGGGCACGCATGTTGTCCTGGAAATCCCCGAAACGCCCCCAGGCGCGGGCGACGAGTCCCATTGCATAGTCGACCGCCCGCTGCTCATCCTCGATGTGAAAGATCTTTTGTTCGCTGATGGCCTCTCCCCACTGCCGGTCAACCTGGTCTCCTCGCTTCCCCGTCGGCCGCCGTAGGAACCAGGTGTTCCAGGTCTGGCAGACCTGCTTCCAGGCTTTTATCGCATCAACTTTGCCGTTTCCTCGATCGCCCAGGCAGGAGGCGATCTGTTGCGAGGGAACCGTGGGATGCATAGGAGCATCGCCAAACAGGATCAGGAACGGCGCCTCGCGCGCGTTGGGAACCTCGACGTGAGTGTTTACCCAGTGGGCAAAGAGACCATAACTCTCCGGGGCATCGCCGCCGCCCCCTTCGCCATACAAGGAGCCCAGGAGCTGTTCCAGATCGTAGCCACTGGCAAAGGTCGTCACCTGCAGCGGCCACCGGTCGCAACCAGCGTCCCCGATGGCGGCAAAGCAGATCGCCAGGTCTTCCCGGTACTGGGACAGCGTGTTGTAGAGCAAGGGCAAACGGTCGAAAATCTCGAACGGCCAGTTGGCCATCGAGCCGGTCACATCAACGGCGACGATGAGCGGATTGGGCGATTCCGTGAGAACGTGCTTTCGCGGGTCAATGATCTTTTCGTTTGGCCCGCTCGCACCTTCGTAGGTGCGCGGGCCGTGAGCCTTGGCCCTTGCAGCCGCTACCTTTCGCCCCTCCGCACCCTTAGCGCCGTAACGATACGTCCCATCGCCATACCACTTGCTGGTATCCTCAGCCCATGAATACATCTCTTTGCCTCCTTGTTTTCACTATCGTATCCATTGCCAATGCTTCCAGTCCAAACTCGCGGCGGAAGCGGTCATCGAGTTGCCTGCTCACGATGTAATCGGCTACCTCGTCCGGTACTAGTTCCCACCAACCGTCGCCGCGAGCCATCTCCTTGCGCACCATCGTGCCGCTAACCGCGATCCTTCTATCCTCGGGGACGAGTTCTACTGGTCTGATGACCTGATAGTCCGCGTCCAGCAAGCTTGATACGTAAGGGTTGTCGGTCACAAACAAATCGAGCGACCCAAATAAGTCAATGACCATAGCCCGCCAGCGCGGACCGTCGTCGAGATCCGGTACAGGCACCAACATATAGTTCCCGCGACCGGCCAGCGCCAGCCGGATCATATCGGTTGTCTCCTCAGGAGTGAAGGGGTTGCGTAGGTTATGCCGGTTTGAGCTGCCGATGCCGATAATCGCTTCAACAGCACGATCGCAGAGGGCACACAGAACGGGTACGTGACCCCGATGCACGGGCTGCCATCGAGCGATCATACCGATGCAGTCAAAGCCATCCGTGCGACAAAGGTCTCGGTTCTGTGACTCCTCACCTGCCCGTTCAGGGCTATAGGGAAACAGGTTGGCTCTCACCCTCACTCCTCGATTAGTGTCTATAACACACTAAGAAGTGTCAAAAAAAGAGATCATTAGTGTGTTGTGTACACTAATTATACATCAAAAGACAGGGTTTGTCAAGAAGGTGATGGCTGCAAGCAGCTACTTACACCACCTGAACCATCCGCGCGATGACCCAGTCGCGGATCAGCCACTTGTCCCCTTGACGTGCTGGTCAAAGAACTGCACAGATCGCTGCATCGCTGTCCCAAAGCTATTGGAGATGTTGTGGTTATCACCTGCGTAAAGATACAATTCAGCAGTCTGGCCCACGCCTTGGAGCTGTACGTGCAGATTTTCGGAATACTCGACCGGGACAGACTCATCCGCCGTCCCGTGATGAAGCTGTAGAGGGCCCGACAGCTCATCCAAGTAGAACGTCGGGTCGATGGACGCCCAGAACGTTGGGTTTTCCTCAAAAGTGCCATATTCCAACAGCTCCTGTGTCCAGCGGCGCCTGATGGTGCCGTCTGCGTTCGGTGTTGGTGTTGGGCGCTCGGAAAACCTACGCTGCCACCGTTCCAAGAGGTCCGGATAAGACGCAACCACGCCAGCCCAGATGACGCCGGCTTTGATATCATCCGCCACGACCATCGCTCGTAACGTGATTGACCCGCCCATCGAGTGCCCCCACATCCCGACCCGGTCGGGGTCGGCGTCCGGATATCGTCTCACGGAAGCCATCGCGTTGAGCACGTCGACGGTATAGTCCGGCGCGCCGTACGAGCTTGACGCCTCGCCTTCCGAGTCGCCGTGCCCTCGGTAGTCGGGCCGAAACACGATGTATCCATTCCTGGCGAACGCGTCCACATAGGCCACGTACCGCTCCGTCGTACGATACTGATCCGGCGGAATGTAGCCGTGATTGAACACGATGATGGGCCAGCCGCTTTCCGGTGTCTCACCTTGGGGTATCGTCAGCAAGGCGTAGATCTTGAGCCCCTCCGACTGATAGGAGGCGATATATCGATCATAGTTGGAACCGGGGGCCAGCTCCTGCTCGATCGCCAGTTCACTGCCGGGATAGGTCTGCTGGCGCATCACTTCGATCATCAAAGGATGCGTCGGCGTAGGGGTTGGTGTGGGCGTTGGCGTGCGGGTCGGAGCCGACGTGTGGGATGGTGTCGGTACGACAGTGGGAGTGGGAGTCGCAGTCGCCGTGGGTGTCCGAGTTGGTGTGGGCGTTGGCGAGACGGCTGTCGGTGACACTGTCTCCGGCGTACCACTACACGCAACCAATAGAAACACGCTCAAGACCAAGACGAGCCACACAACACGGTGTCCCGGCCCACGGCCCACGGAAAAGCGTCTCAAAGAGCTCCGATGTCTCAAGCGTGTCCTCCCCTCGTTCAGAATCCAGTTCTGTCGCCAGGCTATTCGGGACGTTCTCCCAGTGTCAAAGGCAGATCCACGCGCCCGCCATCCCGCAACACCGTAACCTCGATCGTCTGCCCGACCTGTGTCTCAAAAACCAGGTAACTATTCAGGTCCGAGAAATCGGCGATCGGCCGGCCGTCGATTTCTGTGATCAGATCACCGCCCTCGCCCGTCCTGGGATCTGCGGCAATCAGCCCGGCCCGGTCGGCCGGACCACCCGGCGTCACGCTGATCACATAGGCCCCCTGCGTCTGCGGGACACCATAGACTGTTTGTTCATCCAACGAGATCTCCGAGTCAAAGCTCGCGCCCATATACGCATACGAGTGCTCACCTTCCTCGATCAGGTTGGGCACGATCCGCCTGACCGCCGCGACCGGGATCGAGAACCCCACGCCCGTGTTGCTCCCCGTCGTGCTGGCGATAGCCGCGTTGACGCCGATCACCTCACCATCCAGGTTGAGCAGCGGGCCACCCGAGTTGCCGGGGTTGATCGGCGCGTCTGTCTGAATGACCTGGGGCAGCGAATAGGTGCTTAGCGCCGTGGTCTCTCGCTGCGAGCGCAGGCTGCGTCCCAGTCCGCTGACGATACCCAGCGACATCGAACCTTGCTCTCCAAACGGGTTGCCGATGGCGATGGCAAACTGCCCCACCTGGATTCCATCCGGTTCGGCCAGCGGCAGCGGCTTTACCCCATCCGGGAGTCCATCCACCTTGATCACGGCCAGGTCGCTGTCCGCATCGGCGCCGACGAGCGTGGCTTCCATACGCTCCCCGCCAGCAAAGACCACCTCGAGGTCGCTCCCGGCCGTCGCCACGTGGTGATTGGTGACGATGTGGCCCTCCTCACTGGTCACAAAGCCACTCCCGCTGGAGCTCGACGAGACGATGATGTACACCACCGACGGATTCACCTCGTCATAGAGGCGAATCAACGTGTCCTCAAGGCTTTCGGTCTGCTGTTCCAGAGTGGCGACTGGCGTAGACGCATATACCACGGGAGCGGTCTCGTCACCCTCCGTCTTCTCAGATCGCACCTCTGTCAACTCCCTCTCCACAGTTTCCTGCGTGTCCACGCCCTCACTGTCATTTGGCTGTAACACAAATGGAGCACAGGCCGCGGTCGCCAACGAGAGCAGAAGTAGCAGGACAACAAGCTTGTAGTTGATTTGTATCATATTATCCAAACTCCACCATAAGTAATCTCACACTAATTCCATTCCACCGATAACTACCTACACCGTATTGCCTTTAGTTGATGCGTGGCGCCGATTTCTTACCCCGTCTGCCAGCCAGGGCTAGCGAGAGACAACTCCACACGGAACAGGTGCCAGCCACGTACTGTCAGCGCGCTACGGAGCAGTGCCCGATGGGTCGAGCTGGTGGCCGTCTTTCAGCCCTGGTGCCAGGGCACTGCTCCATAGCAGACCTCGGCCACAAACAAGCCTAGCAGGACAAACTGGCTAAAAGATCACTCCAGCCGCCAGCCAGATCACTCGGCCGCCCGCTCAGTCAACAGCTCGATCAGCGGGTTCAACAGAAACACAAACTGCCCCGCGCCTCTGCCACCGCCACCCCCGGCGCCAGCGCCAGGACCACCAGGAAAGCCGCCGCCTGCCTGCATCGTCTCACGCAGCGCCGCGCGTTCCTCCTCGCTCATGTTCCCGAACTCGGCCCGGCGCGTGGCCATCTCGGGCGACATTTCGCCATCACCGTACCCCGGACCACCACCACCGGTGAATTCGGCCTGCCGCGTCGCCCGCACCTCGGGGGACACATCCTGCCCACCACCCGCCCCAGGGGAGCCCCTTCCTATACCTACTCCTTGCTCCTCCATCCAGGCCCGCATATCCTCCTGTGTGAGCTGCATCTCGGCGATCGTCGCCAACTGCTCCTGGGTCATCGTCCCCTCGATCTGCTTCAGGACAGCGTTCACCTCGGCCTGGGCCGTCACGCCGCCCTGGAGCGCCTGCCAGAGCGGCAACATAGCCACCGCCTGCTCCGGCGTGACCGCGTTCTCCGTCCCTTCCAGGCGGAGTGTGCCCAGCACCAGTTGGCTGCTCGCGCTAAGCGCATCAGCGTAGGACGTGTCCAGAGCCTCACTGATGTAGGCATCGCTGACCTCTTCATCCGCCGGGGCTGGGGTGGCCTGTCCACCACCACATCCCATCAACACCGTAGCTGCAAGGATCAATACCAATCCAATGTGCCAAACTTTCATCACTTTCCTCCATATTCTGGTGTGCTGACTTGCTGACTTGCCGACTTGCTGATTCGCTCACTCTCGCCTCAGCGCCTCGATCGGGTCCAACTGAGCCGCCTGGGTCGCGGGGTAGTAGCCAAAGAAGATACCCACCGCCGCTGCTGCGCCAAAAGCCAGCGGTATCGAGGTCGACACGATCTCGGTACGCATCGTTCCCAGCTCGTTGAAGGCATAGGAGCCTCCAACGCCGACCAGAACCCCCATCACCCCCCCAATCAGGCTCAGCATCACTGCCTCCAGCAGGAACTGAAGCAGCACGTCGCGGGGACGCGCTCCCAGCGCCTGCCGCAGGCCGATCTCGCGCGTCCGCTCGGTGACGCTAACGAGCATGATGTTCATGATGCCGATGCCGCCTACCACTAACGAGACGCCTGCTACCCAGGCCAGCAGGTTACGGAATGTCTCCGTCGTCGATGCCTGCGCATCGATGATACTATCCTGCGTAATCAGGCCAAAGTCCGGTGACGCCGGATCCACGCCGTGCTGCCGAATCAGCACGGTAGAGACCTGTGACTTCACGTCATCCATCGATTCCCGGCTTTCGGCTGAGACGTAGAGTGTTCGTATCGTATCACCGCCAAAACGTGCACGGGTGAACTTTTTGAATACTACGGTGAGTGGGATGTACACCTGGCTATCGTAATCGGTGTTGCCGACCATTCCCTTTTCCGCCATCACGCCGACGACCGTAAACTTGGTCGAGCCGATCTTGACCGACTGCCCGACGACGTTCTGGTCACCGAAGAGTTCTTGTGCCACGTCGTATCCTAGCACGACGACCTTGTTGGCGCGATTGTTGTCCGCGTTGGTCAGGAAGCGACCTTCCGCCAGCGCATATTCGCGCACTTTGATAAAGTCGGCCGTCGTGCCGACGACCGCGACGTCTTCCAGCGTCGTGCTGCCGCCCTTGACCACCTGCATGGTGGATTGCTCAGCTGAAACACCGTTGATGCCGCTCACGTTCTGTTCGATGGCGTCCATATCGTCAAAAGTAAGGCCAGGCATCCTTCCAGCGCCCGGGCCGAACCCACCCCTGGTGAACGAAGGCATGACCATTATCAGGTTGGCACCCAAGGCATTGATCTGGTCAGCGATCTCAGCCTCGGCGCCAGCACTGACGGCCATCATCACGATGACGGCCCCCACGCCGATGATGACACCCAGCGTCGTCAGGAACGAACGAACCTTGTTGAGGGTCAGGCCCTCCCAGGCTACCTTGAAAGTCCGCCACAGACTCATAGCTTCCCCCTCTTCCTTCTTGCCCCGTTCAGCTTGTCGGAGACGATCTGTCCATCCAAGAGATGGACGACTCGCTCCGCGTGGTCAGCGATGCCGGGCTCGTGCGTCACCATCACAATCGTCACCCCCTGGTCGTGCAAGCGATGCACTAGCTCCATGATCTCCTCGCTGGATTGAGTGTCGAGATTGCCGGTGGGCTCGTCAGCCAGGATGATCGAGGGCTTGTTGATCAAGGCCCTGGCGATGGCCACCCGCTGCTGCTGCCCACCCGAAAGCTCGTTGGGGCGGTGATGTACCCGATCGCCCAACCCCACCGACTCAAGCGTAGCGGCGGCGCGCTCGTAACACACCTTGTCAGGCATAGGCTCGTGGCCGTTGTACAGCAAGGGCAACACTACGTTCTTGACCGCAGTGAGCCTCGGCAACAGATTGTATGACTGGAACACGAAGCCGATCTTGCGATTACGCACGCCAGCCAGTCTATTCTTGCCCAACCGGCTCACGTCCTCGCCGCCCAGCACGTAGGTGCCACCGGTCGGGCGATCCAAGCAGCCCAGGATATTCATCAACGTGGACTTACCCGAGCCCGACGGCCCCATGATGGCGATGAACTCGCCCTCTTCTACGGCCAGACTTATACCGCGCAGTGCGTGGACAGCCACGTGGCCCGTTCCATAGACCTTGGTCAGGTCGCTAATTTCGATGATATGCTCTCCCATATTCCCCTCTCAGATCCCAGGCAATCGCTGGCGAGGCGGCAGTTGCCCCTATGGAGGACCTCCAGGTCCTCCTCCTTCTAGCGGCCCAAAGAACCGGAACATCCCTGGCATCTCCTGCTCATCCGAGGGTACGCTCACCTCGGTGCTCTCCTTCACACCCAGGCTGACGATCTCTCCAACCTCCAGGCCGAAGAGAATCTCGGCGTTGACAAAGTCTTTGAGACCCACCTCGACCGGGCGTAGCGCCAGCTCGCCGTCTGGCTGCACCACAAAGACGGCATACTGATCCGGTCCCAACTCGCGCAGCGCCTCCACTGACACGAGCAGCGTGTCCCTGGACTCGGCAGAGATAACTTCGACTTCCGCATTCATACCGCCGAGGAGAACGACCGAATGGGAAGCCAGGTCCACGCTCGCCCAGGCCTGAACAGCCAGTGTGTTGCCCACCGTCACTAAGGCCGGCTCCACGCGGAGAATCTCTCCAGTGAACGTATCATCGGGCAGGGCCTCAAACAGGATCTCCACCCGGTTCCCCACCGCCACGCCGCTCATATCCGACTCCTCCACCCAGAACTCGAGCAACGGCTCATCTAGATCGGCCAAGGTGAGAATGGAGGCCGTGCCGACGTACTCACCCGGTATGGCCGTCACCTCCACCACGGTGCCGTCGAAGGGCGCGGGCAGCTCAGCCGCCGCCAGGTTTTCGCGCGCTTCGTCGAGCGCCAGGGCGGCTTGATCTGCCCTCAATTCGGCTCGCAGGATGCTGTCCTCAGCCGGACCGCCCTTCAGCAGCTCCAGTCTCTCCTCCGCCTGGTAGACCCTGTTCTGGGCCTGATCCACCTGGTTCCAGGCATCCAGTTGCTCCATCTGCGCCTCTTGCAGAGCCTCGCTCAGATCCGCCTCGGCCACGGCCTGGTCGTTCCAGGCATCCTCCAGGCGGCCATCGCTGCGGGTGCCGTTGTTAGAGCTTGCCTCAGTCGTCCAGTACCGATCGACCGACCACTGATACTGGATCTGGGCAGCCCGCACAGCCGCATCCATATCCGAGTTCTGTGCCGTGTCGTAGGTATACCGCGCGACCGTCAGGTTAAGCTGGGCGTTCCGCACTGCCGCCTCCGCGTCCGCCAACTCTGCATCCGTGGCCCCCTCGGTGGCATCGGCCAGTTCAAGT
>Ga0315553_10001411_pt1 | contig 19995 bp, 25 predicted proteins | sample SalMarSW160140MG_FD_203099 | JGI IMG/M metagenome (GOLD analysis project Ga0315553, IMG submission 203099) | Salt marsh sediment microbial communities from the Plum Island Ecosystem LTER, Massachusetts, United States - Salt Marsh Sediment SW1601-40 ... | reverse complement strand
CCAGCCCAATCATCGCTGCGGTCTTCGAGGGGAAGAACGCTGTGGAGATAGCGCGCCAGTCCATGGGGGCAACCAACCCCGCCCAGGCGGCGCCGGGCACTATCCGCGGCGACCTTGGCATAGATACGGGCCGCAACCTGGTGCACGGGTCCGATTCTCTGGAGGCCGCCGAGAAGGAGATACGCCTGTTCTTCAAGGAAGGGGAGATGTTCAGCTACGAGCGCAACATCGACCCCTGGGTGTTCGAGTAGGACGCTACTGGATGCGTACCACCGGCGTGGCCTGCTGGTACAGGCCTTCCAAGTCGTAGAAGTGGCGCTCGTCGGGGCCGAAGATGTGGACGATGACATCACCGAGATCCAGGAGGACCCAGCCCGACGCCGGCTCGCCCTCGCGGCCGTAGGGGGTGATGTCGTCCTTGGCCAGCTCCGAGTTGATGGTGTCGCAGAGGGCCTGCATCTGGCGAACGGTCTGAGCGCTGGCGATCACGAAGTAGTCGGCGAACAGGGTAACGTTGCGGATATCCAAAAGGAGAATATCCTCAGCCTGTCTATCGGCGAGAAGATCGACGACTTTGCGAGCGAGGGTTGCGCCTTCCAGATGGCCTCCCACTTCAGCCAAGACTAAGGGTATTATAACATAGGCAGTAGCGATGAGTAGGAAACGAGTGATCGTGGCCATGAGCGGGGGGGTGGACTCCTCCACAGCGGCGGCTCTGCTGGTGCGCCAGGGGCACGAGGTCATCGGCGTGACCATGCGCCTGTGGACGCTGGAGAACCCCGATGCGCTTGTGGATTTCCGCCGCTGTTGCTCGCCGCAGGAGATTGAGGACGCCCGCAAGGTCTGCCATGCTCTGGGCATCCCCCACCGCGTCCTCAACTTCGAGCCGGAGTTCGCCTCATCGGTGGTGGACTACTTCTGCCAGGAGTACCTACGGGGGCGAACGCCCAACCCCTGTCTGGCCTGCAATGAGCACGTGAAATTCCGGTCGCTGCTGACCAAGGCGTTGGCCCTGGGCGCTGACTATCTGGCGACGGGCCACTACTGTCGTATCGTCAGGAATGGCCATGGCCACGAGCTGTGGCGGGCCAGGGACGAAGGCAAGGACCAGTCGTACGTACTGTACATGCTGGGACAGGAGGAGCTTCCGCGGCTGCTCTTCCCTGTGGGCGAGCACACCAAGGAGCAGAGCCGTCAGATGGCGGCGGAGATGGGGCTGCCGGTGGCGGCCAAACCCGATAGCGCCGATATCTGCTTCCTCCCCCACAGCAACTATCGCGCCTACCTCACCGAGCGCTTCCCTCAGTGGCCGGGCGACGTCGTGGACAGCAGCGGACGCATCGTGGGCCGCCATGGAGGCATTGCTGGATACACCGTCGGGCAGAGGCGGGGCCTGCCGGCCAGAGGCGGAAGGGAGCCGCTGTACGTCCTGAGCGTGAACCCAGCGACCAACACCGTCGTCGCCGGCGGCGAGGATGAGCTGATGAGCGACGTCCTCTGGGCGGAGAAGCTATCGTTCGTCTCGGGCCGGGCGCCGCGGAGGCCGCTAGCGGTGGAGGCTAAGATACGCTATCGCAGCCGGGCCGCGCCGGCCCTGCTTGCGGTGCACGATGGACGGGCGGAGGTGCGCTTCGAGCGGCCCCAGCGAGCTATCACCCCCGGCCAGGCGGTGGTATTCTACCAGGACCGGCAGGTCCTGGGCGGCGGCATCATCGCTGGAAACGGCGGCAACTGACCGCTGACCGAAGCGAGTTCTTGTCCGGATCGCGTTTAGTGTTTCACTCTACGTGAGAGATAGGGAGCCAGACCGTCTCTGGTCGCTCATCCTGGGCCTGTCGAAGGAGGAGCGGGGCTCATGGTTCGACAAGCTCACCATGAGCGGCCAAAACGGCTCACCATGAGCGCTCCAAACGGCTTACCATGAGCGGCCCAAACGGCTTACCATGAGCGGCCAAAACGGCTCACCACAGTTGTTCAGGTCACGCTTGACTTGTGCTATAATGGGCGACCAGCGCTGCCAGCGGGCAGCCCTGGTAGCTTAGGAGGTCGCGGCTATGGGCATCGACAGTTTGCAGGACGTGCGGGACGTATGCATCATTGCCTTCACCATCGCCGGGACGATCCTCTTTCTGGTGGCCATCGTCGTGACCATAGCGGTGGGCGTGGCTGCCACCGGCGCCTTCCGGGCGGCGCGCCGGCTCGTCGATGAAGGGGTCAAGCCGATGGTGAGTAACGTGCGGGAGACGGTCACCTTCATCTCAGACACCGCGGTAGCGCCCATCATCCGCGTTTACGGCCTCATCTCGAGGGCCAGGCGAGGGCTGGACGTACTGAGCGGGCTGGCGCAGCGAGGGGGAGATGGTAAGGGCCGCAAGGAGGAAAAGAAAAAATGATGAGGTTTCTTTTCGGATTTGTCTTGGGTGCGATTGTGGGGGCTAGCTGGGCCACTCTCATGGCTCCCGCTCCCGGCCGCGAGACGCGGCAGCGGCTGGAGGAGGCCTGGCGAGAGCGCACCAGCGAGGAGACGCGAGCGCGGGCCCAGGAGGCGATAAGTAAGGCGCGCGGGGGCGTGGCGGCAGCGCGACAGCGGCTGGAGGAGGCTCTAAAGGCCGGGCGGGAGGCTCAGGAGGAGACGGAAGAGGAGCTGCAGGCCCGCCGCGAGGAGGCCATCAAGGGCTCCGGAGAATAGAACGCCCCAAATCGACGGCAAGATCCCCCGCTGCCCGGGGGATCTTTTGTCTTCTGCTCAACCTGTCGCTGTAGCTGGCGGAGGGGGAGGGATTCGAACCCCCGGTACCCAAAGGTACACACGCTCTCCAGGCGTGCCTGATCAGCCACTCCAGCACCCCTCCAAGCCTCGCGGAACCAGAGGAACCAACTGACCATCGAACCAGGTGGAGACCAGTTTGTTGGTTCCCCGGTTTGCTGGTTCTGCCTCTTGGCGGAGGGGGAGGGATTCGAACCCCCGGTGAGCCAAAGCCCACACCGCTTTTCGAGAGCGGCACCATCAGCCTCTCGGTCACCCCTCCTGGCGTGATCATTATAGCATCAGAAGGAGCGCGACTGGGCTGCGGAGGGTTGGGGGTCATGAGGCGCAGGCCTAAGGTGTCTCGGCCGGAATAATCAGCACTTGGCCCGGGTAAATCAGGTCCGGGTCGGTGATGTCATTGGCCTCGGCAAGCGCTTCCAGATCAACGCCAAACTGGTCGGCAATGCTTGACAGCGTATCGCCAGCCTGAACCTCATACGTACCTCGAATGGGCGTAGGCGAAGGCGTTACTTCGGGCGTTGCCTCAGGCGTCGTTTCTGGTGTTGCGGTTGCCGCCGGGGTGACGGTAGCTGTCGGCGTGGCCTCCTCGCCGTCGCCACAAGCGCCTAGCGCCGCCAGGCAAGTCGCCAAGAAAAATGCTATTGCCACGCTCGCCTTTTTCATTGTGCTGCCCCCGTGCTTGATTGCGTTTCTCAACCGAATGATGGCCCCATCCTACTCGCAGGCGCAATGGCTGGCAAGAGCGGATAGCATCACAGCAGCGGCGGCTGCGGCGCGGAGGGCGGCTCGCGCTCGGCGCCCAGGAGCGTCGCCATCTGGCGGGCGTTGCGCACGGCGTGGTCCTGGTAGCAGTTGTTCATCAGCACGTGCAGTCGCTCCGCCCGCTGGGCCAGCTTCTCGATGGGCGCCACCCACTCCTTGAGCTCGTCCTCGGAGTACAGGTAGCGGAAGCGCTCACTGACGCTGATGCCCTTGCGCTCCCACATCTCGCGATTGCGGCCGTGGAAGCGCACCAGGGCATCGGGCGCCGTCGCCTCTGCCACCGGCGGCACGCTGGAGCGAAAGCCCTGCGGTTCGTCCACGCAGACGAAGGGCAGGCGGTGGTCGGAGAGGAAGCGCAGGGTGCGCTCGCGGCTCCTGTCCGAGAGCCAGCGGTTGTTGCGGAACTCCACGACGATGGTGTACTGGGATAGCCGCTCTTCCTTCACCTCCAAGATATAGTCCATGCTTTCGGCGCCGGGCATGAACCAGGGCGGGAACTGGAAGAGCACCACCCCCAGCTTGCCGGCGCTGTCCAGGGGCAGGAGGGCAGAAGCGAAGCGCTGCCACATCTCGTCCCGCAGCTCGGACGGCAGGTCGCGGTAGTAGACGTTGGCTTTCTGGCCAACCTCGGCGTCCAGGGCATCGCGCACGTTCTTGGGCAGCGACCTCACCTGCGTCGGGTGATGAGTGAACAGGGCGTAGGCCTTCAGGTCGAAGGTGAAATCGGCCGGGGTGCGCTCCACCCAGAGGCCGGCGTTACGCTCGGAGAGGAGGCCGTAGTAGGTGCTATCCACCTCGACGATGGGGAAGTTCTGGGCGTAGAACTGGAGGCGCTCGGCGGGGGTGGTCGCCTCGCGCGGGTAGAAGGCGCCGCTCTCGATGAGCGTGCGGTCGGTCCAGGAGCAGGTGCCGACGAGGATGCGGGCAGTCACGGCGATCCCTATTATGGCGCGAGGCGGGCCAAACATCCAGAGCGGGCAGGGAAGGGGCAACACAGCGGCGCTTCTCCTATGTGCGCCTCTTGACAGGGCTAGGGGTTGGTGGTATGTTAGTGAGCACTCACTATCATGTCTAATCGAGCGCCTAAGCGGACAGCCCAGCAGAGAAGGCGCCTCATCATCGAGAGCGCCCAAGCGATGTTCGCCGCCTCCAGCTACGCCAGGGTGAGCACCGCCGAGCTAGCCAAGGCCGCCGGCATCTCCGAACCTGCCCTCTACCGCTACTTCTCCAGCAAGAAGGATCTCTTCATCTCCACCATCAAGGCCACTCGCAGGAGGCTTCTGGACGTCTGGGAGCGGCTGGCCAGCGAGGTTGTCGACCCTTTGGAGATCATCCAGGCCATCTGCCTGGGCTACTACGACCACCTGCGAAGCCGCTCGCCGGTCATGAAGCTCCTCTTCCAGGCCATCTCCGAGGTCGACGACAAGGAGATCCGCGAGACTCTGCACGCCAATTTTGCCGCCTTCATCCAATTCCTGGCGGAGAACATAGAGGAGGGCAAGAGGCAAGGGCTGATCACGCAAGATGTGAACGCTACCATGGCCGCCTGGCAGTTCATGGCCTTCGGGCTGACCCTTGACCTGATTCACCTGATGGGCTTCGACGAAGCGCTTAACCGCAGCCACGTAGAGGACTGGGGAAGACTCTACCTAGACTCCATTCGGGAGAGGGCGCCCGCAGCGCACAAGGCCGCAGGCCGTGTGGCGTCCAATGGATTCGACCGACACATGGTGGAGAACTGGGGAGAGCTCTATCTGGACTCGATTGAGGAGGGGGACTCTTGGTGGAGGCTAGGCGAAAGGCCACCTCGCTGCTAGATGAGCGGTGCCTCTGTGGCAATCTCGTGGCCAAGATTTCCCTTGACGGGGTAGAGATTCTCTGCCGTCGCTGCAAGAGGATCCACCTCATTCCCTGGCCAGGGGAAAGGAGGGAAGATAGCGCTACACAGAAGACCAAAATGACCGTGAATCGCTAGACAAAGAGGCCAGAGATAGCAACTCCAGAGCCCAGGACGAGCGCATTGTCGAATCGTGCTGGGCGGTTTTGTTTTCCGCCCATCGAGGGCCAGGAGTGCCGCCAGCTCCTGAGAATTCGATAGGAGGGAAGCATGGACTTCACGGTGCCGGAAGAAAAGAAGGCTTAATGACATGAGCCGTCAGACCTCGCTAGAAAAAGACAAGCCCTATCGGGCGCTTCAGCAGCTATTCGCCCGACATCCCATGGGTGCCCCCGACACCGATACCTTCATCGAGATCCTCAAGTTCTGCTACGAGCCGCAGGAGGCCCACCTGGCCGCCCACATGACCTGGGACCTGGAGCCGGAGGAGGTGATCGCCAAGCGGGCGGGCATGAGCCTGGACGAGGCCGCGCCGCTGCTGACGACGATGGCCTCCAAGTTCTTCATCCGCGGCGTCAAGCGGCCCGACGGCGTGCGCGTCTTTCGTCTGCCCTACATCGTGCCCGGCCTGTTCGAGATGCCCTTCAGCGTGCGCCAGCCATCGCCGGACCTCGATAGGCTGGGTGACCTGTGGGAGAAGTATTTCGACGAGGCCTGGGGGCGCGAGCTCCACGGCGGCTCCATCCAGTTCGCACGCGCGCTGCCGGCCATCGAAGCCCCCAAGGACCAGGTCATGCCCTACGAAGACGCCGTTCAGATTGTCCAGCAAGCCTCCTTCCCGATCATCTACCCCTGCATGTGTCGCCAGGCTGCCCGCAACTGCGACGACCCCCTGGACGTCTGCATGGTCTTCGGCCTGGAGCTCTACGGTGGCAACGTGCCGGGGCAGCCGGTGCTCGACCCGGCCCAGATGGTGGACGGCCCACCCAGGGGGCGCCCTGTGTCGGTCGATGAGGCGGTCGAGGTGCTGAAGCGAGCGGAAAAGGCCGGCCTCGTTCATTGCACAATGAACGTCAAGGAGGACTTCTGGCTCATCTGCAACTGCTGCCGCCACGCCTGCCACGGTCTGCGAGGGATAACCCAGCTGGACATCCCCCACGCGGTAGCGCCATCCAGCTACTGGGCCGTCGTCGACGAGGACCTCTGTAATGGGTGTGAGGCCTGCGTGGAGCGCTGCCAGGTGGACGCCATCGAGATCAACGACAACATGGTCGCCGAGATAGACTACGAGCTCTGCCTGGGGTGCGGCATATGCATCTCGGAGTGTCCTCCTGAGGCGCTGCGGCTGGAGAAGCGCGACGACCGCATTTTCACCCCAGCCGCCGATGCCCACGAGCTGTTCGTGATGATGGGCGCCTCCAAGGGCAGACCCTATCCGGTTCACCACCACCCACACGTCTAGGAGTTCGGAGGTTTGGACGTATGAGCTATGAGACCATCCTTTTCGATGTCGAGGAGAACGTCGCCACTGTAACCATGAACCGACCGGAGGCAATGAACGCTCTCAGCGTCCAACTGGCGGAAGACCTGGTGGACGTCGTGAGCCGCTGCCGCGCCGACTCGAACGTGCGGGCGGTGGTGATCAAGGGAGCCGGCCGTGCCTTCTGCGCCGGCGGCGACCTGAAGTCGTTCAGCGATTTCCTGCAGGCCAACCCAGTGATAGCCTTCCGGACGCTCGCCTCCCGGCTGCACATTGGCATCATCGATGTTCGGCGCATGGAGAAGCCGGTCATCGCCCAGGTGCACGGAGTAGCCGTGGGCGCTGGCATGAGCCTGGCCCTGGCCTGCGACCTCACGATCGCGGCGGAGTCGGCCCAGTTCATCATGGCCTACCGTCGGGTCGGCCTCTCCCCCGACGGCAGCTCCACCTATTTCCTCCCCCGCCTGGTTGGACCCAAGAAGGCGCTGGAGATCTTCTATACGGGCGACCCCATCACCGCCCCGGAGGCCGAGCGGCTAGGGCTCATCAACCGAGCCGTGCCGGACGCCGACCTGGAGAAGAAGACCCGTGCCCTTGCTCGCCGGCTGGCCCAGGGGCCGACCCTGGCCCTCGGGCGAGCCAAGGAGCTGGTCTACCGCAGCCTGGGCGAGACTCTGGAGACACAGCTAGAGCACGAGCGGGACTTCATTGCCCTCAGCTCAACCACCGAGGACTTCCAGGAGGGAGTGCAGGCCTTCATCCAGAAACGGGAGCCGAAGTTCAGAGGCCGCTGAGCCCCAAGTCAAAGGAGGGAGAGCGGCATGTCCGTAGACGAGAACACGTGGAAATTCTTCCAGCAGCATTTGGGCTACAGCGACGAGGAGATGGCCCTGTTTCGGGCCGATCCCCGCAACGAAGAGGTGCTCGCCAAGGGGCCGGAACTGATGCAGAAGACCATCGTGGCCGAGGTTGTGGAGTCGCACGGCTGCAACAGCCAGCACAAGGTGGGAGACCGCTTCCTCTTCGATGGGGCAGGCAATCTCCTAACCACCAAATGCCCCCGCCGCATCTGCATCTACGCCCTGCATACGCTCGCTGGTGCCATCTTCGCCAGTAACGAGCTGCTCTACGCCGGGGTGGACCCCGATTCGCTGCGCTTCCGCCGCGTCGGTTGCTTCGACGTCGGCGTCAGGTGCGGCGGCTGGGGGCACATCGTCATGGAGGTGCGAGTGGAGGACCGGAGCAAGTAGGGGACAGCCGAAGATAGGGAGCGACGCGAGGAAGAGGGGGCCCGCCGCCGGGAACAGCAGGAGGCGCGGTAGGGCAGAAGGTATCATTACGTTGACTCTTAGGTTGAAGGCTCTATAATTCACTTGGCCTTGGGGAGGCGGTCAAGGGTGGGGGCAAGGAGCAGAATCTATGGACTTCCGAGATACACCGGAGGAAGCGGCCTTCAGGCGGGAGGTGAGGGAGTTTATCGCCCAGGAGGCTCCCAAGCCGGAGCACGGCGCCAGCATGGACGCCGTCAGCGGGTACGTCCAGGTGTTTGCTCAATCCCAAGGGTGGTTCAAGAAGCTAGGCGAAAGAGGCTGGATCGCCCCTGCCTGGCCCAAGGAGTACGGCGGCGCGGGCATGACCGCCATGCAACAGTTCATCCTCAACGAGGAGATGGCTCTGGCACGGGCGCCCCGGCCCTTGCATCTAATCATCGGCGTAGGTATGGCCGGCCCGACCCTGATCGTTCACGGCACTGAGAAGCAGAAGAAGTATTACCTCCCTCGGATTCTCAGCGGCGAGGACATCTGGTGCCAGGGCTATTCTGAACCCGAGGCCGGCTCCGATCTCGCTTCCCTCAGGACACGTGCCGTCCGTGACGGCGACGACTATATCATCAACGGGCAGAAGATCTGGACCACCATCGCCCACATGGCCAAGTGGATGATCCTTCTGGCTCGCACCGACCCCGATGCCCCCAAGCACAAGGGCATCACCTACTTCATCCTGGACATGAAGTCGCTGGGTGTGGAGGTGCGGCCTCTGATAAACATGGCCGGCGGCCAGGAGTTCAACGAGGTATTCTTCGACAGTGTGCGGGTGCCCAAGAGCAACATCATCAGCGAGGAGAACCGCGGCTGGTACACAGCGATGAATACTCTGGACTTCGAGCGGTCAGCGATAGGTTCAGCGATAGGCCTGCGCCAGGCGGTGGAAGACATCATCCTCTACGCCAGGGAGCACAGAGAGGACGGAAGCAGCAGGCTCCGCCTCAATCCCATGCTGCGCTACGAGCTGGTCGACCGCCTGCTGGAGGCCGAGGTAGGCCAGATGCTGTCCTATCGGACAATCTCTCTCCAGGCAAAGGGGCTTGTCCCCAACTACGAGGCGTCCATAGTCAAGCTCTACAACATGGAGCTGAACCAGCGCATTGCCCGCACAGGGATGAATGTCCTGGGCCCATACGGCCAACTGGCCAGAGCGTCCAAGTGGGCACCCCTGAAGGGCCGCCTTGAGCATATGTACCTGCGGTCGGTGGGAAGCACCATTGAGGGTGGCACCTCGGAGATCCAGCGGAACATCATCGCCATCCGCGGTCTGAGCCTGCCCCGCGGGGACTAGAGGAGGGGAAGGGTATTATGGACTTTCGCTTTACGCCTGAAGAGCAGGCCTTCCGCCAGGAGGTGCGCGAGTTCATTCGCCGGGAGATGCCGCCAGACTGGGAGGGTGTCTTCCTGGAGGAGACGGAAGAGGAGTGGAAGAAGGGGCGCGCCTTCGTCAAGAAGCTGTCCCAGAAGGGATGGGTGGCCCCCTCCTGGCCCAAAGAGTACGGCGGCATGGAAGCCTCTCCTGCTCTGCAACTGGTCTACAACGAGGAGATGGGCTATCACCGAGCACCCATCGGCTCCATCATACAGGCCGTGGGCTACATCGGGCCGGCCATTCTCTTCTTTGGCACCGAGGAGCAGAAAAACCAGCATCTCCCTCCCATCACCGCTGGCGAGACGGTGTGGTGTCAGGGCTTCTCCGAGCCGGAGGCGGGCTCCGACCTGGCCTCCCTCAAGACACGCGCTGTGAAAGACGGCGACGACTGGGTGATCAACGGGGACAAGATCTGGACTAGCAACGCCCATCGCTCCGAGTGGTGCATCCTGCTGGCCCGGACGGACCCGGCGGCGCCCAAGCATAAGGGCATCAGCTTCTTCCTGGTGGACATGGAGACGCCGGGGATCACCGTCCAGCCCACTATCAACATGGCCAACGTGCACAGCTTCAACCAGGTGTTCTTCGAGGACGTGCGCGTCCCCAACAGCGCCCTCCTGGGCCACGAGAACCAGGGCTGGTACATCGCCGCCATGACCCTGGACTACGAGCGCTCGAGCCTGGTGGCGGCGGCCGTGTCCATGGCCAAGCGCGGCCTGGACGACCTCATCGAATACTGCAAGGAGACGAAGGTCAACGGCGGAAGTCTGCTGGATAACCCGCTGGTGCGTCACAAGCTGTCGGAGATAGCCATCGAGATAGAGGTGGGCAAGTACATGGTCTATCGGGTGGTGTCTCAACAGGCGCGGCAGGAGCCGGGCAGCATAGAGGCAGCGGTGTGCAAGCTGTACAATACTGAGATGGACGTGCGGTTGGCCAACACCGGCATCCAGATCCTGGGCCTGTACGGGCAACTGCACAAGGATTCCAAGTGGGCGCAGTTGATGGGGCGCTTCCAGAAATCGTACCTATATGCCATCGCCATGGTGGTAGGCGGCGGCAGCAGCGAGATCCAGCGCAACATCATCGCCATGCGCGGCCTGGGGTTGCCGCGAGGATAAGGAAAGATCGGCTATCAAGCCTAGAAGAGAGAAGGGAGCCTGAGCAATGGATCTAGGCCTTTCTGAAGAGCAGGGACTACTCAAGAACGCCGCCCGCGAGTTCCTGGAGAAGGAATGCCCGGAAACCTTCGTGCGGCAGATGGAGGAGGATGAGAGGGGCTACACGCCGGAGTTCTGGCAGATGATGGCCGCTCAAGGCTGGCAGGGCATAATCATCCCCGATCAGTACGGTGGCACCGGCATGACCTTCACCGACCTGATCGTGCTGCTGGAGGAGTTTGGCCGAGCCCTTGTACCCGGGCCCTTCATCTCCACTGTGGTTCTGGCTGTCATGCCAATCCTAGAGGCGGGCACGGAGGAGCAAAAGCAGGAGTTCTTGCCCAAGATCGCCGCGGGCGATCTAATCATGACGCTGGCCCTTACCGAGCCCAGCGCGAAGTGGGACGCCGACGGCGTTGCGATGCCGGCCAAGGCCGAGGGTGATTCTTTCGTCCTCAGCGGCACCAAGCTATTCGTGCCCGACGCCCATGTGAGCGACTACATGCTGGTCGCGGCCCGCACCAAGGAGAGCGCAAGCCCAGAGGATGGCATCACTCTCTTCCTGGTGGACAGCAAGAGCGCGGGTATTGAGTTCACCGTCCTTAAGACCATCGCCGCTGACAAGCAGTGCGAGGTGGCCTTCAACGATGTGCGGGTGCCCAAGGCCAATGTCCTGGGCGAGGTGGACAAGGGGTGGCCGATCATCCAGAGCGTGAAGACCAAGGCAGCGGTGGCTGCCTGCGCCTATCTGGTTGGTCTGTCCCAGATGGACTTCGATACCAGCTTGGACTATGCCAAGGAGCGAATCCAGTTCGGGCGGCCCATCGGCAGCTTCCAGGCCATCCAGCACAAGTTCGCCGACATGATCATCGACGTGGACGGATCTCGCTTCATCACCTACAAGGCGGCCTGGGCCCTTCAGGAGAACGAGCCGGACGCGGAGATGCTGGTGAGCATGGCCAAGGCCTGGTGCAACGATGCCACTCGGCGGGTGGTAGCTCATGGCCAGCAGATCCACGGCGGCATCGGCTTCACCAAGGACTACAAGATCGAGCTCTACTTCCGCCGCCAGAAGTGGATGGAGCTGATGTGGGGCGACGCCGATTACCACCGCGAGCTGGTGGCCTCGAAGCTGGAGACCTAGCGGCGTCGAAGGGATTCAGTATTCGGGAGCCAGCCCTCTGAGAGGCGGACTGCTGAAAAACCTTTGCTCCTTTCATGGTTCGACAGGCTCACCATGAGCGGGATCAGGCTCACCATGAGCGGAGACAGGCTCACCATGAGCGGGGACAGGCTCACCATGAGCGGAGACGCGCAGGTGACTCAAGCCGCTCGCCCTAAGCGTGTCGAAGGGCAAGCAAGCGCGCTTTTTCAACAGCCTCCACGGCGCTGCTGCTAGCATACCTGTTTACCTTTCGCCAACGACTGATGTAACGATAACAAGGCCTGCACGTCTTAGGTGACAGAACCGGGGGTAGGCACGTGCGGGACCGGTATTGGCTACTTTTCGCTTTGGCTGCCACGACAGTGGTTGCCGTTGCTTGCCTGATAGCGATCAGGCCCGGACCCCACGCCTCGGCCCAGCCGATCGGCGGGGCCACCTACACGGGGACACACTCTGCGCCCATCCCGGGTAAGATAGGCACTGTCGAGTTCGAGGTTTCGGACGACGGCATGAAAGTACAGGACTTCGCGGCGAGCAACGTCCTTGGCACCTGGGGCGACGAGAGCGTAGAGTCATGTAAACTTGAGGGTAACCAAGTGTACCCTTTCCCGCTGGACATTAGAGACGACGATACTTTCGGCCCAGGCATGCCGGGAATCGGTTATGAGGTCAATGGGTCGTTCCCCTCCGTAGGAACCGCAGAGGGGACCTTTCGAATCGTTGTGGAAGTCCCTCCTCCGTACAACTACGTATGCGACAGCGGTACCGTTGGCTGGACGGCCACCACCTCGGCCACGCCGCCAGCTACCCCCTCGCCTTCGCCCAGTCCCTCACCTACGGAGACAGCCACGCCCACAGCCTCGCCCACAGCCTCGCCGACACCCACGGCCACAGCCTCGCCTACGCCTACGGCGACCCCAAGCCCCACAGACCTGGTGGCCGGCTGGAACCATGCCTGCTATGTCGGCCCCAGCGGGGACATCGAGGACGCGCTGGGCGGCATCAGCCAGGACGTTCTCGCTGCCTACCGCTTGAGGGCCGAGGGCTTCGACAAGTGGTTTCCGGCCAAACCGGATGTCAGCACGATAGAAACCCTCAGCGCTTACGAGCCCTTGTTCCTTCTCTCGGCTGCCAACGCCGCCTGGCTGCAGCAACCCTCTGACTCACCGCCGGCTGTCACGCCTCTTAGCCAGGGATGGAATAGCGTCTGCTACGCCGGCGAGCCCAAGGACGTGGAGTCAGCAACTCAAGGCATAGACGGCCAGTTCGCGGTCTTGTACGTTCTCGCCCCTGGTCAGGGGTGGCAGCGATTTGTGCCGGGCAGGCCCGACCTCAGCGATGCCATACAGCTCAGCCGCTTCGCCTCGGTTCTCATTCTAGTCACCGAGCCGGGTGGCAGCCAGTGGGCCTTCGACCCGTAGAAGCACCTCGCCTGCGGTTGGGGGTTGAAGAGTGCACGAAAGGCCGCTGGCCAAGGCCGCCGGGTTTGGCTAAAATGGATCCCTAATCAGTCCCCCTTTCTCTGACAGAGGGAGATCTGCCTGCGGTCAGGCAAGCTGCACAGGGAGGGATCCCATGACCGAGTGCCTGTTCTGTGACATGGGCTCCGGCAAGACGCCGGTGGACAAGCTGCACGATGATGATCGGGTGTTCGCCATCCGCGATATCAACCCGCGGGCGCCCGTCCACTTCATGGTCATCCCCAAGGAACACATCCCTTCGGCGGCCGAGATCGGCCAGGAGCATGGAGCGCTGCTTGCCCACATGATCCAGATCGCCAACCGTGTGGCGCAAAGTGAGGGGATCGCCGATAAGGGCTACCGTCTGATCCTGAATGTGGGTGAGTACGGCGGCCAGGCCATCTACCACATCCACATGCACGTCCTCGGCGGTCGACGCCTGGGCCCCGAGGGCTAGGCTAGCTAGCCCCTCTCTCTTCCCTTTCCGACATATGCAGGCTCAGATCGAGGCCCTGAAAGCAGCGATCGGCCGCCTGCCCCGCGGCCTGGCCGAGCATGTCGAGCGGGTGGTCGCAGAGGCCGACCGCCTGGCGGCCGGCTTCGAAGACCTTGACAAGCAGCAGGTAGAGCTAGCTGCCTGGGGTCACGACATCGCTCGCGCCCTCTCGCACCAGGAGCTTCTGGCCAGGGCCCACGGGTTCGGCCTGGAGGTCAGCCCCGTCGAGGAGGAGGCGCCCATCCTGCTCCACGGGCCCGTTGGCGCCGAGATCCTCCGCCAGGAGCACGGCATCGACGACCGCGAGGTGCTGGCGGCGGCCCGCTTTCACAGCACCGGTCGGGCGGGGATGTCGCTTCTGGAGAAGGTCATCTTCGTGGCGGACAAGATCGAGCCTGATAAGGTTCGGGCCAAGCCGGCCCTGGCCAGAGTGCGCGAGTTGGCCGACCGCGACCTAGACGCCGCTATTCTGGAGTACCTCGACCAGATGCTGGTGGTGGCCAGCGAAGAGAACTGGCCTTTGCATCCGCAGGCGATAGCCGCCCGCAACGAGCGGCTGCTCAGCCGCCGCGCCTAGGGCGACGTGTAGGCCACCCGCACTGGCAGCCAGTCCAGGCGGAATTCCCGCCATATGCTGTCGGCGACGTTGTTGATGCGCAGGCGGAAGTTGGCATCGGAGAACTCAGCAGAACTCCAGGTCCGACCCCAGGTATCGCCGGCTGAGCCGAGAATGTACGTCTGCTCACCGGTCGCCAGGTCCGTGGTTGTCCTGGCAGCCGTCCAGGTTGTGCCACCATCCCAGGAAAGCTCCACGCAGACCTTGGGGCTGCCGGTCGTAGAGTCGGCCCAGGCATCGAGGCGAACTTCAATCCCGTTGATGGTGGAGCCGCCGGGGATGGCGAAGCCGTAGTCGTAGAACAGGTGGCGGTCCCTGGCGGTACTGGCGCAGTCCTGGCTGTTGGCGGTGCCGCTGTTGCCGTCTTCAGCGTAGCTGCCGCCGTCAGCGAAGGCGTCGGTGGGGTTGAGCTCGAAGCCGTTGTTGTCGCCGCTGTTAATGGTGACGGCGGCCTCAGCGGTGGGGCTGCACCAGCCGGCGCTCAGGGGCACTATGGAGGTGACCTCGTTGCTGTACACGCTCAGCCAGCTCTGAAAGTAAGTTTGCAGCACGTAGTAGTAGTGAATGTCCGGGCTGACAGTATCGTCGGTGTAGGTGGTGGCCGTGTAGGGAGTGACGGTAGCGATCGGCGTGTAGGGGCCGCCGGAGGTCGTGTCCCGCAACACTTCGTAGCCCGTGGCGTACGAGTCAGCGATAGGCGTCCAGTCGAGCCGAATGTCGCTGTCCACGACGCTGGCCGTCAGGCCGGTGGGAGGATCCAGGGTATCGGTGGTGAAGGTGTTGGCGGTCACCGGGGCTTGGTCGGTGAAGGTGGCGGCCCAGGCCGCGAGGAAGCCTCCCGCTCCTACTACCAAAGCGAGCACAACCGCGATGACGGCTGGCCAAAATATTCGCCTATCAGAAGGCTGGCGGTCGGGCATGCCTCATTGCACCCCCCTGCTCGCGCGCCCCTTCCACAGCTTCGGCCCCTGCATGAGCAGCAGGCCGGCAGCCGGCACCAGCAAGAGCAGAACGACGCCCTGGATGCTCTTGGCGAAGTCCACCACATAGCCCAGGTAGGGGATGTCAAAGGCCATCTTTGACACTTGACCGCGCAGAACGACTTCCTGTGGGTCGGGCTCGAGGCTGGCGTCGCCCTTGGTCTTGAATGCCAACTGGCCATCCTCGTGGCGGATGCTCACTATACGGTGAGTGAGAGTGGTATGGTTCCCCGGGGAGCGATAGGTGATGACGTCGCCCACCTGGAGGTCTTCCACGTCCGCCGGCCGGGTTAGCAACAGCGACCCCACCTTGACGGTGGGCTCCATGCTGCCGCTGTAGATGACGTAGCTGCTGTAGCCCAGCAGGTTGGTGGCCGCCACCGTCAGCAGCGAGCCCAGCAGCGCCAGGCAAAGCGCCAGGGCGACGTAGCCCACAACGTCCAGAAGCCGCCTCGTCCAGACCGAGGCTTTCCCTCCTTCAGCCCTAGCTTTTGCCTGAGGGACGGGCAGTGACCTGCCGCTCAAGGCTGCCTCCTCACAGCGAATCTTGCCGAGCCGCTCGGCTGGCAGGAAGAACCCTCATCCCAGCAGGGGCCGGGTTTGGGGAACGTCTTCGCCGCGCCATGGTATGCGCCCCGGGTCGGCTGGGGTCTTCCTGCTCGCCTGCGCCTTGCGGCCAGCGACTACGGGTTGTTGGCGGTCTGCTCAGCCGCGAAGGTGAACGTGGCGGTGGTGATGAGGCCCTGGAAGCTGTCTCCCGTCGTATCGGGTAGCTCCACATTGAAGCACAGGTCCTCGTTGCCGCCGCTAGCAGCGAGCGTCCGGTCGCCGGTGTCGGCACCCTGGGTCGGGTCACCGATGACGTCGATGCCTGTTGTGCTACCCAGGTCATCAGGCAGGCCAGTACCAGAGTTGTAGATGACCGTGCCGTCGGTATCGAAGCCGGCGTTGGTGCAGGTGGTGACGCCAGTCTTGATCGTCAGGTCGAGCTGGGCGGCCAGCGTGTCCTCCGTGGTCGTGCTGGTGACAGCGTAGCGCAGCTCCAGAGAGCCAGCGTTGGTGACAGTGATATCATTTGTCACCTCGTCCCCGGGCGCCATGTCGCTGAAAATGACCAGAGCCGTGGTCGGGCTGGTCGACAGGTCTATTGTGCCCGTCGAAAAGGTGTTGGCGTCAACGTCTTCGCTGTCCGTCCAAATGGCGTTGCTGGCCACCCCGAGGCTCGCTCCTATCACCCCCACAAGAAGTAGCACAAACAGGATGCGCGATAGGTGTCTGCGCGATAGGTCTCTCATTATCTCCGTCCTTTTCCTCTAGTAGAAGGCAAGTGCAGGCACGGTCCAAATCCACCCGATCTTCGGACCGGCCAGCGATGGGGAAACAGATGCTAATAGAAGAGGAATCTCCGATGCGGACGTAAAGCCTTCATGCCTTGCGTTCCCCCCTCCTTTCCCTCACAGGCGCTGGCGCGGCGTGTGAGCTGGATATGGGCTTGGGTATGGCATATCCCTTACACTCTATAGACGGCCGAATAGCTGTCACGTTACGGCTTATCCGCATCCGCAAATAAATCTCCTATTCGGGGCAAACTATTTCACTGATTACTCATCGCCGCCCTGACGGTGACCACCTCCCCTTGACAGTAAAGAACGCATGTTCTATTATCCCCCTGCCAGCACGATGTGGGGCGCTGGCTACCTAGCCCACGAAAGGGAAAAGGATCGTGACTGTACCACGGGCGGCCATTATGGCCATGGGAGGCATTGGTGGACAGCCTTGGCGATGCACTGACGGTGGCCCAGGACATTACCACCGCACTCTGTGGGGGCTTCAACGCCCTCTACTTTCTTCTGTACCTGCTGCGGCGTCAGGAGACGCTGCCGAGGCGCGTCGGGGCTGCCGCCCTGGCCCTGGTGAACGTCGGCGCCCTGGTGGAAAGCCTCTACCTGTCGACCTTGTACACGACCTATCACCTGGGCTGGCGAGGGGAGACGCCCTTCCTTTCCCCCTTCCCCTGGCTGCTGGCCCGCTCGCTTCCCTTCCTGGGGACGCTCTTCGTCTCCTTGCTGGTACTACGTGCCCTTAGCCATGGGAGCGATCGAAAGGAATGAGAGCGATGTCAGCCCTGGCCCTAGCCATCGAACGCAAAGAGTGGGAAGTGGCCGCCCTCTATCTACTGCTGGGGGTCAGCCAGGCGGCGGCCAAGCTTCCGCCCGACGCCATCTACGGCTTGTTGGAGGTGCTATCCGCCGAGGGCGGAGAGGGCTTGCCCTCACCCCGCAGAGGAGGGTCCGGCCGTGGCCGGCGCCGCTAGGACGAGCCGGCGGCGGCACCTGAGAGGCTTCTACCAGGAGGCCCTCAGCGAAGCCGAAAGGTGGGAGCGGGCCCGCCAGATGGAAGGACTGGACGAGGAGGTCGCCCTCCTGCGCGTGCGGCTGAAGGAAACCCTGGAAGAACGCCCTCAAGACATGCAGCTAATCGCGAAAGGCGTCGACCTCCTGGTGAAGGCGGTGGCCGCCAAGTACCGCCTCTCGCCCAAGGCCCAGAAGGACCTGTCGGACAGCATCGCCGGGGTGGTACGAGGCATCGGCACCGCTCTCTACCCCGAGGGCTTCCCTCACGATGGCTAGCAAGCTGGAGAGAGCCCTGGCCCAGTTCCACCGCCGCCAGCAGGCAGCCGAGAAGGAAGACGCCAGGCCGAGCAACGGCGACCCCTTCCGAGCGGTGGTAGAGGAGCGGCTGCGCCACCTGGAACAGCAACTCGGCGAGCTGAAGGGGCGAGTCAACGGCCTCATCTTTCTGGTGGCAGGAACAGCGCTGACCCAGGTGATCATCAAGCTCATTCAGTGATGAAAAAGAGAGGTAAGAACGGAACCGGGCTGCGCCATCGCCTGCGCCCGTATCAGGCGGAGGCGGGACGAGCCATCGCCCGCAGCGTCTTCCAGCGGCAGGGTCACAGCATCTCGGTGATGATGGCTCGCCAGGCGGGCAAGAACGAGCTGTCGGCCCAACTGGAGCTTCTGCTGCTGATCGCGCACATGGAGTGGAACGTGGACGCCCTCAAGTGCGCCCCCACCTTCCGGCCTCAGGCTCGCATCAGCATGCGACGGCTGTGGTCTCGCCTGGGCGAGGCCGGTCTGGCCGCCATCTGCGCCCGCGAAGAAGGGTACATCATTCGAGTGGGACGCGCCCGCCAGGTGTTCCTCTCGGCCGAACCTCAGAGCAACGTCGTCGGTCACACTGCCCAGCTTCTCCTGGAGGTGGACGAGGCTCAGGACGTGGACAAGGAGAAGTTCGACAAGGAGTTCCGCCCGATGGCGGCCACCGCCAACGCCACCACCGTCTACTACGGCACCCCCTGGGACGACTCCACCCTCCTGGAGCAGGCTAGAGAGACCCATCTGGAGCTGGAGCGCAAGGACGGCATCCGCCGCCACTTCCAGTACGACTGGCAGGTGGTGGCCGAATGCAACCCGGCCTACGGCCGCTACGTGGAGGAGGAGCGCCAGCGCCTGGGCGAGACCCATCCTCTGTTCCTCACTCAGTATTGCCTCAAGCCGATCGCCGGCGGCGGCAGGCTCTTCAGCCCCTCACAGCGGGCCCAGCTCCAGGGCGAGCACAGCCGCCGGAGCCAGCCGACGGCGGGCGAGACGTACGTCGCCGGCCTGGACATCGGCGGCGAGGCCAGCGACGGTCAGACCGCTGACGGCCACGACGCCACTGTTCTCACCATCGGCCGCCTCGTCTTCCCGCCCAGCGATGCCCTGGTGCAGGAGCCGCGCGTGGAGGTGATGGAGCACTACTGCTTCCAGGGCGAGCGACATGACCTCCTCCACGGGCGGCTGGTCGACCTCCTGGGCCACGTCTGGCGGGTGCGGCGGGTGGCGGTGGACGCCACCGGCCTGGGGGAGACGGTGGCCCGTTTCCTGGCGACGGCTCTACGGCCGGGGGTGGTGCTGCCTGTGCGCTTCTCGAGCGAGAGCAAGTCGCGCCTGGGCTACCAGTTGCTGGCGGCAGTCAACGGCGGCCGCCTGAAGGTATACGCCCAGGACGGCTCGCCGGAGTATCGCTGCTTCTGGCGGGAGATGGAACGAGCCCGCACGGCCTATCGGCCCAATCGGACGATGAACTTCTTCGTCGAGCCGTCGCAAGGGCACGACGACTATCTGATGAGCCTGGCGCTGCTGGTGGAGGCGGCGCGAGACGTTCGGCCGCGGGCTGCCCGTGGTCGCCTGCGGGAGGAGGTTCGGGCATGATCGAGGGCCGGAGCCGTGTTCGCCAGGACGCCCTGCCCGAATTCACGCGCTATCGCGATGAAGGGTGCGACCTGTACCCCTCCTGCCTGACCTGCCCCTTGCCCCGCTGCCGCTACGACAAGCCGGGGGGAATTCGGGCGATATTCAACGTGAGGCGCGACCGGGAGATCCTCCACCTGCGGCGACGCCAGAAGCTGCCGGTGGACACGCTGGCCAGGCGCTACGGCGTCTCCCGCCGCACTGTGTTCCGAATACTGAGAAGGGGGAGACCATGAGGAGTTCAACCACCAACACGCTGACCTTTCCCCAGCAGCTC
>Ga0315553_10001410_pt1 | contig 20005 bp, 19 predicted proteins | sample SalMarSW160140MG_FD_203099 | JGI IMG/M metagenome (GOLD analysis project Ga0315553, IMG submission 203099) | Salt marsh sediment microbial communities from the Plum Island Ecosystem LTER, Massachusetts, United States - Salt Marsh Sediment SW1601-40 ... | reverse complement strand
ATGGTATCTCGTAGTCTTTTATCGCAGCTGAGATGATGATTGCGATGTCTTCTGACGTTTAAAAAGCGTCATCATAATATCGCAGGTTTTTGCCGCTGTGCAAGAACATTCGTTCATTTATTTTTCTACAGAAAAGCGCTATAGTGGTAAGCGCGAAACGGTGGGGGGAATGGTTCTCGACGACAGAGAGAGTTTTGACGGCTACATTGAACAAAATCGCAGTGACCTGAGTACCGCCATCCACGTGCTGTGGAATCAGCGAGACGAGCAGGTCTGGGCAACAGATCCCTTCTTCTACACGCGCCTGGGGGAGCTTGCCGATAAGGTCGGCCAGTCCATGTTTGCCCTGGATGTTCTGGGGGAAGGTCTGAATCATCACCAGGGAGACCTTCGTCTGATCCAGCTGTTCTGCCTGTCCAAGATCAAATGCGGTTATCTAAGCGATGCTCGGGATCTGCTCAGCAATCTCGTCAAGCAGGGAAACCAGGACGAGGAGACCCTCGGCATCCTGGGGCGGGTCTACAAGGAGATGTGGCTGAACTCCAGCGGCGGTTCCCCGGATCATCCTTCGCTCAAGAAGTCCCGCAATCTCTACCTCAAAGCCTTTATCAATACCCATGGAAATTACTCCGGCATCAACGCCGCCTCCTTGAGCCTGATCATGGGGGACATCGACACGGCGCACAAGATGGCCCGCAAGGTAATCAGCATCTGCGGTGAGAGCCTCAAGCAGGGAGAGAACAAGAAGGATTACTGGATCATCGCAACCCTGGGAGAGGCGTTTATCCTACTGGGAAAACAGGAACAGGCGGCAAGGTTCTACGGGCTGGCACGAAAGATCGCCGGAAAGAACTACTCGAGCATCGCCAGTACCCGACGCCAGCTGAAGCTGTTGAGCAGATACACGGAAGTGGAGGAGGGCGTCCTGGCCACGCTGGAGATCCCGCCCGTACTAGCCTTCAGCGGTCATATGCTCGATGCTCCAACCCGCAAGAATCCCCGCTTTCCTGTGGACTCGGTTGGACCGGTGAAGCGGCAGATCGAGACGATTCTGGCGAGGCTGGATGCGGGGATCAGCTATTCCTCGGCGGCCTGCGGATCGGATGTGATTTTTCTCGAGTGCATGCAGGCCAGGGGCGGGGAAACCAACGTGATTCTACCCTTTGATTCCGAGGATTTCTTCGATACCAGCGTCAACTTCGCCGGAGAAAAGTGGATCCGTCGGGCTGACAGTGTCTTGAAGCGGGCTTCCCGGGTGAGCCAGGCAAACCGGGGAGGATACGGCGGGGATGACCTCCTGTTCGCCTATGCCAACACCATGATCATGGGCAAAGCGATTCTGCGCAGCCGGCTGCTGGAAACCGAAACCCATCTGATCGCCGTGTGGGACGGCAAGCGAAATGGAGCCACAGGGGGTACCTCGGATTTTATCGAGATCTGGGAATCCCTGGGAATGCCGATCACGGCGATCTCCGGCACCAGGGGGGAGGTCTTCCTGTCCCGTGAAAGCTCCGGCGGCATTGAAGAAGTGGCCCGACCCGTGTCCGTACGAAAACCTCGGACTCGCCGAAGGCGAAAAGCGCCTCGTAAGCGCAGCGGACAGGTGGGTCGGGAGATCGTAGCGATACTGTTCGCCGATCTGGTCGGTTTCAGCAAGCTGAAGGAGGAGCAGTACCCGAGCTATATTGAAGGATTTCTCGGAACCCTGGCTCGGCGGCTGGAAGGCTCCCCCTTTGTCCCGATCTACAAGAACATCTGGGGTGATGCGATCTGTTTCGTGTTCGAAGACCTGCTCTCCGCGGCGGAGTATGCCATGGAGCTGCGGGACATGGTGCGGGAGACCGAATGGGAGCAGCTCGGCCTGCCTGGAAATCTGAGTATCCGCATCGGGCTTCACGTGGGACCGGTGTACTACGCTCAGGAACCGTTGCTGAAGCGGTTGAACTTCTTCGGTTCTCACGTGAATCAGGCCGCCCGCATAGAGCCGATCACCACGGCCGGAAACGTATACGCCAGCGAACAATTCGCCGCCTTTCTGCTTGCCAATCAGGATAATCCGCTGGAGTGTAAGTACGTCGGAGAGATCAAACTCCCCAAGGAGTTCGGAAGTTACCCGATCTACCATATCAAGAGGAAGACGGAAATAGAGTAAAGAACAGTCAGGAGAGAAACCAAGATGCGGAAATCAACAACCTCTGCAGGTAGTAAAAGCAGCGGCAGAAGCTCCTGCAGCGCCGCGGGCAGGAAAACCGCGTCCGTAAGGAAAACTTCGGGCACCGCCACGGGAAGGAGCACCGCTTCTACCGCAAAAAAAAGCACACCCGCTGCAAAGAAGAAAGGCACAGCTGCCGCAAAAAGGAGAGTTACGGCTGCGAAAAAAAGCACGAGCAGCGTGAAGAAGCGCAGCCCGGCAACAATTTCCGGTAGGAAAACAGCCGCTAAAAAGAAGAGCCCGGCTGCAAAGAAAGTTACGGCTGCGAAAAAAAGTACCGCCGCTAAGAAGAGCACAACCCGCAAGCCTGTCAAGAAGACGACAACCGTGAAGAAGACGGCGGCGAAGAAGAGCCCGTCCAAGAAGACAGCCGGTTCGAAGAAATCCACGAAAGCGACAGTGGTAAAAACAAAGCGAACTCCCGTGACCAGGGCCCCGAAGCCCGCAGCCCGGAAGAGCAGGAAAAAGAGCGCGGCTAAAAGCGGTATGAAACGAACGGCCAAACCCGCCGCAAAATCGAAGCCGGCGGCCCAAAAGGCAGAAAAAAAGACGGCTAAAAAAGCCGCAGCCGGTTCCAGACGCAAACCCGGTGTACTAAAAAAAATGGTCAAAGCACTGGGGAAGCCGAGGAAGAAAAAAACGGCTACGGGGCTCGACTCCCTGCAGAAGGTGTTGGTCGCCCACGGGGTGGAAACGAAGGCGCCGGCGGTGCGCCCACCCTTCCCGGCCTATCGTGGCACCATGCCCTATATCTTCGTCAGCTACTCCCACGCGGACATGAAAGAGGTGTTCCGGATCATCAAACAGCTCAGCACCAGCCGCTATCGCATCTGGTTCGATGAAGGGATCGAGCCGGGAAACGAATGGCCGGAGGTGGTGGGAAGGGCTGTGCTGGGCTGTTCCCAGTTCATCGTGTTCATGAGCCCCACGGCCGTGGAATCCAGGAATGTCCGCAATGAGATCAACCTGGCCACCAGCGCGGACAAGAACATCATCGTCATCTATTTAAAAAGCACCCCTCTGTCCGAGGGCCTGCTGCTGCAGATTGGGACGGTCCAGTACTACAACAAATTCGAGATGGCGGACAGGGAGTTTGTCGACAAGCTCAAGCGCGTATTGAGCAACGAACTGCACAATTGAGGCGGGATCCGACAAAAACGCATATTCATGGCGAGTAGACCGGTGAAGGAGAAACAGACCTTTTCCGTGTGGTTTCGGCTGGGCTTTGGTGAACGTCAATTCCCTGCCCATGGTTGTTGATATTGCCACCCTGGCCAAGGTCGGCGGCTACACCGGGCTGTACTACTTCTTCTCCCAGGCGGCCAACATCGCCACCCCGCCTCTGGCCGGTCTGCTGATCGAAGCCTTCGGATACGCCTCCCTGATGATCTTCGCCGCGTTCATGTTCCTGCTTGCCTTCTTCATCATGAGCTTCGTGAAGCGGGGCGAAATACAGAGGGAAAGCTGATTTGCCCGGTTAGCCCGGCTGTGGTTCCGGAGTGTCTATGGTCCGGGAAGCCTGTAGTGCATCCCTGAAGCCTGGAGGCGATGCTACCCTTCGGTTGGCTTCTCCGCCGTTTTCGCTGAAACCTGGCGCGTCTCAGCAACCCTTCCCTCCTGCCGCAAGCCGGCCAGAATCGCTCCGCAGATCACAGTCAGTACCACCATGATGAGGGTGACAACGGCGAAGCTGTAACGGAAGTCGTAGCGGTCGCTCAGCCAGCCGATTAGCGGGGTGAACACGCCGCCACCCGCGGAGCTACCCAGGAAATACACCCCCAGAAGAGTAGCACGGTACCGGGCCGGAGCATGGGCGAAGAGGAAAGATTCGGAGACGGGCATACGTATGAAAACGAACACACCAATTACAATGAGCAGGATGTACAGGCCCAAACCCACGGAGACTCTGGGAAGCAAGAAGATTGCAGGAACCACGACGGCGCAGGCCCCGAACAGCAGACGCAGCTTTCCCACCCGATCCGAGAGGTAGCCCGCCAACGGGGCTACCCAGAATCCTCCGGAGAAGATGATGGCCTGCAGGCTGGCCGCGGTTTCTTCCCGGATGCCGTAGGAGTCCACCAGCAGCAGCGGGACGAATCCGATAGTCGATCCAACCAACGCCCCGCTCAGCGTGCTCAGGACCAAAAAGGAGAACAGCCAGATCCAGAAACGAGGACCCCGCCTCTTCTCTTTCGCCGCACGCACTTCCGTTTTAGAGACTCCGCGCTTGACAGCGGCTCTCTGCAGCAGCAGCACCAGAGCCACACCCAGAACCAGGGTGGGAACGCTCAGGGCGATGTAGGTGTCCCGCCATCCCAGGGCAACGGCGATTCCTCCGGCGATCAGGGGCGCCAGGAAGGCGCTGGCGCTTCCGCCGATAACATGCACCCCGAGGGCGCTGCCGCGCTGTTCCGGTCTGGCTACCCGGGCGATCAGGTAGCTCGCCGCCGGGTGGTAGCCGCTTCCGGCGATCCCCATCAATGCATTGGCCGCAACCAGCATCGAAAAGGTGGGTGCCAAGCCGAAAATAAACCCGGCAATCGCGATACCGGCGATCCCGACGAAGATCATCAGCACAGGACTGATCCGGTCGCTTAGCCAGCCGGCGGGCAGATGGCCCACGCCGTAGGCGACGGTGAAGGCCGAAAGCAGCAACCCCGACTGGGTATAGCTCAAGGAGAAGCTGGTGCGGATCAGCGGCAGCAGCGGTGCGGCGATCGCGGTGATCACGTGATGGGTGAAGTGGGCCAGAACGAACAGCGGCAGGATAGAACCGAAGAATGTACGGAAGTACCTGCGCAGTTTTTGGGTCAGCAATTGGCTTCCCGACCGAGTTGATACATGCGCTCTGTTATAGCTCAAGGATGACGGGTCTGTCTACAAGACTGTTTCCGGAGTACAATTCAAACTTGTCCGAATCGTTCTTTGAGATCTTTGTACAGGTTAAGAAATCGCTCGTACTGCTTCTCGTATTCGGGATGGGGATCCGGGAAGTAGACTTCCCGATCGTAGTGGCATATGTCGGTGACCGTTTGCGGTATCGAAGAGATCAGCCCGAGCGCACGAGTGCATATAAGCATGTTGCCTACTAGACCCGTGTCCGCCACACCGACGGTCCGAATCGGCTTCCGCAGAATTTTGCCCAGGATAGTGAGCCAGGTTTCACTCTTCAAGCCACCTCCCACGGCCATCACACGATCAACTGCGATCCCAAGGGACTCGAGGGTTTCCAGACAGTTGCGCAGGGCGAAGGAAACCCCTTCCATGATCGACTTGATGAAGTGAGCTTTTCGCGTAGCCAGATTGATACCAAAGAATACGCCCCTTGCGTTTGCATCCCAGTAGGGAGTGCGTTCTCCGTTCAAGTAAGGCAGGAAGATCAAGCCCTCGGAGCCATCCGGGACGTCGCTGATGGCATTGTTGTACTGCTCGAAAACATCGCCGGAATTGGACTCCGCGGGATTGTTTTGATCAAAAGCTGTTCGGAACCAGTTCAAGGACTCTCCTGCCGTTTGGGTGATGCCCATCATCACCCATTTATCTCTTAGACAGTAGTTCCAACAGATGGTCCGATCCCGAGCGTCCGGGAGGGGGTTGTCGGCGCATACAGCAACAACTCCGGCTGTGCCGATGATCAGGGTGACCTCTCCGGATTTCACCATCCCGGCACCCAATGCGGCGGTGGAGCAGTCGGCGCTGCCGTTTGCCACCGGAGTACCGGAGCGCAGGCCCGTGGCCCGGGCAGCCTCCTCCGTGACGGTTCCGATGATCTCATCGGAGGGTTCCGCTTCGGGAAGGAAAGCCGATGGCACATCAAAAAGGTCGAACATCGTTTCCGACCAGCAACGTTCTTTGACGTTGAATAACAGTGTGCCACTGGCGTCGGAATAATCGGTGACCATCCGCCCCGTGAGCCGGAATTTGAGAAAATCCTTGGCAATAAGGACATGACGGATTCTCGACCAAATACCCGGTTGGTTGTCCTTTATCCACTTGAGATGAGTAGCCGTATAGGTCGTTGTTGCCACGTTTTGGGTTTCCGCGAATACAGCAGCTTTTGTTGATTTGTCATCGTTGATACCCTCGGCGATCGAGCTGCTCCGTTGGTCCATCCAAGTAATAGCCGGGCGGAGGATCCGCAGTGAGGAATCCAGATGAGCCTGGGTGTGCATCTGGCCGCAGATTCCGATTCCCTCGATCTGAGAAAAAAGCTCGGGATGAGACTCTTTCAGGGATCTGCAGCAGGTTATGAGGGCCTGCCACCACTTTTCAGGATCCTGCTCGGCGTAGCCCGCTTCAGGAGTGTCGATGGAATATTCTTTGCTCGCCGAAGCCTCTAAACGTCCGTCGATTTTTACCAGGCCGACCTTCAGGCCGGTCGTGCCCAGATCGATGCTCAGGATGATACTCATGGTTTTTACACCTCGCCTGTGGAAGTCTAGGCCGTTGCAGTTTTGGGTTTCTGGCCGTACATGGTCCGGGCGAACAAGCGCATCTCTCGAATATCCTCCTCGGATATCAACTGCGGGGTTCCGATGCTCATGGCCATGATGTACACCTGGGCGGTCTTCTCTACGACATAACTGACCTTGAGGACTTCCCTCAAATCTCTTCCGGCACAGAGGGTTCCGTGGTTGGGGAGCAGCACCGCGTTTCTTTCTTTGCCCAGAGCCCGGATCACGTTTTCGGCCAACTTCGGAGTTCCGGGAAGAGCATATTCGGAGCAGACGATTTTCTCACCTACGATCTGAACGAAGTCCTCGCTGATGCCGGGCAGCTCCATGTGATTCACTCCCAGGACGCTGGAATAGATCGGGTGCGTGTGGATCACCGCACCGATATCGGTGCGGGCTTTGTAGACAGCCGCGTGCATGGCCTTTTCAATCGATGGAACCGCCGTACCATCGACCACTTCGAGATTCTCGTTCAACACCACCACATCCCGGGTGCGGATGTCCTCATACTCCACGCCGCTCGGACTGATGTAGATCAAACCGGTCTCCCGGTCCCGGATGCTGATGTTGCCCCAGGTACCCACGGTCAGGCGCTGCTTGACCATGGTTACACCGCCGACAACGACCAGTTCCTTCAATTCCTCTTTTATCTTTACAGGCATCTTCTCTCTCCTATCAAAGTGCTTATGCTGTCCGTCGTTCCTGCATGGTGGTGCTGATGAAGTTTACAACCATGACCACGATGATGATGATTCCCCAGATCGCAATCGTCATAAATGAGCTGATCCTCAGCAGATTGAATCCGCTGGAGACGATCTGCAGAATAATCAGAGCCATGACAATACCGGCCACTCTTCCGAAACCGCCGGAGGCGCTGGTTCCCCCCAAGACCGAAGCAAGAACTGTGACCAAAAGGTAGGATTCCCCATATCCTGCCTTGGCCGAGTTGAACCGAGAGATCATGATAAGCGCGGCGATACCGGCGTACAGACTCGACAGCAGATAGGTCTTGTACAAAACCGCCCGATTACTGACGCCGGAGAAATAGCTGGCAGTCGGGTTTGAACCAAGCATATAGATGTTGAAGCCGAGGGGGGTCCGGTTCAAGACGATGGCCAGGGCAAAGGCGCAGAGGGCGAAGACGATCGTACAAAAGGGTATGCCTGCTATGGTTCCGTTTCCGATGAACCGCACTGCATTGGGCAGTCCGGAAATCACGTAACCCTTGGTAATCACGATCGTCAAGCCGTTGATCAAGGTCATCATTCCGAGTGTGGCTAGAATCGGCGACACGTTGAGCCCCGCAATCAGAACGCCGTTGATCAGGCCGATAACCAAAGCGGTGGCCAGTCCGGCGGCGATAGCCAGGATGACCAACCCAAAAGCTTCGGGAGGCGGCACCGCAGGGTCGATCGTGCTGGTCAGGATCATGGCGGTCACGATCCCGGTCATATTTGCCGTGGCGATGATGGACAGGTTAATCCCGCCGGTGAGCATGGTCACCATCATGGCCATGCTGAGCAGTCCCAGTTCTGGAAGCTGGAAGGCCATGGATTGGAAGTTGCCGAACGTCAGGAACTGTCTCGGATTGAGAAGCCACATCAGGAGAAAGACGGCCACCATGATTATGCCCAGGATAAAGCTTTGAGAGAGTTTAAGCTTCAACACCAGACCTCCTTGACATTATTCGCCTTCGATGATGATCGCCCGCTTGGTTCTGGCTCTTCGCTGATAGGCGCTGAAGGAAACGCTCAGGATAATCACCAGTCCGATAAACACATTGTACCAGAAAGAGGAAACCCGCATCAGGGTAAGACCGTTGCTCATGATGGCAATGAGTGTCACCCCCAGGATTGTGCCGAATAGGGTCCCGGTTCCTCCGGCCAGACTGGCTCCCCCGAGCACAACCGCGGCCAGTACATCGAGCTCCTTCCCGACTATGGAGTTCGGGGCTACGGTTTGAACAAGCAGGGCCTGTACCACCCCTGCAAGTCCGGCCATCAGGCCCATGAAGGAATACACGAACATCTGGAGCTTGAAGATGTTGAATCCGACCCGCCTGGCGGCGGTCATGCTCCCGCCCATGGCATAGATCCCGCGGCCGAGCTTGGTGAAGCGCAGGATAGCCCAGGCGACCACAATCACGACGATCCAGATCAGGGTGATGATGGACAGGCCGTAGGCAATGCCCTCGGCGCTATGCAGGGTGAATATGCGTATATCGGCAAAAGAGCGAAACCAGTCCGGCAGGGCGTAGATCCACTTCCCCCCAGAGAGTACAGTCAGGATTCCATAGAAGATATTCAAGGTGGCGATCGTGGTGATGATCGTAGGGATTTTAAAGAAATGGATCAGGGTTGCGTTGATCAAACCGAGGAGGATGCCCACCCCAGCAGCCAACAGGAAGGCGAGCAGGATGTTGCCGCCGTATTTTATGATCACCACCGCCATGACATATTCGGCAACCGTGGCCACCGCGGTGAAGGAGATGTCGATTCCCCCCGAGATCAATACGAAAGTTACTCCAACTGCAAAGATGCCGATAAACGAGTAGCTCTTCAGCAGGTCGAACATGTTCTCCAGGGTAAGAAAGTTGGGATTGACAAGGGTAATGATCATGGAAAAGAGAATGATGACCAGCAGTACGTAGGTCTCGTGATGCTTGAACCACTTCTTCATACAGCCAACCCTCTATCGCACGGTATAAACACAGCTCTGTACTTCTTCTTCACTTGTTTCAGCAGCCCGGAACTCATCGACCAACCTGCCCTTATGCATGACCAGGATACGGTTGCAGTTGTGGAACACTTCGGCGACTTCATCGGAAATGACGATGATCCCCATTCCTTTACGGGCCAATTTACGGATAATCTCATGGATGGCGCTTTTCGCGGCTACGTCGATGCCTACCGTCGGTCCGTCCAGAATCAGGATTTTCGGATCGGTGGCAATCCACTTTGCCACTACCACCCGCTGTTGATTGCCTCCGGATAGCGTTTGCACCGGAGATTCGACCGAAGGGATGCGGATGGAAAGCTCCTCGATCCAGTGTTTGATGCTCTCCTTCCTCTTCCTTGGATCGATAAGCCGGAGCGCACCGAGGATCTTTTCGATGATCGTGATCACTACGTTTTTCCCCACCGATTGCTCCATAACCAATCCCTGAACAAGGCGGTTCTCCGGTACATAGCCGATTCCCAGGTTGATTGCCTCCGGAACCGAGCGAATGTGCACCGCCTCTCCCAGGACGCGGATCTCTCCGGAATCCGGCTGGGTCATACCGAACAGACATTGGGCCAGTTCGGTTCGACCGGAGCCGAGCAGTCCGGTTATGCCGACGATCTCTCCGGGCAAGAGGGTGAAGTTGATGTCCTTGAAGTTACCGGCCTTGCTGAGATCCTTTGCTTCCAGCAGGGGCTGAACCGATTGAGCGGAATATTCGTAGTGGCTGTAGTCGAGCTTTTTCCCGGTCATCAGAAAGGTCAGTTTTTCACTGCTCAGTTCACCGCTGGGAAAGACTCCGATTTTTTTGCCGTCCCGTAAAACAGTCACCCGCTGGGCGATTTGAAGCACTTCATCGAGCTTGTGGCTCACAAACAGGGTGGCGATGCCTTTGGTCTGCAGGTCCGTGATCACCCGGAACAACGCTTCGATCTCTTTACGGGTCAACGCCGTGGTGGGTTCGTCGAGAATAAGCAGTTTGACGTCGCTGGTCAGTGCCCGGCAGATGGCAACCAGCTGTTGATCCGCCACGGAAAGGTCGGTCACCAATTCGTCGAGGGGGATCTGCACTTCGATTCTCTCTGTGGCTGATTCGGCGATTCGGCGTACGGCGCCCCAATTGATGAATCTGCTGTCCGCGGCGATTGTTTGCGCCAGGGCGATATTCTCTGCGACTGTCAGGTTCGAAAACAGGGAAAGATCCTGATAGATGACCTCGATACCTTTTCGAATCGAATCGATCGATTGGAGATGGTGCTGCCTCTGGCCTTCTATTTCGATTTGAGCTCCATCATCCGGCTGCTCGACTCCCGAGATGATTTTGATGAGGGTGGACTTTCCCGAGCCGTTTTCTCCAACCAGGCAGTGGATTTCGCCTCGTTCGATCTCAAAGTCCACGGAGTCCAGGGCCTGAACCCCTGTGTAACGTTTGCTGATATTCTTCATGGAAAGAAAGAGATCGCTCACCGTTTTCCCCTTGCTGATTAGTATAATGCTCCAGCGTAGAAAGATGAATAGAGCCTCCCCCCGGAGGAGAGGCTCTATCGCGGTTTAACGATTTTCCGCTTCGACTCTAGAACCCGAAGCTGTCCACGTTTTCGGGAGTAATGTCGGCCATGGCATCGACTTTGATTACATCGCCGTCCAGGCTGATCTTTCCTACCCCCGGCACTTCCATACCATCGGTGATCTTGCCGCCTTCAAGCAGCGTCTTGGCCACCCAGGTGAGGGAATAGCCGGCGTCCTTGGGATCCCAGAGGATGCCCCACTGCATGCAGCCCTCTTTAAGGTATGGGGCGGCGTGTCCGGGAATGACCGTGCCGACCACCGTAACCTTCCCGCAGAGACCCTTTTCCTTCAACGCCTGGGCGGCTCCCGGAGGTCCCAGGCTGCCAAACCCGACGATTCCCTTCAAGTTGGGATAGGCTTTGAGCAGCTCCAGAGTCTTCTGTTTGGAGAGTTCCTGGTCCTCTCCACAGGGGATCCTTTTGGTTACCAGCTTGAGGCCGGGGTACTTCTGCTTGGCCCACTTTATTCCCTCATCAGCCCACAGGTTGTGCAGGGGCACGGTCAGGGAGCCGACGAAGATGGCGTATTCGCCGGTATCTCCCATGAACTCGACCAGCTTGTCCCAGTGGTGACGTCCGAACTCCACATTGTCGATCAGCTCGATGTCGTAGTCCTTCCCGACCTGATCCGGAGATTCGTGGGTGAGAACCACGATTCCCTTATCTTTTGCTTTGGCAAAGGCCGGCTCCAGCGCCTTGGCGTCGTTGGGGACTACGCAGATGGCGTCAACGCCCTTGCTGATCAGGTCTTCGACTATCTTCACCTGCTGAGCGGGATCCGCATCCGCGGGCCCGAGTTGATAGGCGTTCACTCCCAGATCGCTGTTCGCCTGGTTCACACCCTCCTCGAGTCGGTTGAACCAGGGGATGCCGGTGATCTTGACTACCGTGACGATTTCATATTTCTCCGATGGGGCACTTCCTCCGGCGAAGAGGGGCAGAGTGAGGAGAAGCAGAATCGCAACGGTAATCAACCGTTTAGGCCACGTACGCATGACGTACCTCCTTAGATTTGTTTTTATTTGGCAACGGGGTTAATCCCCTTTGCTTACCTGAAGCAATCCGAACTGGAATCCAATAATGAGCATATTCTCATTATTATCATAATCCCTCATATCGGGCAGCGTCAACGTTTGTGCCATGTTTTTCCCACAAGCAGGTTGACAAACTGTTCATTTTTTGTTATAAAGCACATATATTGAACAATTAAATCGGATTTTTGCTTGTTTGTCAAGCGAATTTTGTGTATAAAATGTCGTACGAACGAAAAAAACGGATACGAAACATTGTCAACTTGCTCAACCAAAAAACCGAGCTTTCGGTGAAAGAAATCTCCGGCATGCTTCACGTCTCGGATATGACGGTTCGGCGGGATTTGAACGCCCTGGAGCGGCAGGGCACAATCCGCAGAACCCACGGCGGAGCGGTGCTGCTGGACCCGAGCCACAGTGTGCGGGATCCGTACATACTCGGTGAACAGACCACAAAGAATGTTCGGGAAAAAAACCTGATCGGGATCAAGGCGGCTTCTCTGGTCCAGCCGCAGGAGACCATATTCCTCGACTCCGGTTCGACAACACCATTTGTTGCCAAACATCTGAACCCCGAGCTTCCGATCACCGTCCTCTGCTACACCTTTACCAACGCCCTGGAGTTCTACCCGCGGAAGAACACCAACCTGATCCTCCTGGGCGGCTTCTTCCACAGGGACTCGAATATCTTCCACAGCGTTGAAAATCGCTTACTTGTAAGCAACACCCGCGCGGACAGGGCCTTTATTTCCACCGGCGGGTTCGATCCCGAGCTCGGTCTGACGACCTATTTCTACTACGAAGCGGATATCAAGCGGGAGATGATCCGCTCCGCCCGGCAGATCGTGCTAGTCACCGACTCGACGAAGTTCGGCAAGATCAGCATCACCCACTTTGCCGGTCTGGATGAGATCGATACGATCATCACCGATGAGGGAATCCCGGAAGAGTACCGCAAGATACTCGCGGAACGGGGTATTGAACTGATCATCGCCGATCAGGACGGCGCCAAATAGAAGACAGAGGAACCGAACCCGTGAACCTGGACTTCAAAGGAAAAACAGCGATCGTCACCGGAGGCAGTCGCGGGATCGGCGCCGCCGTCAGCGTGTTGTTTGCCTCCAGCGGTGCAAAGGTCATGATCGACTACCTCCCGGTCGAGAAGGACATCGAGGGTCTGAAACGGGTAGAGGAGGAAATCCGCAGCAGCGGAGGAGTATTCGGGTCCTTCGCCGCCGACGTCACCTCTCCGGAAGCCATGGAAGAGTTGTGCGCCAAAACAGTGGATCGGTTCGGCGGCCTGGATATCCTGGTCAACAGCGCCGGGTTCACAAAGCCGGCCAAGATCGGAGAGCTCTCCCCGGATTTGTGGAAGAGCGGGATCGATGTGAACCTGAATGGCGCCTTCTACGCCACCCAGGCCGCCTGTGGACACATGATCTCTCGAGGGCGAGGCAGGATCATCTACATCGGATCGGCGGGCTCTATTACCGGCGGCGGCGGATCGGCGGCCTACTCCGCGGCCAAGGCGGGTATCAACGGATTGGTCCGGGCCCTGTCCAAGGAGCTGGCTCCCCGGGGAATTACCGTCAACGCGGTGCTGCCCGCCCTCATAGAAACCGATCTGTTGAAGGACAAAGAACCGGACCTAAAGAAAAGGAACAAATACATAGAGCGTATCCCTGTCGGGCGTTTTGGTACGCCCCAGGATGTGGCCTATACGGTGCTGTTTCTGGCATCGGAGTATGCCGGATTCATCACCGGACAGAACATCATCGTTGATGGTGGAGCTACCTATAAATAAGTGAGGGCAACGACGACGGTCAGCACGGCTGAGCGGTTGCCATCTGCATCATTTGGAGGATTCAATGAACAAACAGCAAGTCTTGGATAAAGCCTACAAGCAGGGTTTCGAGGGAGAGAGAAACGTCAGGGGGTGCGCGCAATGCGCCATCGCCGCGGTCCAGGATGCCACGGAGATACGGAATGATTTCGTATACAAGTCGGCCAGCGGTCTGGCCGGGGGGGCGGGGGAGTGTACCGACGGGCTGTGCGGGGGGTATTCCGGCGGAATTATATCGATGAGCCTTTTCTTCGGCCGTACCCGGGCGGAAGAGGCGACGGAGAAGGGACGTGCGGACAAGTACGTGTCCTTCAGGATGGCCGCGGCGCTGCACGACAGGTTCGTGGAGAAGTACGGTACCGTGATCTGTGCGGAGATACACAAGAAAATCTTCGGCCGCTCCTTTGACTTGCGAGACGACGAGCAGAAGCAGCAGTTTCGGGATGCCGGAGCCCATGAGCGGGATGATGCGTGCTGCGCCGTTGTCGGAGACGGAGCCCGTTGGGCTACGGAGCTGATCCTCGATGAAATCGCAGCGAACGGGCTGAAACTGGAGGATTTCAAGGATCTGATCTATCCGAAGAAATGATTCGGAGATCGAGACACGAAAATTAGCATCGTACGACTGGCATAAATACGGGAGGTAACTGTCATGCCTGAAGCGGATAAAGAGGGAAAGACCTATTACGTGGACGTGCCCCAGAAGGGGAAGCTGTTTTTCTTGAAAGGCTCTACCGAGCTGGACTGGGGGATGAAGAACCGGCTGGCTCGGATCTTCAATCCCAGGGACGGGCGGACCGTGATGCTGGCCATTGATCACGGCTATTTCCAGGGTCCGACCTCTGGGTTGGAGCGGATCGACGTGAGTATCATGCCCCTGGTGCCGGACACCGACGTGCTGATGTGTACCCGAGGGATCCTGCGCACCGTTGTACCGCCCTCAGTCACCAAACCGGTGGTGATCCGGGCTTCGGGAGGCCCGAGCATTCTCAAGGAGCTGTCGGACGAGCAGATCGCCATGGACATGGAGGACTGCATCAGGCTGGGCGTGTGCGCCACGGCCATCCAGGTGTTCATCGGCGGCCAGTTCGAGTCCCGCTCCGTGGTGAACATGACCCGGCTGGTGGATGCGGGCTTGCGCTACGGGATTCCCACCATGGCGGTCACCGCAGTTGGCCGGGAGATGGAGCGAAACGCCAAGTACTTCCGCCTGGCTACCCGGATCTGTGCCGAGCTGGGTGCGCACTACGTGAAGACCTACTACGTGGATGAAGGTTTCGAGACGGTAACCGCAGCCTGTCCGGTTCCGATCGTGATCGCCGGCGGCAAGAAGCGGCCCGAGCCGGATGCCCTGAAGATGGCCTACAATGCCATCGATCAGGGAGCCTCCGGAGTGGACATGGGCCGCAACATCTTCCAGTCCGATTCCCCCGTGGGGATGATGAAGGCGATCAAGGCTATCGTGCACGGCAAGGAAAAACCGGACAAGGCGTACGATCTGTACCAGACAATCAAGAACAAGAAGAAATAACGAACCGTGATGAGCTACCTGGAAAAATACTCAGAGGAAGTCCGGGACTTCACGATGGTCTGCAAACGCCTGGCCGACCGCATGTATGTTACCAGCCAGGGGGGAAACCTCTCCTATAAGCTGGAGGACAACCTGATTTTGATCTCTCCCACCTGCGTGTGCAAGTCCGAGATCTCGGAGATGGACGTGGTGTTCATCGATCTGGAGGGTGGGACCGTGGAGGGAACGCGCAAGCCCACGGGGGAGGTGCCGATGTACCTCAACTTCTACCGGGACAGACCGGATATCAGATCGGTGATCCACTGTCACCCTCCCTACACCAACACCTTCGCCATCCTACGGGGAACGAACTGGTTGATGAGACCGGTGTTTCCGGAGACCGTGGCGGAGGTGGGCCCGGTCCCGCTGGTACCCTACGGAGAACCTTTGACCCAGAGGCTCGCCGACAACTTCGCCCCCTTCGTGAAGAAGTACAACGCCTTTCTCATGGAGAACCACGGCCTGACGATCCTCAGCCCGGCGGATATCCGCAGGACCATGCAGTTGGTGGATATTCTGGAGGTCAGCGCGATCTCCATCCTCCAGGCTCTGGCGGTGGGGGAGGTCAAAGAGCTGAGCCGGGAGGACGTCCGGAACCTCGAGAACACCATGAGAACGAGAACCCTCCCCATGATCGGAGCCCCGGGAGTGAACAAATCCATGGTCGACCTGTACTTTCCCGAAGAACAGTAAAGCGCTGGATTGGTGTTTAACACGTAGACTAGAGAACACCCTTTCTTTACTATCCAAAGAAAACTCAGAATTATATACTTCGTTATTTTTCAGAAGAGGAGGAGTCCCCATGCCCCAGACTCTGTTCAAAACCTCCATCCAACCGGATGTCGATGAGCTTTTGGCTGTACTGCGCCGGGAGCGCACGCCGAAGCGGCTTCACCACATCGAGCTGTTCCTCGATCCTGAGGTGATCGAGGCTGTGGACCAGCGCTTCCAACTCAGCGCAGGCCTGCGCGACTCGGATCCCTTTTACTCCCTTCAGCGGGACATCCGGGTCCATGCCTTTCTGGGCTACGACGCCTTCCGCATCGGCTTCGTGCACAAGGACATCTTCCCCATGCCTGCTCGGGAAAGCGGCGATACCGCCGCCGGCGGCCTGAATCGGGGTCGGCGGGAGTGGATTGAGGAGCACGAAGGGGCGATCCGCGACTGGGCCGATTTCGAGCGCTACCCATGGCCCGGGATCGAACAGATCGACCTCTCGTCCATCGAGTGGATGGAGAAGAATCTTCCGGGGGGCATGGGCTGCTACGAGCTGACCGCCCACATCTTCGAGATGGTGACCTTCCTCCAGGGCTACGAGCGCCTCTGCTACAACCTGTTCGATGCTCCTGATTTGGTGGCGGCGATCTGCGACAAGATCGGGCGGTTTTACGCGGATTTCACAGAGCTGCTCTGTGATTTCGACTTCATGTCTGTGGTGTGGGGATCCGACGATCTGGGTTTCCGTTCCGCCACCATGACCAGCCCGGAGTTCCTGCGGGAGAGAATCCTGCCCTGGCACCAAACCTGTGCCGAAATCGCCCACAAGCACGGCAAGCCCTACCTGCTGCACTCCTGCGGCAACCTGGATGCGGTCATGGAGGACCTGATCGACACTGTGGGCATCGACGGCAAGCACTCCTTCGAGGACACGATCCTGCCGGCCACTGAAGCCTACCGGCTCTATGGACAGCGGATCTCGATCCTCGGTGGCATCGATGTGGATTTCCTCTGCCGGGCTTCGGAGACCGAGATCCGCAGGCGGGTCCGGGAGACCCTGGAGGTCTGCACCGGCAGGGACCACGGCAGCGGTTACTGCCTGGGCACCGGCAACACCGTGGCTAACTACATCCCCCTGGACAACTACCTGGTTATGCTCGACGAGGGGCGGAACTACCGGTTGTGACACCCGGGAAGTGGAATGAACGGGGGCGGAGGTGAGAGGCGGTGTTGTTGGTGCACTTCTTCTGTTTTCGTAAGCAGAATATTGGTATCCAGTAAAAATATATCATGAAGCCCTCAACCGACCTGCCCGAACAAGGTGTTGAGTGATTCCGCCAGGGTGGGATGGGCGAAGATCCCGTCCCGCAGGACGGAGTAGGGCAGCTGGGCCATCATGGCGATCTGAAGCATGGCCATGATCTCCCCGCCCTCGATGGCGAGAACGGCGCAGCCCAATATTCGCTCACTCATCGGATCCACCAGCACCTTCATCATGCCCCTCGATTCGTCCAGCTCCAGAGCCCGGGTCACCCAGCTCATGGGCATGGCGGCGACGCGGTACTCCACGCCAGCCTTCGCGGCCTCTTTCTCACTCAGCCCGACCCGGCCGAGCTGGGGATCGATGAACACGGTGTAGGGTACTGTCCGGGCCTCGGTAGTGGCGCTTCCGCCCTCGAGCAGGTTGGTCTTCAGGATCCGGAAATCGTCATAGGAGATGTGTGTAAAGGCCGGTCCGCCGTTTATATCTCCGATCGCGTAGATTCCGGGAGCTGATGTTTCCAGTTTGTCGTTGACCAGGATGAAGCCCCGACCGTTGGTCTTCACCCCCGCAGCTTCCAGGTTCAGGGCGTCGGTGTTGGGCCTTCGGCCAGTGGCGAGCAGCAGGTGACTTCCCGCTGCCTTGTGAACCTCTCCACCCTTCTCGAAGAAGAGGGAGATTTCCCGGCTCCCGCCCTGGGCTGATTTAGCAGACTCCACCCGTACGGTTCGGCTCTGCAGGTGAACCTCGATGCCGTCCTCCTGGAGGATCTTCAGGACCTCCGCGGCGATGTCCTCGTCCTCCCGGCTGAGCAGCTGTTTGCCCCTCTGCACGATTGTCACCTTGGAGCCGAAGCGGCGAAACATCTGTCCGAACTCCAGGCCGATGTAGCCGCCGCCGATGATCAGCAGATGTTCCGGTTCCTCTCCCAGCTCCATGATCGAGGTGGAGTCGAGGCAGGGTACCTGCTCGATCCCCTCCAGCCAAGGCAGGGCCGGACGGGTTCCTGTGTCGATGATGATCGTCTCTCCTCCGATCTCTACCTTGGTGTTGTCCGTTTTTGTTTTGTCTTTCCGGATGCTGTCCGCCGTGGTGACCTCGAGGGTCTTGGCGCCGGTGAAGCGGGCCGTTCCCATGATCAGCTCCAGGTTCTCCTGCTGCTCGAGCCGGATCTGCGATCCGCCGCGGAAGCTGTCGACGATATCCCGTTTGCGCCGCCGAACCTTCTTCAGGTCGACTGTTATGTCTCCGGTGTTGATCCCGTAATCGGCGCCTCTGCGGGCCAGGTAGGCAGCCCGGGCACTGGCCGCCATGGTCTTGGTGGGGGTGCAGCCCTCGTTGACGCAGGTACCGCCGACATGGGTGCTCTCTACCAGAGCCGTCCGCTTTCCCGCCCGAGCCAGGGCCAAGGCCAGTGGTGTTCCACCCTGACCCGAGCCGATGATTATATACTCGAAGTTCTTCAAGATTGCTCCCTGTTACCGTATGTGTCGTAGTAGACGAGCTCGCCCAGCGGTTTCTTACCAGCCTGAACGGGGGTAACGGCGGGTTTGCCGATGGGAAGGATGGCCAGCAATCGCAGGTGCTCGGGTACTCCCAAAACCGATTTCCCGTAGGCCTCCTGGTTGAGCACGTACCCCTCCACCCACACCGACGCATATCCCAGGGCCACGATCGCCAGGAGCATGTTTTCGATCGCCGCTGCGGCGGCCTCCTTCCAGTACTTGCTGGCCCGCTCATCCATGACCAGAGCGATGGCCGCAGACCCCTCAGCGATGCAGTTCTGGATCCGTCCCAACCTGCTGAGGATCTTTCTATCCCGAATGAGGATGAACTCCCAGGGCTGGCTGTTGTACCCGGAGGGTGCGCGGTGCCCCGCATCGAGGATCTGTTCCATCTCCTGTTCTGTAACGGAACAGGGTTTCAGGCTGCGTACACTGGCGCGGGTGTGGATCGCTTCAAAGACATCCATATTGCTTCCTTTGCTCTGAATCGTTTTTCTCGGCAACGGGCTCAGTCGGGATCTTGAACTTCGCCTCTGATTTCCGCTTCCTCGGTTGAATCGCTCTGTAGTCTCTGCTTCAACCGTTCCTGGATCGTTTCACCCCTGTCGAGAGACAGCTCCTGAAAGGGGGTTCGTTGTTTGATTGTTGAAAACAGGGCTTCGAAATCACCATACTCCTTCGGAATCGTCACCAGCTTGTCTCCCTCTTCCCTGTACACAAACAGGAAAGGGCGGCCTCGCTCCTGGGTGCAGTAGCCGGCTGAGGTAACCTGTCCCCAGGAGAAGACGAGCAGGTCCCCGTCGGCCATCCGGCATTTCAGCTCCGTGTCCGTTGTTTCCACCCAGCTCTTCATATGGTTGCGGAAAAAGCGCAGCATCGAATAGTCCAGGTAGGCCGCTGCGGCCAGGGCGATGATGCCGAGCAGGGTGCCGGCAAAGATCAGCAGCAGGACCCCCGTGGCAGGCAGAGCAATCACGAGCAGGAAGAGGATGACCATCCGAGGGTTCGAGGCAATGGTGATTGTATGACGCATCAACTTCTCCTTGACGGGGTATCGAGATTATCGCAAACCAGGGAAGCCGGTCTCGGTTTGCGGCAAACATCTCCTCCACCATAGTCTGAA
>Ga0315553_10001409_pt1 | contig 20021 bp, 22 predicted proteins | sample SalMarSW160140MG_FD_203099 | JGI IMG/M metagenome (GOLD analysis project Ga0315553, IMG submission 203099) | Salt marsh sediment microbial communities from the Plum Island Ecosystem LTER, Massachusetts, United States - Salt Marsh Sediment SW1601-40 ... | reverse complement strand
CTCCATCCGTCGCGTTGGAATGCGTTCGACGAGTTCGTGGGTCACCAGCGCCGATACGAGCCAGAGCGATTGCTCGAGAAGCTCGCGGAGTACGGCTTCTCGGTGGAACGGAGTGCCGCCTACGGGATGCAGCCGAGATCGTCGCATTTGCTCGAGCTCGGGATGTGGTTTCTCGTGCACCGGCGCGACAAGGCAATGTGGTGGTACAACCGCGTGCTGATGCCGCTGGGCGTGCGCTTCCAGAAGAAGCTCGCGTTCCATTCCGGCATGATGGGATGCGATGGGGTCGACGAGATGCTGCTGGTCTGCCGAAAGAAAGGGGAGCCCTACCCCCTACCGTGATAGGGGGTGTCATGCGCTACCTCGGGCTAGAGGCGAACGAGAAGAATCGACGTGCGGTCAGGTTCCTCTGACCACCGTGCAGTACTCTCCCACGATGTTCAGGAAGTTCCTCGCGGAGTGATCGACGACGGAGACATCGGTGATCCCGCCGTCAATCTTTGCAGCTCTAACGCTGGCATCACCCCGGGCGACCAGGCCGAGAATGGTGTCCATGCAGGCTTTTCCCTCTTTCTGACCGGCCTTGTCGTCTCCCTGGGCGAACTCGCCCCATCTGACCCGGCTTCCCAGCACGCCCATGACCGGCGCATCGACGATCATGCACCCGGTCACGACCATGACGCCAATCATGAGCGCACTCGCAGCCCATATCCTTCTCATTTGCCCTCCTCGCGCGACCTGGCCTCCCCCGTGAATTTACAGGTGAGGCGCCCTACCAACCCCTGACCCTACCCCGGTGTGGGAGGGCTCAAGTATCCCCAGACCCGGGTAGATCGCGCGCCGAAGTCGTGGATTCGCGCGCGGCGCGAGGACGGCTCGTGTCGGCACGGACAGCACAAGGTCGCGTCACGCGTCTCGCCATTGGCCCCGTTCCATGGTCCGCCTCGCCGCGCGCGTGGCAGCGTCTCGCGTCGAATCGGCGAATCCACGCGTTCTGCCGTTCATCTCCCGGAATCCGTGGATGTCCGCGCCCGTCCGGCGCAACTAGCATGATCGTGCGAGAACTCCCCGCCCTTGAGGCGGTGAGGGTTGATAGGCCCAGTTTGGACGCACTTTCGCATCTTCGCAACTCGAAGGAGACGGAGAATGTCCGCAATCACCGGTACCCGCCTAGGCTCGATCGCGATCTTGGCTGCGAGCAAGCTGGTGAATCGCCGTGTTCGCTCACTCGGCTTCGCCGCCGTACTGGCGGTTGCCAGCACAGGCGGCGCAGTTCCCGCGCACGCGGCGAACCGGCCCGATGCCTGGGTGACCACGAAGGTAAAGATGGCCCTCCTTATGGCGGAGGACGTGCCCGCAACCGCCGTTCGCGTGGATACGATGGATGGCAAGGTCACGCTCTACGGAACCGTTTCGAGCGCCGACGAGAAGGCGCGGGCCGAGCGTGCGGCGAAGGGTGTCGAGGGCGTGCGCGAAGTGCGCGACCTGCTGCAGGTCGTAGCGAAGCCCCGCCAGGAATCCGCGGCTGTGGCCGACGAGGCGCTCTCCGCAGCGATCCAGAAGCGGCTCGACGCGGATCCAGCTCTCCGCGACAGCAAGATCGAGGTGAAGTCGGTGAACTCGGGCGTCGTGCTGCTGGACGGGACGGCCGAGACGCTGACGGCTCACCTCGATGCGCTCGAGGTAGCGCGCACAGTGACCGGGGTGAAGCGCGTCGCCAGCGAGATCGAGAGTCCGGACGCCCTGGCGGACGACGAGATCTGGCGCGACGCCAAGAGCGATCCCAAGACAACGGCGTCGTCTGCAGCGACAGATGCCTGGATCACCACGGCGGCGAAGATCCGCCTCATGGCGGACGCGGTGACCCCCGCGTTCGACATCAACGTCGATACGCGGGGCGGCGTCGTGACGCTCTTCGGGACGGTGCCCACGGAGGCCGCACGGCGCACGGCCGAAGCGGAGGTCCGCAAGATCGACAGCGTGAAGAGCGTCGAGAACGAGCTGCAGATCGTGCCGCAGGTATCGGCTGCGCCCGTCGAACGCCAGGACGAGAGGGTGAAGGATGCCATCGAGAAGCGGCTGGAGGCGCGTGAAGACCTGTCGGACGCGGGCATCGACGTGGAGGTGGCGAACGGCGTTGCCCGCCTGACCGGGTCCGTTCGAAGCCAATCCGACCGGTTGACGGCTCTCACCGTCGCTCGAACGACTGACGGAGTGAGTTCGGTGGTCGGTGACCTCACGGTGAAGAGTGAGTAGGCAGAACGTTCTCTGAAAGGAGCGAATCGTGAACTACGAAGATCGAGACACGCTCGGTATGTACAAGGCGAGCAGGGGCGGTGGACCGGGACCGGATGTCCGGCGGGGGCCCGGACCCGAGATCATGGGTGCCGACACGCTCGTCGGGAACGGCGTCTACAACCAGAACGACGAGAATCTGGGTGATATCAAGGAGATCATGTTGGACATGCGGAGCGGAAAGGTTGGCTACGCAGCGCTGTCCTTCGGTGGATTCCTCGGTATGGGCGAGAAGCTCTTTGCGGTGCCGTGGAACGCTCTGAAGCTCGACACCAAGAACAAGCGCTTCGTGCTGAACGTGGCGAAGGATCGCCTCAAGGATGCGCCCGGGTTCGACAAGGACCATTGGCCCGACATGGCCGACCAGTCCTGGTCGAAGAAGATCCACTCCTACTATGGTACCCAGCCGTACACGGACGACTCGCGCGCGTAGCGAGTCGGTGCGCCGATTCGGGATGCTGTGGACACCCCTCCGGTCCGAGCCCCCGGGGCGCGATTCCGATTGCCACCCTCCAGAGATCGGGGAGTCGGGCGAATCGCCTCGATGCGCCGGCGTACGGCACGCGATCGTCAGCAAAGGGCAATCGGGTCCCTCGCGACCGGTCGACAAGGGGTCGTGGATGCTGCGCGCACCCCATGTCCGGTAACTCGATGGGCACACGACGCTGTGCCGTCGTTGTCCCCATCGTCGTTCTCTGCCTCATGTCCGCGGGGTGCGTGGGGCTCGCTGGGGTGCTGTCGAGTGAGCCGCAGAGCGGGGGAGCGCAGCCCGCGTCTCGACCCCTCGATGCGCAACAGGCGAAGCGCCTCGGAGGCATCATGGTGCCGCTCGTGGGAGCCATGGATCATCCGCGCCCCTTGAATCAGGTCCGGGTGGCGATCATGGACGACCCGCACGTCAACGCGGCTAGCGCGGGCGGGGGAGAGTTCTACGTCACCACGGGTTTGCTTCAGAAGGCAAACGATGACCAGCTCAGAGGAGTGCTGGCACATGAGCTCGCCCACGACGATCTCGGCCACGTCGCCACCGCGCAAGCCCTCGGCGCTGGACTGGGAATCGGCGTGATCATCCTCGACCAGCTATTCCCGGGCAGTGGCCAGATTACGCCCGTCGCCGGCGCTCTGATCGCTCGCGGCTACAGCCGCCAGGAGGAATACGAGGCGGACCGCCACGGTGTCGAGCTCCTCCGACGCACCGGGTACTCGAGGGAATCGATGATCCAAACCCTGACCTGGCTGTTGCGGACGGAGGTCTCCATCGGGGGAGGTTTCCTCGCAACCCATCCCGGTACGCAGGAACGGATCGAGGCGCTGGAGAAGCTGTGACAGTGACCCGAAGCGCGCATTCGATGCAGGGAGGTCGCCGGTGAGGGCTCGAACCGCGAGCGGAACCTTGGGCTGGCACTCGCTCCAGCCTTGGTCTTGTCTGGTTGCGGCACCGTGACCGGGTGCGGTGGTAGGTGCACGCGGAGAACACGGGGCACGCTTTGCAGGCCCGCATCGAGCCTCCGCACTCTTGCGATACCGGATACGCACTTCCAGCTGGCGAACTCCCAGGATCTGGGGATGCCGGGAGTCCTCCGTCCATCGATAGGGTGAGGGTCTCCCAAAGGAGGGCCGATCTTCATGCCGCTCGTTCAAGTCGTCATCGCGCTGATCGTGGTCGGGGTGCTTCTGTGGCTCGTGAATGCATACATTCCTATGGACTCGAAGATCAAGAACATCTTGAACGCCGTGGTGGTGATCGCGGTCGTCCTCTGGCTGCTGAACGTCTTCGGTGTTCTCTCGGGGCTCTCGCAGCTACGGATCGGGGATTAGGCAAACCGTGGGAGGCTTTTCCCCACGATGTGTTCGCTCGAAACCCACGGTTCCGTGGATGACGGACGCCTGATGATCCAACTACCGTGTGGCGACTATCAATACGAGGGATACTGATGCAGCTGCATGCGATTTGGATCTTGGGGCTTGGCTTCGTACTACTCGGCGCACCGGCGCAATCAGCGCCGCGTCGTGACTTCTCGGAGAAGAACTTCTCGGGGAAGAAAGATGGCCCCGACGCTTCGTCGATTCTGCTGAAAGCGACGAAGCCTGGCGACCGTTTCTACGACGCGCCGCAGCTTGAGCTCGACCGTCTTCCGCCGGGACTCGCCAAGCTCGCGAAGAAGGACGACTTCCCGCCGGGACTCGCGAAGAAGGACGGCTTCCCGCCGGGACTCGCGAAGAAGGACGACTTCCCGCCGGGACTCGCGAAGAAGGACGACTTCTCGATGCTCGCGCCGGGCCTCGTGAAGAAGGATGACTACTCCACACGCCAGCCGGGGCTCTCCATGCCCGACGAGGTCGTCGAGGCGGTCCCGGAGCCGACGGGGCTCGTCCTCTTCGGCAGCGGTCTCCTGCTCGCACGAGCGGCCGGACGACGACGAGGAATCTAGACGGCTCCCTGGCAGGGAAGGCGCCTCTGAGTCCGCGAGCCGACCGCGCCTGCGTGTCGGCCCGCGGGCTGCTTGCAATGGGGCGACGAAACGCCTTCGGGACTTGCCCGACCCTCCCCCTGCCGCTGTGCATCCGCGGGTCCGCTCCTGCTGGCTGATCCCCGCGCCTCGAGGTGCAGCCCGACCCGCGCCTGAGGCGCGTCCCTGACGCTGGCCTCCGTCGCTTCGGGCTCGACGAGATCCTCCAGCCTTTGGAGCGGGGTCCTTGGGGCGCCGTTGCGGGTGCCGTACATGTCGGGCACGGGCGAGGCGAGTCGGTCGCCGGCGGCGCCTCCGACGCGCGTGTGGTACGTCCATCGCCGGCCTCGCTGCTCTCGTACACGAGCGGGGATCACCGACTCCATGCCGACCGGCTCCCGCGCCCTCGACAGCTTGCGCCTCGCGGCCCGCAGCGCCGTGCTCGCGCACTACCTGGGCCTGCTGCTGGGCCCACTGGGGGTCCTGACCTGCATGCCCGCGGCGGTCGCCTGGGGAAGCGGTAGACCGGACGTGGCCCTCTACAACCTCGCCGTAGCCGCGAGCCTCGTCGGGCTCGGGGCGCTCGGCTGGAAGGCGGGCCGCCGCGCGGAGCTCCAGCCCAACGAGGCCCTCGTCCTGACCGCGCTCGTGTTCGGGTTCGCCTCGCTGGCCGGGGCGATCCCTCTCGTCGCCTACGGGATGACCCCGCTGGATGCCTGGTTCGAGGCTGTTTCCGGAGCGACCACGACCGGTTTGAGCGTGCTGGCCTCCGTCGAGGAAGCGCCGGCGGGCCTGCTCTTCGCCCGCGCCTGGCTCCAGTGGGTTGGCGGACTCGGCGTCCTCGTCCTGGCCCTTGCGTTCACCGTGACGCCTGGTGTCTCGGCGCAGCGCATCGGATTCGACGCTCGGGAGGTCGCCGACGTGGCCGGGGGAACGCGCGCCCACGCCCGCCGGGTACTGGTGACCTACCTGGCGCTCACGCTGCTCGGCGTCGGCGCCCTGGTCGCGCTCGGCGTCGGCGTTTTCGATGCCACGCTCCACGCGTTCGCCTCGGTCTCGACCGGCGGCTTCGCGAGTCATGACGGAAGCCTGGCCGTCTTTCCGAGCCGCGTCCGCGTGGCCATCGTGGCGCTCTGCTTCGCAGGGGCCGTGCCGTTCTCTTGCTACTACCGCACGCTGTACCGGAACCCTCGGCGGATCCTGTTGGATCCGCAGCTGCGCGGCCTGGGGCTTCTGTGCGCGCTCGCCTTCGCCGCCCTCGCCGGGTTGCAGCTGCTCGCCGCCCCAGACGATCCCGTCCCGCTCGCGGATCTCGCGATCACCGCGGTCTCGGCCCAGACGACGTCGGGCTTCTCCAGCATCGCGATGTCGGAGGTCGCGCCTGGGCCGAAGCTGATCGTGATCGCTTCGATGTTCGTGGGGGGAGGGCTCGGCTCGACTGCCGGCGGCATCAAGATCTTCCGTTTCCTCGTCTGCGTGCGGATTCTGGGGCTGCTGCTCGACCGGACGTCCATCCTCCGCTCCGGACGTACAAGCCTCCGGCTGGGCGGTGACCCCGTCTCGCCGGACGAGGTCGAGTGGGTGGTCGGCGTGGTCTCCGCGTACGGCATCCTCGTCGCGCTCTCGTGGCTCGTTTTTCTCACCTATGGCTACGCTCCGCTCGACAGCCTGTTCGAGGTGGTATCGGCAGTCGGAACCGTGGGACTCTCGGCGGGGATCACCAGCGCGGAGCTTCCGGCCTTCCTGAAGGGAGTGTTGTCGCTCGACATGCTCATGGGACGCGTGGAGGTCGTGGCGTTCATCGTCCTCCTGCGTCCCTCCACCTGGCTAGGACGCAGGAGGAGTTTCTGATGCGTATCGTCTTCATCGGGGCGAGCACCCAGACGGTCGAATCGGCTCGTTCCGTGCTCGCGAAAGGACACGAGGTCGTGATCGTCGACAGGCAAGAGGACCGGCTGAAGACGCTCGAGGAGATGGGTCTCGACTGCGGCCTCGTCCATGGGGACGGCAGTCGGCCGGCCGTTCTATCCGAGCTCGGCCCTGGCAACACGGACTTCCTGTTCTGCATGACCGGGACGGACCAGGACAACATCCTGGCCGCCCTGGCGGGAAAACGCCTGGGGTTCGACCGGGTAGTGGCCATGATCGAGGACTCGGACTTCAGCGGACTCTGCGCCGAGCTGGGACTGGAGGATGTACTCATCCCCAGCCAGGAGACGGCCAACGCAGTGGCCGATCGCGTCGCTGGGATCGAGAGCGTGGATCTGTCGCCGCTCATCAAGACGGGCATCCGCTTCTTTTCCTTCGCCGCGCGGAAGAGTGAGGAGGGCACGGTCGCCGACCTCGACCTCCCCGAAGGTGCGAGGGCTCTGGCCGTCACGCGCGCGGGCGAGACCGAGCTGACCGGGGAAGAGACCCGGATCCGGGAGCACGACTCGGTGTACGTGGTGTGCTCACAGGGTCAGGTCAAGAAGCTGCGGGAACGTTTCATCGACGACTGACCATCTGCTCCCCCGGGGCCATGATGCTCGCACGCGATTCCAAGTAGCGGCTTCCAACGGCGGAAGTCGCGGTTCCAGCTGGCTACCTTGGCTGAGGGAATCGCCGCCCCTACGCTCGGCGACCCGAGGAGAAGAGGCGGTTGGGGGTGAGAGCCGACGGATTCGCCTGGCTCACGCCTCTGAACCGGGATGCTCCGTCAGAGGAAAGGCCATCTCGAGGAGAGAAAGGACCGGGCCGGTTTGGAGGCCCGTTTGGGAGGATTCAGCATGGACCGCCAAGAGAGGCGCGAGAAGATCGCCAGCGAGCTGTTCGCAACGGCCGTGCGCGACGAGCAGCTGCTGCGGGTCGATCGTGGGCCCGACGGCAAGGGCGAGCAGGTGGAGTTCAAGGAGAAGTTGCTCGAGTCGATCGCCGACGCCTGCGTGCAGGCCGCGGACAAGCTGATCAGCGCGCTGGACCGCGAGCCCACGGCCTCGTCGCGCAGCTCGGGAACGTCGTCGACCAGAAGGACTCCTTCGCGCGCATGAAGGAGGAACTTGCGGTGTTGCATCTACCCACTGCGCTCGACCGCGAGGTTGCATGAGCGCGCTGAAGACACTGCACGACAAGGTCCAGAGCATCTGGCTCGACAGCATCAGCCGGGAGCTCCTCGAGAGCCGGAACCCTGTCCCGTTACATCGCAGACCTATCGGTGACCGGCCTCACCTCGAACCCGACCATCTTCGAACATGCGATCGCGTCGTCGGACCGCTATGACGCCGCCATCCGCGGGCACCTCGAGCCCGATTTCACGGCAGAGCGGCTCTTCTTCGACCTCGCCCTCGAGGATATCGTCGCCGCCGCGGATCTGTTCCGGCCGATCTACGACGCCAGCGGGGGACGGGACGGGTTCGTATCGATCGAGGTCGACGCGGCGCGAAGCGTCGCGGAAGGGAAGGCCCTCTTCGCGAGAGCCGGGCGCCCCAACGTGTTGATCAAGGTTCCGGGCACCAGCGACGGTCTCCTGGCCATCGAGGAGCTCATCGCCCAGGGGATCCCGGTCAACGTGACACTGCTCTTCTCGCGGTCGCAGTATCGCGCAGCGGCCGAGGCCTACCTGCGAGGGATCGAGTAGCGGGTGCAGGCCGAAAAGGACGCCCACGTGCCGTCGGTCGCGTCGCTCTTCATCTCCCGTTGGGACGGCGCGACGGCCTCTCGCCTTCCGCCGACGCTTGCGAACCGGCTCGGCATCGCAATCGCACAGCGCACGTACGAGGTCTACCAGGAGATCCTGCGGTCGGATCGCTGGCGTCGTCTGGCAAGGATGGGTGCACAGCCACAACGACTCCTCTGGGCGAGCACCGGGACGAAGGATCCCGCGCTACCTGCCGGCTACTACCTGACCGCGCTCGCGGAGGAGGGCACCGTCAACACCGTCCCCGAGAAGACGCTGCTGAGCTTTGCGGAGAACGGCGTCCTGGAGGGTGTCCTGGACATCGACGCCGCCGAGGCCGACGCCGTCGTCGAGGCGGTCGGCAAGGCGCGCATCGACGTCGATGCGCTCGCGGTCGAGCTCCAGACAGATGGGCGTGATTCGTTCGTCCAGTCCTGGAACGATCTGCTCGAGCGCATCGAGTCGAAGCGCAGGAACATGCGGACCACCTGACTGAGCGTACGGACGGTGGCGGCCTCGTCCGCCGCCATCAGACGGCTGTAGCCGACCGCGTCCATCGAGAGGATCGCCGCGAGCCGGCGCTCGCCGTCTTCCGTCTTCCCGTTCATCGTCGCTCTGGCCGCTGCATGGGTTCGCGGGACGGTATCGCGAACCTGCACGCACGGGCACGGCTTGCGCGGCGGCCACGACGTCGTCCGACGAGGTCGAGCGGCCTCCTCTGCGAGCCGGGGGTCGTGCCAGCCACCGTCCTTCCGCGCCGAGCGCGTCCGACTCGTTGGGTCCCTCGCCTTTGCCAGGGGACGAAGATCCACCCGAACGGGCACTCGTCCCTTCGCCGAGGGGATCCGGCGCGATCAGGCCCTCGGCCATCGCCCGCTCGCGCGCTGCGCAAGGGGACTCTACGATGAGCGCTCCACCCGGAGATCTCCGGTTAGTCCGGGTCGAATCGGGCGTCGGAGTCGGCGAGAGCGATGTCGAAGAGCATGGATCGAGACGCGTCCTGCGACCGGCGACCGGATGGAATGGCCCTGCGCTTGAGCGGTGTGACCCGGATCTTCCGTCCAACGCACGGCGATGCCGTACCGGTGCTCGAGCCGATCGATCTCGAGGTGGGTCGAGGCGAGTTCCTCGCGGTCCTGGGACCCTCGGGCTGTGGCAAGTCGACGCTCCTGCGAATCATCGCAGGCCTGGATCGTCCGACTGCGGGCACGATCGGCTGGCTGGAGCAGGGTACCACCGGGGAGGCGGAGGAGGCGCGCTCGATTGCCTACGTGTTCCAGGATGCCCACCTGCTGCCCTGGCGGAGCGTCCTTCGGAACGTGACGCTGCCCCTCGAGCTGGCTGGAGGAGGTCGGGCCGAGGCCGAGTCCATCGCGCGCGCCACGCTCGAGCAGGTGGGCCTCGAGGAGGCGGTCGACCGCTACCCCGCGGAGCTGTCGGGCGGGATGCGCATGCGCGTCTCGTTGGCCAGGGCGCTCGTGGTTCGTCCCCGACTGCTGCTCCTCGACGAGCCCTTCGCGGCGTTGGACGAGATCACGCGCCAGGAGCTCGACGACCAGCTGCGCACCCTCTGGTTGGCAAATGGCATGACGGTGATCTTCGTGACCCATTCGACCAACGAGGCGACCTTCCTGGCGGCGCGAGCGCTCGTCTTGTCGATGCGGCCGGCTCGCATCTGCCTGGACCACCGGATCGAGCTGCCAACGGATCGCAACGCCTCTCTTCGCGCGGACCCGCGGTTTGCCGCGCAGGCCGGGATCCTCTACCAGGCGCTGCTCTCGGGGAACCGAAGATGAGCGCAGGGTGGGCCGTGCGCTGGCTTCCGCCCGTGGGCAGCCTGGTCGTGTTGACCGGGCTGGCCGAGGTCGCGATTCGCGTCGGGAGAGTCAGCCCCTTGCTCTTGCCGCCGCCTTCGGCCGTCCTGGCCGTGGCCGTGTCCGAGTCCCCGGCTCTGCTCTCGGCCTCGAGCGGCACTGCGATCGCGGTCCTGGTCGGCCTCGGCCTCAGCGCCGTCGTCGGTGTGACCATCGCCGTGGGGCTGTCGACGTCGCGATTCATCGAACGAGCGTTCTATCCCTATGCGATCTTCTTCCAGGTGGTTCCGATCGTCGCCATCGCTCCGCTGCTCGTGATCTGGTTCGGCTACGGAATCCGCGCGGTGATCGCCTCGGCCTTCATCGTCTCGATCTTCCCCGTGATCGCCAATACGCTCGCCGGATTGCTGTCGGTCGATCCGGCGCTGCGAGATCTGTTCCGCATCTACCGGGCGGGCCCCGTCGACACCCTGTTCCGGCTTCGGCTTCCCGCCGCCCTTCCCGACGTGTTGACCGGCTTGAGGGTCGCTTCCGGGCTCGCCGTGATCGGGGCGATCGTCGGGGAGTTCGTGGGCGGCGGCGGGCTCGGGGTCGTGATCCTCGGTGCCATGCGCGAACAGCGCACGGATCTCGTATTCGCTGCGGTCGGCTATGCATCCCTGCTCGGACTGGCGTTGTTCGGGCTGGCCTCTCTCGCCAGCCATCTCTCGCTGCGACGCTGGCACGCCTCCGAAAAGGAGCTCGGATGACCCACGCGACCTGGCCGGGAAGCCGTCGGCATTCCCTCGTTCTCTCGCTCGTTCTCGTGCTCGCCGCGGCGTGGGTCGGATGTCGCCACCAAGACCGGGATCGGCTCGAGATCGCGCTGAACTGGAAGCCCGAGCCGGAGTTCGGCGGGATCTTCGAGGCGCTGCACGACCGAATCTTCGAGGCGAACGGTCTCGACATCGAGCTCTCTGGCGGACCCGGCGCACCGGTGATCCAGATGGTCGTGGCAGGTCGGACGGCCTTCGGCATCGCGAGCGCGGATGAGGTCGTGATCGCGAGGGCTCGCGGCAGCGACGTCGTGGCGCTCTTTGCCACTTATCAGACCTCGCCCCAGGGTCTCATGGCTCATGCGGAGCGCGGGTTCGATTCCCTCGCCGCGCTCCTCGCGGCCCCGGGGATCCTGGCCGTCGAGCCGGGTCTGCCCTACGTCAAGTTCCTCGGATCCAGGTACGACTTGAGCCATCGCGAGGTCGTGCCCTACTCCTACAGCATCGCCGCTTTCCTGACCGACCCCGAGCTGGCCCAGCAGGTCTTCGTCACCGCCGAGCCGATCGCCGCGAGGCGCGCGGGCGCACATCCGCAGGTCTTCCTGGTCGCCGAATCGGGCTACAACCCCTATACGGCGGTTCTGATCGCGCGCGGCGACCGGGTTCGCGACGATCGAGGCCGCGTGACGGCCCTGCAAGCGGCCCTCCGCGAGGGCTGGCGTCGCTACCTGGACGATCCAAGTGCCGCCAACGCCTGGATCGCCGAGCAGAATCCCGAGATGGATCGCGAGAGCCTGACGCTCGCAGCCGCGGCCCAGGTCCCTCTGATCAAGACGGACGCCACGCGCCGGGACGGTCTCGGATCGATGACCCCAGAGCGCTGGTCGACGCTGGCCGAGCAGTTGAAGGCCATTGGTGTCATCGGCGAGGTCGAGGAGCCGACGCGGTATTTCATCCAACCCGGCAGCTGAGACCGGATCGAGCGAGGAAGCGCGGGGCGGGACCGGTCCGCTCGAGGTCAGGTTGATCGAGCACGAGCGATACATCGACGAGCACGGTCGGAGCATGTCGGGAATCCGGAACCGGAGTCGCGGAATTCACCCGGAGGCGTCTTGCGCCTGTTTTCGCTGATCAGCATTCTGATCTCACTGGCGGCGGTCTCGAGCTACGTCAATTACCGCTACATCAAGCTGCCTACGACGGTCGGCGTCATGCTGGTGGCACTGCTCGCGTCGCTCGCTCTGGTCGCGGTCGGTCCCTACGCCGCCGGGTTCCGCGACCAGGCAGAGGCACTGGTCTCGCGGATCGACTTCAACCAGGTCGTACTGCACGGAATGCTCGCCTTTCTGTTGTTCGCCGGCGCCATACACGTGAATCTCGACGAACTCGGGCGCGAATGGCTGACCATCTCGTCGCTCGCTCTGTTCGGGACGCTCGCCTCCACGCTGATCGTGGGAAGCGGGACCTGGCTGGTCCTGGGATGGCTGGGGCTGGGCATTCCCCTCATGCATGCACTGTTGTTCGGCGCTTTGATCTCGCCGACCGATCCCATCGCGGTGCTGGGAATCATGAAGTCGGTCGGCGCCCCCCGACAGCTCGAAGTGCAGATTTCGGGCGAGTCCCTGTTCAATGACGGGCTGGGCGTCGTCGTCTTCCTGGTTCTCCTGCGCCTCTCCGGACTGGGCGGAGCGGTCGGCCACGGCGGCGCGGAGCCCCCCTCGATGGCGGTCGACGAAGTGGGAATGCTGCTGCTCGAGGAAGTAGGGGGCGCCCTGGTACTGGCACTGGCGGCGGGAATGATCACCTACCAGATGCTCAAGCGTGTCGACAACTATCAAGTCGAAGTCCTGCTCACGGTCGCCCTCGCCATGGGGCTCTACGCCCTGGCGGACGCCCTGCATCTGTCCGCTCCGATCGCCGTGGTGGTCGCGGGCCTGTTCGTCGGCAATCAAGGTCGAGCATTCGCCATGACGGAGAAGACGCGCGAGCACGTCGACACCTTCTGGGAACTCATCGACGAGATTCTCAACGTCGTGCTGTTTCTACTGATCGGCCTGGAGATTCTCGTGCTCCCGATCGAACGCGGATGGCTGGTGGCGGGATTCCTCGCGATACCGATCGTGCTGGCCGCGCGCTGGCTGAGCGTCGCGGGAATCATCGGAGTCGTGGCTCAGGTGAAGACGCAGTCGAAAGGAGCCATTGCGATCCTCACCTGGGGCGGATTGCGCGGAGCCATCTCGGTGGCCATGGCCCTGTCGCTGCCGGCCAACGAGTCGCGCAGTCTGGTGTTGACCCTCACGTATTTCGTGGTCGTGTTCTCGATCCTCGTCCAAGGCTTGACCGTGAGTCGGGTCATTCGCATGACACAGAATGAGCATGCTCGCGCCGGCGCGTAGAGCGCCTACATCCCCATTTCGCTCATGTCGGGCATCGCGCCCGCGCCGGCCTTCTTCTCCGGCTTCTCCGCGATCAGCGCCTCGGTCGTGAGCAGCAGCGAGGCGACGCTGGCGGCATTCTGGAGCGCGGCGCGCACCACCTTGGTGGGGTCGATGACCCCGCCCTCGACCAGATCCTCGTAGACTTCGGTCGCCGCGTTGAAGCCGTACGCCCCACGACCCCGCTTCACCTTCTCCACGACGATCGACCCCTCGAGGCCTGCATTGCCGGCAATCCAGCGCAGCGGCTCCTCGATCGCCCGGCGCACGATCATCACCCCGGCCCGCTCATCCTCGGGGAGGCTCTCCCCGAGTCCGTCCAGGGCGCGCTGTGCGCGGAGCAGCGCAACGCCGCCGCCGGGCACGATGCCTTCCTCGACGGCGGCCCGAGTCGCGTGCAGCGCATCTTCGACGCGCGCCTTCTTCTCCTTCATCTCGCTCTCGGTGGCCGCGCCGACCTTGAGAACCGCGATGCCGCCAGCGAGCTTGGCCAGCCGTTCCTCGAGCTTCTCCCGATCGTAGTCGGACTTGGTCTCCTCGATCTGGCGGCGGAGCACGTTGCAGCGGGCCTCGATGTCCTTCTTCGAGCCCGCGCCTTCGATCAGCGTCGTGTCGTCCTTGGTGATCACGATCTTCTTGACGCGACCCAGGTCCGCGAGCGTAACGCCCTCGAGCTTGAGCCCCAGCTCCTCGGCGATCACCCGACTGCCCGTGAGAATCGCCATGTCCTCGAGCGTCGACTTCCGGCGATCTCCGAAGCCGGGCGCCTTCACGGCCGCACAGTGCAGGGTGCCTCGGATCTTGTTCACGACGAGGGTCGCCAGGGCCTCACCCTCGAGGTCCTCGGCCACGATCAGGATCGGCTTGTCCTGCTGGGAGACCTGCTCGAGCAGGGGCAGGAGATCCTTCATGGCGCTGATCTTCTTCTCGTGCAGGAGGACCAACGCATCCTCGAGGACCACTTCCATCCGCTCGGCGTCGGTCACGAAGTAGGGCGAGAGATAGCCGCGGTCGAACTGCATGCCCTCGACCACCTCGAGCGTGGTCTCCGTGCTCTTTGCCTCTTCGACAGTGACGACTCCCTCCTTGCCGACCTTCTCCATCGCCTCGGCGAGGATCTTCCCGATCGTCGCATCCCCGTTGGCGGAGATCGTTCCCACCTGGGCGATCTCGTCGCCCGTTCGCGTCTTCTTCGACTGCTTGCCGAGATCCTCGACGAGCACGGCCACCGCCTTGTCGATCCCGCGCTTGAGGTCCATCGGGTTCATCCCGGCAGCGACCAGCTTGGTGCCCTCGCGGAAGATGGCCTGCGCCAGCACCGTGGCCGTGGTCGTCCCGTCGCCCGCGACGTCGGAGGTCTTGCTCGCTACCTCGCGGACCATCTGCGCGCCGAGATTCTCGAAGCGGTCTTCGAGCTCGATCTCCTTTGCGACGGTCACGCCATCCTTGGTGACCGTGGGAGATCCCCAGCTCTTCTCGATCATCACGTTGCGGCCCTTGGGTCCGAGCGTCACGCGCACGGCATGGGCCAGTTGATCGACGCCTCGCAGGAGCCGGTGACGGGAGTCCTGACCATAGTGGATCTGCTTTGCGGACATGATTCGTTGCTCCTACTCGAGCACCGCGAGGACATCGTCCTCGCGAATGATCAGATGTTGGTCACCGTCCAGCTGAATCTCGCTGCCGGAGTACTTGGCGAACAGCACCCGGTCGCCCTTCTTCACATCGAGCGCCCGGAGGCTGCCGGCGTCATCGACCCGCCCCTTGCCCACGGCGATCACCGTGCCCTCCATGGGCTTCTCCTTGGCTGTGTCGGGGATGATGAGGCCCCCCCTGGTCTTCGCTTCCTCCTCGATGCGCCGGACGAGGATGCGGTCGTGCAACGGCTTCACCTTCATGGCTCGATACTCCTTCTGGGGCCTCCGGTTTTGACGGAGCCCGTTCTCAAGCGGCCTTTGCCGGCTGTGCTCCATCGCGATCCTCGAGTCTGCGCGCGACGCCCGCCGAGTCGATGGAGAACTCGCCGTGCTGCGTCTGGAACTGCGCAGTGTGGGTGAAGCGAGCGCGCCGCAGGGCGCCGTCCAGCGGCCTCCAGAGCACGCCGACTCCCTCGGCCCAGACGAAGTCGTGCTCGCTCAGGTGCGCCTTCTGCTCCGACGTCAAGGCCGCCAACAGGTCCTCGCGCTCTCGAGGCCGAAGCGTCGTCCGGGTCCAGTCGATCCACCTGGTTCTACGCATGAGATCTCCGATCGTTCCCATCGCTCTGGAGCGATGGCCTGGTCTCTCTTCCACTGCTAAGTATACAATGCGATCTAAGTAAATCAAGCGATGACGCTAACTGCTTGACCGAACGTGCGTGTGGCAGTGGGCGGCCTTCGCGGTCCCTACGATGACGGTCGGATCGTCGATCGCGTAGGGAGCGCCTCTTCTCCGGCCCCCATTGCGCACCCTGCCGGCCTGTCTTAGACCCCGGGGCGGTCATCCAGGATGAGTCGGTTGGTTCCCGATCTCCCACCGCGAGGCGCCTGGATTCACCGCGCACCACGCATTTCATCGTTAGGCCGACGAAGAGAGGGACGATCCGATGAGCGACGAGAGCGCGCGCGACCGCATCCGTACGGGCCGCTCCTGGGACGAATTCTGCGACGCGCTGAAGTCCGCCGGGCGGACCATCCTCGCCGAGGGCGCGCCGGACGATCCGCTCGGCCGCTCCGAGGGGTTCCGCTACCTGAGCCGGCTCACCCGGGCGGGACTCGAGGCCTTCCTCGAGTACGCGGACCCGCTGGCTCCCGAGCTCCATCGGCCGATCCACGAGACGGCGAAGATCGGAGCCGACAATCCGGACAACTACTACCAGAACGCCCAGATCAGCGGAGCCTACGAGTACCGGATCGTCGGCCGGCGCAACACGATCCACTACCTCGACTTCGCCACCCAGACCGCGGGCGTCGCCAGCACCGGCGACTCCCGGCAGAGCGGCCACCTCGACGCGGCTGACCTCGAGATCGCCGACGACGGCACCTTCGAGATCCTCCTCTCCTGCGAGGAGAAGCCCGGCAACTGGCTGCGCATGGTCCCCGAGACGACCCAGCTGATCGTCCGTCAGACCTACCTCGACCGCACTCGCGAGGCGCCCGCGGACCTGCGCATCGAGCGGATCGGCGGCGACAGGCGTCCGGCACCGCTCAGCCCGGAGCTCGTCGACAAGGGCCTGGCCTCGGCGGCGGGCCTGGTCGTCGGATGCGCGAACCTGTTCGCGGGCTGGGCGAAGGGCTTCCAGGCCCACACCAACCAGCTGCCGAAGTTCGACGACAGGGTCTCCATGGGCGCCGGAGGTGACCCGAACATCTGCTACTACCACAGCTACTGGAAGCTCGGCTCCGAGGAGGCGCTCGTCATCGAGGTGACGCCGCCCGAGTGCCGGACCTGGAACTTCCAGCTCGACAACCACTGGATGGAGTCGCTCGACTACCGCTACTTCCGGGTGACGATCAACAAGCACACGGCCGTCTACGAGCGCGACGGGTCGGTGAAGATCGTCGTCGCGCACGACGACCCGGGGCATCCGAACTGGATCGAGACGGCGGGGCACCGGCAGGGCACCATGTGCTTCCGCTGGATCCGCGCCGACGCGCATCCGCAGCCTCGTTGCCGGCTGGCGAAGCTCTCGGAGCTCTCGTGATCCGCCTGCCGCCCCAGCGCGCGCCGATCCGCGCGCTCAACGCGGGTTGGGGGACACTGCAGCGACTGGGTATCGCGCGGCCGGCGCTGACGCGGGAATCCCTGGTGCGCTCGGCACGCAGGCGGTCGGGCCTCTCGGAGCTCGGCGCCGACTTCGACGACCCGCTCACCCGGGAGGCGCTTCGGCGCCTGCTCGCGTCCCTCGACGAGGAGGCCGATCTCCATCCCTTCGGGCGCATGATCGTGCGTGGAACGCTGGTGAACTCGCTCGTCACGCGGATGCGGCTGGAGCAGCTCTCGGCGCAGCGCCCGGAGATCCCGGCGATGCCGGTGGACCGGCCGGTCTTCATCGCGGGTCTGGCCCGCACCGGCACCACCCTGCTCCACCGCCTGCTCGGCTGCGAGTCGCGCCTGCGCCCCCTGCTCTCCTGGGAGGGCCTCCTGCCCGCGCCGCTGGCGGGGAGGCGGGCGAGGCCCGGTCGGCCGGATCCGCGCACGAAGCTCGCCGAGCGGGCGGAGCGGGCACTTCGCTATCTGGCACCCGAGTTCTTCGCGATCCATCCGGTGGAGGCCGACGGCTACGAGGAGGACGTGCTGCTCCAGGACGGAAGCTTCATGAGCCCGACGGTCGACTCGACCCTGCCCGTGCCAACCTACAGCGCCTGGCTGCACGCCACCGATCAGCGACCCATGTACCGCTATTTCCGGCGGCTCGTGCAGCTGCTGCTGTGGCAGCGTGGGGGCGCCTACCTCGGCAAGAGTCCCCACCACCTCGAGAACCTGGCGGCGCTGCTCGACGTGTTCCCCGGCGCGAAGGTGATCGTCACCCACCGCGACCCCGCGAAGGTGGTGCCTTCCTTCTGCAGCATGATGGCCCATGCCCGAAGGCTCTTCAGCTACGACGTGAACCCCCTCGACGTCGGACGGCAGTTCCACGCGAAGCAGCGCAAGGGCGTCAGCGATGCGATGGAGGCGAGGCGGGTCCTGCCCGGCGAAGCGTTCCTCGACATCCACTACGCGGATCTCGTGGCCGACCCGATGAAGGAGATCCGCCGCATCTACGACTTCCTCGGCTACGACCTCGCGCGGGAGACGATCGAGGCCATGAACGCCTATCGCAGGCAGAACCGGAAGAACGAGCGCAGCTCGCACCGCTACCGCCCCGAGGATTTCGGGCTCAGCCGGGATCAGCTCGACGGCGACTTCGCGGCCTACCGCAAGCACTACGGCGTCGAGCGCGAGCCGTGACCGCGATAACCCACGACATGACGGGACGCGTGTGTCTCGTGACGGGCGCCAGCGACGGCCACGGCCGAGCGGTCGCCGCGGCCCTGGCCCGAGCCGGCGCCGACGTCGTGCTCCATGGCCGCAGCCTCCAGAAGTGCGAGACCGTTCGGCGCGAGATCGCCGAGGCCACGGGTCGCAAGCCCGAGGTCCTGCTGTGCGACCTCGCGAACCGGGCGGAGGTGGACCGCGCGGCCGACGCGTACCTGGCGAGCGGCCGTCCGCTCCACGTGCTCGTCAACAATGCCGGGCTCGTGAACCTGCACCGGCAGGTGAACGCGGAAGGTCTCGAGCAGACCTTCGCGGTCAACTACCTCGCGATGTTCCAGATCACCCTGCGGCTGTTCGAGCGCCTGAAGGCCTCCGCTCCCGCCCGCGTCGTCAACGTCTGCTCGGACAGCTATCGGATCGCCAGGCTCGACCTCGACGACCTCCAGCTCGAGCGCGGCTACTCGGTGAGCCAGGCCTACGCCCGCTCGAAGCTGTCCATCCTCTACTTCACCCTGGAGCTGGCGCGCCGCAGCGCGGGAACCGGCGTCACGGTGAACGCCGTCGACCCGGGCCCGGTCGCTTCCAACATTGCGGCCAACAATCCCGGGCTCCTCTACTCCCTCGCGCGGCCGATGATCCGCCATCTCTTCCCGAGTGCCGCACGGGCGGCTCGCACCTGCCTTCGGCTCGCCACCGATCCCGAGCTCGAGAGCTCCACGGGCGGCTACTGGCGATCCCTCGCGCGGCGCGATCGGCCGCTCGGGGATCGCGACCCGGCGCTCGGTGCCGCGCTGTGGAGGGAGAGCGTGCGTCTCACCGGAGTGGATCTCGGCTAGCCACTCCGACGGCGGTCGCGCGGGCTCGCCCCGCGGCGAGCCCAGACCGCGACGATCTGCTCGCGCAGCCACAGATTGGCCGGATCCCGATCGGCGTTGCGGTGCCAGTAGAGCCGCGAGGAGAGCGGCGGCACCTCGAAGGGCAGCTCGCGCACGTCGACGTCGTACCAGGCGGCGAGCGAGCGCGGCGCGGAAAGTGCCAGGTCGCTTCCGAGCACCACGTGGAAGGCCGGCTGGTAGTGCGGAAGTCGCAACACGGTGTTGGCCTGGTGGCCCAGCCGCCCGAGGGCCATGTCGACGTAGCTGCGACCGCGGCGCCGACCCGAGACCATGACCTGCGGCAGCGCGAGATAGCGCTCCAGATCGAGCGCGCGCCGCCCGAGCGGATGGCCGCGGCGCAGGACGCAGACGTAGCGCTGCTCGTACACCAGCGGCGTCTCGCACAGCCGCCCGCGTCCCAGCTGCGGGATGTCGACGGCGAGATCGAGGGTGCCGGCGGCCAGCTCCGCCTCGACCTCCCGACGCGCCACCTGGTGGCACTGCAGGCGCACCCCGGGTGCTGCCTCCCCCAGGCGACGGACCAGGGCCGGCATCAGGAGCGACGACGTCACGTCGCCCATCGCGAGGTGGAACACGCGCTCCGACGACCCGGGCTCGAAGCGCGTCTGCGCCTCGAGCCCGCCCTGAAGGCGCCGCAGCGCCTCGCGCACGGGACCGATCAGGTTCTGGGCGGCGGGCGTCGGAACCATGCCGCGACCGGACCGCACGAACAGGGGATCGTCGAAGGTCTGGCGCAGCCGAGCCAGGGCATTGCTCACCGCCGGC
>Ga0315553_10001407_pt1 | contig 20030 bp, 16 predicted proteins | sample SalMarSW160140MG_FD_203099 | JGI IMG/M metagenome (GOLD analysis project Ga0315553, IMG submission 203099) | Salt marsh sediment microbial communities from the Plum Island Ecosystem LTER, Massachusetts, United States - Salt Marsh Sediment SW1601-40 ... | reverse complement strand
CGGGTCCGGGCAGGATGAAATATCGGTCACCGATCTGGAATCCATCTGGAAGGTGAACATCCATCTGGGGTGGCACAACGACGACCTCTATGCGGAGGGCATCGTTGCGAACAACGTGGCACTGGACGGAGGGCTCGGCACCGATACCTTCGAGGATGGCGGCGACAACCCGGACGACATGGAAGTGAACAGCTTCGAGGTTCTGGCGTAGCGGCGTTTCTATCGTAGTCGTAACACTTCGGCCAAGCCAAGCGGAAAACGGGGACCGGCACCAGCGGAGCGATCCGCTACAGGCGCCGCATCGGTGTGTCGGCGGCTCATTCCACCGCGACGACCTGCGCCGCCCGCTGCGACTCGAGCGCGGCCGTGAATAGCCGGTGACTTGCCAGCGCTTCCTCGGGTGTCGCGCACGCGAAGGGTTGCTTCATGTCTTCTCCGTGCGCCAGCTCGTCGAGGAACGCGGCGAACATCTGGAGGATGGCGTCGGAGAACCCAAACTCGAAGATGCTGCCCGTGATGCTCGCGTACGGCGGCTTGTGCGGCAGGTCGAGCGACCGCCACGCCTGCTCGCCGCCGGGCGTGTATTCGAGCGTGCGGATCTCCTTCGGGTTCTTCGTGCTGAACCCGGCCGAGAACTCGGTGCCCATCACGCGCATGAACCAGGTATTCCCTTCGCCGGGGGCGATTCGCTTCATCGAGAGCAGCATGGGGAACTCCGAGCCGTCAGGTGTCGCCGCCTCGCAGCACAGGATCGCGTTGTCCCACGTCTCGCACGGGACGATCCTGCCCTCCTTGTCCGGGCGCTCGGTCATGATGTTCGACAGGAGCGCCCGCACGTTCTTCGGCCTCCATCCCAGCCGCCCCGGGATGTGAAACACGTGCATGCCCAGGTCGCCCATACAGCCGTACTCGCCGTTCATCGCGATCATCCGCTTCCAGTTGACCGCCTTGTTCGGGTCCAGGTCGCTGCTGTGCCAGAAACCGGCCTCGTACTCGATGACCCTGCCGAAGTGCCCCTCCGCCATCCACCGGCTGATCAGGTACGGCCCCGGGCCGAAAGGGAACTGCGACGAGCAGCGGACCAGCACGTCAGAGTTCTGATTGGCCACGTCGACGATGGCTTGACACGCAGCCAGATCGATCCCGAACGGCTTCTCGGCGAGCAGGTGTTTACCGGCGCGGATCACGTCGGTGTAGATCCGCTCGTGCAGGTTGTGCGGCACGGCGCAGTAGATCGCCTCGACGTCGGCGTCGGCGAGCAACCCTTGATAGTCGTCTGTCACCAGCCGGACGCTGGGGACGTTGGCTGCGAACCATTCCGTCGCCGCCGGGTTGATGTCACATGCGGCGATGATCCGCGGCGCAAAATCCAGATCGAGCAGATGCAGCCAGCGCGCCGAAGCGCTGGCCAGCTCGCGGCCCATCAGGCCGCAGCCGATGATGCCCACGCCGATCTCGCGTCTAGCCACTCCCGGTCTCCTCCTGCTGCTTGCCGTACAGCGACTCGTACAGCCTCCGGTACCGCGCGTGGGCTTCGTCATACGCCCCCCGCACCTCGGGGTCCGGTTCGAAGTAGCGGCCCGGGCGGTATAGTTCGCGGACCGCGTCCGCCACCGAGTCGTAGCGGCCCGCTCCCACCATCCCGAGCGCGGCGGCGCCGAGGCATGCGGCCTCACGGGTCTCGGGGCGCGCCACCGGGACGCCCGTCACGTCCGCGATCATCTGAAGCCAGATGTCCGACTTCGCGCCGCCGCCAATGGCGCGGAGACTGGTCACCTGAACGGTCCGCCCGAGCAGGTCGAGGTTCTCGCGGACCGTAAACGCGAGGGACTCGGCCAGCGCCCGGGCCAGGTGGGCGCGGCCGTGCGAGAGGCTCAGCCCGGAAAACGCCCCGCGCACGGCGGGGTTGAAGTCGGGCGTCGCCGTGCCTGAGAAATGCGGGAGGCAATTGACCCCGTCCGCGCCGATAGGCGCCGAATCCGCCTCCGCGAACAGCTCGTCGTACGACAGCGAAGGGGCGAAGGTGTCGCGGAACCACCGCACGACGACCCCCGAGGTCTTGGCGTAGGCGAGGAGCGCATACAGACCGCCGTCCTTGCCTGCCGCGGGATGGGGGGCCACGCCCTCGCCGGGCGGCAGGTCCTCGCGGGTCTCGCTCGTGGCGACGATGGCCAGCGCGGTGCCGAGCGCCAGCGACGCGCAGCCCGGCGTGGCGTTGCCCGCGCCAAGCGCGCCCGCATACTGATCGTTCGTGCCCACCACGGCCACCACCGCCCGCGGCAGGCCCAGCGCGGCTGCGGCCCCGGCGGTCAACTCGCCCGCGGCCTGGCCGGGCAGGAGTACGTCGGGCATCATCCCGACCTCGAGTCCGCACGCCGCGAGGAGTTCCTCCAGCCACCGCCGCTCCCACTTCTCGTAGGCGCCCGTGGAACTGGCGGTAACGGGGTCCGTGGCGGCGCGGCCGGTGAGGCGGTAGATGAAGTGATCGGGGATCACGTGAACCTGCCGCACGCGCGCCATTACCTCCGGCTCGTGCCGGCAGAGCCAGAGGATTTTCGGGGCGCTGGAGATGGCGTTCACCTCTTCGGCACCGACGCGCGCAGACAACTGGGAAAGCTCCTCCGCTTCGGCTCCGGCGCGGACATCGAGCCAGCTCACGGCCGGGCGCACCAGCCGGCCGTCCTCGTCGAGGAGAACAAAGGTCTGCGCCTGGCTGGAGAGGCCGATCGCCCGGACCATTCCCGCGTCGACCCCCGGCGCGGCCAGCGCTTCGCGGATGCCGTCAAACGCGAGATCGATGTACTCGTCCCCGTCGAACTCGGCAAGGCCGGGTGCCGGGGTGTCGAGCTGGATTTCGCGCGAGGCCGCCGCGATGGTGCCGCCCGAGGCATCGAACAGCCCGACCTTGATGCCGGTCGTGCCGAGGTCGATCCCGATGTACAGCTCGTCGGCCATGCTGGCCCCCGCCAGTGATCACTGGCTACTCATGATTCACCATTCCCTCGAATCGGGCACCGGCAGCCAGGCGCCGTCCTGCGCGATCGACTGCTGGCTCACCAGCCCGGGCAGCGTCATGTCCATCGCTTCGTGAATGCCGATGGGGCACGGGCGCGTGCGCCGCACGGCGTCCACGAAGTCGAGAATCTCGAAGTAGTCTCCGCCGCCGTGGCCGGCCTCCCTGGCGGCGTCCGTGGCTTCTTTCCAGAAGTCCGGCAGGAACTCGTCTTCGAGGTCCGCGAGGTCGAGCCATTCGCTCGGGTCGTCGCAGCGCGATTTCAGCCAGATGCGGTGGGTCCCGCCGCGCTGCGTGCGGGGCGATTCATAGCAGCCGTCCGTGCCTTGGAGTTCGTGGTTGTGCATGGCGTGGGGGCGGTTGGACAGCATGTCGACCCGGATGACCGCCAACCCGCCGCCCGACATCCGACACAGCATCGTGCACGAATCCTCGTTCTCGTATTCGTCGCCGCGCGGATCGATGTAGTGGTGGCCCGTGCCGGCGCAGGACACCGACACAACGCGCTCGCCCGGCATCCACTGGAGGATGGGGCCGAGGCTGTGGGTGCCGTAGGTCACGCCGTCGATGCCCGTCTGCCACTTCCGCCGCCAGGTCGTGATCTCGTTCAGGTCCTTCAGCTCGTGCAGGTACTCGCCTACCGCGTAATACGGCGTGCCGAAGAGCCCGCGGCGCGCGATCTCGCGCACCATCACGTTGGCGCGCGTGTAGGTGTAGTTCTCCGCCATCATGTAGACGGCGCTGCTTCGGTTGCAGGCCGACACCAGGTCCTTGCACTCTTCGATGGAGACCCCCGCCGGCACTTCGCTCAAGACGTGCAGGCCCCGTTGAAGCGCCGCGATCGCCTGCGGGACGTGAAGGTGCATCGGGGTCCCGATGATGACGGCGTCGAGATCCGATTCCTCCAGCATCGTCTCATAGTCGGCATATGCTTCGCTCGCGCCCAGCCGCTCCTTCGCCGACTCCAGGTCTTCCGCGTTGATGTCGCAGACCGCGCGGACACGGGCGACGTCCAGAGCGTCGCAGGCGGTCTTGAAGCTCGCCCCGCGTCCGCACGCTCCGACCACTCCGATGTTCAACTGCTCCAACCTTCGGACTCCTAAACGACCTGGCACGAGATGTTGAGGAAGCGGGTGAATGTACGCAACTCATCGAGGAGGTCGCCGTAGCCGAGCGCCAGATGATGTGTGCCGCCGGCCCGGGAGTAATCCTCGAGGAAGCCGGGCAGTTCGCGGCCGAACCGGATACGCGAGTACGGGCTGCTCAGTCCCGCGTGCTCGGGGGCCTCGGTGACCTCGCCCGTGCACGCTACGACGCGGAACCCCTCGCCCGGCCACTGCGTGATGCAGGCGAGCGTCACGGCGCCCGGTTTGAGCTGGAAGACGGGAACCGCCGGCTTCTCGCACTCGCCGAACGCGAATTCCTTCGCCACCAGCTTCACCGGACGTTCGGGATTGGCCAGGGCGAAGTTGCATTCGCCCATGTGGCTGAGCAGGACCTCCGACCGCTCGTAATCGGGGCAGAACATCTCCGTGAACGTGGCATCGCCCGCCATGCGCGCGAAGGCGGCCACCAACGCCGCCGTCAGGATGTCGCCCTCTCCCGCGTACCCCACGCCGCGCGCCATCAGCCGCGAGGCGCCGAGGAACGGCATGGTGTCGGCGCCGGCCGCAGCAACCGCCAGGAAGTTCATCGAGATGGCGTCGAGCTCACCCGACTGGACGAGGTCTTCCAGCGCGAGCGACCACCGCGCCGAGGTGCTGAGTATCTCGGGCGTCAGTTCATCATCCACGTCGAACTCCGACCGGGCCCACTCCGCCAGCTCCGAGATGCGTTCGTCCGTTACGCTCTCTGCCACCTTGGCGAGCTCATCCGGGCTGATGGAAACGGTTCCCAGCCCGAAGTGCTCCCCCAGGCGCGGCCCCGGGTCGAAGTCGAGCATGTCCTCAAACGGCTCACCGACCCGGCCGACCCAACCCTTGCGGAAGACCCGCGCGCCGGCGGCGGCCCCGACCGCACGATGCAGGCGTTCGCGGAACGCCGCATCCGATGGATGTCCGGCCAGCAGCTCGAAGTGCCGGCCCTTCCGGGCCAGGACGTTCGCCAGGTCTTGCACCCCGTGCATGGCATGGTTGGCCATGATGTGGTCGCCGCTCATGTCGTACGGCAGGGTTGCATCGCGGGCGCTGCTGACCACAAGAAGCGGCAGTTCCGTCTGGCAGAGCGCTTCCTCCGCCGCACCGCTCGGGGCGTACGCCAGGGGCAGGACGAGCAACAGGTCGCAATCGGCCTGATCACACGACGAGACCGCCTTGGCGACCTCCTCCGCGGTGTGAGAGACCCCGGTGAAGTGCAGCTCCGCCACGTCTGAAAGAACGTCCTCCATCACCGGCTTCCAGTGATTGTGCAGGGCGGCCGGCCTCTCCGGGTCCGTCTTCCTGTACAGCTCGAGCAGGGTCATCAGGACACCGACGGTCGGCTTCTTGCGTTCCACCGCAGAGACCTCCTACTGGGCATTGACCGAATCGACGAGCCGCTGCGCGTTGAACCAGAAGATATCGTTGATCTCGGCGCGGGAGAGATTCGCCCGCCCGCTCGCCTTCTTGATCGCCCGCGCCATCTCATACGCAAACAACGTGCACCGCACCTCGTACCCATCCGGCTCGGCGTGGATGCTCCACTTGTGCGGGCGCCGGGTAAAGAAATGGCGCTGGCCGTTGATGCCCAGGCACTTCCCTTTCTCCTGCGCCACCGGCAGGTCGAGGCCGAACAGGATTTTCTTGCGGTCGAAGGCGCTGAAGCATGCCTCGATGACCTCCCAGTCCTGGACCATGCTCAGCTCGGGGTACAAGTTGCCGACGTTGGCGAGGCTGAGGCCGTCGCCGATGGCCTCGGGGAAGTAGCAGCGGCCGAAGTGGGCGAGCACGATCTTGGCGTTGGGCGCGTCCTTGCACAGCCGGCGCAGCCCGCGGATGTTCACGGGGTCCGCCAGGCGCCTGGCGCGCGGGATGTGCGTGGTGACGATAAGGCCGGCGCGGTCGGCCGCCGTCCGCATCGCCGGGGTCACCATGTCCTCCAGGGTCACTTCGGCGGCGGGCTTGTCTCGGACGAAAGAGAAGTACGGTTTAAGCCCTAAGAAGCCGCCGTCGCGGACCTTGGCCAGGATGGTATTCGCGTCGTCGGTCATCGAGGGAACCATCAGCGCATGCCAGCCGTGGGTGTGGGCGGCCTCGGCGGCGTACGCGTTCGTCGCCTCCAGGTCGACGTCCGCCGCGACAGTCCCGAAGACCAGAGCCTTCACCTCGCGGCCCGGCCACAAGCGGCTCTCCACGGCGGCGAACGCTTGGTGAGGATACTCCTCGACCACGCTGGGGTGGGAAGGGTCCTTGCTCTCTTCCGCCCTGGATGGCGCGTGGGACTTGAGGTACACGTGGCCGTGAAAGTCGAAGATGCGACGGGGGAGGAACGCGTCGAGCTCTTCGCGCCAGACCCTCTCGTCGATCTCATCGTAAACGAAATTCGGATTCAGTTTGGTCATCCGCGTATGGGACCTATAGGACCTATAAAACCTATCCGAGCAACTCTCTCTCCGTCTCGCCGATCGCCTCGTCGATGATGTCCATCGCCTTCGCCGCCACCGGCTCCTCCATGATGAGCGGCGGGCTCATGCGGAGGATGTGTCCCGCCGGGATCCAGGCGAGGCCCTTTCGGAACGCTCTCTGGTATACCATTTCGCCTGCGGCAGTGAAAGGCTCCTTGGTCGAGCGGTCCTGCACCAGCTCGACGCCCATCAGGCAGCCCTTGCAGCGCACGTCGCCGACGATCGGGTGTTCCGCCTTCATCTGTTCGAGACGCTTCACGAAGAAGCGCTCGAGTTCCGCGACGTGGCCGAGAATCCCTTCCTCTTCGATGGCGGTGATCGAGGCGAGCGCGGCGGCGCACGCCATGGGATTCCCGCCGTAGGAGGTCGACGCCGATATCTTCTCGACGGCGTCCTTGTGCTCCTCGCTGGTGACCATCGCCGTGACCGGGAATCCGTTGCCCAGTCCCTTGCCCAGCGTCACCACGTCGGGGACCACGCCGTAGTGCTCGCACGCGAGCCACGTGCCCGTGCGGCCCATGCCGGTCAGCACCTCGTCCGCGAAGAAGAGGATGTCGCGCTCGTGGCAGAACTGCACGAGCTTGGCGAGGAAGTCATCGGGTGGGAAGACCGAGCCGGCCCACCCCTGGATCGGTTCGAGCACGAATGCGGCGACTTGGCCGGTCGTCGCCTCGGCGATGAACTCGTCGTACAGTTCGAGGTAGCGATCGGTGTCAATAACGCCGTCAGGCTTGGTGAAGAGCGGCCGATACGGGTCGGGCCGCGGCACCATGTAGAAGCCGGCGGCGCGTGCCGGGGCGTTCGACGGCTTCATGCGCGCGAGGCTGACGGCGTGGCCGGTCTTGCCGTGGAAGTCGCGGAAGCACGAGATGAACTCGTGCTTTCCGGTGGCGGCCCTGACGACGCGGAGCGCCGCCTCGACGGCCGTTGTGCCGGAGTCGTAGAGCTGGACGCCGTTGAGCCCGTCCGGGAGCACGTCGACCAGCCTCTCCAGCAGCTCGAGCTTCACCGGGGTGGTGAAGTCGTGGCAGTTCATCAGGGTGTGGGCCGCCCTGGCGACGGCCTCCGACACCTTGGGATGGCAGTGACCGAGGTTGGCGACGTAGATGCCCGAGGAGAAGTCGATGTACTCGTTCCCGTCCACGTCGCGCAGGACCACGCCGCGCCCGGACTCGAAGCAGACGGGGAACAGGCGCACCTGCCCGGAATACCCCTTCATGATTCCGGCCGCGCGGGTGTGCATCGCCTGCGACTTCGGGCCCGGTATCTCATCGGTCACGATCTTCGGGTACTCCGACGCGTCGATCGAAGCCCAATCGGACATCCTGGTTGTCACCGTCCTCTTCCTCCATTCGTGACAGCGGCGGCCGTGCGGTCCCTGGACCACTTCTCCGCGCGCTTGAGCAGGGAGCGCGCTTCGTCTTCCGTGCTGCAACTGGTGGCGATGAACAAGCCCCGCGCCGAGAGCTCCGACAGGGCCGGCTCCACTTGCTCCGGCGGGATACTGATGTGCAGGTTCCGGCCGGCGGCCTGCACTTTCCTGAGCACGTCCATGTAGTGCAGCGGGCTCGGCTTGCCGGAGCCGGGAAGTATCTGGATAGCCTGGAGCCGCGGCAGTTCGAGCAGCGCATCGACGTGCGCGAATGCCCCGACGCCGTCGACGTGATAGACGGCGTGGTCGAGGAACTGCGTCTGCTTCTCAATCGACGGCAGGAAGATATCGCGGAACATCTCCGGCGAGATCATGTAGGAGAAATCGTTCTGGGCGGCGTAGAACTTGCCCGGCGACCACAGCCCGAACCAGCAGGTGGAGCCTTCGGCCGCTTCCTTCACGATGTCGTGAAACGTGTCGTACACCTTGCACCACAGGTCCATCAGGAACTGGTCGGCCTCGCGGACCTGGTCCGGCCGGTCGGCCACGTCGTAGAGCAGCCTGTCGCTGCCGCGCAGCGCGGCGAGGGTGTCGCCGCATCCGCCGAACGCGCCGACGGCGGGGATTGACTTGCCCGTCGCCTCCTGTGCGCCGCGACGGAGCCAGCTCAACGTGAACTGCCAGTGCGGCTCGCCCTCGTTCAGGCGGAGAGAATGACAGTCGATGTCCTCGTCCGCCAGAATCGGGTCCAGCCAGCCGGTCTCGAAGTCGAGCGCGAGCGGGCACCCGAGGAACACCGCCAGGCGCTTGTTGCCCGGGTATCCGTAGCTCCACACGGGGAACGCTTCGCCGCCGAAGAACGTGCGCGAGTTCCGGTAGTCGCCGAGTGCGCTGATGTAATCGAGGTCGGTCCAACGCTCTTCCGGCGTCGGCGGGCGCACCGGCTCAGGAACGTCGGGCGGGTTCTTCCTGGGCGCGGTGACCGCCAGGCCGCAGCGCCCGAAGTTATCGTGAGCCCACCACGCTCGGTACCGCTCCTTCACCTGGTCCCAATCGCCTTTGTAGAGCAGGCTCATGCAATGCTACTCCGGCGCGTCGCCCCAGTCGGGCACGTCGAGGACTTCGCCGTCTTTCATCGCCGACTTGTGCGCCATCACGCCGGCGGCGGTGTAGCGGACGGCGTCCCACGCGGTGACGGCCGGCGTGCGGTCATTGGCGATGGCGTCGCAGAACTCGTGCACCAGGTACGCGTGCGAGCCGCCGTGCCCGCCGAGGAAATCCCGCCGCTCCTGCTCGCTCAACTCCCTCGCGACCTCTTTCGGCCCGCCGGCGAACGCAATGATCACGTCGTCGGGCAGCGGGTCGCGCATCTCGTCGGCGGTCACCGGCGTCGCGTTGTGCTTGTCGTGCCAGGTGTCGTGCTCGAACGAGCCCTGTGTGCCGTAGACGCGGAAGATCTCGCGGCCGGTAAAGCCGATCTCGCGGTACTCGGAAATGCGGCAGGTGGCGCCGTTGCTCATCTGGAACAGCGCCGTCTCGTTGGCCAGGCAGGGCTCGGTGAAGTGGTCGAGATGGACACGGGGATGCTGGCCCCAGCACGCGACTTTGACCATGTGCGCGTTCATCACGCAGATGGGGCCGGCGGTCGAGTGCGTCGGGTAGTGCATCGGCCCGCCGACCACGCCGCGCGCCTGGTACTCCGCCTTCTTCGCCTGGTATTCGGCGCCGGCGACCGAGGCCTCGCGGCGGGCCTTGACCTCGCGCAGGCCGTGGTCGACGTCGTGGAAGTACTCTCCCTCGGCGTAGACGAAGTGGCCGAACGCGCCCTCGGCGGCCCGGCGGCGGCAGTACATCGCCTGCGGCCGGTAGTACGTCGTCTCGCCATACATGTAATGAAGGCCGGTCTTCTCGACCGTCTTCACCAGCCGGTCGCACCACCCGAGGATCTCGTCGCCGTCCGGCACCGACAACACGGGCACCGCACTGTAGACGTGTTTCCCGGCCTCGAGCGCCTGCACCGCCTGCGGCGTGTGGAGCCAGTGCTGCGTGATGATCACCACCGCGTCGACGTCGCTCTTCAGCAGATCATCGAGCGAGGCGTACGCGTCGGACGGATCGAACTTGTCCTGGAACGACTCCCGCTCTGCGAACTCCTTGATCCGCTCCGGCACACGGTCACACAGCGCGATGCGATCGACCGCCGGGTGATTCTTGAACGACTCCGCGAACGAGCTGCCAAACGCGCCGAGCCCCACCAATCCGATGCTGATGCCCACGGGATCCCTCCTAACCAGAACGTCCTTCAAGGCGGTAATGCTCCAGGCCCTCGGCGAGGGCGTCGAGGTTGGCGGCTGGCACTCCGGGGGTGATGGAGCTCGACGCACAGAGGAGCAGCCCCGTCTGCGGGCCGTTGTCGACCAGCCATCGAAGCTCCTTCTTCACGTCGGCAGGCGCCCCCATCGGCAGCGTCCGTGTCACCGAGACCCCCGCCATGATGATCAGCCCGTCGCCGTTGCGGGTCTTCATCCGACAGATCTTCGCGTAGTCCATCCCGTCTTCGTACTGAAATCCCTGGAACCCATGCAGGCCGACGTCGAGGAGGCGCGGGACCATCGCCATAAGATTGCCGTCGCAATGCCAGATCATCTGGAGGTTGGTCTCCAGCAGCGGTTCGAGCGCTCGCGCGAAGTGCGGCAGCCAGATCCGGTCCAGCGTCTTCTCGTCGGCCAACGTGCCGCGCGAGTCGGCGATGTCATGGTCCAATCGGCATAGCGGCGGCAGGCCCGCCTCACGATACGCCCGCGCCACGGCGCGGTTGTTGAGCGCGGCCAGGTCGGCCTGAATCGAAAAGCTCCTCTCCATCACCTCGGGGTACAGGGCGTAGGCGGTGAAGTAGTGCACGTAACCATATGTGCCGTAGTGCAGCCCTGGGAAGTCCACCGCGCCGTGCATGGTCTTGAGGATAGCGGGACCAATCATCTCCTGGATCTTGCGCTCGCGTGCGATGATCTCCCGAACACGCGCCTCCGCGTCGAACTCGGCGATCCGCCGCTCGAGCGCCGGCAGCAGGAAGCGTTCCATGTGCTCGACCACGGCTTCGGCCGAGTCGATGAGGATGCCATCGCATTCGATGACATCCGCGCCCGTGGTGGCCGTGCGGCCCTCGCCCGCTTTCCCTTTGTACCCTTCGTGGTCCATCCTGAGCGGGTTGTGCGCCAGGTACTGGTCGAGGAGACAGACGCCCAGCGCCCGCTGCATGGCGATGTACGTTGTGTCCGGATCCCGGACGTAGGAGCCCGGCTCGGCGCCCGCCAGGCGCTCGATCTGGGCGTGCTCCATCACGTGGATCAGCGTCCCAGTGGGGATGCCCCGGGTCGGCTGGTGGAGAATCGTCTTCAGGGCCAGTGTTGCGGATTCCGTCATCTCCTGGCCGGCGATGTTCTTCACGAGCGCTTAGTCCTTCAGAGCGTGTTTCTTGGCCGCCTCTTCGGGTGTCATCCCGCGCTTGACCACGTCGCAGAGCGCCCGCTGGAACGCGGGCGGGTCGGGCACTTGGATCGCGTTTCGCCCGAACACCACGCCGCGGGCGCCCTCGTCGATCTCGCGGCGGGCGAGGGTCAACGCGTCGAGCTGCGTGGGCATCTTTTCCGCGCCCAGTCCGAAGATCGGAATGGGGCAGCCCGCCACGGCGTCGGGGAATCTGTTGGTGTGGAACGTCTTGATGCAGTCGGCGCCGAGTTCGGCCAGGATGCGGCAGCCGATGCGCACCTGGTCGTGGAGTTCGTCCGGCGACAGCTCCCGGTCCGCCGGCGGGAAGTACTCACCGATCACCGGGAGGCCGAGCTGGTGGCATTGCTGCCGGAGTTCCGAGAAGACTTCCACGTTGTGAGCGTCGCGCTCTTCGCTGCCGGTCTTGAGAGTGAGCGAGACGAGCGCGATGTCCGCGCCCATCCGGACGGCCTCGGCGGCGCTGACCACCGTGCAGGTGCCCGCCTCACGGTAGTCCCAGCCGAAGCAATAGGTGGTCGACCAGTTCAGCCGCATGACGGCGAGTGGTGCGCCCTTGGCGCCGTAGAGCGCCGTGGCCCGGGACACCATGCCCGGCGACAGCAGGACGGCGTCGACCCCCGGATCGATCTTCGCCAGCGTCTCATCGATCTCGATCATCCCGGGGATGGGGCCGTCGAATTCACCGTGGTCGGCGGCAATGATCACGGCGTTCTCGCTGCGGTTGAACAGGCGCGACAGTCGGGTTTCCTTTCCGGGCATCAGCTCAGACTCCCTTCCTTGTGTTCGGTAGCGACCAGGACGGTTTCGGCCCCGGCGGCCCGCGCCGCATCCAACAGCGCGGCCGGCATGCCGTCGTCGGTGATGATACAGTCGACCTGGGCAATCGTTCCAAAGCTGATGAACGAGTTGCGCTTGGCCTTCGATGAATCGGCGAGCAGGACGACGTAGGCGGAGTTCTCGATCATCAGCGCGCTCGCCCGGGCCACGCGTGGATCGTTAGTCATCAGGACGCCCGCCTCCGAGATGCCGTCGCAGCCGATGAACGCGCGGTCGGTGTGGATGCGCGACAGGTTGTCCTCCAGCAGCGGGCCGTAGAGGTCAGGCGTCGACTCGCGGACCATCCCGCCGAGCAGCATGCACTCGATCCCTGGCGAGTGCAGCAGTTCCGAGACGATCGCCAGGTTGGTGGTCACCACCGATATCCCCTCGCGCCCGCGCAGCTCGCGGGCCATTGCGAGCGTGGTGGTGCCGGTGTCCAGAATAATCCGCTCGCCCCCGCTCACGAGACGGGCGGCGGCGCGCCCAATCGCCTCCTTCTCCGCCCGCTGGGTCGCGGATCGCTCGTACAGAGCGAACTCCAGGCGGACCCGCCGAGTGGCGGATGCCCCGCCGCGCGAGCGCTCGACCAAGCCTTCCGACTCCAGACGCGACAGGTGTCGGCGGACCGTCATCTGCGAGCAGTCCAGTTCACCCGCCAGGTCGGCCACGCCGACAAATGAATCCCTCTCCAGCCGTTCAAGGATTATCTGCCGGCGTTGTGCTGAATGGCTCACAAGCCGCTCCATCGTGTTTGTTACTGTTCCTTATACCCGATAATCGAACAAGCGTCAACAGGTTGCCTCGCGGCTGGTGGGAGATTGTTGAACTGAGCTACTTCCGCAAGGGCAATCTGAAAAGCAGTGACAGGCCGGCAGCAAAGCTGCCGAGGGAGTTTGCAGAGCAAACTCCGGCCGTTCCAGCGGAACGGCACGTTTCCGCTCTCCGCCTGCGGCGGATCGCGCCGCTGCCGCTGATGCCAGCCTGCCCGCCGAAGCCTCGGCGCAGGCGGGTCACCGTTTTTCGCACGCCGCGCGGTGGCGAAACGCCAGCGGACAACGGGGGCCGGCTTCCGCCCGCCACGGCGGGCTGCGGCTTGGCGGGCTGCCGCCCCGCTGGCCGTTCCCGCTTTCCGCTTCACTTGGCTGAAGCGTTACGCCCGAGGATGGCGCGGTAGATCCGCTCGATCCGTTCGGCCTGGCGCAGCGGGTCGAAGCGCTTCAGCGCGGCGCGGCGGGCGGATTCGCCCATTCGCTTGCGCAGGTCAACGTCGCGGGCCAGCCGAAGGATCGCGCCCGCAAGATTCTCCGGCGTGTCTTTCACGACCAGGCCGTCCTCGCCGTCGGTGACCAATTCGGGCAGCATGCCGCGTTTTGATGCGATGACGGGATTGCCCATGGCCATCGCCTCGCGCGCCGCGCGGCACGAGCCGTCGGTGCCCGGCTTCAGGAAGATATTCACGTCCAGCGCGAGCAGCCCCGCCACGTATTCGTCGCCCCGCAAGTAGCCGGGAAACGTCGTGATGTCGCTCAGCCCGAGCTTTCTGGCGGGCCGGACGGCCACTTTTTCTTTGTGCGTTCCGCGGCCGATGATCACCAGCCGGAGCTGCGGGCATTGCGTTCGCGCGATCGCGACCGCCTTGAGCAGCGTCTTGAACCGCCGGTGCCTTTGTATGCGCGCCGCGACGCCGACCACGAACTCGTCCCCGCGCAGCCCCCACCGTTCGCGCATGTTCGGGAGGTCCCGCGCAGGATCGAGCCGCCCCAGCTCCACGGCGGTGTCCACCAGGTGCACCCGGCCGCGCGGGATGCGGAACCGCCGGACGTCCGCCTCCAGAGCGGGACGCGAGAGTTCGATCAGCGCGTCGGTTCGTCTGGGGAACACGTAGGTCGTCCTGAGGTCGCGCGTCATCGGCACCGCGTCGTGGTTGGTCCGGACGAGCTTCGGCCTGCGCTTGGAGCGCGGGACCGCCCACGCCGCGGTGACGTGGTCATTGACCAGGTTGGCGTGCACCACGTCGATTTCTTCCTGGTCGAAATACCGCGCCATCCGGTGGAGGTCCCGCCACATGACGAGCGTCTTGTAGTGCTTGGGCAACTTGAACTCCGTCGTGGTGGTGATGCCGAGCGCGGCTGCGGTATCGTCGATGCGGCCCTTTCCCGCATGCCGGACGGGAGAATGGGCAAAGATGACTTCGTGGCCGCGCTGCATCAGGTGAGATGCCAGGCGGATCGCCGGTTCGGCCGGGCCGGTCAGCTTGTAATTGCTGAACAGATGAAGGATCTTCATGCGGGTTTGCCCTGCTGTTTGCGCTCTTCGAGGATTTCTCTCCCGCCGCACTCCAGCCAGCGTTCCTGTCGGGCGCCGCTGATGGCGTCGATCTCCAGCAGAAATTCGCGCCGGTCGAACTCGGGCCGGCCGCGGGAGTAGTGCCGGTAAAACCGCAGCCGGTCCGTCCGCGACGGCCTGACGTAGACGTGATCGAGCTGGCCGAGATTCTTGATCTTGTAGCCGAGGCTCGGCGTGCGTCCCGTGCGGATGTCGCCGACGTCCACCAGGCAGAACTCCCAGCCGCCGTCCTTCTCGCGAACGAGGATGTTCTTTCCCGCCAGGTCGCGGTGGCGGAGGGCGTGCGAATGGAGCAGCCGGACGAAGTCGGCCGCGTCTCTGACAAACGCTCGCCACTTGCGGGTCGCCTCCCTGCCGCGAGGGCGCCCGAAGTCGGACGCGTACCGGTTGAACGAGACTGCGCCATCGACGAAGTCGGTGATCAGGAACGACCGCGGCCCCGCCTCGGCCATCGCGTGCGCCTTCGGCGTCCGGATCCCGCGCACTTCGCAGGCGTTGGACCCGAGCCACGCGAGCCTGGCACGTGACCCGCGGAAGACATCATTGATGCGTTGCAGCAGACCGCCACGGATGAATTCCTTGACGCAGAGACGCCCCGGGTGATCCTTCTCGCCCACGTCCACCACGCTCACCCGCGTCCGGTCGTCACACTTCAGAACTCCTTCGCCCTTCCCGTCTGCCGTCCCGGCTCGGTGCTGTTCGATGGCCCTCGCGACAAGCTCTACGGGGAACTCCGCGCGTCGATACACCTTCAGCCCCGGAAGACGCTCGCGCCGAAAACCCGTTGACCGCTTGATGCAGCGCCTCGTCCGGCTCGCGTAGCGGCGTTCGAGCCAGCGGGCCGCCGCCTTCTCGACAGAAGATGCGAACCGGTCGACCTCCGCCTGCTCCGCATCGGGGCCCAGATACTCGCGGACGAAAGTGAGCCGCGCTTCGCGGCCGATGCAGTCGCCCAGCGGCGCGAGGAATTGCGCCACGCTCGCCACGCGCCGGCGCCTGGACAGCGGGGCGCCGACGGTCACGCGGTGGAGGTCGATGAGCACCAGCCCGCCGCCGGCGACGAGGATGTTGCCGCCGTGCAAGTCGCGGTGGAGCACGTCGGCGTCGTGCATCCGGCGGATGAACCGCGCGACCCGGCCGGGCGGCTCGCCCGTCTCGCGCAGCGCCCGGCCCAGCGACATCGCATCCTCGACCGCCTCGGACACCAGCACCGCCTCGCAGAACACGCCGGCGACCCGCCGTTCTCCGAACGCAAGCGCCCGCGCCGCAGGTATGCCGCGCTCGGCCATCGCCCGCGAGGTCCTCCACTCCGCCGACGCTCGCGACGGCAGCACGAGATACTTGAGCCGCTCCTTCCAGGACCGCGCCTTGTGATGCTTGACGAAGACCGTCCGGCCCGGGAGTTCGAGCCGGTAGGTCGCCCGGGCCAGCGAGCGCTTGATCAACGTCGCACCGGCCGATTCCAGCCCGGCCAGGTGGGGGGCGATGGCCTCGCGCAGCGGGCCCTCGAACGATGTCTCGGTGACCCACTGCAATCCATCGAGCGGGAACTGCGCCAGCTCTTGGCCGACTCTGTCCATATCATCTACCGCCGTGCGCACTCACGAGCGTCGTCCGCTCGGCAGCTCGCCGACGGATCCCCTCCGGTTCATCTCCCACAGCTTCGCGTACCTCGCGAACAGCGCCATCGCGGTCAGCCCGCAGAGCAGGAGACCGTGGAAGCCGTCCAGCACGCCGAGGTTCAGCAGATACATCTTGACGAATCGGCCGGGCGGCTTAAGAATCAGATGCCACCAGCGCGCCCGCACGCCGCGGCGGAACAGGTCGGCGGCGGAGAGCGACGAATACCGGTCGAACTTCTCGAAGTAATTCCTCAGGTCGGGATCGGTGTAGTGCATCAGACATTCGTTGATACGGCCGACCGTGCCGTCGACCATCACGGCGGAATGAACCTCGCGGTCCTGGTAGCGCCCCTTGTCCCGCCGGAACAGGCGCAGCGGATAGTCGCGGTTCCATCCGCAGTGCCGGATGAGCTTGCCCAGGAAGTACGTCCGCCGCGCGATCCGGTACCCGTCGTGGTTGCCGTTCTTGATGACCCTCATGACAGCCTCGCGCAGCTCGGGCGTGACCCGCTCGTCCGCGTCGAGGATCATCACCCACTCGCCCGCCGCCTGGGGGATGATCCAGTTCTTCTGCGCCGCCGAGTGAACGTATTCATGCTGCACTACGTTGGGGGTGAACTCGGCGGCGACCTCGCAGGTGCGGTCGGTGCTGAACGAGTCGCACACGATCACCTCGTCGGCCCACACGGCGGATTCCAGGCACGGGCGGATGTTGTGTTCCTCGTTCTTCGTCGGGACGATGATACTGAGTTGCCCCGGCCGGGGCGGCACATCCCGCGCGCCTTCCCATGCGGACCTGAAGCCCGAACGTGACGCGCCGCCTGCGGCGACGCGCGTCTTCGGGCCGCCGCAGATGACGACCTTGCCGCCGAGGGATTCGACCAGTTCGCGTTCGCGCACGTTCGCCTCGATGAAATCCGTCCCCTTGGCGTAGACGGCAGGCTTCAGCAGCCGGATCAGCTCGTCCGGATGGCGCTCGTCCAGTTCGGCAACGATGTCGACGGATCGAGTTGCGGACAGGACGCGGGCGCGCTCGGGCCACGGGTTCAGCGGCCGCTCGGGGCCTCTGTTGGACCGGGCCGCCGCGTCGGAGCGAAGGGCGACGACGAGCAGCTCGGCCAAGCCCTTGGCCGCTTCGAGAAAGTCAATGTGCCCGGCATGGAACGGGTCGAACGTGCCGTCCGCCAGGACGAGCGTGCCGCTCCCGCGCAGGTGTTCGACCCGGCGCAGGAGTTCGTCACGTTCTTTGATGATCTCGCCCAACGTCCCGTCCGAGCGTAAGGGCCCTGTCAAAACCCTGGTGGGGCAGGCATTCTTGCCTGCCACCGGGCAGACAGGAATGCCCGCCCCACCGTCTTGCTGGAGTTCCTTACATCACGAAATCGTCGCCGAGGTACCGGTCCCGGACCGTTTCGTCCGCCACGACCTCTTCGGGGGTGCCATGCATCAGGATGACCCCCTCGTCGATGATGTAGGCGCGGTCGGTAATGGAGAGGGTGTCGCGCACGTTGTGGTCGGTCAGCAGGATCCCGATGCCGCGGTCGCGCATAGTGGCGATCATCTGCTTGATGTCGGAGACCTTCTTGGGATCGACCCCCGAGAACGGCTCGTCCAGCATGATGACCGAGGGCTTGGTGACGAGCGCCCGCGCGATCTCGAGGCGGCGGCGCTCGCCGCCGGAGAGGGTCAGGGCGCGCTCCTCGGCGAGTTTCTCCAGGCCGAACTCCTTCAGGATCGCCATTCCGCGTTCCGCCTGCTCGTTCTTCGCCACGTCCAGCGTCTCGATGATCGCGACGATGTTGTCCAGCACCGTCATTCGCTGGAACACGGACGGCTCCTGCGAGAGGTATCCCATCCCCTGGCGGGCCCGCCGGTACATGGGCAAGTGGGTGACGTCCTCGCCGTTGAGGAAGACCGAGCCGCCGTCGGGGCTGATCATGCCGATGGTCATCCGGAACGAGGTGGTCTTTCCCGCGCCGTTCGGGCCGAGCAGGCCAACGACCTGCCCGGGATCGACCGACAGGCTGACCTCGTTCACCACCGTCTTGTGGCCGTATCGCTTCACCAGGTCTTTGACTTCGAGCAGTGCCATCGCGCGACCCTCAGTTGATGAGTCTCCAGCGCGGGATCGGCCAGAAGACGAAGAATGCCTCGCCGATCAGGTTGCGCCTCTTCACGACGCCCCAGTTGCGGCTGTCGAAGCTGTTGGGGCTGTTATCGCCCATCATGAAGTACTCATCGTCGCCCAGCGTGAATGATTTGCCCACCGCGAAGTTCTGCTGGCCCGGGTCGGACGTATAGAAGATGTCGCGCCACAGGCGAACGTCGCGCACGGCCACGTCGCACCGGGAGGCGCCGAATTCGACCGCGCTCGTCTGGGCGCCGGCCAGCGGTACACGCTTGGCAAGGGCCTCGTCCGGCGCGTCGTTGTCGAAGGAGATCAGGGCGTCGCCGTCGACCCGGAGGACGGCGCGTGCGTCGATGTTGGAGAACTCGAGCCGATGCTCGCCCTTCGCTTCGAATGGCTCGGCCGCGCGTGCGACTTCTCTGCCGCCGCACAACAGCTTCGCCGTCTCGTCCGTCCCCAGCGGCAGGTAAAATACGTACTGCAGGCCGTTCTCGGTAAGGCGCCCGGTCAGGTATCCTGCGCCGCCCAGGTGTCGGAACCGAAAACCAAGCTTGAGATCGCCAACGACGTGGAACCCGCCGCGGTCCTCACGCCGATGGGTGCTCTTCTCGTCCGTCTCCACGCGGTCTTCAATCGGGTAGCTGTACCGGAGGTGACACTCGCCCGGGGGCGACGCTGCCGCCAGGGAGATCACGCCGTCTCGCACGTTGATGGGCTCGCGATCCAGCCGGTGCCATCGGTCCGAAAAGGCCTGCCGATGTGGCTTCTGTCTCTTCAGCATCTCGTCGCTGGTGACAGGAACCAGCAGGACATCCTCGACGGCCCTAGGCTTGCGGCATATCTTCCCGTCGATGAACAGGTCGCCGTTCTTGATCTCGATCTCATCTTCCGGCACGCCCACGAGCCGCTTGACGTAGTTGACGTAGTCGGCGCTGCGCGAGTGTTCGATGGTCCCGTTGTCGTTCCGGCTGATGCCCGCGGCGACCGGCTTCGACGCGTAGAGGCTTCGGTAGTAATCGATGCGCCGCTGATCGATCTTGAAGACGACGATGTCCCACCGCTTCGGCGGGTGCAGGTCGAACTGGAACTTGCTGACGAGGATCCGATCGCCGTGCGTCTCGCTGCCGATGAGGGTCGGCTCCATCGACGACGTCGGGATGCGGAACGCCTCGACCACGAAGTGCCGTATGATCATGGCCAGGATGAAGGCGATGGCGAGGCTCTCGGCGTATTCCCGGATCGTCAGGCGCGTGAACTTCATCCCGGCCCTGCAAGGTGCCCGTGAACGGAAGTGACATTATAGCCGGGCACGGCGGGCATGGCAATGCCGAGCAAGCGCCTGGCGGTGTGCGGAGTTCCCGCGCGCCGCCGGCGCGGGCGCCTCGCCCGTGTGCCGCCCAGCGCTTGACTTTGCGCCCTTCCGCGCACAGTATTACCCCGGCGCGACGGACACCGGCGCCGTGGAAAGGAGATGCTCAATGGCTGAGGACCTGGCGATTTTGGGCGGGCCGAAGGCGGTCACGGTCGATGTGTCGGAACAATGGGGGCGGAACACGGCGAGAGAAAAGGAGCTCGTCTGCCGATTGATCGACGACGGCTTCCTCTCGGGCTGCAACAAG
>Ga0315553_10001406_pt1 | contig 20035 bp, 19 predicted proteins | sample SalMarSW160140MG_FD_203099 | JGI IMG/M metagenome (GOLD analysis project Ga0315553, IMG submission 203099) | Salt marsh sediment microbial communities from the Plum Island Ecosystem LTER, Massachusetts, United States - Salt Marsh Sediment SW1601-40 ... | reverse complement strand
CCTGAACAAACCGTGCGTGGGGCAGCGAAGGCAGTAGCTCCAGAACCTCGACCGGATAAGGGCAGAAGGCAACCAGATCTCCCAGCACCCACATCTCGTCACAGCCACCCTGCTCTTTGAGATGGGCCATCACCGCCTCCAGCGCAGGCAGATTCCCGTGGATGTCAGCCAACAGAGCGATCCGCATCAGCTTCCCCTCTCAGAACGGCGCGCTGATCGAGCACAGGCTAGACTACCTCAATGCTGCCAGAACCCTCCACGACCTCTCCCACGATCCAGTACTGCTGTCCCTCGTTGGAGAACAGGTCGGCCAGCCTATCCGCGTCAGTTGGGGGCACACTGATGAGCAAACCACCGGATGTCTCTGACGTGAAGAGCAGCATCTGCAACTCGTCGGATATGCCCTCCGCGAAATGGACGTGTGCCTCGTAGGCGTCCTTGTTGCATGACGTGCGCCCGGGAAACAACCAATCGTTGGCGTAGTCAGTGGCACCTTCGAGGAACGGCAGTTCGTCCAAGTGGAAACGGATGCCAACCTCACTAACCTCAGCCACCTCGTAGGCGTGGCCCAATAGGGCGAAGCCGGTGATGTCCGTCACGGCATGCACATCGACCTGCTTCATGAGCTGTGCTGGCCTGCGACTGAGGGTCAGCATCTGCTCCACCGCAGCCCTCAAGTGCACCTCCTGAGCCACCCCTCCCTTGGCTGCTGTGGTGATGATACCGACACCGATGGGTTTGGTGAGGAACAACACGTCACCGGGCCGAGCTCCCACTTTGGTGGCGATCTCCTGTGGATGCACGAATCCCATCACCGCCAGGCCGTACTTCGGCTCCTCGTCCTCAAGAGTATGTCCCCCGGCGATGACACCACCCGCCTCTGCGACTTTCTCGGCCCCGCCCCTGAGGATCTCAGCCACTACCTCCGTGGGCATGTCCTGCGGGAAGCCGCACACGTTCAAGGCCAGCACAACCTCTCCGCCCATGGCATAGACGTCGCTCATGGCGTTGGCCGCGGCAACCCCCCCGAACTCATAGGGATCGTCCACCACAGGCGTGAAGAAATCGGTGGTGAAGATGAGAGCCAGTTCGTCACTCAATCTGTAGATAGCCGCATCGTCGCCCGTCTCCAATCCGACCAACAGATCCGGATAGTCCTCCGGGCGGAATATCTCTGCTAGAGGGCGCACGACCTGCGCCAGGGCCTCAGGGCCCATCTTGGACGCTCAACCAGCCGCCTTGGTCAGGCTCGTCAAGCGACTCCAGTCACGTTCAACACCCATACATGTCCTCCGACATCGTGGAACGAATCAAGGCCGTTCTTATCTTGCAGCGCGATTGATGTCCTCCAGGAACATCTCCAGGTCCAAAGAGTACTTGGCCGCGACCTCCTCGGTCGTTTGGAAGAGAGTATTACAGCAAATGCACTCCCCAGTCTGTGTCTCGTAGGCCTCGAACACCGCCACAGTGGTGGGATGCCTCCCCACCACTCTCAATACTTCCTCACCCTTCCCGATCGACGCTCTGTCCTCCGTTCAGTCAGTTGACTGAGACCAGCCCCTCATCGCGCAGCCAACTCACTGTTCTCTCCAGACCATCCCGCAGCGGGGTCCACTCCAAGACGAGTTCGCTGCTCGCTTTGCTCGTGTCGAAGAGAAAACTGTGGGAAGCCGTTCTGGCCTCGTCCGGGGCAATGACCGGTCGACCGCCGGTAACCCTGGCGATGGCTGCTAGAACGGCGGCCATGAGCCGGAGCAGGCTGCCCGGCATCACGCGCGGTCGCCGGGATATCCCCGCCACCTCGGCCGCCAGAGAGAAGAACTCCACCATGCCGACGTTTTCGCCCCCCAGAATGTACCTATTCCCTATCTTGCCTCTCTGCATGGCCGCGAGCTGACCCGCCACTATGTCGCCTACGTAGACGTAGTTGAGGCGAGAGGACGCACTAAACGGGAGACGGCCCTCCAGGCACCGGATGATGGCGCCTGTGATATTGACCGTCTGTCTCGGTCCGTACACGCTGGTAGGATTGAGGATCACCACGGGCAACCCACGCTTGCAGAGCTCCGTGGCCACCTGCTCGCCCAAGTACTTCGACTCCTCGTATCGCGATAGGAAGTAGGGCCTCCGAACCGTCTCCTCCGTCCCCAGCTCCCCCTCTGCCTCGCCGATGGTGGTGGCCGAGCTGGTGTGCACCAGTCGGCTTACTCCCATCTCCAGAGCACTCTCGAGGACGTTTCTCGTACCCTCCACGTTGATCCTCTGGTAGACACTCTGATCCCGCTGCCACAGGTCCAGCAGAGCCGCGAGATGGAAGACACGCTCACATCCCTCCATCGCCGACAGCAGCCCCTCGCGGTCCAAGATGTCCCCGACCACGAACTGCGCTCCCTGGGCACGCAGATCCGAAGCCTCGTCTGCCTTCAGATCGTACACCCTCACCTCTTCACCCCTGGCCAGCAAGGCCTCCACGAGGTGCCCGCCGATGAACCCGGCCCCTCCCGTAACCAGAATGGTCACTCCACCACCTCATAGGCGCCGCCCGCGGCAGTCAACCCATGCTTCAGAGCAGTGGCTATCTGAGGCAGTTGATACGGATCTCCACCCAGCCGGTTGTCCGCCGGATACGACTGGAGCACCTTCAACGCCTCCAGGTCTATGGCTACCATGTCGCCGGAGGCCATGATGATCCCGGGCTCCACCAGTTCGCCCTTCTCCGGCCCTCCGCTGACGAAGGCCTTGCGGCCGTCCATGATGATCAGGTCCGGCTGCCAGACCAGGTTGATCTCCGCCGCCTTCTCCTCCAGATTGCCCATGTGCAGGGCGCGTCGCTCCCCTGGATGAAGGAACCCTACAGAAAGCTTGAGCGACATAGTGAACCGCGCATACTTGTGAGTCTTGATGCAGGGCAGGTAGACCAGCCTGTCCGCCTCGTACATGACTCTGGGGACGGTCGCCCTCTCAAGGAAGTCGCCCTCAATGGGCACCTCTATGTATTCCGCCTCTCCCACATCAAAGCAGACGAATTCGATGCCCATCCGCCGAAGCAGCTCCGGCACCCCCAGCTTGGCCACCGTGTTGGCCGTAGGCCTCCAGCGGCCACCTGAGCTCTCGCCGACGACGATCTCGGCCCCGGCGTCCTTCAGCAGCTCCAGGACGGCCCGCAGGAAGCCCAGATCAGTGGAACCAGGAAAAGGGTCCGGACTGTTGAAGTTGGGCTTGACCAGCACTCTGTCTCCTCTGGAGATCGCTTTGTCCAACCCACCCAACAGGTCCAGGCATTCCTCCACGGCTGGCTTCACATCCTCCGAGGCTGGCACTTTGCTGACCAAGGGCCGGCCGTCCTTCAGCCAGACAGCCGTCCGGCGCGGCTTGGGCGGCCTGGACTCCAGTTCCCCAGGCTTTCTATCTGTGAACAGATGATAAAGACCCTTCAAGGTGTCCGACACGGCCATCTCCTACACCACCCTCTTCCCTACTGCCCAAGCTTTCCTTTAACATTCCCCTCTTGATTATACTGGACGGCCAGCATCGCTTCAACCGCTGGTGAGCCACATCCCAGGATCAACGGAGGAAGCCAGGTCGGTCCCGCTTGCCCATCCCTATCGCCCTGCCGTGCCCTTTCTCACCAACACTCTGTGACAGTGGGCAGTCCCACCACCTCGAGATGACAAGCGTAGCGCTTGCCTTTCTCCGGCAATTGACGTAGACTAGTCCCCGATAACCTATATCTGTCATGCCATGCGTTGCTGGGCAGGGCCACCCTTGCGAAACCTGAGTCGGCCTATCGAGAAGACCTCCCGACGACGTCATCCTCCGGCACCGCGCGGAGGGCTCACCCGCTCCCAGATCCCCCTGATGGTGCGGGCCAGCCGGCCGCCGATCAGCCCAGTGGTCCCAAAAGCCAGAGGAAACCAGATGGGAACGCCGACTACGGTGGGGTTCGCGTACTCCCACACACCAAACTGCACGAACACAGCTTCAGCCAGAGTGCCCAGCACGGCGATGACCAGAAAGAAACAGATATCCAGACGATCGTGCCAGCGAGCCAGCGCAAATCCGCACTCCACAACCATGAGGGCGAAGAGAAGCAGATTGTGCGTCCACAGCAGCGCAACGCAGATCACCAACACCACAAAGGCCACCATCTCTATGACTAGCTCGATCCACAATGATCGCCATTGCCCCATGATCACCAACTCCTCACATACCCCTTTCTCAGGTATCGATCGAACGCCAACGATTCTAGCAGAGCATCTTGCTACGGGCAATTGGGTGGCGTGCCCGAGACCCGTTACGGACGGTGAGCGCCGCTGATGGAGTAGCCGAGTCATGGCCGGTAGGCTGCGTGCATGGATCGCCCTCTCGCGCCCACCGTTCCACTCGGTGGGTGTGCTGCCCTTCGTCCTGGGGTCGATCGTGGCCTGGCGGCTCACAGGCGCCCTCCGCTGGGATATCCTGGCCTGGGGCACGGTAGGAGTGGTGCTGGTCATGCTCGCCACCTACTATGCAGGAGAGTATTGGGACCATCGTGAGGACTCCCTCTCCACCGCTCTGGGCCCTAGTCGCTTCGCGGGTGGCTCCCGTGTGTTGCAGGCAGGGCTCTTGCCTCGCGATTCGGCCCTGTGGGCCTCGGTGGCGGCCCTGCTGCTGGCGCTCGTTGTGGCCGCGATCCTCCAACTGGGCTACGGTACGGGACCGCTGACCCTGCCCTTCTGTCTCCTGGGGTTGCTTGGCGGGTTCTTCTATTCCACTCGCCCCATCCGGTGGGTAGCCACAGGCGTGGGCGAGCTCTGGATCGGCTTCTGCTACGGCTGGCTGCCCGTATCGGTCGGCTGCTATCTTCAGGTCGGGTATATCCCTTCTCTCGTCCATTGGCTGGCTATCCCCGTTGGTCTGACCATCGTCAACGTCATCCTGCTCAACGAGTATCCCGACTACCCCGCCGACTCTGTCACCTGCAAGAATAACCTCGTGGTCCGCCTAGGCCGGCGCAGGGGCGCTTGGCTATACACCAGCATCGGTGTTGGGAGTTGGCTAGCCATGCTTCTGTCGGTGTCTCGCGGCGTGCCTGTACGGGCTTTGTGGCTCTACGTCCCCGTCCTCGCTCTATCGCTAATCCTGGTCGTGCTCTTGCTGCGAGAGCGCTGGCAAGATAGAGAGACCCTGGAGAAGCTGTGTGGCGCCAATCTCCTGGTCAACCTGGGCACCACTGCAGTATACATCTTGGCCCTCTTGAGTTGATATCTATGGAACAGTGGATGCCCGAGTGGGGCGAACGACCCCAGCGCAAGGTGCGGCCATACTGGTCCCCTCCCACCCTCATCCTTCGACAGATCGTGAGCGCCATCTACATCGGAGCGCTGACTCGTTGGAGAGAGCTCCCAAGCTGGATCCGCACCTATGGCCTCAAGTGCCTGCCTGGCGCCGCCGGATCGCTCGGCATGGGCTGCATCGGGTTCCCCGCCCACCCCGTCTGGGAGATGACCACAGCATGCAATCTCCACTGCATCCACTGTCACGCCTCCGGAGGCAAGCGCGCCCCCGACGAACTCACCACCGAGGAGGCCAAGCGTCTTATCGATCAACTGTCTCAGGTTAGCGAATTCCGCATGATGGCCTACACCGGCGGCGAGCCGCTGGTTCGTCCCGACCTGTTCGAGCTTCTGGCCTACTCCCAAGCGTTGGGCTTCAGCAACACCATGGCTACCAACGCGACCCTCATTGACGACGCGGTGGCCGAGCGCCTGCGGGACCACGGTCTGGTCATCGCCGCAGTGAGCCTCGATGGATTCGACGCCCAGACCCACGACTACGTCCGGGGCCAGCCTGGAACCTTCGAAGCCACCCTCAAGGGCATCCGGGCCTTGTGCCGGGCCGGCATCTTGCTCCATATCAACATCACGGCCATGGAATACAACCTGGACCAGCTAGAACCCTTGATGGCCCTCGTGGACGAACTGGGCACCGGCATCCTGCTGATGTACCAACTGGTGCCCGTGGGGAGAGGCCGCAGCATCGAAGAGGCGGCGTTGGACCTGGGCGCCAACGAGCGCCTCATCCGCTTCATGGCCGAAGCGCAGCGCACCACCCATGCCATCATGGAACCGGTGGCAGGCCCTCAGTACTGGCCTTTCCTGCTCCAGCGGTCGGGTATTCACGGCGGCCCCCTCCTCCGTCTGGGCGAGACTGTCTTTCACGGCTGCTCCGCCGGCCGGGGATTCGTCTACGTCAAGCCCAACGGCGACGTCTGGCCGTGCCCCTTCATCGAGATCAACTGCGGCAACGTGCGTGAGACGCCGTTCTCGAGCATCTGGAGCACCTCGCCGATCCTCCAAGATCTGAGACGGAGGGAGGAGCTCCTCCAGGGACGCTGCGGCGAGTGCGAGTACAGACGCCTGTGTGGAGGCTGCCGGGGCCGTGCGTGGGCCACCACTGGCAACTACCTGGCCGAGGACCCATCCTGTTTCATCCACGCCACAGACAGCGATGGAAATCCCGGGGCACAGGCATAAGCCTGCGGTCCCTTCCCCTTCCGCAATCCCGGTGATGCTGCTCGACCAAGGCCCGAGCGACCGGGCCGGGCGCGCGCCAACGACACCGGCCCAGCCCTGCCGCAGTCCCTCCGGTTACTTCTTGACAACCACGCGGAACTCGTCACCCTCCTCCTGGATCTCGACGGTGCAGCCCATCTTCTCCACCGCTCGCCTGACGTTGTCCCGAGAGGTAACTGTGTCCACCAGTACCTCCACGCTGCCACCGCTCTCCAGCTTCTTGACAGCGTCTCTACTCATAATCACCGGCTGTGGGCACGATAGCCCACATGCATCAACGAGTAAATCGCTCATCACAGACTCCCTTCCGGAGAAGTGGTCAGTCCATCTGTTGCCTCATGGTCAGACCGAAGAGGACACAGACGACGAGCCCCACGATCACCGCGGCGGGACCCCAAGGGCCTGGGCCAGTCGGCGAGCTAGCCAGACCGAAGTTGTGGGCAAAGCCCGCTCCCACGATCATGCCGATCACGAAGACAGCAGCGTCCCCATCGCCCTCGCCGGACATGAAGATCTGCCGGCCGGGACAGCCGCCAGCCAACGCGAAAGCCAGACCGGCCAGTACCATCCCACCGAAGTTCCACATATGGTTGGTGTGAGCCACAGGCTGCCCCTCGAAACCGAGATTGAACTGCCCCAACAGCAAGTTCATCAGCAGAGCCGCACCAGCAAAGGACAGGATGCCCCAGAACAGGTGCGGATCGCGCATCAGCATTAGGTCCCTGAGAGCGCCCATGGTGCAGAAACGAGTGCGCTGGGCCAGGAAGCCGATGCCCATGCCCACGGCCAGGGAGATCACCCATGGAGCGTACATCGCGCCCGGCCCTTCTGTGCTGAAGAAGATCGGACCACCCTCCGTGAAGCTGAACTCCAAGATACGCAGCAAGAGCAGCACGATCATGATCACCGGTAGTATCCATCCCACTGCCGTATAGGTCCGGTAGCTGCGCCCCAGGCTGTAGCCCATACGCATGAAAACCACACCGATGGCGATGCCTGCGGCCAGGCCCAGGAGGCCAAGCACAGCGTTCAGGTCACCGGCGGCCAGACGCAGCAGCGCTCGCCATGGACAGCCCAGGAACACCAACGCTCCGATCATGGCAAAGAAACCCAGTACGAAACGCACGATAGGAGCGGATCCAACTCTGGGCTTGAACTCCTTGAAAGCGTAGGCCGCGATGAGGGCCCCGAACACGAAACCCATGATCTCGGGCCTCAGGTACTGCACCACCGCGGCCCGGTGAAGCCCCAACGCTCCAGCGATGTCCCGCTCGAAGCAGGCCACGCAGATACCCATGTTGCCCGGGTTGCCCCATTTCTGAAGCAGCGGGGCGAATATCCCCACGAACAGCCCGGCACTCACGATCCCCCAAGGGGAAGACCAGAACCTCTTCATCGTTTCTCCCTTTCCACATCATCATGATCCGGTAGGTTTAGCAGAAACCGAGCGTCGTCTCAGCACTTGCATTGCATGATGGCTGGCCTCCTTCTTCGAAGACCCCCCCACATACGAAATCCTCACCACCCAGCCGATAGCTTGGATGGTGAGGACTCCTCAAGGATACGAGGCCATCCAGGGACCGACTAGTAGTGGTCCTCCACCATCGAACACGGCTGGAGGGCGTAGAGCTGGACCGATGTGAGTCTTAAGACCTTAAGACGCCGCACGGCGTCCGGTCAAGCACCTCAACCGGTCCGATGCCACAGATACAGCGAAACAGTACTGAAGTACGTCATCCGACACACCTCACAACGCACATATCTCTTCGAACTCGACGCGTCGCGCGTCGAGAATCGCTCGCAAGTTCTCCACGTCCGCAGACTCGAACCTCAGACACAAGCCGCAATCGGAGCTCAGATGCCTAGGCACCGGGATCAGCTTGACCTTCAGGCTTGCCTTCTTCGCCAGCTTCTCCGCCTGTAGAGCGCCACTGGTGGAGTGGAACAGGACGACGCTATGCTCTGGATTCGCCACCATCTTCCTCCGAAAGAGCCACCACGCTACCCGCTCCGAGCAACGCCCCGGCGATGGAGTACATGTTGGAAACCTGCCCTACGACGATCTTATCCTTGAGCCCGAAATGACCCAGACACGTACCACAGGCCAGTATCTCCACACCCCTCTGCTCCAGAGCTTCGAGATCCTCCACGACGAGGGAACCCTCAACCATCAGCTTCGCACCGGCGTTGAGAAAGATGATGGTGTCGGGCAGCGGTTCCACTTCCTTGAGCGTATGCAGAAAGGAGCGTATCAAGATTCCGCCCAATTCGTCGTCCCCGCGCCCTATGCCGTCGTTGGGGATAAGCACCACCGCAGGCCCGGCTGCCCCGCCGCTCGCCCCGGGCAGCACCGCACTCTCCGCCGATGGATCACCCTTCCTGCTCGTGTGTAGGTACAAAGCCATCGTCCTTCTCTTCTACCTCCACGGCGAAGCCCTCTCTGGCCGCCATACGCGATACGTTGCTCATGGCCGTGGCGTTGTCCATGATCGTTGTCACCTTTTCGGCCTCGGCCATGGCCTTCCGGCTCTGGATCACCGGCTGAGGACACGCCAGCCCCCTACAATCCACTACCTTGCTCACCCGTACCTCCTGTTCCTTGGGGCATCCTTCTTCGATGGGCCCCTATCCTGCTCATCTCCCAACTGCGATTTCGCGCACTGCATTCACAGCGGCGCCTACCTCCGCCGCTGTGTTGAAGCAACTGAGCCCAAATCGCACCGTGCCCACCGGGAAGGTGCCGACGGTCCGATGGGCGGCCGGCGCACAGTGCAGCCCCACACGACTCAAGACCCCGTATCCTTCATCGAGTCTAGGGCCCACATCCGAGGGTTCCAGGCCGTTCACGTTGAAGGAGACAGTGGCCGTCTGCAACTCTGCGTCTTGAGAACCATAGACCGTCACCCCATCGATCTCCTTCAATCCGGCGATGAGTCTGCGCGTCAGACTTACCTCGTGGGCACGAATGGCCCCAACGCCCTCCTGCAAGACGTATTCCACTCCAGCCCTGAGACCCGCCAGCCCCACGGTGTTCGGAGTCCCGCTCTCACACCGGTCTGGCAGGAATGTCGGTTGCTCCTCTTTCTCAGAGCGGCTCCCTGTCCCCCCACGCTTGACAGGCTCTATGTCCTCCGCCTCCACGCGCTCTCCGATACAGAGCCCGCCAGTGCCTTGGGGGCCTAACAACCCCTTGTGGCCCGTGAAAGCCAGCAGATCTATGTGCATGGCTTCCATGTCGAGGGGATACGCACCCGCTGTCTGGGCGGCATCGACCAGCAGCAGCGTGTTGTGCCGCCTGGCGATCTCCGCCACCTCCGCAACAGGCAGCACGGTACCCACGACGTTGGAGGCGTGGTTGAGGATGATCATCTTGGTCTCCGGCTTCAAGGCCGATTCTACGTCAGCAGGGTCGAGAAACCCCTCGGAGGAGCAGGGCACGACGCAGATCTCCACTACACCGGCTTCCTCCAACGCGCGAAGCGGTCTCATGACCGAGTTGTGCTCCATGCTACTGGTGATCACATGATCGCCCGGTCGAAGTAGCCCTCGTAGGGCCAGATTCAGGGCTTCCGTCACGTTCAGCCCAAACACGATCCGCAGCGGATCTGCCACATTGAAAAGGCGTGCGAGAACCTCGCGCGTCTCATACACGATCCGGCCGGCCTCGATGGACAAACGGTGTGCGGAACGCCCGGGGTTTGCCCCGACCTCCGTCATGAAGAAAGACATAGCATCGATGACAGCGGCAGGCTTCGGCCAGGAAGTAGCCGCATTGTCGAAGTAGATCATTTGTAGCACCTCGCGGAAGACGAAAGAGAGGGATTGATCCCTTCCTCTCCTATGATTGCGATCCAGCCTCGCCGGCGGAGCCCGCAAGCCTAGTAGAGGAGGAACCAGGAGAGGAATCTAGAGGATACTCAACCCAGGTCGGCCTCCACTGGAGGAAGCAGGTCTCGGCGAACTGAGAAGGATGTCAGACGAAGCCTGATGCAGCCCGTGCATCGCGCCAAGGGCGTGGCTTCAGCCCATTCAGGTGAAAAGTATCGAGCGACACTTGTTCCAGCGCGTCAACCCTGCTCACCTCCTTCCCCAACCTGAGTGTCACGCCCTTGGATGGGGCGGAACCCGGGTTTGATTGTAGGGCATTCTCACCACGATGTCAATCCGAGAGGTGGTTACATCCAGACGTCGCCGCCAGGCGCTGAAGAGGACCGCTCCCTGGGAATCATTCTCTCTCCACCGCGAGTTGTCCGACCCGCAGCCTACCAGAGTGTGATGCACTCCCTGCGAGCTCACTCCGTGGCACTCTCCCCGCGCGCATCAGCCCACGTAGTGACACGCCCAGGATGTCCTCCACCAATGCCGGGACCTCTTCTTGCTCCTCGAGCGGTAGATCTTCCTGCAATCTGTCCACGAGCTCCAGGTAGTGTCCCAACGCTGCCAGCCGGTCGCCCAGTGCAAGCAACGAGTCTACGATCCCTCTATGTCCCGGCTCGCAATAGTAGTCCTGAGCCACGGCGAGTCTGTACAAGTCCAGGGCTTCCTCCCACAGGCCACGACCAGCGCGCATCTGCGCTGAGGTCAGCACCGTACGTGCATAGAGACGCCTCAGCCTCTCTCGGGTCGGTTCACACCACTCCGAGACACAGCCCTCGAGGTAGTCACCCTCATACAGCCCAATGGCCCTCTCGTGCAGTTCCTCTGCTTCGCCTTCTCGGGTGCTCTGCCCGGCCTGGGTGACCAAGGACTCGAACTGCGCGACGTCGTAGGCCCAGGAAGCCTCGTCCGCAATCAGATAGACGTCGTGCTCCCAGACAATAGCACCTCTTCCGACAGCCTGCCGGCACCTGTACAGGGTCGAGTGAAACAGTCCATCCCTACTCGCCTCGTCGTTGTCGAGGAACAGTCTCTCGCCGATGCGCTCCTTCGTCAGACCGTCTGGGGAATTTAAGAGAAGGAAGAAAAGCTCCAGAGCGCGTCTCGACCCCCACTCCTTGCGGGTGACTTCGCGCGACCCGACCAACACGCGGGGATGACCGAGCGCCTTGGCCACTCGTGTCGCCGACTGCATCGCCCACTCCCTTCTGCCTTTGTCCACCACCCGCGACAAAGGCGACGGTCAATTCGGGGCCAGCCCGTGATCCGGCCTGCTAGCACTGCCAACATTATGGCATACTGTCTCCGCGCTGTCAAGGGCCTGCCCCATATCTAGTGTGGTTCCTCAGACCCATCCGGCACAGCTAGTGTACCGTGGAACGTGCTCAGTGGCGACTGACAGCACAGGTACGGGGAAGAGTCGCTTCGTACGCATGCCCGACCGCGCAGCACGTCAACCCTCGACCACCGGCTTGTTGGGGCGCGCAACGTATGATACCATCCTCTCTGAGGCAACTCTGTGGTGAAGTAAGAAGGAGGACACAGATGGCGAAGACGAGAAAGAAACCGTCCACCTACCTCTACCCGGTCCCCGTGGTCTTGGTGACCTGCGGAGTGGAGAAGCCGAATGTCATCACCCTGGCCTGGGTGGGTACGGTGTGCTCCGATCCACCCATGGTGGCCATCGCTGTGCGGCCGGATCGCCATTCACACCAGCTCATTGAGGAAACCGGAGAGTTCGTGGTCAACATCCCCGGCCAAGACCTGCTGGAGGTCACCGATCACTGCGGCCAGGTCTCAGGCCGCGAGGTAGACAAGCTCACCGAGTTCGGGCTCACACAGGAGCCAGCAGCGGAGGTCAAAGCCCCGCTGATCGCAGAATGTCACGTGAATCTGGAATGCAGGGTCGCACAGAAGCTAGAACTGGGCGCTCACGACTTGTTTCTGGGAGAGGTCGTCGCCGTCCACGTCGAGGAGGGAGTCCTCGACGAACACGGACGTCGCGTGGACTACGACAAGGCGAAGCCCTTCGTTCTGACCTTTGCCGAGTACAGAGGTTTGACCGAGCCGCTGGGGGACTACGGCTGCTCCGTCAAGAGATGACCGCGACTCAGTCGTCCGCGTCGCCGTCCTTGAGATCCAGAGCCTCGTAGACCTCGGCTTCTTCCGCCCGCCGTTTGATGCGCATCCGGCCCAGAGACCTGGCCTCCACCGAGCCCTTGACCTGGTCGTAGGTGGCACGGCTAAGAAGGATCTGCTGCTCCTTGGCCTGCTCTTGGAGGCGGAAGGCCACGTTCACGGCATCGCCCATGGCGGTGTAGTTCATCAACGCCTGGCTACCCACGTTTCCGACCACCGCCTCGCCGGTGTTGATGCCGAACCCGAAATGCAGTGCGGGCTCCCGATCCTGGCTCTTGAGGCTCTCTCGTACGGCGAACGCGGTCTTCACTGCGCGTAAAGCGTGGTCCGGTTGATCGAGTGGGGAGTTGTACAGCGCCATCACAGCATCGCCCATGAACTTGTCCAGCACGCCCCCGTTGGCAAAGATGGACTCTGTGGCTTGGCTCAAATACCCGTTTACCACCTCTATCAGGCGCTCCGGCGGCATCTTCTCCGCCAGCGCCGTGAAACCTCGCAGATCCGCGAACAGGATCGTTACCTCGCGACGCTCACCCCCCAGATTGGCCCGTGAAGGATCGTCGATCAAGTACTGAGCTACCTGCGGCGGGAGGTAGCGCTCAAACAGTTCCCGCGTTTGCTCCTCCAACTCGCGTATGCGCCCGTAGCTCGTCTCCAGTTCATCGTATCTCACTTGAAGCTCGTCGTGGGCCTCGGACAGTTCTCGCTGGAGCCGTTCCCTCTCCCGACGGAGATGGCAGCGCTCCAACACCCTTTCCAACCTGATGAACGCCTCCCGGTAGTCCAGGGGTTTGATCAAGTAGTCATCCGCGCCAGCCGTGAGCGCCTTGACCGCGATCTCTTCCGAACCGAACGCGGTGACCATCACGATGCCGATCAAGGGCTGCTGCTCCCTGATCTGTCTCAAGGTGTCCATGCCATCCAGTTTGGGCATCATTATGTCAAGCAGCACCAGATCCGGCTCGTGCTCCTTGACCGCCTGCAACGCCTCACGACCATCCGCAGCCGTGATCACGTTGTAGCCTACCCTCTCCAGAAGCTGTGCGGTCACCTCGCGAAAGGCATCGTTGTCGTCTGCCAAGACTATACGCGCGGTCATCGATCCCCTCTCGTCCCCGTCTAACCGAGAACACAGACTGCTGCCGGACGAACTCTGTCCACGACGCTACAGATACCCCAAGGCCTTCAGCCTGTCCTCCAGTATCTGCTCTTCTTCCTCGCTGTAGACCTCGTCCCCGCCCCGGGAGGCCTGTGGTACGTAGCCCAACGCCTCCAACTTGGTCAGGATCTTGCCGACGCTCTCCTCTAGACTCTCGCTATTGGTGTGAACGACGACTTCCGCATTCAGCGGTTCCTCGTACGGATCTGAGACCCCCGTGAAGTTCTCGATCTCCCCGGCGAGCGCCTTCTTGTACAGCCCCTTGACATCGCGCTCAACGAGTACGTCGAGAGGACAGCTACAATAGACTTCCACGAAGCGACCGATGTCCTCGCGGATGTAGTCTCGCACTGCTCGATAAGGCGAGATGGCAGAACCGATGGCCGCGACGCCATTCCGAGTGAGAAGCTTGCACACGAAGCCGATCCGTTTGATGTTGATGTCCCGGTCTTCCTTGCTGAAACCCAGCCCCTTACTCAGATTGGTGCGGACCACGTCGCCATCCAGCACCTCCACTTTCAGACCTCTGTCCCGGAGAATGCTCTCCACAGCGCGGGCAAGCGTCGTCTTGCCTGCACCGGACATTCCCGTGAACCATAGGGTAAACCCTTCTTGTTCCATGAGATATTGCTCTAACCCTTTCTGTAGACTATCCTCTTGCCCTGCATGTCGGCAGGGACCGGTAGGCCCATCGCGTCGAGCACCGTGGGTGCCACGTCCATCAGTTGCAGACCACCCACTTCGCCTCTGCCCTGCTCGCGAGGATCGTACATAATGAACACGCCATGCTGCGCGTGGTTGGCGTCGTCCGGGCCGATGTCGTTCTCTCGTGTATGAATCCGCCCATGCCCCATACTGCCCACAGAGCGCCACGCCAGGTTGCCGAAATAGATCAAAAGATCTGGCGGGACGTTACGGCACTCGGCATACACGTCCTGCGGCTTGTAGGTCACCGTGCCGATGTTCGCGCCCTTCTCGTCCGTGATCTGGGACAGCTTCTGCACGATCTCATCTCGGACTCGCTCGTAATCCTGAGACGGGATCACTCCGTGGGGCTCTCTCCCCCGCACATTCAAGAACAGACGCCCGTAGTACCCGCCGGCGCCCCAGGCCATGGTTCGATCCCAGTCGATCTCCACCTTCTCCAGCGGGACGATGCCGCTGGGCTCGTCCTTGATCGCGAGGTAACCCTCCTGTTTGAGCCATTCGTTGATGCAGATGCCGCCCTCCATGTGTCTTGCGCCGTGGTCCGAGACGACCATCACGATCGTATCGTCACCAACCAGGCTCAAGATCTCCCCGATCTCACCATCCAGGTACTTGTAGTACTCCTCCACGACATTCTCGTAGGGAGAGCCTGGTTCGTGCTTCGGGTGCTGAGGGTCGAAGTACTTCCAGAAGGCATGATGGATGCGGTCGACACCCATCTCCACGAGCATGAAGAAGTCCCACTCTTTCTCGCGCAGCAGGTACTTCACCACCTCGAACCGTTTCCTGGTCATCTCGTAGATCTGTTGCAGTAGCTCGTCCTTCTCCTCAGTCCGGAAGTTGTCCACGTCGAGCATGTACTCCCCTACCAGGTCCTCGATCTCCTGCTTCAAGTCAGCCGGATAGGTATACTGGCTCTGGGTACTAGGCGTGAGGAAGGAAGTGACGATGTAGCCGTTCGTCGGTTTCACCGGGTAAGTTTGAGGCACGCCCACCAGCGAGACCTTCCTTCCCGCCCGAGAGAGGATGTCCCACACCGTGTCCTCGGCCACCGCGGTTGAGTTGGCAATCCTCATCCTGTCGTAGGAGTGATCGGCCCGGTTTCGGAACCCATAGAATCCAAGGCGCCCGGGGTCCTTGCTGGTCATCATGGACATCCAGGCGGGAACGGTGATGGGAGGGATAGTGCTCTCCAGCTTCCCGTACGTCCCTCCCTCCATCAGCTTCCTGAGATTGGGCAGTCTGTCCCGCCACTTCTCGAAGACCAGTTGCGGCGTCGCACAGTCCAGCCCAATGACCACTACCTTGCGCTGCCCGTTCGAACTCCCGCTTGCAGTCGTGGCGCCCTCTCTCTTCTTGCGCATACCCTCGATGAGGATCTTGCTCACCTCAGGCCGGGTGAACTCCTCAGGGAGCATCTCGCCCCGACTCACCCGTTCCCTCACCTCCGTCCCGCTCATAACCACGTGGTCCTCGGGAGAGTGGGGGCAGGTCTTGACGGAAACCAGCCCACCGCACTTGCGGCAGTAGAACATGTGCTCGAAGAAGAGCGGCGTGATACCTATCTCCTCCCGCTCGAAGTCTTCGAAGATCAACTGCGCATCATAGGTGCCATAGTAGCCACCGACGCCGGCGTGATCGCGCCCCACGATGAAATGAGTGCAGCCGTAGTTCTTGCGCGCCAGCGCATGGAGGATGGCCTCGCGAGGGCCTGCGTAACGCATGGCCGCGGGAAACACACCGAGCACGACCCTGTCAGGCGGATAGTAGTCGCGCAGCAAAGCCTGGTAGCTCTCCATACGCACATCCGCCGGTATGTCGTCGGACTTGGTCTCCCCCACCAGGGGGTGCAGCAAGAGACCATCACAGACCTCGAGCGCCGTCTTTTGGATCGCCTCGTGAGCCCGGTGGATGGGGTTGCGCGTCTGAAAAGCCACGACCCTGCGCCACCCCCGCTGGGCGAACATGCGGCGTGTCTGTGCTGGATCGTGTCGGAACTCGGCAAACGACTGGTCGGCCGGGCGACTGAGGAGGTGGATGTCGCCACCCAGAAGCACCTCACCCTGGGCGTGCAGCCGCGCAACGCCGGGGTGTGCGTCCTCCGTGGTGCGATACACCAGCTCCGCTTCCCGCTCCTTGTCGTATTCGAACCGCTCGCTCACCTCCATGATGCCCAGAATGCGCTCTCCCTCCAGAAGAGCGATCTCCTCGCCTTCGCGCAGACTGTCGGCCACGTCACGAGACACCGGCAGGGTGATGGGGATACTCCACACCACTCCGTTGCTCAGGCGCATGTCCTGGACCACACTCTCGTAGTCAGACTTGGTCATGAAACCCGTGAGAGGGCTGAAGGCTCCCACCGCGATCAGTTCCAGATCCGACACCGCCGTGGAACTGAGAGACACTCTCTTCAAGCTAGCCGCTCGCTCCAGCGCTGCCTCTCTCAAGACACCACGCAGCACACGATCTACAAGCGTGCCGCCATGTGGAGCGATGGCTATCCCATTCCTCGCCATACCACACTAACCTCTTTCTTCAAGACTGGTCGGAATCCAACCCTATATGTATACCTCAACGAGGTCGACTCTGCAAACCCGCACCGCCAAGGGTGTAGCCGCACGGAAAGGCCACGGTGTGCCCGCATGGCATGATGTGCGGCTACACACGCTGCGTAGCTGACTGCGACAAGACGACATCGGTTCCCATCGCGGCCTGGACCCCACTGACCATCAGTTGCACGGTAGCCCTCACAGCCATTCCCTACACCCTGTACACGGACCGACACCCTAGTACCCGAGCACCAGCAGCGCGCCGCCCGCACTGTCAACCAGGTAGACCCTCCCATTCGAGGTGTCCACTGCGAGCCCCAGGCTGTAGGTGACGGCATCGACCGACGTAACTGAAGTCAACGTGAGGTCCTCAGCGTCCAGCAAGAGCAGTTCCTGGCCGTCAGCAACGTACAAACGTCCTCTATCGGTGTCAACCGTCACCGCGTACGTCCCACTCAGCGGGCGATCCCGGCCGCCTGCCAGGGATCGCTCGACCTCTCCGCTGCGGCCTTCCACGACGGTCACGCGGCGACGGGGCGGAGAGTCAAGACAAACCACGTAAGTCTCCCCGCCCGCTGAGTCCACAGCCAGGCCGAGCACAGGCCCCTGCGAGACCCGCCCCGTCGCCGTGATCTCCAGGTCTTCGAGCCCGATGACCGACACCGTGCCATCGCCACTGTTGCCGACGTAGAGAAAGCCCGATTCCCGGTCCAGGGTCAAGTTCTCGGGACACGATCCCACAACCAATCGTTGGACCACCCGCTGACTGTCCGTTTCCAGAACCACGACCTCGCCCGCGCCACAGTCGCTCACGTAGACCCGACCAGCACTCTCATCGACGGCCACATCACTAGGTCTCTCCAGGCCGTTGACGGTGGTCACACCGCCGCACCCGAGTCCATCCACCACCGTCAACGTACCCGCGCCATAGTTGGCCACGTACACCAGGCCGGTAGACCGATCGACGGCCACGCCTTGTGGGTCGCTCCCCACTTGAGTGACACACACCACCCGATCATTCTGCGTGTCGACAGCGACCAAGCTGCCCCTGCTCAGTGTCACGTAGGCCCGATTCCTCTGAGGATCGAGGGCGATCGCCTGGGGATCGGCTCCCAACTCAACCCTCGCCCGGATCGCTGGCGCTTCGGCAGGGCGGCTCGGGTCGCCCAGATACGTGATGGGTGCTTCGAGCGCGGGAGACAGATCGCCGGCCGAGACCTCCAACTGATCCAATAAGTAGTCCAGATCGCCGGCCACCTCCGGCTCGTCCTGCGTCTCCAGGCTACTTGGCAGCGCAGCACCGGCTCTCGCGCCGAAGGGCAGGCGCTGCACGTACAGTTCGTCCACCACGATCACCGGCGCGGCCGAGAGAAGGGGGTGGATCGCTGCGTTTTCTGCCGTCGCCGTGACGTCGCTCCTGTATGTCCCAGCCACGTCAGCAACCCGAGCCCGGAAGCTGATGATCAGGCTAGAGGGAAACACCTCGAGAGGCTCCGGCTTGGATAGCGCGCTGACCACTGTGTACTGCTTGTGCGGGAGGTCCGTGCCAGAATAGAGCCAATCCCACTCCTGCCACGTGCCGTAGGGATCGACGAGTTCGAAGGCGGTGACGCCCACGACTTCAGACCAGGACGGCCAGAAATCCTGAAACGCCTTCCTCATGTAGTAGGCGCGGTTGTCCTCCGCAATCGCCGGGTAGCCCTCGAATCGAAACGTGCGATCGTACAGAGCGTAGCCGGTCTCCGTCAGCAGGACCTTGACCCCCGTCCGTCCGCCGTACTTGGACAAGACCCGCAGCTCCAGCAGATAGCTATCTATGGCATACTGAGGGTAACGCGCCGTACCGTCGTGGATGTTGTAGCCTGGCGGGTGATTTAGCGGGTAACAATGCGCAGCCCAGAGGTCGAAGGAGTCCACGAATCGAGGCACACCCGTCAACTGCCTCGTGAAGAAGGCGTTCCCGGGCGTGAGCGCCCCGTTGAGCACCCTGATGCGCGAATCTCCGATGCGGTGGATCGCCGCCGCCACGTCCACGAAGAAATGGCCATACTCCACAGCATTGGGCTCGCCGCTCCACTCCAGCGGCAGATCCGGCTCGTTCCACACCTGGACGTACAAGAGGCGTCCCTTCCGTCGTGGCAGCCCTTTCACGACCCTCTTGTATGCCCTGGCGAGAGCAGAATAATCGCCGGGCCTGGCTGGCTCCGGCTTCAGCCAATAGTCGCCACCCCACTCTCCCTGAAGCCGCACGATGGGAACCAATTGCCGGTCGTATGCCGCATTCACGAAGTACACCCAGCAAGGATCGGGACCTTGTGTGGCCTCAGTCACGGGATAGAGAAGCTGGGTGACGTAACCGCCAACGCCGACGAGTTCCAGCGCTTTGTCCAACTGCAAGTCCACGTACGACTCCGTACACAGATCCTGGACGAAGGTGTGCACGCCATAGTGGTTGTCGAAGACTCCACTGGCGGCAACCATCCCGAACTCTCCCCACGTCAGACTCTGCCCCTGGATATCCGGATCCTGGAGAGGCAGCACCTGCCCCTCCACCTCCACTTCGGACGAGCCTGCCTCGTAGCTGAATCCATCGGGGAGCACGTGGGTCACGAACATGTCGCTCGCTTCTGCGAAGCCCCAGTTGGAGACGGTGGTCCGATACTCGACAGAACCACTCACCTGGACCATGGGATCCGCACTCGCACTGAAGCGGATCTCGGCCAAGAGAGCCGCGGATAGCCCAAACCGCAACGGCAAGGTCGCACTAGCCAGGAAGACCGACAGCGACAAGGCCCAGACCGCAAACCTCCCGTGGCTCAGGATCTTCCGGACTTCACGAGGGGTTCCTACTGTCTCCAACCAGACCCCGATCTCCTCAGTCACCTATGCCGCCCGCCGCTGCTATCACGTCGCTCGGAGGCGAAGGTCGCCCCCCACGCGTAACCAATGCTTCCATCTCCTTGTGTACTCGCCCGCAGCACTTGACACGCGACGCCCCGTCGTGTTATAATAAGGTAGGTACCCCCAGGGGGTATATCCCGTCGTCGGTA
>Ga0315553_10001405_pt1 | contig 20044 bp, 20 predicted proteins | sample SalMarSW160140MG_FD_203099 | JGI IMG/M metagenome (GOLD analysis project Ga0315553, IMG submission 203099) | Salt marsh sediment microbial communities from the Plum Island Ecosystem LTER, Massachusetts, United States - Salt Marsh Sediment SW1601-40 ... | reverse complement strand
GCAATGACATTGGGGCCGCGCAGCCGGTCATGGGCGGGGACCCAAATCAGATCGGCGCTTTTGCGGCTCGCGCGCGGCGACTGGAAAATGACGGTGAAGAGGCCCATCGACCTCAATGCGCGTATGAAGGGCACGGTCTGGCGGCCGGCGCCAAGCACGATGTCCGGCGGGGCCTTGCCGCGCAGCGGACGAAGGATGCGCGGGTCTGCCGGGCCGTTCGGCGCCAGATGCCGCCAGGGCCAGCGCGGCGCGATTTCGATGATTTCAACGTCGAGGCCGAGCGTTTCGGCGATGCCGCTGGTGATGGCGAGATGCCCGGCAATGCCGTCCGATATGATCCAGGCGCGGCGTCCGGCCAGAGTCGGCTCATCCGCGCGGCCCGTCTCGCCTCGCACGGTTTGCGCAACATTGTCAAAGCTAACCGGGATTTCGTTTTTCATTTCTTGCGCAATCGCCCGCGCCGCTTATGCTCTGACGCTCTTCCTACCGCCGCAACGCCGAGAGGCCAAGCAGAACGATGAAACGCGAGCCGCCCCCCTGGATCAAGCTTGATCGTATCGACTGGCTCATTCTTCAGGAATTACAGGCCGATGGCCGCATGACGAATGTCGAGCTGGCGCGCCGCGTCGGGATCTCTGCGCCCCCATGTCTGCGCCGCGTGCGTGCGCTGGAGAAGGCAGGTTTCATCCTCGGCTATCACGCAAGGCTCAATTCCAAGCTGCTCGGATTTGATGTCCTGGCTTATGCGATGGTCCGTCTGACCAGTCAGGCCGAGAGGGATCTCTCAACCTTTGAATCGCACGCGCGGGGCTGGCCCTATGTCCGCGAATGCGCGATGCTGTCCGGCGATATCGACTTCATTCTGAAATGCGTCGCACCCGATTTTCAGAGTTTCCAGAACTTCGTCATCCGGGAGCTGACCGCTGCGCCCAATGTCGACAATGTGCGGACAGCGCTCACCATCCGCATGTCGAAATCGGAATTCGGCCTGCCGCTTGAGTGAGAGGCAGCGTGAGAAGGTGAAAGCGCGACGTTTCTAATGCGGCGTTCCGAGAAGTCCGGCGCCTTTTTGCGGGCCCTCCGCAGTCGGCGTGTCGATCTTTTGCAGTGCGTTGAAAAGACCGGCTGCGATCAACTCGTTCGCGAACGCATTCGGATGCGGATCCGGCGGCGTCACCCACAGGTCTTCCGACGCCTGAAACTGCAGGTTGGGCAAGAGGTCCACGAAGGCCACGCCGTTCTCATTGGCGGCCTGCCGCACGAGTTCCGTGACCTGGCCGAAATGGTAATTCTGTACGTCGTGCAGTTCGGGGAGATGGGCGATGAGCAGTTTGATATCGTTCTTCTTACAATAGTCCGCCAGCCGCTTGATGGCCGCCTTTGCCGCCAGCCAACCCGGCGATTTTCCCCCATCATAAAGACCGAGATAATAGTCCGCCCAGTTCTGGCGCGTTGTAATCTCCCGCAGCAGCGTATCGAGACGTCCCTTGAAGAAGACGCATGAATAGCAGTGCCGCAGCAGCCAGGAAGGCGCTTTGCGTTTCGCCGGTGTCGGCTCTGCGTCATTGACGAAATAATTCAGGACAATGATATCGGGGTTATACCGATAATCTTTCGTCAGGAAGTGCTCGACTTCCTGGACCGTATTCCAGTTGCCGACGCCGAGATTGACCACCTCGGCTTTGACGCCGGCCCGCTCATACAAGCGCTCGATCCGCTTCGAAAACAGGCTTTCGAAGGGCACGCCCCAGCCCATGGTCAGAGAATCGCCGATCATGGCGATGCGCAGAACGCCGGGGGTTCGCTCATAGGGGATCTCGCGGTCGCGCTGGCCTTTGGAATTGGTCTCGACCCGCACGCCCATGAGCTGCGCGTCGCGATTCGGTCCGTGCTCATGCCCGATTTTCGGATCGGACGAGACAACCTTCACGTCCCGCGCATATTTCCACATCTCCAGATCGAACTGCATGCCGTCGTCCACGACGAAGCGGACGGCGAGTTCGGTGAAACCGGCGGTGACGACAAGGGCCACCACCGTCAGGAGTACGGGAAAGACAACGCGTTTCATCGGGAACGGCGAACCAGGGCTAGAACAGGGTGTAGATGAAGGGCGCTACGGCCGAACCCTGCGAAAGAATCAGCAAGCCGCCAAGCACGATCATGACGGTGAACACCGGCAGCAGCCAGAACTTTTTGCGGACCTTCATATAGTCCCAGAACTCAGCGAAAAAGCTCATCTACGGTCATCCTCGTTGCCTGTTGACACCTACTACCACGTTGATTTGTCTTTGGTCTATATCGACACATGCGTCAGACGCAATTTAATACAAATGCGTTCATCCGGCGGGTTCGTTTGGCTCTTGCGATGCTGCTCGCCCCGTTATAAGCCTCCTTTACGAATTTCGGCTTACCAGGGCAATGATGAACCGCGACGAACTGATCGACATGACCGGGCACGCCGCACCGCGTACCGTTGCGCCCATCGTTCGCACGGCCTTTACAACCCAGCTCGCTCTGTTCCTGTTTATCAATCTCTTCCTGATTAATGGGGTGATCTGTTGGCCGTCAGCCTGACGATCGCTTCCCCCATCGCCTGGGAGCATGACTATGGCCTGCTCTTGCCGGTCTTTGCATTCTGGGCGGGCTCGCTTGCAGGCCGGCCGCGAACGCTACTGGCGTCAGCGGCGTGCTACATATTTGTAAGCAATTCTATCCCGGCCTTTAATCTATTGGCCGAAACTCCATTTAACGTTCTTCAGTCTTATACGCTTGCTGGGGGGATGGCTTTCTTGTTACTCATGCCTTCTCACCTCGATCCGCTTCGATCTTCTCGCATCTGATCTTTAAATCCTAAGTTGAACATGGAGGAAGACATGAAGAAAATCTTCGCTGTTGCCGGTATCTGCGCGTTGCTCGCGACCCCCGTTTTTGCCCAGGACAAGGAGGAAGAAGCGCCGGCCACACCTCCGACAGCCGCAGAGGTCGATGCGGCGGTGAAGGCGATCAACGATCTGTCTTCGGACAAGGCTAAGGTCGCCAGTTACTGCGAACTCATTAAAGAGATGGACTCTCTCAAGGAAGGCGACGACAAGGCGGCTGAAGCCTTTGGGCAGAAATTCGATACCTATATGTCGGGACTGAGCGAGGACGCCCAGAAGGCCTTTGCGATCTCGGACGCCGTCGATCCCGCCTCCGCGGAGGGAAAGAAGCTTGAGACGGCATTCAACAATTTTGAGGAAGGCTGCGAGTCCTAAGGGTTATTCTCGCCCCCTTTCCGCGTGGTGTGGCCGGTTCCGCAAGGAGCCGGTCGCACCACCGTATGAGTGCGACGGCAGCCGGATGGCGCGACCCAGAAATTTCTCAATCATCGAAACAGCTTAGCGTGACAGAAATTTACAAATCTGTTTTCCCGCATCGCTCATTTGCAATGTAATCGAATACCAGAATCGTTGGTCGAGGCGGCAGTAAACGAGCCAATTCGGTTCGCCGGTGAAGCCATCCTGTCAAACTTCACGACGCGCAAATGTTTGGATTGGTGCCTTGAAGCTGCTAAGCGATGGATGCCGGTTTATGGAAAGCACAATTTGTTGCCGGCGATGGCGGCCCGGATCGAACCCGGCGAGGGATTTTTGTATTCGGACCGTTGATGGGAGAGCGAAGGTTGAGTTTGGCGGAAGAACCCGCACGGTTCGGCGCATTCGTCCGTGCGATGCGCCCGCATCACTGGGCAAAGAACTTTCTGGTATTCGTCCCTCTGCTGACAGCGCATGAATATGAGAGCGCCGCAGCAGTCTCGAGCGCGATTCTGGCGTTTCTATGCTTCAGCCTTTGCGCCTCGGGCGGCTATCTGATCAATGACCTTCGGGATTTGGAGGCCGACCGCAATCACACGGTGAAGCGCCATCGGCCCCTCGCGTCCGGCGCGCTTTCGATCTTCTGGGGATTGGCCGGGGCGATCGCGCTCCCCCTGATCTCGGTCGGGCTTGCCGCTATCTTCCTGCCGCCGACATTCATTGGCGTGCTGGCGCTCTATTTCGCGCTAAGCCTGTCCTACTCATTCTATCTGAAGCAGGTCTTCACCGCCGACGTCGTGGCGCTCTCGGTGCTCTACATGCTGCGCGTGCTGGCCGGGGCCGTGGCGATCGAGGTGGTCCTGTCCTCCTGGCTCCTGGCATTCTGCATCTTTTTGTTCATCAGCCTCGCCTATCTCAAGCGCTACATCGAATTGCGCAAAATGAACGGCGGCAACGACCAGGCGCACGGGCGCGGATATTTCGGCACGGATAACGAGGCGATGTTCAGCCTCGGCGTCGCCAATGCGACCGCATCGATCGTCGTGCTTGCCCTCTTCATCAACAGTCCGGAGGTCAGTCAGGAATATGCGAGCCCGAACGTCCTGTGGGTCCTCTGTCTGGTCATGATTTTCTGGACTAACCGGGTCTGGATCGCGGCGAGGCGCGGCCTGGTGGATGAAGATCCGGTGGATTTTGCGCTTCATGACCGCGCCAGCCACCTTGCGGGCGTGGCCTGCGTCGCTGTTGTTCTCATCGCACGTTATGTTGAACTTCCGTTCTAGGACTCTGCAATGTCGATTCTGACTCTGGCTCTCATCCTTGCGACCGTCACCGCCTCAGCCTGTGCGCAGCTCGCATTGAAACTCGGTATGAAGAGTCAGCCCGTCGCCGTAGCGGTCTCGGCAGGCGGACGAGATCTGTTTCTGGCGGTTGCATCCTCGCCGCTCGTCTGGACTGGGCTGACGATCTACGGCGTCAGTATCGCGGTGTGGCTCTGGATTTTATCCAAAGTGGACCTTTCGCTCGCCTACCCTTTTGTCGGCGTGAGCTTCATCGTCGTCATGCTCTTCGGCGTGTTTCTGCTGCACGAAACCGTTACGCCCTTGCGGATGGTCGGAACGGTTCTGATCGCGGTCGGCTGCATGCTGGTCGCGCGCTCCTGATCGACCGCCGCCCACCGCTGGCGGTCATTGCTCGCTTGGGCCGCAGCATCCTCATGCTGCCGCGACTGGCTCGACTTCAGGATTTTGCGCGCCTATCTTCTGCCACTGCCGGTTTCAGCTCGGGATCAGGAAAGGACTTATGGTGGGAAGCGCGCCCAAATCGTCAGGGCTCCGCGATTTCGCAGAGCTGATCCAGTCGCCTTTCGCACGGCTGCGCGGCTTACTGGGCGATCAGCCGCCCGGCCTTTCTCCTATCGACATGACCATCGGCGAGCCGCGCCATGCGATGCCGGGCATTCTGGTCGGCGCTTTGGAGGAGGCGTTCGCCGGCTATGGGAAATATCCGCCGATTTCGGGCACACCCGAACTCGTCAACGCAATCGGCGCCTGGCTGGAGCATCGCTACCCCGCACTAGATGGCGCCATCGAGCCCGCGCGCCACATTCTGCCGCTGAGCGGTTCGCGCGAAGGGCTGTTCTCGGTGATCTTTCCCGCCATGGCGCGCCGGCCCGATCTGGCGCAGCCGGCCGTGCTGATGCCAAATCCGTTTTATCAGGCGTATCTGGCGGCCGCGATTGCCGCAAAGGCGGACCCTGTCTTGCTTGCGGCTGAGGAAGGCGGCGGCTTCCTGCCGGATCTCGATGCAATTTCGCCGGAGATCGTGTCGCGGACGGCTGCGTTCTATCTGGCTTCGCCGGCCAATCCGCAGGGCGCCGTCGCGAGCCCGGCCTATCTTGCCAAGGCGATCGCTCTCGCACGCCGCCACGATTTCCTTCTTCTTCTCGACGAGTGCTACTCGGAGATTTATGCCGATGTCGCGCCGCATGGCGGGCTGGAAACGGCGCACCGGCTGAGCGGCGATTTCGCCAATGTGCTGGTTCTCAACTCGCTGTCGAAACGTTCGAATGTCCCCGGCCTGCGCTCCGGCTTCATCGCGGGCGACGAGCGGTTTCTCGCGGGCTTCGCGCGGTTTCGGAATGTTGCCGCGCCGCAAATGCCGCTGCCCGTCCAGCACGCATCGGCGGTTTTGTGGTCCGAGGAGAGCCATGTCGAGGAAAGCCGCGCTCTCTACAGGGCCAAATTCGCGGCGGCCGGCGAGATCCTGAAGCCGCATCTCGATTTCACCGAACCGGCGGGCGCGTTCTTTTTGTGGCTCAAATTGGATCATTTAGGCGGGGGAGAACAGGCGGCGAAAACCTTTTGGAAAGAATGCGGTGTCAAAGTGTTACCAGGTGCCTACCTCGCGCAGACGGATTCGACCGGCCGCAATCCGGGGGCGGATTTCGTCCGTGTCGCCCTGGTCGACGATCTCGCGCTGACAAGGGAGGCGTTCGAACGACTGGCGGGTTATCTGAGTTAAACGCATGTCTGATTACCGCATCAGCGACTCCGGCCGGATTCTCCCCGGCGGCATGGAGAACGAGATCCATCGCCTGCCGATGCGGGTCGCCGGCGTGGCACTCATTGCCATGGCGGCGATTGGCTGGCTCAGCCTTCTGACCTGGTCGAATGTCGATCCGAGCCTCAATCGCGCCACGGGCGGCGCCCCGAGCAATCTGCTGGGAGCGACCGGCGCATCGCTTGCCGATATGCTTTTCCAGGTGATTGGGCTTGCGGCGATCACCCTGTTTCTTCCGGCCGCGGCATGGGGTGTAAGCCTTGTCTCGGGTGAGCGCATCCATAATCCGCGCCATCGTCTGGCGATGTGGACGCTTTCGGTCGTATTGCTTGCCAGCACCTTGAGCATCTTTCCCACTCCCTCCGGCTGGCCCCTTGCTCATGGTCTTGGCGGTGTGATCGGCGATTTCGGAGAGTCGTTCTTTCTTACGATTCCGGGCTTTCTCAATGAGCGTTTCGCTGCGATCCTCGGAGGGGCGCTCGCCGGATCTCTGGGCGTTCTGACGCTCATGCGCGCCTGCGGCATCGGACGCCGCGAATTGCAGATGGTCGTCAAGTCTGAAACGACGCCGGGCCACGGCGTGATCGGCCTGATCGGCGCCGGTCTCGCGGGCGTGTTTTACGGGTTCAGCCTGTTGCGCGGGCGAATCGCTGTGGCGCTCGAGCGGGAGACACGGCCCAGGCGCAGGCATGTGCCGGCCTATTGGGAGCCCGAGGACGATGAGCGCTTCAATCCGATGCCCGAGGCGCCAGGCTCGTTCAATCCGCGTCTGGCTGGCTATGACGCCTTGACGCCCGTCCCGCATTTTCCGCAGCAGTATCCGCGTCAGCCGGCCCATGCGCCTCAGCTTTCTCCTCCGGCCCATCCGGATGATGCGCGGGTCGAGCCCTATTTCGACAATCTCCGCTTCATTCCGCGGCAACAGCCTCGCCGCCCCGCGACGCCGGTCACGTTCGCTCCGCCCACCCATACGGAGGTCGCACCGCAGCACTGGCCGGCGCAGCCGGCCGCTCATCAGCCGCCTCCGCCGGCTCACATGCGTCAGCCCGTGCAGCCTCAATTTTATCCGCAGCAGCAACAGCCGGCTCCCGCATACCCGCCGCAGCCGATGGCCTACGCCAACGAGAATTCCGGCGGCGCGCCCCATGGCGGGCAGCCCTATGAGGAGCATGGCTATTATGAGGATGACGCCGGCTATGAAAGGGGAGGCCCGCAGCAACAGCCGGCCGTCCTCCGCGGCCCACGAGCTGCACCGCCTCAACAAGCGATGCCGGACCGCAGGCCGTGCTCCGAGGCGAATGGCGCTGCGCGAGGCAACCATTGGGAAAGCGGCGATTTCTTCCTCCCGCCCATGAAGCTTCTTGCCCCTCCGCCCCCGCGCCAGAACGATCCGGAGCTGTCCGACTCCGCCCTCGGCCGGCGCGCGGAGATGCTTCAAAGTGTTTTGGAGGACTTCCGCATCAAGGGCCAGATCACCGGCGTCCATCCCGGCCCGGTCATCACGCTCTATGAATTCGAGCCGGCGCGCGGCACGAAGTCGTCACGTGTGATCGGCCTTGCCGATGACATTGCCCGCTCGATGAGCGCGGTTTCGGCGCGTGTCGCCGTGATCCCGGGACGCGACGCGATCGGCATCGAGCTGCCCAACCAGAACAGGGAAGTCGTCTATCTCCGTGAGCTGCTGGAATCCAAGGAGTTCGCCGATGGAAAGGGGCGTCTCCAGCTCGCGCTCGGCAAGACCATCGGCGGCGATCCCGTCATCGTCGATCTCGCCCGCATGCCGCATCTTCTCATCGCGGGCACGACCGGCTCCGGCAAATCCGTGGCGATCAACACCATGATCCTGTCGCTCCTCTACCGGCTGCCGCCGACGGAGTGCCGCTTCATCATGATTGACCCGAAAATGCTGGAGCTGTCGGTCTATGACGGAATCCCGCATCTGCTGACGCCGGTCGTGACCGATCCGCACCAGGCCATCAAGGCGCTCAAATGGACGGTCAACGAGATGAATGTGCGCTATGAGCGCATGTGCAAGCTGGGCGTCCGCAACATTATGGGCTTCAACCAGAAGGTCGCCCGCGCCAAGCGCACCGGCGAGCCGCTGGCCCGGACGGTGCAGACCGGCTTCGATGAGGAAACCGGCAGCGCGATCTATGAGCGCGAGCATATCGATCCGACACCGATGCCTTACATCGTCGTCGTCATCGACGAGATGGCCGACCTGATGATGGTCGCGGGCAAGGACATCGAATTTGCCGTCCAGCGGCTTTCGCAAATGGCGCGCGCGGCGGGCATTCATCTGATCATGGCCACGCAGCGCCCCAGCGTCGATGTCATCACCGGCACGATCAAGGCGAATTTCCCGAGCCGGATCAGCTTTCAGGTAACGTCGAAAATCGACAGCCGCACGATTCTGGGCGAGCAGGGCGCGGAGCAGCTGCTCGGCGCCGGCGATATGCTCACAATGGCGGCCGGCGGCCGGATCATGCGGGCGCATGGCCCGTTCGTCTCGGATGACGAGGTCGAATGCATCGTCGACTATTTGCGCGCGCAGGGCGAACCGGATTATATGCATGACCTGCTGGACGACGAGGGGGGCGAAGACAGCAATGGTTCGGATTTCGCCTCGCGCTCGGGCTCCGGCGACGATATCTACGATCAGGCGATCGAGATCGTGCTGCGCGACCGCCGGCCGACGACCAGCTATTTGCAACGGCGGCTCGGCATTGGTTATAACAGGGCGGCGTCCCTGATCGAGCGTATGGAATCCGACGGCATCATCAGCGCGCCGAACCGGACCGGCAAACGGGAAGTGCTCGCAGGTGAGCAGACATAATCGCGTAAAAAATCGCTCTGCCGTCTAGATTTTGCACAATTTCGAAGCGAGAGTGTCCGGGATTCCGGCATCGGCTTCGACCACCAAGTGAAATAAATGGAGACTTGCACCGATGAAACATGCAATTCGGCCCGCAGTCTTATCGGCGACCGCTCTAGCATTCGCAGCGTTGGCTGCGCCTTACGTCCATGCGCAAAGCGGCACGCAGGGCTATTCCGTCCACAGTAAGACGTCCCCTTCCAACCCACCCGCCGTTCAGCCGCAGCCTACCGAGCCGGCGACGCAAGCACCTGCCGAGGCGGCCGCGCCGGAGGCATCGCCGGCATCCGGCGATCAACCCGCACAGGCCGAGAATACGGCTCCCGCGGGCGCTGCGCCGGACGGCCAAACGGTGCCAGGTGCGCAGGCCAATGCACCCAAGGACGCCAACGCCCTGGGCGTGTCGGACGGCTGGGACACGCAGTTCGGCACCGCTCCCCCCGAGACCAGCCAGTATTACGGAACGCCGGAGCAGGTCGCGATCGTCGAAAAGATCAATGCCTATTTCAACACTATGACGAATCTGGAAGGGCAATTCCTTCAGACGGACGCCGACGACACGCACAAGAAGGGCAAGTTCTTCATCGAGCGGCCGGGCAAGGTTCTTTTCGATTATGCGCTTCCGAGCAAGGAGAAGATCATCTCCAACGGCGAATATCTCGCGATCGAAAATCACGACCTCAATACGACGGACCGCTACCCGCTGGAATCGACGCCCTTCCGGCTGTTGCTGAAGGAGCGCGTGAACCTCGCCGAAGACGCCCGGATCATTGCGCTGGACGTGGGCGAAAATATCGTTGTGCTCACGGTCGAGGACAAGGAGAGTCCGGGAGGCGGGCAGATCCGGCTGTTCTTCGATTGGCCGGAGATCCAGCTCAAGGAATGGATCATTACGGACGCGCAGGGATTGAATACGCGCATTCAGCTGGCCGAGCTTGAGGCCAACAAGCAAACCGATCCGGACCTGTTCAAATTTTCGCCAAACATCGGGATGCCGAGCATTCGAGGCGGCCGAAATTGAGCGCGCATCTATGAACATAATACAGCAAATGCGTGTAATCCCAGCGAAAAGCGCGATCGGTTGCGGCAGATTCGCAACTGTCAAGCTTTCGTTTAGATTTGCTGGCATTTGATGCCGGGCCTGTGTTATATTAACCATGTACTGTGACAGTAGCGGGGCCAGTCACCATCGGTAGTGCCCCCCGTCTAACCGAAGGTCCCGCTACAGCGCCGGCATCCCTCCCGGCGCGCCGCGTAGTACGCATATGAGCGCCCAACCATCGCCGGGGTTGGGCGCTTTTTTTTGCTCTTGCGGCGCTGCCCAGTCTTGATCCTGCAATTCGGACCCCCTAATCGCCTTTGGAACCTCACCAAACATCGACGGGAATCCCAGTGTCGAAGATCGCGGTCTCTGTCAGTAAGCTTGCGGCGATCGGGCTGAAGCTGCCCATCTACCTTTATCGCTACACGCTTTCCGCACTCGTCGGGTGGCGCTGCCGGCACGAGCCGAGCTGCTCTGCCTACGCGATCGACGCGATCAATCTGAATGGGGCGTGGCGAGGCTTCTGGCTGGCTTTGGCGCGCTTTTCGCGTTGTCACCCCTGGGGAACATGCGGCTTCGATCCGGCGCCGGATATCCGGGACGAGCGTTATCCAATCTGGGCTGCATGGCGCTACGGCCGTTGGCGGCAACGCGATTTGCAACAGGACTGTGCGCACCGATGATGCTGAAGGGCGGTCGCATCAGCGGGGAGGATTCGGCCGTGTCCGGCGCGGCGCCGAAAGAGCGCATCCGAATCGGCGCTCTTCGGCGGATGTGGCTGACATTGGAGATGCTGCTGTTCTTCGTGGCGACGCCGATCGCCGTCTACGGCCTGCTCTACCAATATCGTGTTCCGCTTTTCGTGCTGCTGCCGCCGGTCTTCCTGGTCTTTATTGTCTTCCTGACGATCGATCGCGGTTTCTCCTGGCGGCGCACGCTGGGCAGGGGCGTGCGCCTGAAGGAGCTGGCGAGCATTGTCACGCTGTTTGCCATCGCCGGGCCGGTCATCGCTCTGTTTGCCTATAGTGATGCGCCGCAGCGGTTTCTCGCCTTTCCGCGCTATGCCTATGACCTCTGGCTGACGGTGATGATCCTCTACCCGCTGATCTCGGTGACGACTCAGGAGATCATGTACCGCGTCTTCTTCTTCCATCGCTACGGGCCGCTTTTCGCAGGCGACCCGCAAGCCGGGATCATGCTCAACGCCGTGCTGTTCTCGTTCAGCCATATCGTCTTTCAGAGCATAACGACGCTTATCATCAGTTTCCTTGGCGGGCTGCTTTTCGCCTGGCGCTATGAGAGCTCACGATCTTATTGGGCGCTGATTCTCGAGCATTCGCTTTACGGCAATCTGATCTTCACGGTCGGGCTGGGCCGCTATTTCTATACGGGCGTTTCCAATTTCCACGCCTTAGGCGCCGTCGAACGCCTGCAACATTTGCTGCTCTTCTGAGGTCTCCAGGCTTCCGGCTACAGGGCCGTCAATCCAATTGGCGATATCCGACCTAAGCCACTGGAAAGCGTGCCCTTTCACGTGCATAAGTGCCACCATGCGCCGAGTCGGCACCGGCGAGCCAGACGCCGCTCGGCACGCTTTCCGCAATGCTCTCCGGGATCCGCCGTCTTGCTCGATCCAACCTCGATCATCCTCTTCTCGCTCGCCCTACTTTGCGCGGGCGCGATTGCCGGCTTCATCGCCGGGTTGCTCGGGATCGGCGGCGGTATTGTCGTGGTGCCGGCGCTTTTCTTCATCCTCACAGCGATCGATGTGAACGAGGCCGTGAGGATGCACATTGCGGTTGGAACCTCATTATCGACAATTGTCGTCACGGCGTTCTTTTCGGCGTGGGCGCATCACAGGCACCGCTCGGTGGATTTTGCGCTGCTGAAGAACTGGGCGCCCGGAATCGTCATCGGCGTCTTCGCCGGGGCAGGCGTGGCGATGCTCGTCGATGGCGAGACGCTGACCGGAATTTTCGCGGTGGTCGCCTTCGTCATGTCGATCTACATGGCGTTCGGCCGGGTCGATTGGCGTGTCGCGAGCGAGCCGCCGAGGGGACTTCGAGCCCAGATCGTCCCGGCCATGATCGGCGGCCTTTCGGGATTGATGGGCATTGGCGGCGGAACGCTCAGTGTGCCGGTGCTGTCGCTCTATGGCTTTCCGATTTACAAGGCCGTTGGGACCGCAGCGGCGATCGGTTGCCTGATCGGGATTCCGGGCACGGTCGGATTTATCATCGGGGGCTGGGGGGAGCCCGATTTGCCCGCATTCTCGCTCGGCTATGTCAATGTGCTCGCGCTGGTGTTGATCATCCCGACCTCGATCCTTCTCGCCCCGGTCGGCGTCCGCGCCGCTCACGCGCTGCCTGTCCGCGGCTTGAGGCTTGCTTTCGCGCTGTTCCTGGCCGTGACGGCCGTCAGAATGTTTCTGAGCGCCTGGGGCTGAACGGGCCGGATGCGAAACTGCAAGTCCGAGACGATCGATCGACAGGGCGCTGTATTGAACCCGCTATCAAATGTAGACACGCATTTGATAGCGGAACCACCCATCCATCGCCGTATTCTTTTAACAGCCGAACCATACCGAGGGGAGTTGAGCCAGGGGCTATACATGCCCTATACTTCCTACTTGAACCTATGGAGGCCCAATATGCGTATGTCCGACATTCATGAGAATGCAAGACGCTGCATCGAGCTTCATGGTGACCGTGCAGAACTTGTTGCCCGCGAAAAGGTCGAGGAATGCGAGCGGAACGGCAATGAGGCCGATGCGGAAAATTGGCGCCGGATTCGCTCGGTCATCGTCGAGACGCGGCCGCCTCACAATAGCTGACGGCACGCGGAGATTTCGCGAGCGTACCGGAATGCGACGCTTGCGGCTTTGGCGACGGCGGAAGACGCCTTCATCGCACTCAGCCCGACCAGGTTAAGAAAAGAAACCTAAGCCTTTCGTCGTATTTCGAGCTTGGTTCGGTCATGCCATCATCCCTAAATGAAGCACAGTGCACCAGTTCCGAGGAATAGCATACTGTTTGTATGCTTGGGGAATATCTGCCGCTCCCCGATTGCGGAGGGTGTCTTCCGCCATATTTTCGAGAATCGAGGCTATAGGGGTGTCTTTCACGTGGACTCCGCCGGTCTCGGCAGCTGGCATATTGGCAGCCCGCCGGATGAGCGCGCGCAAGCGGCGATGCGCCTCCACGGTATCGATATAAGCAACCTGCGCGCACGCCGTGTCACGCCCGCGGATTTCGAAACGTTCGATCTCATCCTGGCGATGGACCGTTCGAACCGGAACGCGCTCTTCAAGCTCGCGCCAAAGGAACACCATCACAAGATTGCGCTGTTCATGGATTACGCGCCGAATCTGTGCGTGCAGGAGATACCGGACCCGTTTTTCGGCGAGAAGGATGGTTTCGACTACGCCTATCAGCTCATCGAGTCGGCGTCCCGCGGACTATTCGTGAGCCTCACGACGAAGTCTCAGGCCACGCCTGCTGAAAGCCCGGCCGCATCGGTGAACGGGTAGGTCGCTTCGACCAGATAAGGACCGCCGCCATAATTGGCGCGCGAGGAAAACAGCACGAAGCGTTCGACTTCGAACGGCTCGGCGAGAAAACCCCCATAATAGGACAGATAATCCGCAAGGACTTGCGGCTTGGTATTGTTGAGCCGCGCGAGCGTAATATGCGGCGTAAAATTTCGCGGTTCCGCCAGTAATCCCGCGCGGCGGGCGGCGCGTTCATGGGCCTTTTGCAGCCTTGTCAGAGCTTCACACGGCTCGATGCCGACCCATAAGGCCCGCGGCTTGTTGCCTCCGAAGGCGCCGAGGCCGGAGAGACGCAGGCTGAAAGGATAGAAATCGATCTCCGAGAGGGCGCTCGCAAAATTGCGCGCTGCGACATCGTCGATGTCACCGGCGAAGCGCAGGGTGATGTGATAGCGTTCGGGATCGATCCAACGCGCTCCTGAGAGCTTCCCGCGTAGCAGGGCAAGACGGTTGACGAGGTGATCGGGGAGTTCGAGACCGGTAAACAGTCTTGGCATGGCACGCCTCCATCTTTGAGCGGCGTTAGGGGAAGAAATTGGTGTGAAGTCTATGCGTCGCGTGTGTTGGCCGGGTCACCTCCTCACTCGGTTCAGTCTCGCCAAAAGCTGATCGCTCGATCCCTCCAGTCAGACACCATTCTCATATTTTCCCGTTAAATTTCCTAGCGCAAGAGGCGAATTCGGCCGGAGCGGCGGATCTCCACTTAAGCGATTTGTCATGTCTTTCGCCCCGCAGGACGGCCTCAGGCGCGCTTGCCAGGGCGCCGACCATCAGCTTCCCTTCCTCGGCTTTGCCCTTACGCGGTCGATCAACCTCTCAACATCAAGCAAGATTCGTTCCACGATAATCAAAACGCCCTTGGCATTCGGATGCAGGCCGTCGCCCAGATTGAGAGAGGAATCGAGCGCGACGCCTTGGAGAAAAAACGGGTAAAGCAGTGCGCCGTTCTCCTGGGCCAGCGACTTGTACATAGCCCGGAATTGCTCAACATAGTCCTCGCCCCAATTGCGCGGCGCCTCCATGCCGGCAAGCAGGACTTCGATATTGCGCGCCTTGAGCCGCTTCAGAATTTTGCCGAGCGCCTTTCTCGTCTCGGCAATCGGGATTCCGCGCAATGCATCGTTTGCGCCGAGTTCCAGGATGACCGCATCGGCGTCCTTCGGCATCGTCCAATCGAAACGCGCCAAGCCATTCGCGGCCGTGTCGCCGGACGCGCCCGCATTGACGACCCGCACATGATAGCCCTTCGCCTTTAGCGCTTTTTCGAGCTGGACCGGATAGGCCGCATCGGGCGGAAGCTGATACCCGGCCGTCAGACTATCGCCGAAGGCAACGATCACGATTTCCTCGTCGGCCGGCGCGGCGGAAACGCTCTTCGGAAAGAGAACGACGGCCATGACGGCGATCAGGCTCGCAAAAGCCAAAAGCGATTTCCATATGCTTTCTGAAATCATGCGCCTACCTTTCGTGCAATCGGCCGTATCAGAGGATAAAAGACAAGAACCGGGAGCCTGTTGACCGTGGCGGAAAACATTGTCGAACTGAAAGATGTCCATCTTAGACTCCAAAGCCGGGCAGGAAGCGTCCATATTCTGCGCGGCGTGGATCTCAGCATTCCTCAAGGTGAAACGGTCGGTATTGTCGGGCCGAGCGGCTCCGGCAAGTCAACCCTCCTCATGATCATGACCGGCCTGGAAAAGGCGACCGGCGGGTCCGTGCGCGTCGCCGGTCATGACTTTACGGCGCTCGACGAGGACGGCCTCGCGCGAGTCCGCGGTCAGCATATCGGTATTGTGTTCCAGTCTTTCCACCTCGTGCCGACGATGACGGCGCTGGAGAACGTCGCTCTTCCGCTTGAATTCTCGGGTCATGCCGACGCGCGCGAGCGTGCGGCGAACATTCTCGCAACGGTCGGCCTGTCCCACCGGCTCGATCATTTTCCGGCGCAGCTCTCCGGCGGCGAGCAGCAGCGTGTGGCGATCGCCCGCGCGCTTGCGCCCAGTCCGAAACTTCTCTTCGCGGACGAGCCGACCGGCAATCTCGACGCGCGGAACGGCGAGCAGATCATGGATCTGCTGTTCGACTTGCACCAATGCTACGGCACGACGCTTGTGCTCGTGACCCACGACCAAGATCTTGCGGTACGCTGCGAGCGCATCGTTCGCATCGATGATGGCCGTATAGACCGCGCCCAGTTCGAGCTTGAGGGCGCGGCATGAGCACAGCGGCGACGGCGGCGGAGCGGTATGGGCCCAAGCCGCGATTGACCGTGCCGCTCAGCTTGCGGCTTGCCTTGCGCGAGCTGCGGGGGGGCTTTGCCGGCTTCTACATCTTCATCACCTGCATCGCGCTCGGCGCGACGGCGATCGCTGCCGTCGGCACGCTGTCGGCGGCGATTCAGCATGCGATTTCGCGCGAGGGCCGGGTGCTGCTCGGCGGCGATGTCGAGGCCTCCCTCGTCCATCGCCAGGCGACGCCGGAAGAACGCGCGATCCTTGGCCGTGAGGGCGCGGTCAGCGAGATTGCAACACTCCGGTCGATGGCGCGCCTTTCCGATGCTTCGGGCCAGGCGCTGGTGCGCATCAAGGCGGTCGATGACGCCTATCCGCTTTATGGGGCGTTGCAATTCGAGGGCGGAAAGACCCGTGCGGACATTCAACAGCCCGGCGCCGTCGCGGTCGAGCGCGGCCTGCTTGAACAGCTCGGCTTGGGGCTCGGCGATCGCTTTCAGCTCGGCAATGAAACCGTCAGCATCGCGGCGATCATCGCCAAGGAACCGGATCGCCTCGCAGCCGGAATTTCCCTTGGCCCGCGTATCCTGATGTCGCTCGAAACGCTGGAACGGACAGGGCTCGCGCAGCCGGGGAGCCTGATCGACTGGCGCTACCGGGTGAAGGACACCGGAGACGGCAAGCTTGATAAAGCCACCCTCGAGGCGGCGCTGCCCGATACCGGTTTTCAGATCCGCGACAGGCACGATCCTTCGCCCGGCATCAGCCGCTCGCTGCGGCGTCTGAGCGATTTTCTGACGCTGGTCGGTTTGACGGCGCTGCTCACCGGCGGGATCGGCGTCGCCAATTCGGTCAGCGCATTCATCGAGCGCAAGCGCAAGGTCATCGCCGCCTATAAGGCGCTCGGCGCGTCGGGTAGTCTGATCACGCGCAGCTTTCTCGCCCAGGTTCTCATCGTCGCGTTGCTGGGCATTCTTATCGGCCTCACTCTTGGCGCCACGCTCCCCTTTCTCGCCATCAGCTTTTACGGCGCTGGACTGCCCCTCCAGCTCGATGCCGGTATCTATCCCGCTCCGCTGCTTCTGGCGACCGCCTATGGTCTGCTGATCGCGCTTATCTTCATTCTCTGGCCGCTTGGACGCGCCCGGCAGATCCGGGCTGGCGAGCTTCTGCGGGAGGAGGTGGATAAGGGGATGCGCTGGCCGCCGCTTGCCTTCGCCGCCGGGTCGGTCGTGAGCGCGATCGTGCTGGCGCTGATGGCGATCTTCCTGTCCCAGCAACAGCAGATCGCGGCCATTGCGCTTGCCGCCATCGGCGCGACTTTCGCGGTCTTCGCTGCCCTGGGCTATGGCTTTCGAGCGCTGGCAGGGGCGATCCCACGTCCGCGGCGGCCGGAGCTCGCCCTCGCCCTCGGCAATATTGCGGGACCGGCAGGTTTGACGCGGACGGTGACGCTCTCCCTCGGCGCGGGGCTGACGCTGCTGACGGCCATCGGGCTGACCAACGCCTCGATGACCAACGAGCTGAAGACGCAAATGCCCGAGCACGCACCGAGCCACTTCTTCGTCGGTATCAACAAGGCGGACTTTGCGCGTTTTGCCAAACTTATCGCCAAGAAAGCGCCGGGGTCGGAATTGAACAGCGCGCCGATGCTGCGCGGCAAGATCGTGGCCCTGGCCGGCAGGCCGGTTTCCGAGATCAAGCCGTCCGAGGAAGCCGCCTGGGTTCTGAACGGCGATCGCGGGCTCACCTTCGCGGAGCGCTTGCCCGCCGATTCAAAGATCGTGGAAGGCAAATGGTGGCCGCCGCACTATTCGGGTGAGCCGCTCGTCTCCTTCGAAGCGGAGCTGGCGCGCGGTCTGGGGCTGAAGATCGGCGATAAGGTTACGTTCAACGTGCTCGGACGGAATGTCACGGCGCGGATCGCGAATTTCCGCACGGTGGACTGGACGTCGCTCAACATCAATTTCGTGATGATTTTCTCGCCCAACACGCTCGAAGCCGCCCCTTACAATATGCTGGCCACTTTGACATGGCCGGAATCCGACCCGGCGGGCGAGGCGGAAGTCGTCCGGGCGGTCGCGGCCGAGTTTCCCACGGTAACCGCCGTTCGCGTGCGGGATGCGCTCGAAACGGTGACGGCCATGCTCGGCAAGATCTTCACCGCAATCCGGGTCGCGGGCGGACTGACGCTACTGTCCGGCGTCCTCGTGCTGGCCGGCGCGCTCAGCACCGTCAGAGCGCGTCGCATTTATGAAGCCGTTATCCTGAAGACGCTGGGAGCAACGCGCCGCCGCATCCTCTTTGCGCATATCGCCGAATATCTGATCCTCGGCCTTGCGACGGCCGTCTTCGCCGCAATCGCCGGCACCGCCGTAGCTTACATATTATTAACGCAAATTATCGATATATCGTTCACCGCTTCGCCCGGTGCTCTATTGCAGCCGGCGGTTCTTGCGACCATATTCATGGTTGCATTTGGCCTGTTCGGAACTGCGAGGGTTCTCAGCGCAAAAGCTGCACCTTATTTGCGCGCCGAATAGTGTGTAGAGTGCGGCGGAGGTGTCGATTAGACCATGTAAATCTCCATCCTGACGTTTTGGGGTGGATGCTAAGTCTGATCCACGCTAAAGATTCTACGGGTTTCACTTGCCTATTGGAAGGATTCCAAAGGGGTTAAGAATGTCGGATTGGAATAGAGACACGCTGGCCGGCCCACGTACCGGCACCGTGGCAATTGATGAGGGCCTGCGCGCTTATATGCTGCAGGTCTATAACTACATGGCGGGCGGACTCGCGATAACCGGTGTTGTTGCTTACGCGCTCTATGCGATGGCTGTGACGACCGACCCGGGCTCCGGCGTCGCGCAGCTGCCGAATGGCGTGTTTCTGACCGAATTCGGCCGCCTCATCTTCGTATCGCCGCTCAAATGGGTGCTCTTATTGGCGCCGTTGGGCATGGTGTTTTTCCTCAGCGCGCGGCTTCATAAGATGAGCGTCCAGTCGGGGCAGATCTCGTTCTGGATTTTTGCCGCCTTGATGGGCGCGGCGATCTCGTCGATCTTCCTGGTCTACGCGCATGGCTCGATCGCCCGCGTGTTCTTCATTACGGCGGCTGCATTCGGCGGGCTGAGCCTGTGGGGCTACACCACGAAAAAGGATCTGTCGGGCTGGGGCTCGTTCCTCTTCATGGGCCTGATCGGCATCATCATCGCTTCGCTCGTCAATCTCTTCGTCGGTTCAACTGCGCTGCAGTTCGCGGTGTCGGTGATCGGCGTGCTGGTCTTTGCGGGGCTGACCGCCTATGACACGCAGCAGATCAAAGAGATGTATTATGAAGGCGACGGTCACGTCGTCGCCAGCCAGAAGGCGATCATGGGCGCGCTGCGTCTCTATCTCGACTTCATCAATATGTTCCTCATGCTCCTGTCGCTATTCGGCAATCGCGAATAGTCGGCGAGCAGAGTGGAAGACGTTTAAAGGCCCCGGAAACGGGGCCTTTTTTCGTGGCGCTCGGCGGTGACGGGCGGACCCGCGTTGATGACTTTGGTGATACCGAATGACGGTAAGCGTCCGGTCAGCGAGCCTTTGAGATTTCGCCCAATCGGCTGAAGTTACGTCGCCATCGACCTTGGCTGCAAGCTCGGCATGATCCTTGCGAAGGCGTTGCAAGTACCATTCACGCGTTCCTAATTTCGCAGGCTTTGCAATCGCATCGGCCTTCAGCTTTGCAACGGTTTGCACCGATTTTGCAACCGGCTGCCCTATAGTTTCCGGCTTGCGCATCGCCATCTGCCCGGTCACACGCCTGGAGAAGCAACCGAGGCTAATCTGACCGGCTTCGACGGAGCGGGCATGCTTCTTCTAGCCCGCATTTCTCACGCGGCGGAGGCGCATCGGGGTCTCTGACGGTGTAAACTTGTTTTGCGAGAACGAGTTATACCGATTCGATGGAGTTCCCCGATGCTGACGGAGTGTAGCGCGAGCGAG
>Ga0315553_10001402_pt1 | contig 20074 bp, 16 predicted proteins | sample SalMarSW160140MG_FD_203099 | JGI IMG/M metagenome (GOLD analysis project Ga0315553, IMG submission 203099) | Salt marsh sediment microbial communities from the Plum Island Ecosystem LTER, Massachusetts, United States - Salt Marsh Sediment SW1601-40 ... | reverse complement strand
CGGACCCGCCGGCCGCCTCGTCCCCCTGCCCGGCTGCTTCTTCGCGCGGCAGCAATGCCACCACGTCGGTGATGTCGATCAGCCCCAGCGGGCGCAGCGCGGCGTCGACCACCGGCAGCTCGCTAATTTTGCGCGATGAAATCAGCTCCACCGCTTCGCGCAATAGCGAGCCCGATGGCACGGTCGTCGGCCGATGCGTCATCACGTCGGCGATCGGGCGATCGAGCTCGCCGTCGCGACCGCTCTCCAACAGCCGCGCCAGATCGCTGTCGGTGAACAGTCCCGCGAGCTTGCCCGCGCGGTCGGTAAGCAAGATCGCGCCGCTGCGGCGTCCGGGACGACCGGCCGCGACGAAAACCTGCCGCACGGTGATCTCCTGCTGGGCCACGCGACACACCGACAAAGGACGCATCACGTCTTCGACCCGGGCCAGCTTGCGCCCCAGGGCACCTGCCGGGTGCAGCCGAGCAAAGTCCCCAGCCGAGAACTGACGCATGCGGCTGACCACGAGCGCCAGCGCGTCGCCCAGGGCCATCATGGCCGTGGCGCTGGTGGTGGGAGCCAAATTGTGCGGGCAGGCTTCTTCCAGCGGGCCCAGATCGAGCACCACCGTGGCGGCGCGAGCCAGATCGCTCGCTGGGTTGCCCGTCACCGCCACCAGCGCCGCCGGCACTTCGCGCAGGAAGGAAAGAATCCGCACGATCTCTTCGCTCTGGCCGCTGAACGAAAGCGCCAGGACTACGTCGCGCGGGCCGATGCGCCCCAGGTCGCCGTGCACCGCTTCGGCCGGATGCAGAAAGTGGCTGGGCGTGCCGGTCGAGGCCAACGTGGCGACCACCTTCTGCGCCACCAGCCCGGCCTTGCCCATGCCCGTGACGATGACACTTCCTTCGCAGTGCAGCAACAGTTCGATGGCGCGAGCGAGCGACTCACGGTCCAATCGGTCGGCCAGCGCCAAGAGCGCCCGACCTTCGGCGCGCAAGACATCGCGCGCGATGCGAAGGTGCGTCGTAGCGGGAGACGGCGGCGCGCCGCCGGAAGATGCATTCACGGCTGTTCGTCGTCCTTGACGAAGTCGATTCCCCGCGAAGCGCGCTTTACCTGTCACGCGCCGCGCTGCGGAAACACAACCAACAGCCCCGGCCGGAAGGCCGGGGTTGCGAGTGGCGCCTGGGATTCCTCAGTTAAGCTGGCGAATTCTAACGCCAGCCGCCGTTGGCGACAACGCGAAAGCAGCGGATGCTAGCAGCGCAACCTGCGTGCGTAACTCGGCGCAACCGCGGAGCCGCTACTTTTTCTGGAACACGAATTCCATCGACTCGGGCGTGCGCTGGTTGTACTTGGCGTCGAAGTCGGCGTCGCTCATCACCAGGAGCATGATGCCCTCGACAAGGCCCAGAATGCCGCCCACACCCACGCAGCACAGAACCAGGCAGATGACGCCGGCCATTGTCGACCCGAGGTAGTAGTGGTGGACGCCAAACGCGCCAAGGAGAATCCCCAGTATGCCGGCGACGACCTTTGACTTGCCACGACCAGTACCAGCAGTTGCCATAGCGCGCTCCTTTATTGGCTATCGATCGAGGGGAGTGTCCCATTCCTCCCTGAACGTACGACGCAGTATATCAGCGGTGCCGCCTCAAAACTCCGCTCGCAGCGTCGGAATTCCTCAACAAGATAGACAATCTTGCCGCGAAGTCAACCGAGGGGACATGCCATTTCGCCGCAATTATCGCACCCAAATCACACTACAGCCTGCCGCAGTTGGCTGGCGTGCCCCGCCTGGCCGAAGGCGATCATCCGCTGGCGGCAGACCTCTTTCATGGCGGCGCGGGCCGGTTTGAGATAGTCGCGGGGGTCGAACTTCTCAGGGTGCTCGGCAAACACCTTGCGGATGGCCCCCGTGATCGCCAGGCGATTATCGGTATCGACGTTGATCTTGCGCACGCCGTGGCGGATGCCGCGCTGAATCTCCTCCACCGGCACGCCCCAGGTGGGCTTGATGCGTCCGCCGTAGCGGTTGATTACGTCCTGCAATTCCTGGGGCACCGACGAGCTGCCGTGCATCACCAGGTGGCAGTTGGGAAGGCGGCGGTGGATTTCCTCGATACGGTCCATCGCCAGCACCTCGCCCGTGGGCGGACGATCGAATTTGTACGCCCCGTGGCTGGTGCCGATGGCCACGGCCAGTGCATCGACGCCGGTCTCGGCCACGAACTGCTCGGCCTCGTCGGGGTCGGTCAGAAGCTGCTCCTTCGAGAGCTTGCCTTCGGCGCCGTGGCCGTCTTCCTTTTCGCCGTGACCGGTGGCCAGCGAACCGAGACAGCCCAACTCCCCCTCGACCGACACGCCACGCAGATGGGCCAATCGCACCACTTCGGCGGTCACGCGGGCGTTGTACTGGTAGTCGGCCGGGGTCTTACCGTCTTCCTTCAGCGAACCGTCCATCATCACCGACGTGAAGCCGTTTTCGATGGCGCTCAGGCAGGTGGCGACGCTGTTGCCGTGGTCCTGGTGCATGCACACCGGAATGTGCGGATAGAGCTCGACCGCGGCCAGCATCAGGTGCCGCAGGTAGGCGTCCTGCGAATAGGCCCGCGCACCGCGCGAGGCCTGGATGATGACGGGCGCATCGGTTTCGTCGGCCGCCTCCATGATGGCCTGAATCTGTTCCATGTTGTTCACGTTGAACGCGGCGACGCCGTAATCGTTCTCGGCGGCGTGATCCAACAGAACGCGCAAGGGAACCAGCGACATGGGAGGGCCTCCGTGGGAAATCGTGAGAACACGGTTCGGTTCGCCGCGCGATGAACTACCAAACCCCAAGCATCAAATTGCAAACAATGACCAAATCCCAAATCCAAATGACCAAAGGGAGCGACGCGGATGGGCATTATCCGCTTCACCGGGCGTTGTCACAACGGGGGCGCTGCGACAGCGGGGCGAGAGCGCGAGAGCGAAGCGCCGCGACAAAGCGTCATTCGAGCGGTGTCGCCAGCGGCGGCGCGACCTGCTCGGGGGCGAACAGGTCGTCTAACTGCGTTTGCGCCAATCGCACCAGCAGCAGCCGGCCCGGCTGCTCGTCGCCCGGCGATGCGAAGAAGCATCCGCCGAGCCCCTTGCCCGGTCGCGTGGGACCGAGCACCAGGATTTGCCCGGGCGACAAGGTTACGTCGAATCGGAGGCGTTCGAATACCCGCTGGTCCTGGCGGTTCTCGACGCGAATCCCGCCTTGGCCGCCCAGGTAGCGCTGCCGCGGCTGGCCGTGGTGAATCTCCGGGGTGAATTCCAGCCGCACTCGGCCATCGCCTTGCGGATAGCTGCGCACCGCCAACTCACAGCGAGCCTCGCGGTACGTTTCGCCGCGGACCTCTCCGTCTTCCTGCGTCAGCACGTTTAGCAGATCGTGAGTGGAGCCGAGCACGACGCGGCCCAGGCCTCCCGCGCGGAGCGGCAATCGCTGCTGGGTGGCGGTGGCGGAGTCGGCCGAGATTCCCGCGTCCGTCGTCGGCCCCAGCGGAGAAGCCGCCGCGTCGAGCAACTCGCGCAGCTCGGGCGGCAACTGGGAACCCAAGAGCCCGCATCTCAGGCCGTTGTCCGCCAGCCGGCGACGCGACTCGGCGGCAATCTGCTGCTCGTCGGCGTTTTGCCAAACGGCGTCGGCCGGATCAACCTCGCTGGTGGGGAACCGGACAAAGGCCACTTCGAGCACGACGCTGTCGCTGGCCAAGCGATGCCGCGGGAGCTTCACACCTTCCGAGGGCGCATGCTGTAGCGGCGCGCAACCGATCGCGGCGCACGCCAGAAGCGCGGCGGCTGAGGTGGGCCGCAATCGAGCAAACATCCGTGTCGCGCCCTTTCGCCCGGCGAAATGAAGGGCGGAAGGGTAGACGAAGCTAGCGTGCGAGTCAAGGGAAATGGCCGACGGCCGAAATCGCTGCCCGCGCACTGAAGGGGCGGTTTCCGCGAATGACGAAGGAACGAGAAATGACCAAGCCCCAATGACCAATGTCATACGCACGGCGTACTGAGATTGGTCATTGGGATTTGGTGCTTCTCAGACTTCGGCGCCGACCGACCGCCGGACTACCCGCCTAGTGGTCGAGTATGAACTCGTTGCTATTGAGTAGCGCCCACCAGACGTCTTCCAGCGGCGCGGCCGGACTGCCGCGGGGAGCCGAGGCAACCAGGCGGCTGGCCAAAGCCAACTCCGCGCGATTCGGCTTGCGGGCCAGCGCCGCCAGGAAAAGATGCTCCACCTTTTCCTCGGGCGAAATTCGGCTGGCGGCCACGCGGCTGAGCAGGTTGGCGTGCTCGACGCTGGTGGCGCGGCGCATCAGCGGCCCGTTCATCATCATCAGCGACTGATTGATCGTGCCCTGGAAAGTGCTCGATTCCTCCCCTTCGTCGGTGCCGAGGTTGCGCATGAATTGGCCCAGCCACTGGGTCTTCTCGCGCTGTTGCTCGGCGAAGTCGCCCCGCGCATCGTACGTGGCCGCCACCAATTCGAGCGAAGCAAACACCTCCTCCGGCTGCATGGGGCGCGTGTAGTAATAGCTGAACAAGGGCAGCGCGTCGCCCGACGTCGGGTTATCGACCAGAGCGCCAGCCGGCACGTCGCTCGATAGGCCGAACGAGCGGCTGAGAGCGATCCAGCGAATCAGCCCCTTTACGTCGAATTCGTGCGCGCGGAACTGGTCGGCCAGCAAGTCGAGCAGCTCGGGATGCGAGGGGGGATTGTGCGGCCCCATGTCGTCGACCGGACGCGTGAACCCATAGCCGAAGAAGTGTGCCCACACGCGATTCACGGCGGCGCGGGCAAAGTCGTCGTGGGCGACGATCCGCCGGGCCAGCTCCTCGCGGCGATCGACCTGGCTCACCAGCCCGCTGCGGCCGACGGCGGGCGTGCCCGCCAGGGCGGGATACGCCACCAGCATCTTGCCGTTGAGCTGCTCGTAGTAGATCTCGGCTTCGTCCGCGTCGCCCCCGTCGCCGACAACGTCACGGTCGACGAGGCGCACCTCGCCGCTTCGCGGATCGCGCTCGGCGTGCATCTGACGGAAGAAGGCGTTGAGCTCCCAGAAGCGGCTCTGCTTCCAATTGTTCTCGGGGTGGTCGTGGCACTGCGTGCATTGAATCTGCTGCCCCAGGAAGACCCGCGCCGTGCGCGACGTGGCCAGCGTCGCCTTATCGCTCATTCCCGAGAGCAGGAAGTTCGTCGCGCCGTTGTAATCGGCGGCGCCGGGGCGCCCAGCGCCTTCGGCGGCGATCAACTCGAACGCCACCTGGTCGTACGGCTTGTTCTCATAGAGCGAGCGGCGGAGGTACTGCTGAAGCCCCTCGCGGCTGGCCAATTCGTCCGCCTGCGTGCCGCCGACGCGGCCGATGAGCGCGTTGGTAAGAATCGACGTCCAATTGCGGGCGAATTCCTCGACGTACTCATCGCCGCTGAGAAGCTCGTCGACCAGCCGCCGCTTCTTATCGGAGCGGTTGTCGCGAACGAACCGCTCGAGCTCCTCAACGGTGGGAATGCGTCCCACGATGCGCAGATACACGCGGCGGCACCATTGCGAATCGGGTGCTACGGCGGCAGGAGTGGCGCGGTAATCGGTCCAATACTGCGCCACGTTCGCGTCGATGAAAGCGACAAGCTCCGCCTCCGGCAGCGGATCGACGGGCTCGGGCGCTATCGGCGGGTCGGACGAATTGCCGACAACTTCGCGCGGACCAAACGGAGACGGATTGTCGAACGAGCCGCCGTCGGGCGAATGCTCCTGCGTCGTGCCGGGCGCCGGCGGGCTGCCGGTGCCGCCGGAGTGCTGCCCTTTTTCGCCAGCCACCTGCGGTGGGGTAGTTTCGCCGCGATCGCCCTTTGCCTTCTTCTTTGTTCCGGCCCCGTCGGTGCTGGCTGTGCCTCCCCTGGGTGATTGAGCACTGGGCGATTGGGAGAAATGCAGGGCGAGCGCCCCCAGCAGCGTTCCCACGATCAACACGCTTGCCGCCGCGGCGACACCAATCCAAGTCGATCGCCTCGAGGTCCAGCGCCGACTGTGGCCCGTGGCCTGGATGGAAAGCGGATCGGGCGCAGGGCGCGGAGCTACCGCCGCGGAAGGCGCCGCGCTTGCGGGCGACTCATCCGTGACGGACCGCGCGACGACCGGAACCGGCTCGGAAATACCGCTGTCGCTGCCGTTGCCCGAAACGCTCGCCACCGCGCGGTGCGCCTGCACGACGCGGTCGGCCACGTCGGGCGGCGACTGCCCGCCGAGCACTTCCTCGAGGCAGGTCTCGAGAATGCGGTCGTAGTGTTGGTCGTGAGGATCCATCATCGAATTTTTCCGTCGATACATTTACGCAACTGCGCCTTGGCTCGCTGCATCAGGTTCTTGGCGCCGTGCTCGCTCAGGCCCACGGCGGCGGCAATCTCCGCTCGCGACTGTCGCTCGGCGAACCGCATGTCGAGCGCCACCCGGGCGCGGTCCCCGAGTTGTTGCACGCATTCCCGCAACGCCTCGATCAGTTGCTGGCCGTTGCCGTCTGTGATCCAGTGGGCCCAGGCATTGTTGAACGTATCGATATCTTCAACCGAGATCTCGCGCCCGCTCTTGCGCTGCAGGGAGACAAACTGGTTGTGCGCCACCTTGCGCAGGTAGGCGGCCGTTGCCGCGTCGCTGTATTGTTGAAACGGCCGTTGCAAGACCGCCAGGAACGTTTCCTGCGTCAGGTCCTCGGCCAGTGCCGCCTCGCACCCCAGGGTACGCAGGTACCGCCACACGCCGGCCTGATACTGCCGCACCAATTGGCCGGGATCGACGTGACTGGCATCGAAGCCGGTCGACTCGCCAGCCGAATCGGTCGCCTGACCTGCCGATCTGTCTTTTGAGCGCTCGGCCACGGGAAAAGTACTCACCGCATTGCCGCCAAATGCACCGGCCGCCGCGAAAGCCCCCCTCGCCGCAAAGTGCGATGCGGCAAGCAATTGGTCATTGTAGCCGAGCCACGATGCCGCCGCACGCGCCGCTGGCGCAATCGCTGCTATCGGCACCGAAGCACACAAAAAAGGGCGGGCCGGCGTGTGAAACGCCGGCCCGCCTGGTAAACGATTGAGCGACGAGGGCTTCGCGCACGCCCGCGGCCCGGAACTCCGCTCTACGTGGATTTCCGATTCGGGCGAGCACTCGGTTTAGGCGAACAGCTCCTTGATCACTTTGCCGGAGTTGGCGATCTTCATCGGGCGGCCGCTGCGGCTGGTGAACGTCGTTTCGAGCGAGATGCCCAGTGCCTTGCAGACCGAAGCCATCAGGTCCTGCGACGTATAGGGCTCGGTTTCGACCATGGTGCCGTCCGAGTTGGTCTCGCCCACGGCGATGCCGCCCTTGATGCCGCTGCCACCCACCACCGTGCTCCAGGCGCGGGCCCAGTGGTCGCGTCCGGCGCCGCCGTTGATGCGCGGGGTGCGGCCAAACTCGCCCATCCAAATGATCACCGTGTCCTGGAGCAGGCCGCGATATTCGAGGTCCTCGATCAGCGCGCTCATGGCGGTGTCCATGGTGGGAAGCTTGTCGTCGCGCAGCGTGGGGAAGATGTTGGCGTGATTATCCCAGCCGCCGTAGTCCACTTCGACGAAGGGAACACCCGCTTCCACCAGGCGACGCGCCAATAGGCAGCCACGTCCGAAGGCCGTGTTGCCGTATCGTTCGCGAACCTCTTCGGGCTCCGTCTGGACGCGGAAAGCCGCCATCTGCTCGCTGGTCATCAGGTTGACGGTCTTGCCGAGGATCTTCATGTGATCCTCCGCGGCCGAACCGCGATTCTGGCTGATGAAGCCCTTTTCGATCAGCTCCAGAGTCGCCAACCGCTGCGCGAGTCGATCGCCTTCGACCCCCATTTGCAGATTGCGCACCTGGCCGTTGCTATTGACGGTAAAGGGTGACCAGGCCATTCCCAGGAAGCCGGGCCCGACGCTTCCGCCGTCGACTGCCACGAAAGGCGGAATTTCCAATTCCGGTCGCTGGTCATACAGCTCGTGGGCCACCACCGAACCGTAGCCGGGGTGCTCGATGCTGGGGTTGGGCACGTAGCCGGTGTGCATGTAGTATCGGCCGCGGCCGTGATCGGCCTCGCGAGTGCTCATCGAGCGGACGACAGCCAGGTTGTGCATCTGCTTGGCCAACTGCGGCAGGTGCTCGCTGATTTGCACGTCGCCACTGGTGGCGGCGGGTCGAAACTCGCCGCCCGTCGGGGCGCCCGGCTTGAGGTCCCAGATGTCGATCGTTGCGGGGCCGCCGCTCATCCACAACAGGATGGCTGCCTTGCGGCGACGCTTGAGATCTTGAGCGTTGACCCGCAAGGTGTTCACCAACGACATGGCAGGAATGGCCATGGCCGAGGCGCCCGCGAGATGGCTCAGGAAGTGGCGACGCGATCGCCCCTTGGGTGTAAGCTGATCCATGGACTTTTCACTCCCGAGTGTGGTGATGGCCTGTCAAGGTGATTCGGACGATTCTGTTCTTGTGCGAGCCACTCTCGCTGTCGGCGATCGGCGATCGGCGAGGTTTCTCGTAATGCCGCGCGCTTCGGCCGGCGCGGCTCCTAGTGGTTGAATATGAACTCGTTGCTGTTCAGCACGGCCCACCATACATCCTGCAGGGCGCCCGCCACGTTGCCGCGTCGCGCCGCCAGCAGTCCGTTAGCCATGGCGAGCTCGTTCTTGTTTGGCTCCCGCCCCAGCGCGGCCAGGAACAGGTAGTTGATCTTCTGAGCCGGCTTCATTTCGCCGTCGGTGGCAACACGGCCCAGAAAGCTCCCACCTTCATAGCTGGTCGCCTGCTTGATCAAATCGCCGTTGAACATCATCAAGGTCTGTGGGATCGAGCCGTTGAACGTGGTCGTCTCATCCCCTTCGTCGGTGCCAAAAGCGATCGTGAACTGTTTCAGCCAATCGCTCTTGGCCTTTTCCTGCTCCTCGTAGCTGCCGCGCGTCTTGTGCGCTTCGGTTGCCACCAGCAGCGACTCGTACAGTTCTTCGGCTCGCATCTGCCGCAGATAGAAGTGCGTAAACTTGGGCGTCTCACCCAAGAGCGGATCGTCCTTGGCGTTCGAGGCGTTTGTTCGGCTCGAAAGGCCGTACGGTTCGCTCAGCACGATCCACCGCATCAGGTCTTTCAGGTTGAAGCTATTGGCCCGCAGCTCGCTGGCCAGGTACTCCAACAAAGCGGGGTGCGAGGGAGTGTTGTGCGGGCCCAAGTCGTCGATCGGCTTGGTGAAGCCGTACCCCAAAAAGTGGGCCCACATGCGATTGGCGATGGCGCGATCCATGTACGGCGAGCCCGAGATCAGCTTGCCCAACTCGGTGCGGCGATCGACGTCTTCGACATAGCCGCTGCGGGCAACCTCGGTGCCATCGACAAAGACCGGATAGGCGACCTTCTGCAGGCCGTTACGCAACTCGTAGTAAATCTCTGCTTCTTCCGGAGTCGTCCCCTCGCCGGCAAAATCCTCGTTCACCAACTCGACCGAGGCGACGTCGCGCGTGCCCGACACAAAGCGGCGCAAAGGCCTCGCCTGCCGGAAGAAGGCGTTCATCTCCCAGTATTTCTGCTGTTTCCATTCGTTGAAGGGATGGTTGTGGCACTGCGTACACTGCACTTGCAGGCCGAGAAAGATGCGCGACGTGTCGGCCGTGGCCAGCGCGGCGTCGTCGGTCAGCTTGTTCACCAGGAAATTCACCGCTCCATTGAAGCCTTCGCCGCCAGGATTGTTGGTTCCCGTGGCGGTCACCAACTCCAACACCATCTGGTCGTAGGGCTTGTTGCGGGCGAAAGAATCGCGGAGGTACTTCTGAAGTCCGGCGCGATTGGTGAGCGTCCTATCCTCGGTGCCGCCGCTGCGGCCAATGAGAATGTTGGTCCACAGCGTCGTCCAGTTGCGGGCGTAATCTTCGGTATACGACTCGTCGTATAGCAGCTTGTCGACCAGCTTGACCTTCTTGTCCGTGGCGCGATCCTTTGCGAATACCTGGACTTCGTCGACCGTGGGAATGCGGCCCAGAATGTCGAGGTAAACGCGGCGACACCATTCGCTGTCGGTGGCGCGCCCCGAGGGGGTCATGCCGTAGTCCGTCCAGACTTGGCGGACGTGCCCGTTAATGAGGCCGACCTGCGGTGGCAGCCCGTCGTCTCCTTGGCTCTCCTGTGCCCATGCAGGCGAAATCCCAATCAGGCTCACCGCCGCTAAAGCAACGCCGAGAACTGTGTACCGCATGCTCTTCTCCCCCTACTGAGCTGGGATCGCGCACCGACAGGAGCGATCCGGTCCGCCACCCAAGCTGCCGCCCACCCTAAGCTTGGCGACGCCCAAACGCTTCGAATATCCAAGCGCTCCGCGGCGTCAAAAGTACTCACGTCAAAACGGATTGGGCCATTTATCGCCGTGCGTCTATCTTAACGCAACAAAACTCGGCGTCAAACGATTCCGATAGTTCGAAATCCTAGTGCTAGAAACGGCTTGCGACACGCCGACGAGCCGATCGGCAGACCGAAATCCGGTCGGATGCAGACGCAACGCGAACCGATGGCATCGAAAGCCGAATGGGCGCTCAATCCTGCTACAATTGTAGCAAAATGATACACTCAAATAGAACAGGCGGGCCGGAGACGTTCTTCTCACTGCGTCTCCGACTCGCCTGCGTGCGGCAGGGTCCGACAGCGGTTGTGAAATCGCGATCGACGCCGGTGCCGCTCTGCTGGGGGTGTAGTGCTCGATCAGCTTGCCGCGCCCAACTCGCGACAAGCCCAGTGTTTCCGCCCGCTTTCCGGGCGTGCGCCTCTTCCGCCGGCCCCGGTACGATTGCTCTTCTCTGTTTCGGCCCCGGGATCAGGCATCAACGGCATCCGAAGAATCGATCGCCGCCATTGGACCGATGGGATGAGGCAAACCTCATGCCAACCGGTAAAAAGCCGATGAGCAGGTTTGCGCCCGCCATCATTAGGTCCACGCCATATAGTCCCGACTTCCAACCGCCGTCGGTCACGCAGCGAGGTCGTTCCCGTGCGTACGGATCGCCACCTGCGCTGATCTGCTTTCCGCTTTCGGCTTTCCACCTTAGCGATCGCTCACTCCAGCCGCTGGACGCGCTCCAGAAGCTGCTTGTGCGTGACCACCTCGTCGACCGGGATCACCACATAGGCGCACTCCGGCCCGGCACAGTCCAGGATCAACTGGTAGTCGTTGGGCGCCTGAAAACCATCGGGGCACGGTTCATGGCCGTTGACCAGCACGCGAGCGCCCACCGTCTTGGCAAAGGCCGCCGCATTCGCCTCGCGGTAGTCGCGTCCCCACACGAGCCGGAATACCGCCCCCTCGCCGTAGAGATCGCCGGGCCGGATCGGTCGGTCGAAGACCGACGCGTCGAAGGGCCGCGCATCGACTCCCTCGGGCAGACTGTGCGAAATGAACGTCCCGTTGCTCAGGCGAACGGCCAACGGACAGGACGAGAGAAAGCCCAACATGGCTTCCCGCACCTGGTCGGCCGCGGCGCCGTATTGGGCCTTCATCCCGCAGCGGAAGGTGAGGTTGAGCATGCGGTTCGATTTGACGATGGGGTAGTCGGTCAGTTCCGACAGCTCGTGATTGCTGAGCAGGAAATGCAGACGATCGGGAAATTCGGTCTTGAGCCGCGCCACGTCTTCCAGCATCAGGTGCGACATGCAGCCCCCCTGGGGATAGACCGGGCCGCCGTGACACACCTCCTGCATCACCAGGTGCCGACGGGGATTCCCCTCCAGATCGGCGACTGCCAGCAGCTTGCTAAAGTTCAACCGGTTGCCGTGCAAGTCGCCAGTCACCATCACGTCGCTGGCATCGGCCGGACCGAGAACGACGACGTTCCCCTTCCGGCTGGAAGTGGAGGCGCCAGCCCGCGCGGCGTCGTGGTACGTCGCGATGACATGCTGGACGATTTCAGGCGAAGCGGGCATAGCGCTACCAGCAGGCTGCGGGTGTGTTTTTCTTGGCGTTCTGCCGCCCGCTTGCAGCGAAACGCATCGTGGCTCGTGTCGACCGGCTTGCATCATGCCCGGAAGGAGAGCGAAGCGTACCTGTGCTACGAAGTCTCCGATGCTGTACGGCGGTTGCAAAGACCGCGCGTGAGGCGCGAGCTATGGCACGCTGAGCGCGCGTGCTAGGCAAACCCTCAATTCGACTGCCCTTTCGCGCCCCTTCCGGCTGTGCCGAATTCTTCAACTGTCCCAATTATACGGCCGATGAACGGAGATAGGAGATGCATCGGTTTTGCGCCGCATGCCGACTGGCGCGGTTTCCGTGCGCGGTCGAGCCGGCCGAATCGGTCGCGCGACTTGCCCAATCGTCAAAGTCAACCGGCGAAAGTCACCACGTCTGCCTTTCGCGCAAGAGCCCGACCCAGCCACGCCCCCAATCGGATGAAACGATCATGAGACGCGTACTTCTGGCCTGTACGTTGGCCGCGCTGCTGTTGCCCGCGACCGTGGGCTGCTATTCGATGGGTGGTCGCGGCGGCCGTCAAACGGGAGATGTCGTGCAAAGCGATGGCCCGGCGCCGCCGACGTACGTTTACCCGTACTACACGACGCGCGCACCTCGCGACTTCCTGCTCGACAACCCGCCGGGCATCGGACCGTAACCGCAGCGAGCCGACTTCGCAAGCGCGTGTGATCTTTTCGGGCGATGATCTGTTGGAGACTGCGCTCGCACTTAGAGCTTATCCAAAAACCGCCTCAGAGAAGGGGACAGGCACATTTTGCTCCGCTGGGGGCTTCGAAAACGGCACGATGTTTAGCGAGCTCCGCAAAATGAGCCAGTCCCCGACGGTTTTCGGATAAGCTCTTAGTGCTTGTTTGTGATTTGGGATTTGGTGCTTGGGATTTTCCCCTACAAGGGCCCTTCGCCGCACCGGCGCACTAATCCCTGAGCGGCCCCACGATCAGCGTAATGTTCTGGCCGCCGAAACCCAGGCTGTTATTCAGCGCAATGCGGCACCGCGCCGGCCGCGCTTCGTTGGGCACGTAATCGAGATCGCATTCGGGGTCGGGATTCTCGTAGTTCGTGGTCGGCGGCAGAATCTGGTCGCGCAGTGCCAGCAGACAGATGATCAGCTCGGTGGCGCCGGCCGCCGCGATTAGGTGCCCCATCATGCTCTTGGTGCTCGACATGGGCACCTGATAAGCGCGCTCACCGAATACCGCCTTGCAGGCGATCGTTTCCACGCGGTCGTTCACCGTGGTGCCGGTTCCGTGCGCGTTGATGTAGTCGATCGACTCCGGGCCGAGCCCGGCGTCGTTCAGCGCCATCTTCATGCAACTGATGGCGCCGCGTCCTTCCGGGTGGACGTCGGTGATGCGGTAGGCGTCGGCCGTCGAGCCGTAACCGAGGATCTCGCCCCAGATGTGGGCGCCCCGCGCTTTGGCACGGTCCAGCTCCTCCAGCACCACCATTGCCCCGCCCTCCCCCAACACGAATCCGTCGCGCAGCCGGTCGAAGGGGCGCGACGCTCTGGTCGGCTCGTCGTTGCGGGTGGAAAGGGCCGTCAGCAGATTAAACCCCGTCACGCCGAAGGGGTGGATCATGCTGTGCGACCCGCCCGAGAGCATCACGTCGGCCTCGCCGCGGCGAATGATTTCGGTGGCCTCTCCCACGGCCTGGCTGCTGGCGGCGCAGGCGGTGAGGCAGTTTGCGTTGGGCCCCTGGGCGTTGAACATGCCGGCCAGGTGACTCGCCGGCATGTTCGGTTCCTGTTCGAGCTCGGCCGCGGGGTTGATGGTTTCGACGCCCGCGCGCACGAACTTCGCCAGATCGAGCGTATCCCCCTGCAGGGCAGCCGTCATCATCCGCGTGAACGACTCGAAGTCCTGGTTCCCCTCGCCGCTGCCCAGGTAGATGCCGAAGCGCGTCGGATCGAGGTCCGAATCGAGCACGCCCGACGACGCGACGGCCTGCTTGGCCGATCCGGCGGCGAAAAGCGAATGGCGTCCGCGGTCCTTCCAAGGGACCGGGTCCTCGCCCAATTCGGCGACGCCCCAGTTCTTGACCTCCGCCGCGATGCGGGTAGGGAAGTGGCTGGCATCGAAGATCGTGGTGTAGCCGACGCCGGAGCGCCCGTTGAGCACGGCGTCCCACATCGCTTCCACGTCGTGGGCCAGCGGATTGATGCAACCCACACCGGTAATGACGACGCGTCGTCGCATCCTTAGCCTCTAGCCATATCCGCCGCCCGCGCCAATCACCAAGACGTTTCGCTCAGGTGGCCGGCTGGGAATTCTTCGAACCGGCCGGGGCGCTTTCGCCCGCGCCGCCGGCATCGCGGCGTCCCGGTAGATTGGCGACTCGCTCGGCGTCGAGCATGTATGCCGGGGGGACGATCGGCTGCCCGTGCTCGTCGCGGCCCACATCGTACATCCCCAACAGGCGGACCATACACAACAACCGCTCGGGGTAGAACAGGTCGCCCCCCTGGAATCGTTCCCCGAGATGGGCAAACACCAACTCGACCTCCGCTTGCAGGCGGTCTTGAATGTGGCTCGTGCCTCGAACGATGGCGCCGTCCGCCTGGCGGGTTTCAATGATGGTGGTGTAAGTGAGCGTATCGCCGGGAACGGCCAACTCGTGGAATCGGGCAGAGTTAATTTTGGCCAGCACGACGCGATCGGTGAACCCGCTGGATTCGCCGACGAGAAGTCCCCCGGTCTGTGCCAGCCCCTCAATGATCACCGAGGCCGGCATGATCGGGAAGCCGGGCAGGTAATTGTCGATCTGCTCCTCCACCAGGCTGACGTTCTTAACGGCCACGGCGCGGCGGCCGCGCTCGAACTCAGTAAACCGATCGATCCAGAACCAGCGCATGACTTTAGTCGACGGCGGCCACTTTGCTTTCCACGTAGCGGCACAGATCGCTGACGGTGAGCAAGTTGCCGAAGTCCTGGACAGCCGGATTCGCCTCAAACCGCGACAAGTCGGCAAACGGCATACGCCGCTTCAACTCCTCGACACCCGCCGGCGTCACCCGGCCGTTTTGCACGTACTCGGCGCTCGTGAGGATATCCTCGGGGAACAATTCGGAACGCGGAATTTCAATACCAAAAGTCTTTTCCAGCCGAAACACGATGTCGAGAAAGTCGATCGATTCCGCACCCAGGTCTCCCACCATCGTAGCTTGGGGTATCACCTCGTCGTCGTCCACGCCCAGCGCATCGACCAGCGCCGCGCGAATCTTGTTGAATATCTCTTGTTTTGTCGGTGGCATCTCGTTAGGACCTCACGTGCGCGATCGCTCAGTCGACCACGGGGACCGACGCAGCGGCCGGCCACAAACGGTCGAACACCTTACGCAATTCGCAGCGGGTGTAATCGTCGGTAACGCCTCGGTGCGGATATCGTTCGCCGATACAATAGCGGTCCAGCACTAACCGAGCGCCGACCGCCAAACGTCCCTCGACCGTGCCCTGCGCCTTGAAACTCGTCGTCTGCTCTTCCCACTTGGCGATCTCGGCCGTTACTACCAGCGTCTGCCCCGGCGCGACGAAGTCGTAATACTTGACGTTGCGCGCTTCCTTCAGCACGACGACGGTGTTGGCGAACCCCTCGCTCCGCCGCGCCAGCCACGCGGCCGCCTGATACATCGCCTCCAGCATCAGCACGCCCGGCATCACCGGAAAGCGAGGAAAATGGTCCTGCAAGTACGTCTCGTCCGCAAGCAGGGTCTTCTCGGCCGCGATGCGCACCCCAGGATGCAACTCAGTGATTCGGTCAAGCTGACTGAACCGCATGTACGATCCCGCACTTCACTAACGGCGGCTTAGGCTTAAGTGGCCGAGCGGACTCCGTGCCGGCAGGGCGGCCATCGCAACGCATACGGACCTGTAGCGGAGCGGCCGGTGAGCCTCATTGAGTGCCCGTATCGCCACTGCTCCCCTAGCCATCGGAGAGTCAATAATCAGGCAAGCACATTACTATAACCAGCGCCCCAAAACCCCACAACCATGGATCGGCACGTCATCCGCAACGCTAGGCACAAAAGCCGGTTGCGATCCGCCGACTCGCGCTCGGTGCATCCGCGTGGAGGCGCCCTGGGAACTGCTCCTTGTTCGGCGCCGACGGTTCGCCCCCCCGTAACATTCATCGGTGCCGATGGGGCGCACCCGCCATCACATTCATCGGCGCCCAGGTGGCGTATCCCCCACAACCATGCCCGAGCAATGACGGCCGTGAGCCGAGTACCGAATACGCCGCGCGCCGGCCGGAGTGGTAGGTGCCGTAACGCCCGTTGTGCGCGTCAACCACCAGGGGCGGCGCGCAGCGTAAAGACTTCAAGGTTGCGCACATCGCCTCGCGCCACCCATGCTCGACATAAACCGCTACGCCAACGCATGTTACCGGCGCCGACACTTGCGAAGCCATTGCACGGCACCGAGCGGCTGTTACATTGCATCGTATGCGAAAAGGCATCGCCGTATCGCCGGGCATCGCGATCGGGACGGCGTATTGCATCCACGAGATTTTCGTCAATCCTGACACGAAACGTCTGGCCGACAGCCAGGTTACGGCAGAACTCGCGCGCTACGAATCGGCTCGCGACCGGACGTCCGCCGACCTGCGCGCCCTGCAGCGCAAGGTCGCCACTCAGGTCGGCCAGCGCGAGGCGAGCATCTTCGCCGTCCACGAGTCGATTCTCCGCGACGCCGCTTTCACCAACAAAATTCGCGGCTGGATCGTCGACGATCGCATGACGTCGCAGGCCGCCCTGCACCGCCTGCTCAACGAGTACACCTCCCTGTTCGCACGCACCCGCGACGAATACCTCAAGGAACGCCTCAACGACGTGCGCGACGTGGTCGTGCGTCTCAGCGCGCACTTGAGCGAGGTGCTGCAAAGCGACAGCCACGTGCTCGAGGGACCCCTGATCGTCGTGGCCGACGAGCTGCTCCCCTCGCAGGTTGTGGCCTTGGGCAATGCCGACGTACACGCCATCGTCACTCAGGGGGGGAGCCAAACCAGCCACGCCGCCATTATCGCCCGCAGCCGAGGCGTGCCCGCTGTCTCCGGCATCCGCGGCATCCTTCGGCAGGTGAAGACAGGCGATCGGCTCGTCGTCGACGGTCGCGAGGGCGGCGTGCTGATTAACCCCGACGCCGAGACGATCCGCGCCTACCGTAAGCTCGAGCGCGAGTTCTTCGATCTCAAGGACCATCTGGCCGAGAATCGCGACCAGGAACCCGTCACCGCCGACGGCGCCCGCATCGAACTGCTGGCCAACATCAACAACGTGGCCGACGCCAGGGCCGCGACCGCCATGGGAGCGTCGGGCGTTGGCCTGTTCCGCACCGAGTACCTGTTTCTCACACATCCCGACGTGCCTGACGAAGACGAGCAGCTCGATGTCTACCGGCAGATCATCGCTGCCAGCCCCAATCACGCCGTCACCATTCGCACGCTCGACATTGGCGGCGACAAGACGGTTCCCTACCTGGGCCACACGCACCAGGAGGCCAACCCCTTCATGGGCTGGCGCAGCATCCGCCTGTCGTTCGAGCACCCGGAATTCTTCAACATACAGCTTCGCGCCGTGCTCCGCTCGGCGGCCATAGCGGCGGAAATGGGAGGGAGCGTCCGGCTGATGTTCCCCATGGTGACAACCCTGGAGGAAATGCGCCGCGTGCGGGGAATGGTCCGCAAGGCGAGCTCGCAATTGCGTCGCGAACGCAAACCGCAGGCCGAGGTGCCGATCGGCATGATGCTCGAGGTGCCGGCCGCAGCGGTGTCGATCGAGTCGTTGCTCGATGCCGTCGACTTCGTGTCGATCGGTTCGAACGACCTGGTGCAGTACCTCATGGCCGCCGATCGCGACAACCCCAAGGTGAGCCACCTCTATCAGCCGTTAGCGCCGCCGGTGCTGCGCGTGCTCAGCGACGTGATCAAAACGTGCGTGAAGGCAAAGAAGCCGGTCACGCTGTGCGGCGAAATGGCGGGTCAGCCCCGCGCCTTTCTCGCGCTGTTGGGCATGGGCCTGAACAGTTTCAGCATGAGCCCCGCTTTCATCCCCTCGATGAAGGATCTGGCGATGCACATCACGTCGGGCGCGGCAAAGCAGATCCTACGCCGGGCCCTGCACCTGCGCACGACGGCGGCCGTGAAGCGATTCCTGGCCGAGCAGATCAACGAGATTGCGCCAAACTTGGCGCTGTTGGATTCCGCGTGAACGACCGTTGACGGATTAACCGGCCGCTTCGTCCAGGGCCGTTTGCAAGCGGCTCTTGGGCTGCACCCCCTGCATCCGCTGTATCGGTTTGCCCCCTTTGAAGAGAATGAGCGTGGGAATCGCCTGCACGTCGTACTTGATGGCCGAATCGCGATTCTCGTCCACGTCCAGCTTGCCGATCTTCACCGTGCCGTCGTATTCGCCCGCCAATTCTTCGATCATCGGCGCGATCTGTCGGCACGGGCCGCACCACGTGGCCCAGAAGTCGACCAGCACGGGCTGGGGGGACTCCAGCACCTCGTTGTCAAAGTTCGCGTCGGTAAATACTTTGGCTTGACCCATTATGGTGAACTCCTGGTTGCGGCGATCTTTGGGGGAATGGGGATTAGGCGTTGGGGATTGGCGTTTCGGATTGGGCATCGTCGAACAATAGCCCCAGCCGGGAGGCCGGGCCTGGAGGCCGGGGATTCGTCAACGACTCGCGCCGTCCGACTTCCGCTTTCGGCTCTCCGCTTGCCGCGAATTGTATCGCCCTCCAAAGGGGAGTGTCAAACGCGGCCGAATCGGCCCGGAATCCATCGTGCGCTTGATTGCCGCACGTTGCCGGACACTCTACCGTAACGCTTGGTGGGCACACCTCGCGACTGCGTGATGCGAGTCAACTCATATCGCGCGTCTTTCGAGCCGCCCGGTGTCCGGAGCCGATGCCGTGAATAGCTCGACTTTCCGTTGTTATCTCGTCGACCGCGATGCCCAGGGAAAGGTCGATGCCTCCCTTTCGCGCCGCCCGCTCGACAAGTTGCCTCCCGGCGACGTGCTGATTCGCGTCGCCTGGTCGTCGCTCAACTATAAGGACGCAATGGCTGCAACCGGCCACTCGGGCGTCGTCCGCCGCTTTCCCCATGTGCCGGGCATCGACGCGGCGGGCGTCGTGGTCGAAAGCGGGTCCTCGCCGCTCCAGCCCGGTCAGGCCGTGCTCGTTACCGGCTACGAGCTCGGCGCCGGCCGATGGGGCGGTTGGGCCGAGTACGTCCGCGTGCCGTGGGAGTGGGTTGTGCCGCTGCCCGAGGGACTATCGCTGCGGGAGTCGATGATCCTGGGGACGGCGGGATTCACCGCGGCCTTGTCCGTCGAGGCACTGCTGCGTAATGTCGTGACGCCCCCCAGCGGCGAGATAGTCGTCACCGGCGCCAGCGGCGGAGTGGGCAGTATCAGCGTCATGCTGTTGGCGCAGCTAGGCTTTCGCGTGGCGGCCGTCACGGGCAAGCCGCACATAAGCGAATCGCTCACGAAATGGGGGGCGGTGCGCATCCTCGGCCGCGAAGAGGTCGTCGACACCGGCAACAAGCCGCTCCTCTCGGCTCAGTGGGCCGGCGCCATCGACAGCGTTGGCGGAGCCACTCTGGCCACTCTGGTTCGCCAGATGCAAAACGGCGGATGCATCGCCGCGTGTGGATTGGTCGGCGGAACCGAGCTGCCCTTGACCGTGTACCCATTCCTGCTCCGCGGCGTTTCGCTCTTGGGTATCGACTCCGCACTCTGCCCAGCCGCCCGGCGGCTGGAAGTGTGGAACAAGCTCGCCGGCCCGTGGAAACCCGCCGCACTCGACGAACTGGCCGTCGAAGTGCCGCTTGAAGAAGTGGAACAACACGTTACACGGATGCTCGCGGGCAACTCCGAACGCCGCGTCGTCGTGCGCGTTACCAACCAGAGCGGCTAGGCCATCGCCGCCGGTCAGGGTTTTTGGAATTTCAGTAGTTCCCAATACGTTGCTTTTCAGGAGGTTTCTTGAGTTTCTCGATGGAACGCTAGCATTCTGCAATCAGCTAGCAGTCGTGCGCAGGT
>Ga0315553_10001401_pt1 | contig 20092 bp, 18 predicted proteins | sample SalMarSW160140MG_FD_203099 | JGI IMG/M metagenome (GOLD analysis project Ga0315553, IMG submission 203099) | Salt marsh sediment microbial communities from the Plum Island Ecosystem LTER, Massachusetts, United States - Salt Marsh Sediment SW1601-40 ... | reverse complement strand
GGGCAGGAGCTAGAGCTATGACCTTCAGACAGCAATTTAAAATATATAACCCTTGGGAATACCACGATAACCGGCGTATTTTACCTAACTTGACCAGCCGTTGTCAAGCATCGTGGGCTTTGGTATACCCATATTTTACCACCTTGCGGTGGTATCAACCACGAGTATACTGAACCCAAAAATTCCAGGGCTGGCATATTGACACACAGAGTAAAGACAACTAAACTGTCTGCAACAAGGTAATAGAAATCCGGGGGAAATGTCGGCTCCTTGACACACTACCAATAGTTTTACCGCGATGATATCAGCAATACTCCTAGCTGCCGGTGAATCAAATCGCATGGGGCAACCAAAGCAAGTGATGCCTTTTGGCCAGAGTACCATTTTGGAAAGGACCATTGACAATCTTTTGAATTCAGCAATAAGCGAGACTATCGTGGTGCTGGGATACAGAGACGAAGAGATACGAAAAACTATAGCCGCTAAACCAGTTAAGCTAGCAATAAATCCAGATTACCAGCAAGGGATGAGTGCCTCCATAACCGCTGGATTAAAGCAGGTTGATAAAAGAGCTCGGGCAGTTCTTATTGCCCTGGGTGATCAGCCTTTTGTTGACAGCCAGACCATCAATAGCTTGATAGAAGCATTTATAGCTAATAAGAGAGGAATTATTATCCCGGTTTATCAGGGCAGAAGGGGAAATCCCGTTATCTTCGCTATCAAGTATAAAGGCGAACTCTTGAATCTAAAGGGAGACATTGGTGGCAGGGAAATAGTCAAACGTCACCCTGAAGACGTGCTTGAAGTAGCGGTCAACTGTGAAGGAGTCTTGCTTGACATTGATACCGCGGAAAATTATACTTCAATGATAAAATTGAATCCGGAGAAAAGCATAAGAAAGGAGAGATATGGAGAAAGATAGCAAAAGCAATTATGCTGAGTGGCAGAGTTGGACTCGAATCATCATTGGGATTCTGGTATTTGGCGCTATCTGGGGATTGCTTGAGGCTACGCTGGGCGGCTTTCTCAATATGATTATATTCCCCAACAAGGGCGCCATAATGGGCGGCATCGGTATGGCTATTATGGGTGCGGCGCTGGCTATCTATCGGAAGCCAGCTATGCTGCCGGGCATAGGTATTGTTGCTGCCTCGTTTAAGTGGCTCAATTCCTGGCTTCTGTTCGTACCAGTTAGCGCTATACATATTATCAACCCGGCTATGGCCATCTTTCTGGAATCTCTGGCATTTAGCCTAGTGGTAACTTTTTTGATGTACCGGATAGATAAAAATGTCTACGTTGGCGCCTGGGCTGCATTTCTGGCTGGCCTTATAGGCGTCACTGCCTATGGCTATTTCAGTGTATTCATAATGCATGCCCCCCTCTTTGAACGTATGGGGGTCAGCAGTGTTCCCGAATTTATCGCCAGCCACGGCGTGATACAGGCGGTTTTCTTTGGTATGCTGGCGCCTCTGGGTTATCTGATAGGTAAGAAGCTGGCGGCTACTTCTCCGGTGTTTTTACGCAGACCTCTTTATTACTACGCTACATCAGCGGCCATCGTCTGTTTTTGCCTGGTAATCAGTGCAGTAGCCGTGCGGGCCGGGCTTTAACCAGAATATGGTCATTATTATCACTGGCGCCATAGGTATTGGTAAGACTATGGTCTGCGAAAAGGTGATAAAGATAGTCCGCAGTTCAGGCTATTCGTGTGGTGGCATTCTAACACATAAAGCAGCGCATGAAAGCCTTATCGCTTTAGATATTCAAACTGGAGAAAAGACGATTCTGGCCAGTACTGATGATACATTTGACGGCCCGCGAACTCCCAGATATTCATTCAATCCCGAGGCTATCAAATTCGGCATCAGGGCAATAAAAAAAGCTATTGATTCGGATGTTCTTATTATAGATGAACTCGGGCATCTGGAACTGGATGGTGAGGGGTTTGCCAAGAGCCTGGAGTTGGTCAAGACAGGAAGAGTCAAAAACTCTATTCTGGTTATCCGGAAAGAGCTTCTCCCCGCCTTTTTGACTCAGTTAGGCGACAACCCTTCAATCTTTGAGACAACTATCAGCACTCGTGACCGGTTACCCCGTAAGATATGCTCATCCCTGATTGGCAATCTACCTGATTTTTCATCCTAGGCGCGCATCGACCAGAATTTAAAGGTACGTGAACAGATGGGATGACTTGCCAAAAATCGAGGGAGTATATCATTTTGGCACCATCGATTTGTTCGAAACCACTGAAGTACTAAACAGGCTTTACCGCCTTATCTCGGGTATGCTAACATATACGCTTGTAGCTTTCTTGAGTTGCTGAGCGAAGTAACCGATTACCCAGGCAAGGCTTAAAATCTCAAGTTGGGAGATAACAATGAAAAAGGTGAATAGAGATGAAGGGCAGACAAGGAGGAGAACCAGCCAAAGTGCAGCAACCAAGAGCAGAACCGCCGAGAAGAATATCGGTCTCACAGTGAATGGGAAGCTGTACCAGCTTATGGTGGGCAAAGATGTCAACCCCGACCACACGCTGGCTTATACCCTGAGGGAAACGCTGGGCTACACCGGAGTAAAGATAGGTTGTGACCACGGTTCCTGCGGATCCTGCACCGTTCTTATGGACGGGGAGGCAGTTCTGTCCTGCACGATCCTGACTGTTGAGTGTGATGGTAGGGATATAACCACCATCGAGGGCCTGGAAAATAGAGAATCCGGCGAGTTACACCCACTCCAGCAGGCCTTTATCGATTACACCGCCTTTCAGTGCGGGTTCTGCACGCCGGGCATAATCCTGAGCGCCAAAGCACTGCTGGATAAAAACCCTTCGCCGACGGAAGAAGAGATAAAGCGAGAGCTGGCAGGACACTACTGCCGCTGCATCAGTCACTATCTGGTTATCAAGGCAATCCAGTCGGTAGCCGAGAAAGGCGGGTGACGTCAATGGGCGAGAAATACAGACATATAGGCAAGGCAACCCATCGCAAAGACGCTCGGGCAATCGTCACCGGCAGTGCCAAGTATATTGATGATATCAAGCTTCCGGGGATGCTGGAGGGGAGGGTTTTGCGTAGTCCGTATCCCCATGCCCGTATAAAGCATATCGACACAAGTAAGGCAGAGGCACACCCGGGGGTTAAGGCGGTACTCACCTACAAGAATGTCCCCCCATGGATAGGTGGGATACCCCATCACCGCCCTGTCCTGGATAGCACCGTGCGTTTCGTGGGGGATGCGGTAGCCCTGGTAGCAGCCGAGACCGCTGAGAGCGCCGAGGAGGCCCTGGAGTTGATAGAAGTAGAATACGAGCAACTGCCAGCCGTCTATGACATGGAAGAAGCTACCAGGCCTGGTGCACCCCAACTCCACGAAAGGATCCCGGGCAATGTTTTTCCCCGTGGTTTCCGTCCAATCGGAGAGAAAGCCCTGCAGGAAATCGTTATGGGCGACGTGGATAAGGGCTTTAAAGAGGCCGACTTTATCACTGAGGGAACCTGCGGCTACGAGAATATCCCCAACCCGCTGCCACCTGAGCCTCCGGGAGTGATAGCCACCTGGGAAGACCCTGAGCACTTGGTCATATACACAGCATCGCAATCGGCGGCCATGAACCGTAATTTCCATCAACCCCTTCTGGGGCTGGTTGACATGCGGGTTATCGGCGCCCAGTGCGGCGGCAGCTACGGGAGCAAAAACGCCAATATGATACCTATGGTCTATGCCGCGGCGCTGGCTAAAGCAGCGAGAAGACCAGTCAAGGTGTATTTTAGTAAGGAAGAGCATTTCAATGCCTACTCATTGCGATTGGGCTCGCGCATTCACGCCAGGGTGGGCATCAAGAAGGATGGCACGATAACGGCTATGGAGGGCGAGTGGTTGGTCGATACCGGCGCCGCTTCCGAGATGGCGCAAGTTCAGGTTGCCGTTGGCTGCGGTGAAGCACAGCTGGCGCTGAGGTGTAAGAATTGGAACCTGCAACCCAAGCTGATATGTACCAACCACAGCCCTGCAGGAGTCGTCAGGGGTTTTGGCGGTCAGGAGCTCAAGAGCTCACTCCTGCCGCTTATGGCAATAGCCATGGAGAAGGCAAACCTTGACCCGCTGGAGTTCTTCAAGAAGAACTACGTCAAGCCTGGTGACGGTTATTTCTGGCGGGATGGGCTCTGGTGGGACTACCGGGGCATAGACTTTTCCAACGCAATGCAGAAAGGTGCCGAGGTCTTTGGCTGGAAGGATAAATGGAAGGGATGGGGCAAGCCTACAGCGGTTAACGGCAGCAAAAGGATAGGCGTCGGTATGGGGGTACACGGTAACGCCGATGTCGGTGAGGACGAATCAGAGGCCTATGTAAAAATAAACCCTGACGGCAGGGCCGTGCTCCATGCCTGCGTATCCGAGTCCGGGATGGGAGAGAGGTCGTCGGTGTGCAAGATGGTCGCCGAGGTATTGAACATACCTCTTGAGCGGGTCGAGATAACGGCCCCCGATACAATGGTGAACCCGTTTGAGTTCGGGCTGGTCGGCTCCCGGGGAACCTATACCGTAGGCTCAGCGGTAATAGAAGCTGCCGAAGATGCCAAGCGGAAACTCTTTGACCTGGCTGCCCCGGTGCTCGGTGCCAAGCCAGAAGACCTGGAAACTAAAAACGGAAAGATATACGTGAGGGGTAGAGAGGATAAAGCTATTCCCTGGCATAAGGCCATGGGCGTAGCCCGTACCCTGACCGGCCAGGGGCGCTTTGAGACCGACTATTCCTTATGCAATTGCATGATTATATTTGCCGAGGTTGAGGTTGATATCGAGACAGGAAAAACAGACTTGCGACGCGTGGTGGCTGCTACCGATTGCGGCCAAATCATAGACCCCCTGGTTCTGGCAGGCCAGCTTCACGGCTCCATAGGGTCAGCGGGTATAGACACCGCCTTATTCGAGGGAACGGTTCTGGATAAAGATACGGGCCACATATTGAATTGTAATATGATTGACTACAAGTGGCGCACCTTTATTGACCTCCCGGAGTTCGAGAACGTGATTCTGGAGACCCCCTTTCCCACTCATCGCTTCAAGGCGATAGGGGTGGGTGAAATATCCCCCGCCCCCGGCCCCAGCGCAGTCCTAATGGCAATCTCCAATGCAATTGGCAAGAGAGTAATGGACTATCCAGCAACCCCCGACAAGATCCTCAAGGCTCTGGGCAAAATATAGAGGAGACTAAGAGCAATGAAATCTTTCAACCATATTAATGCCGAAACCGTAACTGAAGCTGTCGAACTGCTCAAAAGTAACCAGGGCAGGGCCAAGCTGATTGCCGGCGGAACTGACCTGCTCAGTACCCTTAAAGATAAAATCCTGCCTGCTTACCCTGAAACTGTCATCAACATCAAGACCATCCCCAATCTGGATCACATCAGTGAGGACGGAGGAGGACTCAAGATAGGCGCCTTGGCCAAGCTGGATGCAATAGCCCAGTCTCCCCTAATTAAGGAGAAATACCAGCTACTGGCCGAGGCCGCTGAAGCCGTAGCTACACCACAGGTTCGCCGAATGGGGACTATCGGCGGCAACCTGTGTCAGGATGTGCGTTGCTGGTACTACCGCTATCCCCACAGCGTAGGAGGGCGAATATTTTGTTACCTCAAGGGAGGCAAGGGCTGCTACGCCCTGACCAGGGAGAACCAGTATCACTCCATATTCGGTGGTTGGAGAGATGCCCCTACGCCCTGCACTGCAGCCTGCCCGGGAGACGTGAATATACCGGTATACTTGAGCAAAATCAGGGAAGGCGACCTGACGAACGCAGCCAGAGTGCTACTCGAAACCAATCCGATTCCTTCGGTAACGGGGCGGGTATGCCCCCATTTTTGCGAGCAGGAATGTAACCGGGGCGACTTCGATGAACCGGTATCGATAAGGGACATTGAGCGTTTCATAGGTGACTATATCCTTGAGAATGCAAGCGAAATCATCCAAGCCCCGGGAACCGACAGCGGCAAAAAAGTAGCCATTATCGGCTCGGGACCAGCCGGTCTCGCAGCGGCGTACTACCTTAGAATGTCGGGACACCATATCACTGTGTTTGAGCGGATGAAAGAAGCCGGGGGGATGCTGACTTACGTTATACCCCCTTATAGGCTACCCAAGGATATCGTCAGGCGGGTAGTAAAAGCGATTGAAAATACAGGGATTGAATTAAAATGTAATATTGATATTGGCAAGGACGTAACTCTGGATGAGCTTAAGCAAGACTTTGACAGCGTTCTCATCGCCAACGGACTCTGGAACCCGATATCCATAGGGCTGGAGGGCGAGGAGTCCACCAGATTCGGCATGGACTTTCTGACCAATATCAACCTCGGGGTTAGAGAGGTTCCCGGGAAGAAAGTCCTGGTAATAGGCGGGGGTAATGCCGCCATTGACGTGGCTGTCAGCGCCCTGCGTCTGGGGGCTGAGGAAGCGACCATGGTCTGTCTGGAGTCCCGGGAGGAGATGCCAGCCCTTCCTTGGGAGATTGAGCAGGCGCTGGAGCAGGGAGTCAAGGTAATGAACTGCTGGGGGCCCCACCGGGTGCTCAAGTCCGATGGCAAGGTAAAGGGAATGGAGCTGGTCCGGTGCACCTCAGTCTTTGACAAACAGGGCTGCTTTGCTCCCACCTACGATAGTGGGGTTAAGGACACGGTGGAGGCCGACCAGATAATGATGGCGGTGGGCTATGCCGCTGACTTTAGTTTCATCCAGCCCGGCAGTGCCCTGAAGGTGGAGGGAGGTCTGATAAAGGTTGACCCGGAAACTCAGGCCACCAGCATTCCAGGCGTCTTCGCTGGCGGCGCAGTAACGCATGGCCCGGCTACAGTCATAGAGGCGATTGCCGTCGGAAGAAGGGCGGCCACCGCTATGGATATCTATCTAAAAGGAGCAGGGGCACCGGCTGAAGATAGAGATAAGAAAACGGCTGAGCCTTTCTTGAAGTTCAATAGCGATTACCTCAAAAATAAGAGCAGAGTCAAGATGCCTAAGCTTCCGGTAGCTGAGAGGAGTATAGATGTTGAGGATGCCTTGGGTCTGAGTTCGGGTGAGATTGAAGGAGAGGCAAATCGCTGCTTCAATTGCGGCTGTGTTTCGGTGCACCCGTCGGATATGGGTGTAGTGCTCGTAGCTTTGGAGGCACAGGTAAAGATTGCCGGACCAGGAGGCACCAGGACAATTCCAATTGAGAACTTCTTCGGTTCCTTGAGGAATGCCCTTGAAGCGGATGAGATGGTAACCGAAATCCAAGTTCCTCAGCCGCCAGATGGAGCCAAGCAAACATTCTACAAATTCAGACTGCGGGAGTCCGTTGATTTCCCCATCGTCAGCATCGCATCGGTCATCACTATGGACGGCGGAGTTTGCCGGGACGCGAGGATAGCCCTGGGAGCAGTTGCCCCAGCACCAATCCGGGCAACTAGGGTGGAACAGGCAATCAAGGGGAAGGCCATCAATGCCGCAACGGCAGAATCGGCAGCGGAGGCAGCAACCACAGGTGCAATACCACTCGCCATGAACACATACAAAGTCGAGATAACAAAAACACTGGTAAAAAGAGCCGTACTCGCCTAGAACCCGAGAGGTGCTTAGCTGGAACATCGTCCCCTACATAGGATTGAACATTCTCCAGCAAAACCATTTTAGCTCCAGCATATGTCCCTGAAATTCTGGGGGAATTTACTCCAAGTTGGATGTCGGCGTCGGAATAAGAGAATTCTGAAATCTCCCTGGCTTCTCATAATTTCTCAACAGGCGCTTGGTATGACACAGGGAAAAATCCAGAGGAATGACAGCTCCTTGACATGCTGCCAAATTTTTGCTGGGCTACTTTAGAGGCCTATCAGCTTTCTGCCCTCGTCCAGCAGCTCCCTTGCCCTTTCCAGACTTTCGGCTTCAGAGTAGATGCGGACCAGCGGTTCTGTGCCAGAAAAGCGGATGAGCAGCCAGGACTCATCACCAAGGAAAAAGCGAAAACCTTCGGTGGTATCCAATTTGGTCACTTTTGAGCCGGCTACACTGTCCGGGGAACTGGAGCTTAGTCGGTTCAGTATTGTCTGGCGCTTAGCTGCGGAAATATGAAAATCCCTGCGGTCATAATAGTGAGGTCCAACTTTGCTGTAAAGGTAATCCAGAAGCTGGGATGGTGTTTTCCTCGTTTTCACCATAAAGTCGAGGAAGTAAAGCCCGGCAAGAATGGCATCCCTCTCCGGGACATGACCGCGGAAACCATAGCCTCCGCTCTCTTCGCCACCAATAATAGCGTTTTCCTCCATCATCAAGGGAGCGACATATTTGAAACCCACCGGCGTTTCATAAACAGCCACATCGAAGAGCTCCCCCAAGCGGGAGATCATCATAGTGGAGGTTAGCGTCCTTACCAAGGCGCCACGCTCACCACGAACTTCCAAGAGATAGAGACAAAGCAAGGCAAAAACTTGATGCTGGGTTAAAAACCGTCCCTTTTCGTCTATGATGCCAATACGGTCGGCGTCTCCATCGGTGGCTAAGCCCACGTCAGCCTTTTGCTCAACGACCAACCGAGAAATCTTGGTCAGGTTTTTGGCAATCGGCTCAGGCTGAATTTGGGGGAAAGAGGGATTCCTTTCAGCATTAATTTCGGTAATTTTCAGGTTGCCATTTTGAAGGGCTGTCTTGAAGTAGCCGATGCCAGCACCATACATGGGGTCAACTATTATACTTAATTTCTGGCGGCGTAATTCTTCCATGTCAACAAAGTGACTAAGGCGGTCGAAGTAAGCAGGAGAGGGATCCAGGTAGTCAACAATCCCCTTCTTTAAGGCCTTATCAAGAGCAAGCCTTTTTACACCCCCTCCCTGCCGGGTTAGGGAAGCGATATTTCTCTCTATCTGGGAAGTAATCTCCCCTGGGGCGCTAGCCCCATCCTGAGATTTATATTTGAATCCGTTCCATGAACCAGGGTTGTGGCTGGCAGTTATCACGATACCCCCCGCAGACTTAGTAGCCGGGACAGCAAAGCTCACCACCGGCGTAGGGGCTGGCTTGAGGCAGAGGTGGACTTTGATATTGTTGCCGGCTATCACCTCAGCAGCGGCAGCAGCAAAATCCTCGGAGGCGAAGCGAGTATCATAGCCAATGACCAGGCTTTGTTTATCGAGCTTATTTTGCTTGAGATATTCCGCTACGGCCTGGGCACAAATGCGCACATTGTCGAAGGTGAAATCCTCGGCGATAATCCCTCGCCACCCATCAGTGCCGAATTTGATTGGATTAGCCATGAGTCACTGTGATTATCACCCAGATCAACAGAAACGTCAAACCCCACATAGTTTTCATGATGCCCAGCGTTCCCTTGACAGCGTGTAGATTAAACTATAAGCTGTGTAGACTACCCGTCACGTTTTGGAAAACTTCGACCTCTACTAGCTTCAGAGTTTAACCGCGTGCTTCACTGATGAGGAGTGAGGACTTGAGTGCTAAAGTTAAAATCGTCACCGATAGCTCTGCCTACCTTGAGTCAAATGTCGTCGCCAAACATGATATCCGTGTTGTACCGCTCAGGGTTGCCTTTGGAAGTGAGGTTTTTTCTGAAGGGGTGGACATTACTAACGAGGAATTCTATCAAAGGCTAGCCAAAAGCGGAAAGCTGCCCACTACTTCACAACCTTCTGTTGCCGACTTCATCAAAGTGTATCGCGAGCTGGCAGAGCAGGGACATCCCATCCTGTCCATTCATATTTCTAGCAAATTAAGCGGAACTTGTGCCTCAGCTTTGGCTGCCAAGAATGCGCTTCCCCAGGCTCAAATTGAGATAGTGGACGCATTAACTGTAGCCATGGGAATGTTAATTCCCCCTGCTGCCGAAGCAGCGGAAAGGGGAGAGACGCTATCTCAAATTGCGGCTTCTGTAGAAAAACTAAACAAATGCATAAAGGTTATTGCTGCTTTTGATACGTTGGAGTATCTCTGGAAAGGAGGACGGATTGGGGCAGCTAGAGCTCTGGTTGGTACCTTGCTGAAGATTAAGCCTGTTCTGACCCAGGAGAGCGGAGAAGTCAAAGTCTTAAACAAGGCAAGAACCAGGGCCCAGGCCATAGAGTATATTTTGGGATTTGTGGAGAAAGGGGTGAAAGGAAACGTCTTCCTTCATGGTTGGGTTGCTCACAGCCATGTCCCCGAGGCAGCCCAGGTATTAGAGAAAGGGCTTCGTGAAACCTTTAATTGGGTTGAGCTACGCTTTCTTGAGATGGGACCGGTGCTGGGGACTCATATGGGACCGGGTCTCGTTGGTGTAAGTTTCTATTGCGACGAGGAATTGCAATCGAAGTGAGCCAATTAGTGCATTCAGTCGTGGGTTCAAATGCCTCTAGGCGCGCTTAAAAATCATCAAGTACGGATTTTTGCAACTCTCTCAGATGTGAGGTATCATTATGCCTGGTCAAGACAAAACACCCATCTGCATAATCGAAAATCGTGATTCCGCCTACATCCTGCTTGATATTCCAGAAGTATGAGTTGTCCAGTCCCAGTAAGGAGCATATCAAGACTTTGTTCACAACTCGATGCGATACCAATACTACGCTGCCCTGATATTTGAAAAGGACATCGTTAACTACCTTGATAGCTCTCCTTCTTACATCTTCCAGGCTCTCTCCGCCGGGCATTTTTACCTTGTGAGGATTATTGTGCCACTCGTTGTGGAGGGTCGGGTATAGCCTCCTCGCTTCTTGCTCGGGCAGAGATTGCCATTCCCCATAATCGAAATCTATAAGGCCCTCGGCAATGTGTACGCTAATTTTCTGATAACGGGCAATGATATTTGCCGTGTCCATCGCCCTCCTTAAGGGACTGGAATAAATAGCCTCTAATTTCCAATTGCTTAAATGCTTGCCTAATAGCTCTGCCTGCTTAATGCCCACTTCATCCAGATTTACATCCGTTCTACCCCGATATATCTTCTCCACATTCCAGACAGTTTCTCCGTGTCTTGCCAGGATAAGTTCTGCCATGGCTCCCTACAATAATTATCTAATGTCTGATAATTTATAGCAACCTGGAACGAAACTCATTTTTGAGCCTGGATAGTTGACTTGTGCTCATTGATTGATTAGGATTATGGGTATAAAATAAACGCTACAAAGGAGGCATAGCATGGTAGAGATGACGATTGACAGCATCCGGGTTAGCTTGATGAATTATCAAAGGGTGGTGATTTTAAAGGAGAAGGGGACTAATCGTTATCTACCCATTTGGATTGGTCCTGCTGAAGCAGATGCTATTGCCGTAAAGCTACAAAATGTCGAGCTATCCCGCCCTTTGACGCATGATTTGCTGCAATCTGTAATTTCTACTCTGGGGGCTACGGTTGACTATATTGTGGTAAGCGGACTTAAAGAAGATACTTTCTATGCCAGACTCGCTCTCAGCGTTGATGGTGTTAAATTAGATATCGATTCTCGACCCAGCGATGCATTGGCTTTGGCTGTAAGAGTTGGGGCCCCGATATATGCTGAAGAATCGGTGCTTGAAAAAGCAGGCATTATACTTGAGGAGGAAACAGGCAAATCTGTTCCCGAAGGTAAAGTTGATGAACAAGAGCTAAAAGGGCTATCAGCATATAAGGATTTCATAAATACACTTGACCTGGAAGATTTCAAGAAACGCCAATCCTGAGACCATCAATGGAAGCGGCCCTTTTTGCCACCTCCAGATAAAGTCTCCCGCTTAAAATCCTAACGTGAAGACTCCTTCTTCAGCTTGCCGGCCAAGGCCTGCAAAGCAGTAATATACCCCTTCCAACCCAAGCCGATTATCTGCTCTTCAGCTATGGAGGCAATTATAGACCTGGCGCGCCATTCCTCACGGTGGTAGATATCGGATAAATGGACTTCAATTACAGGTAATTTGCTGTCAACCAGGGCATCGAGCAGAGAAAATCCGTAGTGGGTGAGGGCACCAGGGTTAATTATTATGCCCTGGGCAGAATCCGCCTGCTCTTGAATAAAATCTATGAGCGCCCCCTCATGATTAGACTGAAATGTCACCACTTCGACATTTAAGGCCTGGCCTTCCTTCTTCAGCAGGGCATCAATTTCGCCCAGGGTCTTTCCTCCGTAAATTGACTGTTCTCTTTTGCCCAGCATATTCAAATTTGGTCCATGGATAACCAGAATTTTCATAATGCTATCCCTTCTTTTTGTTTCTCCGGCTCGGATAATTTTACTTTACGTCGACAAGCCACGCATTTAGCCCCATCCGCTCCATATTGTACTAAAAGATTACCACAGTAGGGGCAAGACTGAGCTATTGGCCTGCGGTTTACGGCGAATTTGCATTTGGGGAAATTGCTACATCCATAAAACACTTTCTTCTTCTTACTGATTCTTTCCACGAGCTCACTACCACACTGGGGGCAAGGAACTCCCGTTTTTACTATGTAGGGCATGGTTGTTTTACAATCAGGATAGCCGCTACAGGCCAGAAATTTACCAAAGCGCCCGACTCTAATGACCATAGGGCGGCCACAATTGGGACATGTCTCCTCACTCATCCGGGTCATATTAACCTTTTCTAAATTCACCCAAGCTTTATCCAACATATCCTGGAAGGGGGGGTAAAATTCCTGCAAAGCAGCTACCCATTCATATTTACCCTGCGCTATTTCGTCCAGTTGTTCTTCCATTTGAGCTGTGAAACCGGGGTCAACGATTTTAGGGAAATGCTCAGTCAAAATTTTGTTGACAGTTATCCCCAGTTCTGTAGGATGGAATTTGCCCTCGGCTTTGTTAACGTAATCCCTCTCTTGAATAGTAGACATGATAGGCGCATAGGTACTGGGGCGCCCGATTCCTTTCTGCTCCAGTGCTTTTATCAGCGTGGCCTCAGTGTAGGGGGCTGGGGGCTGGGTAAAGCATTGTTCGGGAAAGGTTCCCATATAAATCAATTTATCTCCAATTCCCAGCTTGGGCAAGGAAACTCCGATGAAATCGGAGCTTTCCCTTCGTTCATCCTCTTCCTTACCTTCACTGTAAACACCCATAAAACCAGGAAATTTAACTATAGAGCTACTCGCTTTGAGTAGATATCCTTGAGGTTGTTTTTCACCGCCGGCATTGCTTGCCTCTATCTCCACGCTGGTTGTGTCGTATAAAGCTGCTGACATTTGACTGGCGACCATGCGCTTCCAGATAAGCTTGTAGAGCTTTAGCTGAGCCGGATCGAGAAATGGCCTGAGTTGCTCTGGCTGGCGGTAAATTTTGGTGGGCCGAATTGCCTCGTGCGCTTCCTGGGCCCACTTTGCTTTCCTGGCAAAGCTACGTGGCTTTGGTGGGAGAAATTTGGCTCCGTATTTCTCTCCGATAAACTCCCTCGCTTCGCTTATGGAAGAGGCGGCAACATGGGTGGAATCGGTGCGCATATAGGTAATAAGTCCCACCGAGCCTTCCTTGCCCAATGGCAAGCCTTCGTAAAGTTGCTGGGCAATAACCATAGTTCGCCCGGCGGTGAAGTGCAGCCTCTGCCAGGCCTCTTGTTGCAAGGTGCTGGTGATAAAAGGCGGGGCCGGCTGACGAGCTACCTGTTTAGTTACCACCGCCTTAACTGCATATTCAGCCTTTTCTAAGTCAGCGGTAACCCTTTCTGCTTCATCTTTGTTGCCAATATCCAGCTTGGTGCCATCGGCCAGTGCAAACAGCCTGGCTTTAAAACTCGCTTCTTTTTCCTCAGGCGGGGCCAGCTCAACTTCAATAATCCAGTACTCCTGGGGAATAAAGTCTTGAATCTCCCGCTCGCGGTCAACAACCATCCGCACAGCCACCGATTGAACCCTGCCTGCGGAAAGTCCCCTCTGTACCTTTCTCCACAGGAGCGGACTCAGCTTGTAGCCCACAAGTCTATCCAAGATACGCCGGGCTTGCTGGGCATTCACCAGGTTCATATCAATAGAGCGGGGACGTTGAAAGGCCTCTTGAACTGCGTCCTTGGTTATTTCCTGAAAAACTACGCGCTGAACGGGTATGTCATCCTTGTCCAGCCTGGCTGCTTGTACCAGGTGCCATGAAATTGCCTCTCCCTCGCGGTCAGGGTCAGTAGCCAAATAGATAAAACTAGCCTTACTAGCCGCCTTTTTGATTTCGCCAACCATCTTTTTCTTCTTCGCTGGAATGACATACTTGGGGGTGAAACCCTTGTCTATATCTACCCCGAGGCTTGCTCTGGGCAAATCGCGTACATGCCCCAGAGACGCTGTGACACTATAGCTGCGCCCGAGAATCTTATTTATCGTCCTTGCCTTGGCTGGAGATTCGACGATAACTAATTTACTTGCCATGATTTACCTGCCTTAATGCCTTCGAGCCAGTACATAGTTCATACTTCCCACTTGCCTGGCCATCCCTTTTAACTCCAGCATCGCCAGGGTGCTGCTCACTTCCGGCATAGCCAAACCGCTACGGCGGCAAATTTCATCTATATGGTTGGGCTCGGAGGTCAATTGTTTTAGTATAGCGGATTCAACCGAGCACTCAAGAGTTGAGTGCTCGGCCGGGGAAAATTCCTTAATTTCTGCTTGCTGTACTACGATGGTCAGGTTTAGTTCCTGGAGGATATCAGTGTAATTGCAAACTAACTTGGCTCCTTCTTGAATAAGGCGGTTAGTTCCCTGGCTGGCCGGGGAGAGGATGCTGCCCGGGATAGCGAAGACCTCTCGATTCTGTTCTACTGCCTGATGTGCCGTGATCAAAGCCCCACTTCTTTCTCCAGCCTCCACCACCAACACCCCCAAGCTCAAGCCACTCATAATTCTATTGCGGAGTGGGAAGTTCTCAGGCCTAGGCCTGACGCCTAAAGGATATTCACTGATCAGAGCGCCGCGCTCCATAATAGCTTGAGCCAGTTTGGCATTTTCACCGGGGTAGACGATATCCAGACCGGAGGCAAACACAGCCACGGTCTTGCCCCCGGCATCCAGAGCAGCCCGATGAGCCACAGAGTCAACTCCTCGGGCTAAGCCGCTGACAATAGTGATTTTACTTCGGGCTAAGTCGGCCACGATCTCCTCAGTTACCTGCCTCCCGTAGATGGTGGGACGACGGGTACCGACTATAGCCAGACAAGGCTCCTCCTCAGTTGGGAGACTACCCCTTACATAAAGCACCGGGGGATAATCATAAATTTCTTTTAATCTCGAAGGATAAAGAGGATCTTCATAGACAAGCACCTTTACCTTGTGGCGTTCCAGTTTTTCCATCTCAGCGTCCAGGGAGATTCTCGGACGGAGGGTCACCAGGGCATCTATGCTTCGTGAATCTAATCCTGCTTGCTTTAGCTTGCCTTCGGGAGCTTTCCAGGCATCTTGTAAACTACTAAAGTACTCCTTTAGCTGGGAAATCCGTACCCTGCCGATCCCTGCTATCCCGGAAAAAGCTACCCAATATTTCAGTTCGTCAGCACTTATCATAAGAAGCCTTGCTGGATTTTAGCATAACTTTCCCCACAAAAGAGAGCTATTGACACCATGCAGTAGCTATGCTACGCTAAAATAAATTGAGACTCGCTTGATGGGAGACCGTTTAATCGTCGCCCTAACCCTGAGTAAAACGAAGGGGAATGGTCTCTAGATTCTTCAGGTGGCTGAGGCGATCTCAAAATGACAGAGAGGATTATTAAACAAACCTGATGGGAAAAGGAGGTAAAAATGGGCACAGCTGAGCCCTTACCAGCTGAGTTAGTTGACATTAACCTAGCTACATTGGTGCTAATCTTAGGGCTTTTCTTTATCATCGTGGGCATAATAATAGGTGGCGTAGTCTATCGGGAGTCGCGTGAGTGGAGAAAAATGATACTGCCCATGTTTGATAGGGACTCCACTGAGATAGCGCCAGAATCCCCTAATGAACCAGGTGGGTTAACGCCGCGAATGGCGGCTTTTGGCAAGGAGATATTTGGCCGAGTCTTTACTCATATGGACGTCGCTGGCTTGCTAGGCGGCGCCGCTACCGTCATCCTGGGCATAATTGTGGTCTTGATAGGACTTAGTATTGGAAGTTAGCTTAAGGCCCCGAATGACGGCCTTTGGCAAGGAGATATTTGGCCGAGTCTTTACTCATATGGACGTCGCCGGCTTGCCTTCGCTGAAGCTTTAGCGCAAGCAGGCTTGCTAGGCGGCGCCGCTATTGTCATCCTGGGCATAACTGTAGTCTTGATAGGACTTGCTCTCAACGTTTAGCCCTTTCCTTAGTGCCCTTTTGACGCCTTTGACAAGCCACCACGACACAATGCCATAAATTACGGTGCTGATGAAGCGGGCTATCAGCCTGAGGGTGAAGAGCCCAAATTGTATAAGCCAGCGTATCGGTGGGTTATAGAGAATCGCGGCTACAACTAGACCGATTAACCGCATGATGAAAAGGCCAGCCATTGCTATGCTCCGCAATGGTGGGTTGTACAAAAGCCAGGCTACTGCAGCCGCAATCCCCCTCAGGTAAAAGACGAGGGCTGCTATTAGCCAGCGTAGAGGAGGATGGTAGAAAAACCAGACTATCCCTATAGGAATCCCCACCAGTATTTTCCAGAACAAGGCAACAAAACGAAACAAAAGGTCCCAGAAGAGATTTCTCAAGAGAGGCCAACTGTAGCGCCACAACCTCACCACCCATACCACTATGCCCAGTAAGAGCAGGAAGAGGAAGATCAGTCCAAAGATTAGGACTGTGATTCTTACCTCTCCTAATAGTGGTAGTGTGACAATCGGAACATCAAGAATATAACCCAGGCCAACACCTACGGTCGTCAGCACAAGGGCAAGAAAGATGATGTTTCTGAGTTGAGCTGACCATCTTCCCATCCGCACCAGCCAGGGATAGATAATGCGCCACGTAAAAAGCAGAGCTACCGGTATCAGCGCCAAAGATAACAAAGCTAGAGGGACCATCCCGACAGCTAGGAAAAAGGCTATCACTGCACCGAAGTACATGATAACCATGGTTAGCAGGAAGAGCATTAAACAGCTCATATCGTCCCACTCTCCTTAATGCACCGGGAAAAATTCGCCTTGCTCTTTTCCATGGCACCCCATATACACTTTAACATAGACTCAAACATAGACTCATCCGAACATTATAATAAAGAAAGCCGTAAAAAAAGATGCCATACCAGCCATATACACACCCATGGCTGCGGCAATAGCTACAAAATAAGCCATCAAACTACTCATGTACACACCCATGAACGTTACAAACGCTGCAAATGGAAGGAGTAATAAACAGCCTGTCATATCGCCCCACTCTCCTTAATGCACCGAGAGAAATTCGCCTTGCTCTTTTTGAAAAATTTCATACGAGATTATGCGGTTACACACAACCCATCTTACCCCAACTTAATAACCTCCCCGGCTGAAAGTGTTATCTCAGAACCGGGAGGAAATTTCAAATCCAACCCGTCAAATTAAAAATCAAACCCATCAGGATCCCCAAAAAGCCACAAGGCTTTTGGGGTTAGTTTATCGGATTGAGCTTATTTTGTTACCTTGAATTTTGTTTCTCGATAGGCCACGACCATGAGAACAACCAGCACTACCACCCCCACTACTACCCATACCCAGGTTGGAATCGGGGATGCCGTGAACGAGCTAGAATCCGACCAAGCGCTTTCGTTGCCATAATCATCTACCGCCTTAACCCGCCAGTAGTAGGTCCCCTTGGGTAAAGCTTCTTCCTTATTTAGTGCGTAGCTAAATTCCTCAATATCTGACTTGGACCGGAAAATGGAGGTAAAACCAGCAGTTTCGCTTATCTGCAGGTTGTAAGTGATTTCGCTGCTACTCGTTATCCCTTGCCATTGAAAAGTTACTATCCCCGACCTCAATTTGCTCTCATCTTGGGGCAAGATAGGCAGCGGGGTTGGTAGGACTTTCTCTTTTACCATGAAGTCAACTGAGTCAGTAGCCCCACCCTCATCGGTCACCACCACCGTCTGTTTGCCCGCAATGCTTCCTGCTGGTACTCGGAAAGTAGCGACAACATTGCCATTGGACTGAGTCTGCATATTCCCTTGCACGGCAATCCCACCAACAGTCACCGTTAATTCCTTACTACCGTAAAAACCGCTGCCACTAAGGGTGACAGAGTCGCCGGGAGCTCCCTCAACCGGGCTGATGCTTTCTACCTTGGCTTTAGTTGTGAGGACAGTCTCCACAGCAGCGGTTGTCTCACCAGAAGCCGAGACGGTATTGTCGCCATGGGTGCTGGACGGTAGGACAAAGGAAGTTTCCCAGCAACCAGTTCTATCAGCGGGGATATCCGCAGCAACAACCTTCCCGCCGAAGGTAACCTTGATGCCCGTTTCCCCGGGCAGGAAACCACCCCCAGCCACGGTAATCGTATCACCCACATAAGCCAGACTCGGCTCAACCAATATCCCAGCGCCCACAACGAACTCAACATCATCCACGTCACGAGCCCTGGTAAACGTTCCCGAGGCATCAATAGCGTAGCTGCCGCCGTGGCGAGGAGGAATAGTTATGATGGCATCCCAGGAGCCGTCCTCATCAGCATAGATATTTTCCTTCCTCACCTCCCCATCGAAAGTGACCTCAATGTCCTCTTCCTCACTGGCAAAGCCTGTGCCGTCTACCTTAACCGTTTGCCCCACCGTTCCCGAACTTGGCGTGACAGTGATTTCAGGAGTCACCGTAAAATGCTTGCTCACCCAACCTACCCATACTGTACCTTCCTTAGCTTCAACGTTGAAGGTATAGCCACCGGCGGGGGTGTCCGGGATAGTATAAATGACCTCCCAGCTACCCACAGTATTAGCCTTACCCGTCTTTACTTCGCCCAGGAAGCTAACCTGGATGTTCTGCGAGGCATCAAAACCATAGCCGTTGATAGTTACTTCCGTGCCCACCGATCCCTCATCGTGGTCCATCTTTGCGGAAGGGAGGACTTCAAATTCAGCCTTTGCCTTTTCGGCATAAGTATTGTCGGTCAAATAAACCGTATGTATGCCTTTCTTAGCCTCGGGCATATAGAGCGCGAGGGTGTAGCTTGCAGCCGTGGTTACCGTAAATGTCCCTTTAACATTAGCTGCCGTGCGAGAATCCCAGCAGATGTGATAGGTACCGGCCGCTGCAACGATCGCCGTTACTTCGAGCACCTCACCGCAGACCCCTGGTTCGATCAACTCGCCACAGACCCCACAAGCATGGTCAAGGGTAATGGAATACTCCGTTGGCGAGGGTGTTGTGAAAGAGTAGTATGCACCGCCATTGTTATCAGTGGAAGTTCCGGAGATATCGGTAGATTGAACCTCAAAGTAGTATTTTATGCCTGGGGTTAAGCCTTCGAGGAGTATGGAATGGGTGGTGCCTTCAGCGCTATCATGCTCAGTATCGCCCAATGAAGTGGTGGTGCCATAGTGCACCCGGCTATCACTAGTAGTATTGGTGGTCCAGAAGATTATGGCGGTAGTGGCGGTGCGGTCCAGCACGACGACATTTGATATCCCTGGCCCAGCGGCCAGAGTCAATTGAGGTAATATCAACATCAGTAACAGAAGCCCAGCTATGACGGTAGCCTGTATTCGCTTCACGCGTACCTTCAACTTTCTTATACAGGTAAGTTTTTCCCAAAAAGCGTGTTTGGACGAACTTATAGAATATGGCGAACTATACGCCTGTTTAGGAAGACTAAACTGTTACCACCTTTCTTTCGCCTAAAAGAGGCTGTTAAATTTCAGGCATTTCCGTAGTTGCCTGCCCTGTCAGGGTCGGTTGCCCAATAAACTCCTCCCCTATGAGTAGAATAAATCAGGCAACTACATTTTAACTATTACTTTTTAACTATTACTTTTGCCATATATATAGTCGTTTAAAAAGAGAAAATCCCTCACTTTTCTAGTACTTCCTAAAACAACCTCATCCAAACATAGTATCCTTACTTTGACAAGTTTGTCAAGTTGACAAGTTTGCCAAGATATGTGCTGTGTCATTGCGAGGCTGACTCTGGTCAGCCGAAGCAATCTCGTGGTGGGGCATGGGATTGCCATGCTCCCGCCTGCCAAGCCTTGGCGGGCAGGTCGCTCGCAATAA